>RCUR01000080.1_pt1 | contig 29917 bp, 24 predicted proteins | sample 2166151 | NCBI WGS metagenome assembly RCUR01 (sample SAMN09932785, study PRJNA488358) | compost metagenome | isolation source: compost soil in an enriched community | place: Germany: Experimental Botanical Garden
ATGCCAATGAGAAGCCTCTACTCTCAATCACTAGCGCCAACATGGAGCAGTATGCCGACAAACTGTCGGACGCCACCAAGGTGATGCTGAAGCGATACCCGAGCTACCGCTTGGACATTTACCCCACGCATCGCAGTGTCAATTACCCACAATACATCCTGGACAAGACCCGGGAGAACGCAACCAAGGCCACGCTGACCCACGAGGGCAATGCCTTGGAAGGTGCTATTGGTGGTATCCCGTTCCCAATTCCCAAAACCGGTTATGAAGTCATGTGGAACCACATGACCCGGTACAACGGGGTGGCCGCCGAAGACCACATGCGGAACTTTTATGTCGACAGCAACGGCAAGCTGATCAACTCCGGCGAGATCAAGCTTTCTCGCAATTTCACCTTCCAGAACCCGGAAGCGACTGCCGAGACGATCAAGAAGAATGATTCGTTCGTCTTTCAGAACGCCTATCACTTTACCGGTCCGGCTCGCAGCGTCGGCGACGCAACCATGTACTACGACACCGTCGACATGATCAGCATGCCTCGCCGCGCATACTCGTACTCGGCCAGTACCCGACGCGTGCGTCTAAGCCCGGACATTGCCTACGACACCCCGATTGCATCCCAAGGTGGGGTAACTACTTATGATGATGCCGAACTTTACACGGGCAAGCTCGACCGGTTCGACTTCAAGCTGATCGGCAAGCGTGAACTCTACATCCCCTACAACATCTACGACCTGAGCTTCAACGTCACCTCCGACAAATCGCTCACTGCCAACCACGTGAACCCTGACCATGTCCGCTGGGAGCTTCACCGTGTCTGGGTCGTCGAAGCCACGCTGAAGCCCGGGTTGCGCCACGTATACAGCAAACGTGTCTTCTACTTCGACGAAGACTGGTCCGGGGCGGGTATGAGCGACGAATACGACGCGTCCGGCAAGCTTTACAAAGGCCTGCAGATGGGAATGAGCCAGCTGTATGACAAGCAGGCACCTATGTCCCGGACGTACTGGGCATACGACCTCTCAACCGGGGTTTACTCGTTCTCCCAGCACTATGCCGACTTGAAGTTAGGCTGGCGCGTCCTGGACAAACCCTTCCCCCGCTCCACCTTCACTCCCGAGTCCCTGCAAGCACGTAGCGGCCGATAGGTTCTGCAACTGACGGAGTGTCCGCCAATTGGCGGCACTCCATTTCAACGGGGGCAATCAGATGACAATTTTCAGGCAGCTTATGCTCGTCGCCTTTGGCTTGATGTCAGGTATTCACGTCAGCGCGGCTACAGCAGATTTTCACGACCCTCTAGACGTACCGGCACAAGTCAGTACCAAGGCCGCAGGGAGCTTGTTGGTAGGTGTCACGCAAGCACCGGGAGGACGATGGATTGCCGTAGGCCGTAGAGGTCATGTCCTCTACTCGGATGACGGCAGCTCGTGGAACCAGGCGGTGGTTCCGGTATCCGTGGATCTTGTCGCCGTCCATTTCCCGACGAAACAGCAAGGCTGGGCGGTCGGTCACGGTGGAGTGATACTCCACTCCACCGATGGCGGGCAAATCTGGCAGAAGCAGTTGGATGGTCGCCAACTGGCGGAGCTGTTGATCGACCATTGGAAACCCCTGGCCGACCTCGCCACTGACGACGACCCAAGTGCCAGCTTCGCCCTGCAAGATGCCAAGCGACTCAAGGAAGAGGGCCCCGGACGACCGTTCCTCGATGTGCAGTTTGTAAACGACCAAATCGGTTACGCCATCGGCGCTTACAACCTGCTGTTGGAAACCCGTGATGCTGGACAGCATTGGCAGGTCCTTTCCGACCGTGCGGACAATCCCGGGAGCCTGCATCTAAATTCAATCCGCCTGATGAACGCCCTGCCCTATCTCGTGGGCGAGCAAGGCCTGTTGTTGCGCAATACCCTCTCGAACGGACGCTTTGAACCCATACCAACACCGTACGAGGGAACCTGGTTCGGCCTGATCGCGCACGACCAGTTCCTCCTGCTCTTTGGCCTTCGCGGCAACGCCTATGCAAGCCGTGACCAAGGACAAAGCTGGAGCAAAGTGGATACCGGAAGCGACAGCACCATTACTTCGGGCGCCAGCCTGGCGGACGGCCGATTGGCCCTGGTCACGCTCGAAGGTGAACTGCTGTTGAGCGACGACACCAAGGCTGATCGCTTCACGTCGGTTGCGATTGAAAGCCCAGCCCCCTTCTATGGCGTCGCACCCGCGGGGGCTTCTGCCGTAGTAACTGTCGGCGCGAAAGGCGTGCGGCGAATTGACCTGAAGCCTCCCGTCAATCAAGAAAAACACTAAAGGTGCGGGCATGACCATCTACGAGAAAAGCACCGCAGGCGACACGCCTGTGGTCAGCAATCCGTCAGACTTCGATTCACGCTCTGGCAATCGACTGGAGCGGCTGCTGTTCAACAATCGACTGCCGATCGTGTTCATCTGCGCAGTACTGACCATCGTCTTCGCCCTGCAGGCCAGCAAGCTGGTGGTGAATGCTGGCTTCGAGAACCTGATCCCACAGTCCCACCCTTTCATCCGCAACTACCTGGAGAACAAAGCGGATCTGCGCGGACTCGGCAACAACCTGCGCATTGTCGTTGAAAACACCCAAGGCGATATCTATGACCCTGAGTACCTGGTGGTACTGCAAAAGGTCAATGACCAGCTTTTCCTCACGCCGGGCATCAATCGGCCTTTCGTGAAATCCATCTGGATGCCAGCGGTGCGCTGGACCGAAGTGACAGAAGAGGGGTTTCGCGGGGGGCCGGTGATGCCGGACACCTACGACGGTTCGGCTCAATCCATCGCAGAGCTGCGTACGAACATCGGGCGTGCGGGGCTCCTCGGAAATCTGGTTTCGAATGACCAGCGCTCGAGCATGATCATCGCGCCCTTGCTGGAAAAGTACGCCGATAGCGGCGAGCCAATAGACTACAGCCTGCTCAATCAGCAACTCGAAGGTCTTCGCGCTCTGGAAAGCAGCGCCCTGACGAGCAATCCCGAGAAGGTTCGCATTCACATCATCGGCTTTGGCAAGCTGATGGGCGATCTAATCGACGGGCTATATCAGATCATGCTGTATTTCGCAGTGGCGGCACTGATTGCCATTGCGATTCTCTACCTTTACACCAGGTGCGCACGCAGTACCGCTCTGGTTGTCGCCTGCTCACTCGTGGCCGTCGTCTGGCAGCTGGGCCTCGTAGGGCTGTTGGGATACTCGCTCGACCCATACTCGATCCTGGTGCCCTTCCTGGTCTTCGCGATCGGCGTATCCCATGGTGCTCAAAAGATGAATGGCATCATGCAGGACGTCGCCAATGGCACGCACAAGTACGTGGCTGCCCGGTACACGTTTCGCCGACTCTTCCTTGCCGGCCTCACCGCACTCATGGCCGATGTGGTCGGTTTTGCGGTGCTAATGGTGATTGATATCCCGGTCATCAAGGACCTCGCACTGACGGCCAGCATTGGTGTAGCTGTGTTGGTCTTCACCAACCTGATCCTGCTGCCCATCCTGCTTTCCTATGTTGGCGTAAGCGCAGTCGCAGCACAGCGCAGCATCGGCGGTAACCCGAACTCACCCCTGAACCGCCTGTGGGGCCTGCTGGTGCGCTTCACAGAACGGCGCTGGGCGCTGTCCGCGATCATTGTGTCAGCGCTGCTGGCCTGCATCGGATTCGCAATCAGCCTGAACCTGAAAATTGGCGACCTCGATGCCGGAGCCCCGGAGCTCCGCGCGGACTCCAGGTACAACCAGGACACCGCATTCATCACGTCCCACTATGGACTCTCCAGCGACCAGTTCGCAGTGATCGTGAAGACTCGCCCCGGCGCCTGTGAAAAATGGCAGACGCAGATGGAGATCGATCGCCTCGAATGGGCACTGCTCCAGGTCCCAGGCGTGCAGACGACGGTGTCCTTGGCAGGCGCAGTGACACGGCTGTCATCCGCGCTCTTTGAAGCCTCGCCGAAGTGGATCACGATCAGCCACAACCAAGCCCTGGTGAACACCTCAGTGCTACGGGCCCAGGAAGCCAATCCGGACCTGGTCAACTCGGACTGCTCGGTTGTGCCCGTGATCGCTTATCTATCGGACCACAAAGCAGAGACGCTGGAGAACGTACTCCAGGCAGTGGTGCGATTTGCCAGCGAGCATGACTCCGCTGACATCCAGTTCCTCCCTGCAGCCGGATCCGCGGGCATTGATGCGGTTACCAACATCGTAGTGCGCGACGCCAATCGGATCATGTTGGGTCTCGTCTACTTGGCGGTGGCCATCCTCTGCTTCATCACCTTCCGCAGCTGGCGAGCGGTGGTGGTGGCCGTAGTTCCGCTGATGATCACTTCAATTCTCTGTGAAGCACTGATGGTTGGGCTCGGTATGGGCGTCAAGGTGGCAACGCTGCCGGTGATCGCGCTGGGCGTTGGCATCGGCGTCGACTACGCGCTGTACCTGCTGAGCGTGCAGCTCGATCAGATGCGCAAGGGCGCCTCGCTGACGGAGGCCTATCGGAGCGCACTCCTGTTTACCGGAAAGGTCGTCGCCCTGGTCGGCATCACCCTGGCTGCTGGCGTGGTTACCTGGGCCTGGTCGCCCATCAAATTTCAAGCCGACATGGGGATTCTGCTCACCTTCATGTTCCTCTGGAACATGATTGGCGCACTGGTCCTGATACCTGCCCTCTCCCACTTTCTACTGCGGAGCGCTCCCCGATGAAATTCGAGCCGATGAACCGACTTGATGATGGGACATCCGCGTTCCCCAGGGCATCGACCGCCTGGTACATGACCGGTGTCCTGTTCCTGCTGTACTGGCTTTCGTTGTTGGATCGGTTGGTGATTTCGCTCCTGGTCGATCCAATCCGGCGCGATCTGGGCATCAGTGATTTCGAGCTGTCATTGCTCCAGGGCTTTGCCTTTGGCGTGTTCTACGCAGTGTGCGGTCTGCCCCTGGGTTGGCTGGTGGACCGCGTCAGCCGTCGCTGGGTCATCTTTGGCGGCGTCACCGTCTGGACCCTGGCCACCGTGCTCTGCGGCGCGGCCCAGAACTATTGGCAGCTATTTCTCGCGCGCATCGGCGTTGGCGCAGGCGAAGCGGCATTGAGTCCGGCAGCCTATTCGCTGATGGCGGATAGCTTTCCACCGCATCGCCTGACCACGGCGCTCGCGATCTACTCGATGGGCTCACTCTTCGGTACCGGCATGGCGTACCTGTTGGGTGGTCTGATTGTCGAGCTGGTCGCAACGCACGCGCTTGTGTCGCTGCCACTGATGGGCGAGGTGCGATCGTGGCAACTGGTCTTCATTGTCATCGGTTTGCCCGGTCTACTGTTGGGGCTGCTGGTGTTCACTTTCCGGGAACCGCTTCGCCGCCAGGCACACACGATGCATGGCGCGGCTACGGGGGCAAGCTCCGCTAACGCGCTGCAGGAAGTGTTCAGCTACATTCGCGCCCACGCCCGCTTCTTCACTTGCCACCATATTGGTTTCACGATTTGCGTGATGGCAGTAACAGGAATGGCTCTCTGGGCCCCGGCCTATCTGAGCCGCAGCTTCGCCTGGAAGCCCAGCGAAATTGGGATCTGGCTGGGAACCGTTGGTACCCTGGGCGGACTGATTGGCGCCTTGCTGTTCGGTCAATTGATCGATCGCCAGGTCGCTCGGGGAAAGACCGATGCACACATGAAGCTCTTCAGCATCACATGCCTGGTCAGTTGTCCGATCGCGGTAGTCGGTGTGCTTTGGCAGGACCCCTATGTGTTTCTCGGGGCATTCTTCGCGGTGCAGATCCTGGTCAGTCCCATCATGGGCATTTCAGCGGCCGCGCTACAAATTGCTGCACCATCGCGACTTCGCGGCAGGCTCTCGTCGATCTATCTCTTCGTGATGATCTTGTTGGGCATTGGAGCCGGCCCGTCGATAGTGGCGGCGTTTACTGACTTCGTGTTTCAGGACGACGCCAAGTTGGGATACTCCCTTGCACTGCTGTTTGCTCTGGCCTGCCCCGTCGCGGCTTTGATACTTCATCTGGGCAGACCCTCTATGCGCAATACCGTGGCCAAGAATCTGCTGACGATTCATTGATCGGAGATGGTCAGGCCCGGGCCTGAGCGGCGAGTAATGCTCTCGAGCTTGGCCTGACCCCTTCTGTCTGAACTGGAGTTTCAACGCCTGACACACCACCGCGCGATTGGGACTTTGGACCTGCATCGCGCTAGTCGGTCAAATTCAGGACGTCGACTCAACCGAGCTCGCGTACGGTGTCGGTCGCCCGTTCACAGCCATCGACACCAGGGCGACAGTCGTCCTGTCTACGGCCAGCACGCGGGTAATCCCTTCGCTTGCTCCGGAAATGCTTTCGGTTGCGCGAGAGCGCGTACCTTTAAACTGCAATTCCATACTGCGTCAGCCGAACAGCTTCTTCATCGTGTTGCCCGCAGGAACCGGCAGCGTGATACCGCCATCGTCGGGCCAGCGCATCATGCCCAGGGCGGCTCCTGTCCCGCCATCGACATGCAGTACTTGACCGGTGATCGCTCGAGCAAGATCCGAGGCGAGGAAGAGCACGGCATTCGCAAGGTCATCCGTGGAGGGCGGTATTCTCAGCGGTATGTACATCTCGAAGGCCTTCGCCCACCACTCGGGCGGCACATCGGCGTTCATCGCCAGGACTTCCGCAGGGAGTGCCTTGCGATTCCCCGGGCTATCCGTCGTATCGGGCGCGATGACGTTGACACGAATACCCTCGGGTCCAAGTTCCCATGCCATGGCCTTGGAAAAATTGGTAGTAGCCGCCTTCGCACCGGCATAGACGGCAAAGCCGCCGGCGGCGCGATGCGCCTCGATCGTGGTGAAGTTGATGATGCAGGCGCTACTCTGGCTGCGACGCAACAACGGCACCGCGTGACGCGTCGACTCGATCACGTAGCCGAAATTGCGTTGGATGTCTTCCGCGCAGGACTCCGGCGACTTGTCCATAAGCTTCTGCATCAGCACGCCGCCGACTACATTGACCACCACCTCGATGCCGTCGAAAAACGCTCCGACACGTTCATAGAAAGCGGCGAGCTGTTCAGGCACTGTCGCATCGGCCACTTCCCCCAGAGCCCGCCGCCCCAACGCTGTTACTTCTGCGTAAGTCGAAAGGACCGCTTCGCCATTGATATCGCAGAAAGCCACATCGATCCCGGCCTCGGCCAGCGCCAGAGTCACAGCACGGCCTATACCGTCCGCCCCACCGACGACGACGGCTCTGCGGTCTGCCAGATTGGCCCGTTTTTCGAGTGCATGTGTCATTGTGCCCCCCTCGTTCTTGTTGTAGTGCCATTCGTACCGGCGTCGACGCGGCCCTTATCTACCGCTATGCCAAGTGCCAGAGCTCAATGTCGACGCGCAAACGTCGCAGTCGCAGGGACTGAATCCGCCACAGTCCATTGATACGACGGTAGGTTTCGAAGTAATGGCCGTAACCGTGCAACGACTTGATGGGCGAACTGCTCCCCTCAGCCCAACGGAGCGTGTCTTCCATGGCCCAGATTCCATTCGCCATCGTCCCGCACGTGATCTCGATCTCGGGGCAGTGACCATGGTGAACGCTGACTGCCGAAGTGAGTGACGGGACCACCACACGTAGAATCTCGGCAGCTCCGTTAATGACGCATCCGGGCACATCATCACTGATGTCGAAATGTGCGTCCGGGGCAAAGACGGCCTCAAGAGTCTGCCAATTCTTGCTATCGACGGCGCGGAAGTAACGTGCCTTGAGTTGCTTGATGTCCTCGATCGCCACTAACCGATCAACGGCATTCATGAGACCTCCGCCAGCTCCTGTACTGCACTCAAGGCGTTGCCCACTCAATCGCCTGACAGAGTTGCTCCCTGCATTCCTCCGCCATGCGTTCAAGCAGCTCCCCACAGGTCGGGATATCGTTCATCAGGCCGATAGCTTGACTCGCCCATACCAATCCATCGTTGACGTTGCCCGACTCCAGTGCAGCACGCCCGCGAGCGCCTGCAACCAGAGGCCGCACATCCTCGAAGGTGCAGCCCCCCAAACGACGTTCAATGCTCACCACCTGCTCGGAAATTTCATTCCTGAAAACGCGGCCGGTATTCTTCAGGGTTCGAAAGATCAATACCGTGTCCCGTTCGCTGCCCTTGATCACCGATTCCTTGATGTCACGATGGATCGGAGCCTCTTGGGTAAGCATGAAGCGCGTACCCATATTGACGCCCTGCGCACCTAACGTGAGCGCCGCCGCCAGACCACGGCCGTCGGCAATACCTCCGGAGGCGATGACTGGAATCTTCAGCGCCTGCACGGCCGCCGGAATCAACACCAGGCCACCCACATCATCCTCACCCGGATGGCCTGCGCATTCGAAGCTGTCGATGCTGATGATGTCGACCCCATTGCGCTCCGCACTCAGCGCGTGACGGACCGAGGTGCACTTGTGCAGGATGCGGACGCCGGCCGCCTTGAATTTTTCGACGAATTCCTTCGGGCAGTTACCCGCCGTTTCGACGATCTTGACTCCGCTATCGATGATCGCCTTCACGTATTCGGCATAGGGTGGCGGATTGGCCGAAGGAAGGATGGTGAGGTTTACGCCGAAGGGCTGATCGGTCATACCACTGCAACGTTCGATTTCGGCACGCAGCGCGTCCGGCGTCGGCTGAGTCAGCGCCGTCAGGATGCCGAGCCCTCCACCATTGGAAACGGCGGATGCTAGTTCGGCACGGCCGACCCACATCATGCCTCCCTGCACGATCGGATACCTGATGCCAAGGAGCTCGGTGACTGCAGTTTTCATGGTTTCCCTTTCTCCTGATGCGTAGATCTTGCAAGTAGACGGGTTGCTCGGTAGTCAAGAGACTGCCATTGCCTGGATGCGTGCGCGCAGTGACCGGTGTCGGGGTTGCCGAGCCACGTATTAGCCAGTAGCAATCGTCGATGGTGGTGCCCCACGCGGTATTACCCGGTGCTCCCAGAAGCCGCCGCACTTGGCTGCTTTGAGCGGCCACACTAATATTCTGTTATGTGAACGACGTTCACGATACTCTGTCATTACTGGCGGATCAAGCATCCGCCCTGTGCCGTCCGGGCAACAGCCCCATCCAGAACGCCAAGCATTCTTCGGAGAGATCATGTTCAAGACTAGAATCACCGACCTTTTCGGTATCCGGTACCCGCTGATCCAGGGCGGCATGCGCCATGTATCACGAGCAGAACTGGTGGCCGCCGTGGGCAATGCGGGCGGACTCGGTTTTCTCTCTGCCCACAGCTTCACATCGCCCGAGGCCCTTCACGAGGAGATCGAGCGGATACGCACCCTGACCGACAAGCCCTTCGGCGTAAATCTCACCATCCTGCCCAAGCTGAGCGTCAAGCCGGAGGTTAGTGCCCAGGTGATCCTCGACGCCGGTGTGGGGTACGTGGAAACGGCTGGAGGCAATCCGGCCAAGTTCATCACCACCTTCAAGGAGGCAGGCATTAAGGTCCTGCACAAATGCACGGCAGTTCGCTTCGCCCTGAAAGCTGAGCAACTCGGCGCAGACGCCGTCAGCCTCACCGGTTTCGAGGCTGCAGGCCATCCAGGAGAGGACCACATACCCAACACGGTTCTGATCCCGGCAGCCGTCGACAAGTTGAAGATTCCGGTAGTGGCCAACGGTGGATTTGCCGACGGGCGTGGTTTGGTAGCAGCCCTGGCGCTTGGCGCCGAGGGCATCGCAATGGGCACCCGCTTCCTCATGACAAAGGAATCACCTATGCCCAATGCCGTGAAGGCCCGCTACCTGTCTGCCAGCGAACTCGACACGACACTGATCTGCCGTTCTATTGGCGACTCCACAAGGGTTCTCAAGAATGCCTTGACCGACCGGATTCTCGCACTGGAGAAGGCGGGTACCGCCAGCCATGACGACTTGATGGCTCTGGCAAGCAGTCTGCGTTGGATCCAGGCCACCAAGAAAGACGATCCAGACGACGGCGCATACGCTGCCGGCATCGGCGTCGGGTTGATCCACGAAATCCCGACCTGTAGTGAGCTGATGCAGAAGATCATCGAGGATGCTCGTTCCATAATCGGTAAGCGCCTAGCGGGTATTTCCGGCTGACCCATTGATTGCCCAGCCTCTTCGGGCCATGGTCCGTCCTTACCCCCCGTGAATCAGGAGACGCCGCTTTCCGCCTGCTAGTAGTTCCCTGATCGGAGCTGTGCTCGGCTACAGCGGCAATCCATTTCGTTGTGGCTCTACATGTCTACCTCTACCCTTGATTCTTACGCATGCTCGGCCAGCTCATGTCGCCTTCTGGCTACACCCTCGAAGGCACCGGCACTGCCTTCATGCCGTACTTGCTGAGTGCGTAGGACACGCTGAGTTGCCAGTCCACCCTGGCATCGTTCATCTTCCCAGCGAAGGCGCTCAATTGCTCGCTCGTAACACCTGCGGCAGACTTCTCAGCAAGAACTGCAGGGTGTGATCAAGCTGCGCGAGCTCCTGCTGGGGAAGCGCCGAAAATGATGCGTAGTTGTGACCGAACTGCTTACGACTGATGGCGACAAACACGCTTCTTCCCTCATCAGTGATGCGCATCCGGCTTGAGCGTCGATCCTGTGAGTCAGCCATACGCTCGACCAACCCCAGTCGCTCCAGATGACCGAGTCGCTTGGCGATTCCGGAGAGAGAAGTCAGCGCGCTTTTCCCCAGCTGGGTCGGTGTACAGGGGCAATCCCGTCCCAGGCGGTGCAAGGTTCCCAAAATCAAGACCTCACCGATGTTCAAGCCATGGTGGCCGGCGGCGCTTGCAAATAGCTTTTCCATGCTGCGTGCCACGATGAACATGCGCGCCACAACGGCTGTCACCTGCGGATCGGTCTCTGCAGAAATGGCACGCCAATCCACCTCATCGACACGCGAAGCATCCCCCTCATCCGCTCCAACCCCGGATGCCTCATCGTCGGGCCCGACCTCTATCACAGGTGCAGCAAGTCGCTCCTGCCAGGTCATCACATAACCGAAGAGCGGAGAAAGCCTCGTCCCTGCCGCCGGGTCGACCGCATAAATATTACTCCGCCCCACCTTCGACTCGACTACCAGCCCGCTCACCTTGAGCACCTTCACATGCTGCGAGATTGCAGAGCGCGACACCGTGAACGAGCGGGCCAAATCACCCAGTGCGCGAGGCCCCTGCGACAACAAATCGAGAATCTGCCGCCGTGTCGGATCGGCCAAGGCGGCAAGCGACCTGTCAACGGCATCGGACTGGCAAGCGGTCTCAGTCACAAGTTTCACCTTCAGACAAATAGGTTAGCCAATTCTAACCAATAAAGCGCCACGATTCCTTGCCGCAACCTCTCGACAGGGTAGCAGAGACCACCCATAGCTATATGACGCCATAAAAACACCAAAAAACTCATATGTAAGAACGCCGTTCAAGTATTGACACAGCAAAGGAAGCGGAATATTAATTTCCAAAGGAAAATAATTGACCTGATTTTCCATCCAACCTCCACGACAAAAATAACCCTGGAGCGCCCTATGCAGAGTGTACGCGAGCTATTGCTCGAGCAAATCACTTCTCCCGACTCAATGTTCGATCAGCCAGATCGGGATATAACCGCCCTACAGATCCAGGCGGCTCAAGAGCTGTTCGACGAGCGCATCGATCAAATCCCTCTTCTGCGCAATCGTGCCGAGGCTGCCGGAATCACTCGCATCAATACGCTCGATGACCTGGTCCCCCTGCTGTTCGCACACACCGTGTACAAGTCCTATCCGCAGTCATTCATCGACAACAACCGCTGGGACCGCATGCTGCAATGGCTGCAGACACTGTCTGTCGCAGACGTGAGCAATGTCGATGTGACCGGCGTGAGCAATGTCGATGAGTGGCTGGATCGCCTTTGGGCAGCCGGCCATCGGCCCCTCGCCACCAGTGGCTCCAGCGGTAAATGCTCATTTCTCAATCACACGATTGGCGACCAGGAAAACAAGACCCGTCATTTCAGGTACGTATCGGGATGGCCGTTCGTGCGCGCAGAACCGAATCGGGTACTGTTCTGGCTCGGCCCGATCAAGGGCTACAACAGCGCCATCGAGTCGGCACAGATTGGCCGGATCATCTGGGGAAAACCCGGCGCCACCTATGCGCTGACTGAAGAGCCACTGCTGATTTCCGACGTCAGTCGCGCCGCCGCCATGCGCAAGAGCATTGCCGAGGGCAGTGCAACGCCCGACGAAATCGATGCCTTCGAAACCAGCGCGGCACTCAAGGCCGAGAAAGGCATGGCCGACATGCGCAGACTTGCAGACATCATCCTCGACCACCGCCATGAGCCCATCATGATCAGCGGCCTGTGGGCCCAGCACATGATGATCATTCAACGCGCCAAGGAGCGAGGCATCGCTGACGGCGACTTCCACACGCAAAGCATCATCCAGGCAGGGGGCGGCATCAAGGGTGTCGCCCTGCCGGCCGACTACCAGGAACAGGTCAGCCGCTTCTATGGCGATGTAGTTCGCCCTGGCGCTTACGGCATGACCGAACTGGCCCAACTCATGCCCCGCTGCGAAGCAGGCCGCTATCACCGCGCACCCGGCCTGATCTGGCTGGTCACCGATGAGCCTGGAGAACGCTTGCTGAGCCGAGCCGACGCCGATGCCAACGGCCAGGCAAGCGGGCGTTTCGCCTTTCTGGATCTGCTCTACGAGGGCCGCTGGGGCGGGCTGATCACCGGCGACAAGGTGACCGTCGACTTCTCGGAGAAGTGCCCTTGCGGGCGGCATGGCCCCACGCTGCTGGACAACATCTCGCGCTTTAGCCAGACCGGCCAGGATGATCACATCGGTTGCGCCGGCACCATCGATTCCTACATTCGCGGAGCCATAAACGCATGACTACTGCCAACCACTCTCAAAGCACCGCGGTCCCGGTCAGCCATATCATCAAGGGCGAAGTGGTCAGCGGCGCCGAACATGAGTTCGGGCCAGCCCATGCTCGCTTCGCCACACCCAAACTCGACCTCAACCAATTGGTATGGTCCCGCCAAGAGCCCGGCCCGGCATTCGATACGCCCATCAGTGAGATCATGGACGTCCTTGAACAGACCGGCCAATGGTTAAAAGCCGACCCCCAAGGCCTGGTCGCCGAAGCGTTGGAGAACTCCCTGAAGACGGGCCCGCTGCCGCGCCATATCATGGAGTTCTCCTACAAAAATATCGGGGCCCCCTTCAGCCGGGCGAGCATGGAGTTCCAGATCCGCACCGAACTGGGCGGGCCCGATGTAGTGGATGGCTGGCGCCTGATCGATGACGCTCCGAGCGGCCGACCAACCAGGATTCGCGCCTTCCCGCCCCGCCTCATTCATATCGTCGCAGGCAATGCACCGGGCGTTTCCGCCTTGACGGTGGTTCGCGGCGCGTTGACCAAAGGCGTGCATCTGCTGAAGCTACCCTCGAACGACCTGTTCACCGCCCCCGCGATACTGCGCGGCATGGCCGCCGTCGCCCCCGGCCATCCAATTACCCGCTCCTTCTCCGCCGCCTACTGGCGTGGCGGCGACGAGAAAGTGGAGAGCACTCTGTTCCGCCCGCAGTTCTTTGACAAGGTGGTGGCCTGGGGCGGGGAAAGCTCGATTCGCAGCGTCAGCAAGTACATCGGGCCGGGGTTCGAGCTGGTGTCATTCGACCCGAAAACGTCCATCTCACTGATTGGCCGGGAAGCATTCGAGTCGGAGGAAACCCTCGCCGCAGTTGCCGACCTGGCCGCTTTCGACGCCACCTTGATGAACCAGCAGGCCTGCGCATCCAGCCGCTTCCAGTTCGTGGAAGGCAGCACCGAGCAAGTCGATCGTTACTGCGCCATCCTGCAACAACGCATGAATGTCGACCGCCCCATGTCATCGGCTATCGGCCCCAGGGTTCCAAACGATCTACGCGATGAGATCGATGGCCTGCGTATGCTTGAGCCCACTTATCGCGTATGGGGCGGATACGGCGGAGAGGGCACGGTGATCCGCTCGGAAGAGCCGGTGGACTTCCATCCCGATGGAAAAATAGTAAACGTCGTTCAAATAAATGACTTACATGAGGCCATGCGGTACGTCACTGTAGCGACTCAGACCGTCGGTGTTTATCCAGCTGCACGCAAAGCGCAGTTGCGCGATCTACTGGCCTCCGCAGGCGCCCAGCGCGTTGTCAATATCGGCGGCTCCGCCGGCATGGAAGCGGGTCTGCCGCACGACGGATTCAACCCTCTGCAGCGCTTCGTGCGCTGGATCAACGATGAAGGTTGACCATGAGTGATGGTAGAGCCTGCGCGTCAGCGGCCCGGACCTCAAAGAACCAACATGAGCAATGACTCATGCATCACAAGCTGCTGAGCGAGTGTAGCCAGGCAAGCTTTCGGGCTGCGGGGCATATCGTCGCTCAACTGGCCGAGAACCTCCGCCGGGATCTTGCTCTGCCAGACACATGCATTCTTGTTCAGCAGCAAGACAACCCAACCTGTCTCCATTTCCGCGCGGATGTGGAGCAGGTCAATGCGCATGGAGGGCTCAACGGGCTGCTTGCCCACCGTCAAGAAGGGTAACCCAACAACAACCCACCACCGAAAGCCAATAACAACAAGAGACGACACCATGCCCCTCACGACCACTCGAGCACGCTTGCTGATGCTGGCGCTATTGATCGCAGAAGTCTGCAGCGCATTCGAAGTATCCATGATCTATGCGGCGCTGCCCACGCTCAACCGGCAATTCGGAGATCCCGCCAGCGTCAGCTGGGTGATCAGTGCTTGCTTCCTCATGTCAGCCATTGCTGCCGCGCTCTGCGGACGCCTTGGCGATCTGCTCGGGCGCAAGCAGTTGCTGCTGGCAGCATTGGCCAGCTGCGCGGTGGGATCCTTGATCAGCGGATTCTCGGCCACCCTGGCCGGCGTGATAGTCGGCGCGACCCTGCAGGGGGTATCGGGGGCAATCATGTCGCTCTGCTATGGCCTGGCACGAGAATGGATGCCGGCGGCAAAGGTTCCCGTGGCGATCGGCACGATTACCGCCGCGGCGGCGCTGGGCTCGGGCGCGGGCCTGATGCTTGGCGGGGTGATCGTCGATAACTATTCTTGGAACACCATGTTCTTCGTGAGCGGCAGCTATGCCCTGCTCTGCGTTGCGGTCGTGTTCTTTCTGGTTCCGAGCAAGCGTCGCGCTGCCAGCCAGTTTCAACAAATCAACCTGGTGCGCGGCATTCTCTTCGCGCCCGCCATCGCCGGAATGCTGCTTGCGGTCAAGTTCGGCCCGGCCTGGCAATGGGATTGGCGGTCGATTGGCCTGCTGGCGCTATCGATCGCACTGTTCGTCACCTGGATACGCCTCCAGTGGCGCGCGGACTACCCGCTGATCAACCTGCGCCTGTTCACTCAACGCCGGGTGCTAATTGCCTACATCTGCATGGCGCTGACAGGTATCGGCGCCTTGCAGATAGCTCAGATCATGTCGACGTTCCTGCAACAACCAGGCTGGACAGGGGCGGGTTTTGCGCTGAGTGCAACCATGGCCGGCGCGATACTACTACCCTCGAACCTGGTAGGCCTGATTGCCAGCCCACTGAGCGGCAAGGTCGCCGGACATTACGGCGCCCGCCAGGCCGTGATCCTCGCCGGTGCCATGATTTTCCTCGGCTGGGGGATGCTGGTACTGGTACATCACGACCTTTGGGTGGTGGGATCACTGATTGTGCTGTGCGCTTTCGGCTTCAGCATGATGTACGCCGGCATACCCAACCTGATCATAGAGTCCGTCCCCGAAAACCAGACCAGCGAGGCCACAGGCCTGGCTGCGGTGGTCAGGGCCACCTCAATGGCCATTGGCGCACAGATCATTGGCATGATCCTGTCCAGTTCGACCGTCACTTCCGATGATCCGCTCATCACAGCCCAACTGCCCAGTGCAAGCGCGTTCGTATTAGGGTTCGGTTTCATCGCCCTGACCGGCCTACTGAGCCTGCTGCTCGCATGGTCCGCCCTCACGCGGCAAGGGTACAAGGCTCAGAAAGCAGTGGAAGCGCATTAGAAGCGTTTATGGACGTTTCGCCGCGAGCTGTGGCGAAACGCCTGCCGCCGTCATTCGAAACCCATCGGCGCAGCATGCCGACACACACAAGTGATAACCTTAACGTTATCACTTGCGATAGGTTGAAATGATGAAACAGACACTGGGCCAAGCCCTGAAAAAGATGCGGACCCTCACCGGGCTGTCTCAACGCGAGCTGGCAAAGCGCCTTGGCGTGCATCAGCCGCAAATAGCCAAGGCGGAGGCCGATAACGACATGCTGCTATCGCGCCTGCAAAGCATGGCCGATGCGGTGGACTGCGAAGTCATGCTAATCCCCAGGGCATTGGTGAGCGACACCGCCCAACGCATCGACCAGCAATCCTCCCAAGACTCCGAGGAGGCATCGGGAGTACCGGACACCCTCCTCGCCTCAGCCTACGAGCGCGAGTGGCCAGACATTGACCCCCATATCTTTCTCGTTATCGCCAACATCCAGCGCGCCGCTGAAGCACTGGATCGCTCCACGGAAAGACTGGGCTCTCGGCACGGCCTGAATAGCGGCGAAGTTCTCGTGCTTGGCGCACTGCGGCGGATTGGAGCCCCCTACTCGTGCTCCCCGAGCCAACTACGGAAACAGTTCTGGATCAGCCTCCCCGGCATGTCCAAGCGCATCAACAATCTGCAGCGCCTCGGCCTGGTAAAACGCAAAGATAATCCCGACGACGGCCGCGGCGTCCTGATTAGCCTGACAAAAAAAGGACTGCGCATCCTGGAAGAACAGGTGGCCTCACCCAGCCTCGAGTTCACCACTCTGCGCGATATGCCAACGCACGAACTGCACAGCCTGTCCGAGCAATTGAGCAAGCTCCTGACCGCCTTCAGCGGCCGGTAATACAAAGAACCCTGGCAAACGATTCTTGACACCATAAAGCAGATGCCCTGCCGACAGCAGCCACGGACGGCCTGCCACAAAAAACACCCGGAAAGACTTGACAGACAGGAAGCCCAGCACGCAACCTAAATGTTAACCAGGTTAATAAAAACAAAATCACACCGGAGAAACCTTCATGTCCGCCTTGCAAACCTTCTACGACCTGCTCAATGGCGATAGCGATCCATTCCGCTCGCACCCCGCCAACCTTCGCCAGCTTCAGCTAGAGGCCATGCGCGAACGCTTTGCCCAACAACGCGACAAGATCAAGATGCTCGACCATCGGGCCAGCGATATGGGAGTGGTCGAACTGAACAGCGAGGCTGACATGGTCCCCCTGTTGTTCGCTCATCAAACCTACAAGACCTACCCCGAAACCTTCATCGACAACGCACGCTGGGGCCACCTGAATCTCTGGCTGCAGACACTCAGCGCGCAGCCGATCGACAAACCGGATCTGAACGAAGTTCGTGACGTCGATGACTGGATGGAACGCCTGCGCGCTGTCGGCCACTACGTATTCAGCTCCAGCGGTACGTCAGGCAAATGCAGCTTCGTCAGCCAGACTGCCGCTGACCTGGAGAATGTCATGACCTCCTGCGTCAAGCTGGGGATCTATGGCAACGAGCTGATCAGGCGGGATCTCGGCCAACGCAAGGTATTCCTGATGATGCCCCCCAAAGGTGCGCATCGCCATGTGGAGCCCGTCATCCGCGCCGCCACGGTCCTGGGCAAGGACCTCACCCTGATGTTCGAAAACCCCGTGACCGCCAATGACTCGATCCGCATGGGCCGGATGAACCGGGCCATTGCCGAGGGCACGGCAAAACCCAGCGAGATCGCGGAATTCCAGGCGGCCGCCAAAGTCCGCCAGCAGGCAATGGGCACGCAGATCAACAGCTTCCTCGACAAACTGATCGCCAACAAGGACCGGCCAGTGCTGGTGCAGGGCAATTGGCCCATGCACTGGGCCCTTTACCAGGCCGCCCAACAGCGCGGCCTCGGCGACGCCATTTGCCACCCGGACACAGTGATTACGGCAGGGGGCGGCTTCAAGGGCACCCACGTGCCGGAGGACTACAGGGAGCAGCTCCTGCGTTTCTATGGCATTGCCAACGAAAACATCCAGAACAGCTACGGCATGTCGGAAATGATTGGCACCGGCCCTTGGTCGTACAAGGCTCAAGCCTACGCAATCTGCCCGTGGATCGTGCCCTTGATCCTGGACAAGGCTGGCGAAAAGCTCCTCAACCCAAGCGATCACCAAGGCGTGGTCGAGGGACGCTTCGCCTTCTTCGACCTGCTCGCCGAAGGCTACTGGGGCGGCGTCATCACGGGCGACAAGGTACTGGTGGATTTCTCCCCGAGCGGCGAAACGGATGGCCTGCAGGGCCCGCTGATCCGCAGCGTGGCTCGCTTCGCCGATCTTGAGGAAGGCGAAGACAAGCTGAGTTGCGCGGGGACCATGGAGTCCTATGTACGCGGCATGGTTGAAGCCTGACCCCTCTTCTGAAATCAAGGACTCCCAATCATGTCGACATCGCAAACCACGCCCCTCGAGACACAACCGCTGATTCTGGTGCCCCATGTCATCAAAGGCAGCGTGCAGATCGGTTCAGACGAACGCTACCGCTCCCGTGACCTGGGCGCCGATTTCTGCACGCCAGCCCTGGATCTGGACGGACTGGTGTGGCACCGCACCGAGCCTGGTCCGGCATTCGATACGCCCATCGCCGACATCATCGATTTTCTGGTCGAGGTGGGCCAGAAGCTCGATCTGAAGACCAATCCCCTCCTGCAAGAGGCCCTGGCCGGCATGGTCAAGGTCAGCGAGCTGAGCCCGCGAATCCTGGAGAACTGCTACAACGACATGCAGTACATGTTCAGTCGTGAGCAGTTGCTGCCCGAGGTCGTGGAAAGCCTGGGCAGCACGGAGGTGATCGACGGTTGGAAAACCCGCGACATCCGCGGCTTTTCCAACCGTATTCGCGCCTTCCCGCCCCGTCTGGTCCACATCATGGCCGGCAATTCGCCGATGGTGACGGCCATGACCATCATTCGCGGTGCGCTGTCGAAGGGCGTGCATCTGCTCAAATTGCCGTCCAATGACCTGTTCACGGCCTCGGCCATCTTGCGCACCATGGCCGAGGTCGACCCCAACCACCCGGTCACCCGATCCTTTTCCATCGCCTACTGGAAAGGCGGAGACGACAAGGTCGAGTCGATCCTCTATCGCGCCCAGTATTTCGACAAGATCGTGGTATGGGGTGGCGAAGCCGCCGTGCGCCACGCCCAAAAATACACCGGCCCCGGCCTGGAATTGATCGCCTTCGATCCCAAGGTATCCGCCTCGATGATCGGCCGCGAAATCTTCTCCAGCGAGGACAGCCTACAGGAAGCCGCACGCCGCGGCGCCACCGACGCCCTCAGCTTCAACCAGGACGCCTGCAACGCCAGCCGCTACCAATACGTGGAAGGCGATACCGAACAGGTCGACCGCTACGCCAAGCTGCTGGCCGAAGCCATGAGTGTCGATGTGCGTTATGGCGACGGCACGTTCAAGGCCATTCCAGACGATATTCGCGCGGAAGTTCAGATACTGAAAATGCTCGCCCCGGTCTATTCGGTGTTCGGCAGCTATGACGGCAGGGGACTGGTGGTGCGCTCCGAAGATCCGGTGGATTTCCATCCCAACGTCAAGACAGTGAACGTCGTCCAAGTCGATTCGCTGCTGGAGGCCGTCAAGTACGTGACCGTAGCCACCCAGTCGATCGGCATATGGCCCTCGGCACGCCGCAAAGAACTGCGCAACGCCCTGGCCAGCGCGGGCGCCCAGCGCATCGTGACCCTGGGTGAAGTGAGTGGTGGCGGTGGTTTTGGCGGTATGCCGCATGACGCAGGCATTCCCTTGCATCGATTCATGAAATGGATCAGCGATGAAGGCGACGAGCTCTGAGCTTCGCAGCCCATTTTCCTGACAGAAACAATATTTAGGAGTGGTTTTGATGTCCGAACGCAAACGTACCTGGCTGATTACCGGTGTCTCCTCCGGCCTCGGCCGTGCTCTGGCAGAAGCGGTGCTGGCACGCGGCGAAGTGGTGATCGGTACCCTGCGCAAGCCCGAACAGATGGCCGAGTTCGAGGCTCTGGCCCCGGGTCGCGCCTTCGCCTGCCAACTCGACCTCAATGACAAGGAACAGGTCAAGCCAGCCATTACCCGCGCTATCAAGACGGCAGGCGGGATCGACGTGGTGGTCAACAACGCCGGCTATGGCCTCTCTGGCGCTGTCGAAGAGGTCAGCGATGCCGAGCTTCGCCAGCAGATGGAAACCAACTTCTTTGGCCTGGTCGAAGTCAGCCAAGCGGCACTGCCCTACATGCGCGCCCAAAGGCGCGGGCACTTCGTCAACATCGCCTCGGTCGCCGGCTTCCAGGGCATTCCCGGCATGTCGATCTACAGCGCCTCGAAGTTCGCCGTCGTGGGTTTTTCCGAAAGCCTTGCAGCCGAGGCTGGCCACCTGGGTATCAAGGTCACCATCGTCGAGCCCGGGGCGTTCCGCACCAACTGGTCGTCCAACAGCGCCATCGTTCGCTCCGCCACTGTGATCGAAGATTACGCGCCCACTGCCGGTGCGGTGCGTGGCGGCCTGGAGCAAATGGATGGCCACCAGGAGAACGATCCAGCCAAAGCTGCCATGGCAATCATCACCGCCGTCGACTCAGCGTCCCCTCCCCTCCATCTCCCGCTTGGCGCGGATGCCGTGGGCTACCTGCGCAGCAAGCTGGAGCGCATGAGCAACGAGCTGGACGCCTGGGAGGCTCTGGCTTCCAGCACCCGCTTCGAGTAAGGCCAATGACCGCGTGCCGCCAATCGGCACGCGCTACAGACGGGACCCAATATGTTCAGTACACGCATCACCCAACTGTTCGGCATCGAATACCCACTCATCATGGGCGGCATGCGCCATGTTGGCCGTGCCGAGCTCGTGGCCGCCGTGGCCAACGCCGGCGGCCTGGGTTTTCTCTCTGCGCACACCCTCCCCTCGGCCGAAGCGTTGCGGGAAGAGATCGCCAAGGTACGCACGCTCACCGACAAACCGTTCGGGGTCAATCTGACTATCCTTCCCGGACTCAGCGCCAAACCCGAGGACTATGCCAAGGTCATCATCGATTGCGGCGTACCAGCGGCGGAAACCGCCGGAGGTAATCCGGCACGCTTCATCGCTGCCTTCAATGAGGCCGGTGTCAAGGTTCTGCACAAATGCACCGCCGTTCGCTTCGCCCTGAAAGCCCAGCAATTGGGCGCCGACGCGGTAAGCATCACCGGTTTCGAAGCGGCAGGACACCCGGGCGAAGACTATGTGCCGGGCCTGGTATTGATTCCCGCCACCGTGGCCAAGCTGGACATTCCGGTAGTGGCGTCCGGCGGCTTTGCAGATGGCCAAGGATTGGTTGCAGCACTGGCACTGGGCGCCGAGGGGATCAGCATGGGCACGCGCTTCATGATGACCCGGGAGTCGATCATGCACGACGCCGTCAAGCAGCGTTACCTGGCAGCAAGCGAGCGTGACACCACGCTGATCTGTCGTTCCATCGGCGATTCCACGCGCGTGCTGAAGAATGCCTTGACCGACCAGATCCTCGAACTGGAGAGGTCGGGTACTGCCAGCCATGATGAGCTGATGGCTCTGGCGAGTAGTCAGCGCTGGGTCGATGCTGCCGGGAGGGGTGATCCAGATGATGGTGCCTACGCGGCTGGCGTTTGTGCCGGCCTGATCCGCGATATTCCCAGCTGCGACAAGTTGGTGCAGAAGATAATCACCGATGCCCGCGCCATCATCGGCCAGCGCCTGCAAGGCATCATCAGCTGATCCCGTCCACTGAGAGTTCCTCATGACCTACGAATCGAGTCTCGAACCTACAACTGTGCAAGCTGCAGGAATCCCTGGCCTGACACTGCACGTTCCAACTCTGCCTGATCAGGAGGAGCCCCTGTCCGCGCTGGCCCGTTTCGTGGTCGAGACCCGCTTCGAGGACCTTGCACCCGACGTAGTGGCATTCGCCAAGCGACTTGCCATTGATACGCTAGCTGTCACCATCGGGGGCTCCTCCCAGGAAGCTATGCCCGAACTGGTGGACTATGTGGGGGAAATGGGGGGTAAGCCGGAAAGCCATCTGCCGTTCTATGGCGGCAAGTACCCGGCATCATCCGTCGCCTTGGCCCTGGCTTCCATGTCACGGGCCCTGGACATGGGTGACGTGCATCTGGGGTGGGCTGAGTACGGCTTCTCAGTCGTCGGCCACACGGCCGAATACACCCTGCCAACCTTGCTGGCGGTGGCAGGGGTCCGGGAGCGCGTCGACGGCAAGGCGTTCATTACCGCCTTCGCGGTCAGCACCGAGGTTCTGGTGCGCATCGGCGCTGCCGCCAACAATACTGCCTCGGGCCGGACACTGGGGCTGCCGGGCAACTTCGATCAGGGTGGCTGGTTCATCTTTGGCGCCGTCGCGGCTGCAGCCCGGCTACTGGGGCTGTCGCTGGAGCAGACGATTAATGCCTTTGGCATGGCGCGCTGCATGAGCCAGACCCACGATATGAAATCCATGTCGCCGGCAAGCCATATGGTCCGTGTCCATCACGGCTTCGTCGCCAAGAACGCCATCGATGTCTGTCGCCTGGCTCTGCGCGGCATTAACGGCCCCCATGACGTGATGATGGGCTACCGCGGATTCCTCTTCGCCATTACGCGCGGCCTGTGGCCAGCGAAACCGGAACTGTTGACGCAGGACCTCGGCAAGGCCTGGTTCTTCACCCGCACCTGCATCAAGCCGTTTTCCGCCTGTAAGGCCACCCACAACGCCGCTACCGCTGTTCTGCTGCTACAGGACCGACACGGATTCGAGGGTGCGGACATCGCCTCCATCCATGCTGCAGTGTCGCCCAATACCCTGGAGCTGTGCTGTCGGCCGGTGGAGGCGAAGTGGAATCCGCAGTCGGATCAGAACGCGCAGTTCAGCCTGCCCTACGTAATGAGCGTGGTCGCCTACGAGCGGCGTTTCATGATCGACGGCTTCAAGCCTGCGATGCGTGCGCGCGAAGATATCCGTCGTCTCATCGCCAACGTGACCGCCGAACTCGATCCTTCCGTCGGCGTGCTGGATGCCCGCGTCACAGTCCGCCTGCATGACGGCCGTGAGTTTTCCCTCTACTGCGATGACTGTAAGGGCACCCCCAGCATGCCCCTCACCGATGAGGAATGGCGCGAGCGGTTGCATGACCTATGCCGTTACGCGGCCTGCCCGATCGGCAGCGACACGGCCGACCGGCTGCTGGATACGCTGTTCCAACTGGAACGAAGCGACGACGTGGTACGCGACCTTGTCATTCCCTTGGTGCCTGGCTAAGAAGGCCCGCTTTTCTGGCCTCAGACGTTGCCGATCAAGGCTGCATGGCAAGTTGTCTCCGTGGCGGATTCGCTCTGCTTGGGGGGAGGTTTCACCGCGCTAGAATCATGACTATTGGAGCCGTCTTCACATCAGAGGAATGGACCATGGCCAGCTTCTCCTCGACGCTCCAGTGGCAAATGCTCATTTCTCAATCACACGATTGGTGACCAGGAAAACAAGACCCGCCATTTCAGGTACGTATCGGGATGGCCGTTCGTGCGCGCGGAACCAAATCGGGCACTGTTCTGGCTCGGCCCGATCAAGGGCTACAACAGCGCCATCGAGTCGGCACAGATTGGCCGGATCATCTGGGGAAAACCCGGTGCCACCTATGCGCGGACTGAAGAGCCACTGCTGATCTCCGACGTCAGTCGCGCCGCCGCCATGCGCAAGAGCATTGCCGAGGGCAGTGCAGCGCCCGACGAAATCGATGCCTACGAAACCAGCGCGGCACTCAAGGCCGAAAAGGCATGGCCGACATGCGATGGCCTGGGTTTTCTCTCTGCGCACACCCTCCCCTCGGCCGAAGCGTTGCGGGAAGAGATCGCCAAGGTACGCACGCTCACCGACAAACCGTTCGGGGTCAATCTGACTATCCTTCCCGGACTCAGCGCCAAACCCGAGGACTATGCCAAGGTCATCATCGATTGCGGCGTACCAGCGGCGGAAACTGCCGGAGGTAATCCGGCACGCTTCATCGGTGACTCCACGCGGGTCTTGAAGAACGAGCTGACCGACAGAATTCTGCAGATGGAGAAAGACCCGCAATTAACTCATGAGGAGCTGCTTACACTGGCCAGCAGCCACCGCTGGGTCAAGGCCGATCTGGCTGGCAACCCGGACGATGGCGCTTTCGCCGCAAGTGTCGCCGTGGGTCTTATCGAAGACATTCCGAGCTGTGCCGAGTTGGTTCAACGGATCATTTCTGAAGCACAGCACATAGTCCGCCAACGCCTGACGAATATGCTGAGATAGCCGGCAGACCTGCCAGATCATCATCCCCGCTGATGACTGATGATCAAGCTGCCCCTTCATAAATTTGAGCGAGGCCCGCCAGCAAGGAAAGCGGGCTTGCCGTTCTTCTCTGCCCCTCACCCTCGGGCCTCGGCAAGGGGTGGAGAACACCCCGCACGTGCCTGTCAACTCAGTCCTCAAGGCTGTGCTCACGCAACATGCCACGGAACAGACTATCAACCATAACCCGAGCGTCCTGCAGCGGATCGAACAGTTCGGCGTCACGCAACCAGTCGATGAACAGGCCATGCAGCAGGGCGTGCAGCGTGTGTGCGGCGAGCGCCGGGGTAAGGCCCGGCCGTAGCAGGCCACGCCCGTGCGCATGGGTGAACAGCCTCTCGGTAAGCTCGATAAGCTGCTTGATGAAGGCATTGTGTCGCTCCTCGGCCTCACGCAGCTCCTCGGTGAACTCGCAGCGATAAAGCAGGATGGTGAAGATGCGTCGCTTGCGTTCGTCGCGGGCAAGATCCTCGATGACGTGGACGCAGCGGTTGCGCAGCGCCAGCATCGAGTCGCAGGCACTGTCGTTGGCGAGCAACGCCGCCATGCACTCTGGCGGCAGGCGCACCTGATTAAGCATCTCGTGGAACAGGTCGGCCTTGTTCTGGAAATGCCAGTACACCGCGCCCCGGGTCACCCCTGCCTGGCGAGCGATGGCGTCCAGGCTGGTGTGTGATACGCCCTTCTCCAGGAACAAAACTTCGGCCGCCTGCAATATGGCGTTACGGGTCTTTTCGGCATCTTCTTTGGTTCGGCGCATGTTGGCTTGTTCGGTTCCCGGTAGCGTGCGCTACCCCTTCGGATGAAGGAGTCGAAAGTGGGCAGTCGGACAACGGCTCTCCAGCGGAGGCGCATTGCCCGAACCTGCTTACCTGAGGAGAGTCGACACGCTTCAGTCCGGTCGGATACTCACGCCTACGCCCTTGATCCGGATGAACTCCTCCAGGCCCGCCTTGCCGCCCTCCCGGCCGAACCCCGAAACCCCCATGCCACCGAAAGGGGATGCGGCGTGGAAGGCAGGGGTCGCCTGATTGACGAATACCGTGCCCGCCTGCAGGCGACGCACCATGCGCTGAGTGATGTTCAAGTCATTGGTCTGCACGTAGGCGGCCAAACCATATTCAGTCGCATTGGCGAGTGATACGGCCTCATCCTCGCTGCGGAACTTGAAGGCGCACAGCACCGGGCCGAACACTTCCTTCTGGGCGATAGGACAGTAGGGGTCGGCTTCGGCGATCAAGGTTGGAACGATGAAATTGCCCTGCCCGCCTTCGACCGGTCCTCCCGTGAGGAAGCGTCCGACCTTGCTCGCGCGGGCCGCATCGATCATGTCCTGGACTCGCTGACACGCACTGGCGTTGACCATTGGCCCCACGATCACGCTCTCGTTGAGCGGATCGCCATAGGGCAGTTGCTCCATCGTCGCCTGCAGCGCCTCGATGAAAGGGTCATAGATGTCCTGGTGGATCACCAGACGCGTTGGCAATGCGCAGCCCTGGCCGCTGTTGGACAGGCCGAATGCGGCGCAGTATGCGGCCGTGGAGGCGATGTCCACATCGGGAAAAACCACGTTGGCCGATTTTCCGCCCAGCTCGAACACCAGCGGTTTGAGGGTATCGGCGGCAGAGCGCATGATCGCGCGGGCTCCTTCCGGCCCACCAGTGAAGGAAATCTTATCCACACCAGGATGGCACACCAGTGCCGCGCCCGCCGGCACACCACCTGGCAGCACGTTGATGACACCTGGAGGCACACCAGCTTCCAGGGCCAGTTCAACGAAGAGCTGAGAACTAAACGGGGTGAACTCGGCCGGCTTGATGACCACGGTGTTGCCCGCCGCCAGCGAAGGGGGAATCTTCATCGCCAGGGAGAGCATGGGCGCGTTCCAGGTGATGATGTGGCCGATCACGCCATAGGGCTCAGGCACCGTGTACTCGAAATGAGCGCCAGGCGGTGTGCCAGTCACCAGGCCCTCTATCTTGTCCGCCCACCCCGCGTAGTACCGGGTCCAGCCGGAGATGCGGGACACCATGCCATGCACCATTGTGCTGACCGGGATGCCATTCTCCACCACCGCCATGCGCGTGAAACGCTCCAGGTTCTGATCGATCAGATCGGCAAAGCGATCGAGAATCTGGCGGCGCCGGCCGGGCTTCATGTCGCGCCATGCCGGAAAAGCCGCGCGCGCGGCCTTCACCGCTGCATCGACCTCGGCCTCGCCGGCCAGCGGAATGTCCATCTGGAACTGGCCCGTCGCGGTATTCACATGGCTGAACGTCCCGCCGCTTCCTTGGGTAAGGGCCTGATCGCCGATCATCAGTTTGACCTTCGGCAGAGTGGCCGCAATGGCCGCATGCTCGGCGGGCCTGGGTGGAATGAATATCATCGCCGCATCTTCCTTATTGTTTTTATTCCGGTGATCCAGTCCGGCCCTCTGCCAGAGGACCGGTTTGCCGCGTACCCCTGGGGTCACGGCTGCACGTGGTCACTCCTCGAGGGGCGGGCCGGATTCGATCAAGGCATGCGCCGGCAGAGGGCCGATTTCCGTGACGCCGCCGTCGACCGGCAGGTGCACACCGGTAATGAAACGGGCTTCATCGCTGGCCAGGTAGCGCACCGCCAGGGCGACATCCCAGGCGTCCCCTTCTATCCCCAGAGGCCCGACGTTACGTCTCTTCACCCGCATCTCAGCCGGCAGCAGCGACTGCGCCAGGGGGGTGAGCACATGGCCCGGCGCCACGGTATTGGCACGAATGCCCTGGCGCCCGTAGAGCACCGTCAACTCACGAGCCAGAGCGGCCATGGCGGCCTTCGAAGGCCCGTAGGCGATGCTGCCATGGGCGCGAATGCCGGCAATGGAGGAAATGTTGATGATGGAGCCCACGCCATTTTTTGTCATCGCGGGAACCGAGTAGCGGCTCATCAGCATGGCGCTGGTCAGGTTGATGTTCAGCACCCGATTCCAAGCTGTCTCGTCGGTTGCGTCCAGCGCGACAGGCGTCGCCACGCCGACATTGTTGACGAGGATATCGAGACGGCCATAGCGGCTGACCGTTTCCTCCACGAAGCGGGCGCAGTCGTCGCGTTGCGTGACATCACCAGCGGCGACGAATGCCTCACCGCCCATCGTCTCGATGTATTTGCGGGTGTCTTCAGCACTCTCGGCGTTCAGATCGACGAGGCAGACGCGCGCGCCCTCGCCTGCGAGTACGACAGCAATGGCCCGGCCGATGCCGATACCATCCCCTTCGGTGCCAGCGCCTGTGACGATGGCGACCTTGCCGGCGAGCGTTGCATTGTAGTTTTTAGGTTGCGGCATGATTCAGCTCTCCAGCTGTAAACGGATTACCAGTGGACAGCACGACACCCAGCGCACTCCTTTTGAGGGAGCGCACCGGGTGCCGAGCGCAAGTCCATTGCAGACACGCAGGGATCAGTGAATGGAACGTACCAGCGTGGCGGACTGGCCATCATCGGAGTTGACGAGGATCGTCTCACCGATAGCGAAGGTTTTCGGAATCTCCGCGCCCTCGCGCTTTTTGCCATCGATGCCACGCACGTAGCTATCTGGCTTGATGGCGAAAGTTTCTTGCGCACCAGTCAGGTCATTGCGGAGGGTGACCTGTTCTTCGGTGATGCTGCTCACGGAGCCGATCGAAGGCACCTTGCCCGAAGCCTCGGTGACGCGAATATCCATCGACATCCGGAAGCGATCCTTCGACAGATTGAGCAGTCCGCTATGTGGCAGATTGAGATCGAAGATCACGAGATCGCCCGGCTCGAAATCAGCCCGTTTCCACCCTTCGAAAGGTATCGAGTCTTTGGGTATCTGAAAGCTGGGAGGGTTGTTGATATCGTGGAGGATCGGCCCGCGGTGCGCGCCCTCCACCCAGGCACAACCGCCTACTTCATCGTCCACAAAGTCGATCGGAACCCAGCAGATCTTCATTTCCAGACCGCGACTATAGAAGCCATCCTGATGAGGATAGATAAAACGGTCACCAGCAGCAGTGGCGGCATCGGCGGGAGGGTTGGCACGGTACTCTGCGATCGGCAGCCAGAATGGATCGTCGCCCAACAGTTCTTTCATGGTGGCGACGATCTTCGGGTTCTCGGTCAGCATGCGATGCATGTTGTTGTGATTGAACTCGCTGATACGCGACAGCTCGTCAGGAGTGATGTCCTTACCCTCGAAACCCGAGCCGTTGTAGCGGTTCTCGTTCACACCGGCGTCGATTACTCCGTGACGCTGGAGATAGTCGATCCAGCGCGCACGCATCTCACCGATCACGCCCTTGTCGAGGACGCCCTTGAAGTACCAGTAACCATCTCGCTCCCACGCCCTCTTGAGAGCCTCACGGTCACCGATCAGATGGTTTGCAGTCTTCAGTTGGCCCATTTTGGGCTGTTCAACCGATACGGATAGCGAATTGTTATTGTTCATATACCTACCGCCCCTCCTCAATTGACGTCGTGGCTTGAGTAACCACTCGGGTAGTGAGTCCATCCTGACACCGGCGCGCCCTAACACACAGAGTCGTTTTCAACATAATCAGGTGGTGAATTCAACATCTCGTAGGACCAAAATGTGGCAGGCACAACAACGGTCGCCCACGGAGATTTCGCCCTGCACTTCACGGATCGCGGCGAGGGAGCAAAGCGTTGTTTTGGTGCACCCAGGCTTCACCATGAGGCAGGAGTGTCTGGCGAACGGATAGAGGTAGAGAGCCAATCAGGTGCTAGCAGCCCGTTGAAATTCGCCTGCGCCCGACCTGGCCTTGCGGCCAGAGGTTTACGATATCGGCTCCAGTCTGCCAGAGCCCTCGAATTCCATGCGCGGAGCCGATATCACTCAGGAAACACAGTTCACTGTCGCCAAGCTCGACGATTTCGTCCCGCCGGATCATCCCCTGCGCGAAATCCGCAAGCTGGCAGATGCTGCCCTGCAGTGGATGAACAGTCTGTTCCACATGCTGTACGCAGCCACTGGGCGTGCCTCGATTTTCCCCGAGAGGCTGATGCGGGCGCAGTTGCTGCAATTGTTCTACTCGCTGCGCAGCGAGCGCATGCACATGGAACAACTTGGCTACAACCTGCTGTTCCACTGGTTCGTCGGGCTGACCATCGATGATCCGGTGTAGGACCACTCGGTGTTTTCAAAGAACTGCGACCGCCTGGATGGTCAGGCAGTGACCGCGAAGTTTCCAAGCGAAGTGGTATGGCCGAGAAGCAGGGGCTGATTTCGGATGAGCACTTCTCGGCCGACGGCACACTGCTGCAGGCCTGAGCGTCGCTGAAGAGCTTCCGCCCCAAGGACGATCAGTGCACGCATGAGCCTGGCCAGTGGACGCGGTGAGCGCGAGGCGGCACTGGCTCATGCTGAGCGAACTGGGTGGCTGCCGCCGGCGCACCCAGGGGCGTGCCCCGCGTGATGTCCTGGCAGACTTCATAGCGGTCCTGC
>RCUR01000081.1_pt1 | contig 29784 bp, 26 predicted proteins | sample 2166151 | NCBI WGS metagenome assembly RCUR01 (sample SAMN09932785, study PRJNA488358) | compost metagenome | isolation source: compost soil in an enriched community | place: Germany: Experimental Botanical Garden
CTGACAACGCTGCCTACGCGCACCAGCTGCCGGAAAACGTCGCTCCTCTGGTTGCTGCTCTCGCTCAAGAAGCAGGGGCTGCGGGCTACAGCCACATCCTGGCTGCCGCCACGTCCAACGGCAAAAACATCCTGCCGCGCGTTGCCGCTGCCCTGGACGTTGACCAGATCTCCGAGATCATCTCGGTAGAAAGCGCCGACACCTTCAAGCGTCCGATCTACGCCGGTAACGCCATCGCTACCGTTCAGTCGAACGCTGCGGTCAAGGTGATCACCGTGCGTGCCACCGGTTTCGACCCGGTTGCAGCTGAAGGTGGCTCCGCTGCCGTTGAAGCTGTTGGCGCTGCCCACGACGCTGGCATCTCCAGCTTCGTTGGCGAAGAACTGGCCAAGTCCGATCGTCCGGAACTGACCGCTGCCAAGATCGTCGTTTCCGGCGGCCGCGGCATGCAGAACGGCGACAACTTCAAACACCTGTACGCCCTGGCCGACAAGCTGGGCGCTGCCGTCGGTGCATCGCGCGCCGCGGTCGACGCAGGTTTTGTACCCAACGACATGCAGGTCGGTCAGACCGGCAAGATCGTTGCTCCACAGCTGTACATCGCCGTCGGTATCTCCGGCGCGATCCAGCACCTGGCCGGTATGAAAGACTCCAAAGTGATCGTTGCGATCAACAAGGACGAAGAAGCGCCGATCTTCCAGGTGGCCGATTACGGCCTGGTGGCGGACTTGTTTGAAGCGATTCCAGAAATGGCCGCCCTGGCCTGATTGCCGACTGACAGGAGCGATAAATATGAGCAGTTCCGATTTTTCAGCCTGGATTGGACGTCGTCAGGAAAGCCAGGACCGGATCAGTTTTACTTTGGTCAAACGTATTGCCGCGACGTTGGGCGAGCCTGCACCCCGGTCGGGTGAATCGCTGCCGCCTTTGTGGCACTGGGCGTTTTTTCAGGAACCGGTTACCGCCGACGAACTGGGTCCGGACGGTCATCCGGCGCTCGGGGGATTCCTGCCGCCCGCCCACAACCGCAACCGCATGTGGGCGGGTAGTCGACTTGAGTTTTACCAGCCGTTGAAGGTGGAGGCTGACGTGACCTGTGTGTCAACCATCCTCAACGTCGAAGAGAAGCACGGGCGCACGGGTTCCTTGTTGTTCGTCACGGTGCGCCATGAGTATTTTCAGGATGGCAAACGCGCCCTGCAGGATGAGCAGGACATTGTCTATCGGGAACCCACTCCACCCAAACTGAGCGGCACCGAGGCGATCCCGGAAGGCCAATGGCGGGACCTGGTCGTCCCTTCCCCGACCTTGCTGTTCCGTTACTCCGCCGTCACCTTCAATGGCCACCGGATTCACTACGACTGGCCATACGTCACAGAGACCGAGGGTTACCCGGGATTGGTGGTGCATGGTCCTTTGATCGCCACGCTGAATTTGCGCGCGTTTACCAAAGCGCACCCGAACGCGCGCTTGAAGCGCTTCACCTTCCGTGGCGTCCGTCCCTTGATTTCGCCTCAGCCTTTCGAGGTCGGCGGACGCCTGATTGATAGCGGCAAGGCACAGCTCTGGGCAGGTAATCAGGACGGCACGGCGCAGATCGGCGAAGTCGAGTTCAGCGCGGGAGAAACACCATGAATACCTCCATTGTTCGCTCCGCCCTTTTTGTCCCGGCCACTCGTCCGGAGCGCATACCCAAAGCCATCGCTACCGGTGCGGACCGGGTCATTGTTGATTTGGAAGATGCCGTGCAGGAGAACCTCAAGGAACAGGCGAGGGATAACCTGGAGCGCTTCTTGAGTGACAATCCGCAAGCCCGGATTCTGGTGCGGGTCAATGCTCCGGATCACTGGGCCCACGTGGCGGATCTGGAGCTTTGTCGACGACACGCTGGCGTGATCGGTATTTTGCTACCCAAAGCAGAAAGCGCGGAGCACGTTCTCACGGGCGCCAATACTCAAAAACCGATCTGGCCCATCATCGAAAGCGCCAAGGGCCTGGCCGAACTCCAAGCGATTGCCCAGACCCAAGGCGTTGAGCGCTTGTCATTCGGAAGTCTTGATCTGGGCCTGGACCTGAATTTGACCACCGGCAGTCCTGCCGCCGAAGAGATCCTGAGTCACGCTCGATACGCAGTACTGCTCGCGACTCGGGTGGCCGGCCTCGCTCCGGCGCTGGATGGCGTGTTTCCTTCCATACAGGACACCGTCGGCCTGCTCAGCACCGTTCAGTTTGCCCGCGACATGGGGTTTGGTGGCGCGTTATGTATCCATCCGAGCCAAGTGGCGATTATCCATCAAGCGCTAAAACCCGGTCTGGAGGAACTGCTCTGGGCACAACGCATCATGGACGCCGCCAGTTCGGGTGAAGGTGTATTCGTGCTCGACGGGCAAATGGTCGACGCGCCTGTCATTGGCCGTGCGCAGGCCATCCTGGCGCGCGCGACCTGACTCAACGGCAGCGCTCTTGCACCGTACGCGAATTTTGTAACGCACGGACCGTATGGCTGGACCGTCACTATCAACCAGCCAATCGCCAAGCCCGGCGAGACCTGTCGCCAAATAAAAGATGGGCGAGTCCGAAAAAGACTCGCCTGACCCTTATGAGAATTTTTTGATGCGTGCCTTCCCTTAAACTCCACCAGGAACGCGCCTACACTGAGATGCACAGCGATTGAGAGGACATGGAGCTCCACGCATGCGGACTAGCGCCCTTGTGATACTCCTTATCAGCTATGCCGTGCTGATGGTGGTTTTTTTCAAGCTAAATGCTCGAAACAATCTACGCCGCAGAGAGGGTCTTTACGAAGCCTTTGAAACGACTATGCGACAGCATGGGATCAAATCTTTCGAGATCCTCAAGGAAAGTATTTATATCGGTAACAACTTTCGGCCATCAGAACTGTGCCGGGTATTGCTGGACGATTCAGGGCACTACTTTCTTTACTTGCACGCCAGCAACGCGCAACCAACTTTAACGCCGCTGACCGAGGAGCGAGCGTTACAAGCTGCACAGGGTGACATAGGAATTCAGGCATAGATCATCGCAACCGCCACAAGTCACCTCCGAGCACATTCGGAGCAAGGAAATACCTCCCCTTTTCCTCGGCATGCTCACGCCATCACCTGGCGTGAGCATGCGCCGATTACTCAGGTAAAGGCGAAGTCCGCCTCGGTGATGGCTGCCTGTGGGACACCGGTCAAGGTGATGCTTCCCACACCCGGCTGGTCAGTGACGGTTATGACGGCCTCACCGTTCTGCTCTCCAACAGTGAGATTCGCAAAGGCCAATCCGCTGGTACTCAGGTTGATCAGGTCAGTGCCGTCCTCGAATTTTATGACCCTTCGTACGCCCACACTGGGAAGACTCTTTAATACTGTCCGTCCCCTCAAAGCTTTGCTGCCAGCTTCGGTTCGATTTCGGTCGGCCACGACATGCACAAAGCGGCCAGAAGTCGTCATTCTTCAGATCTCACCGCCCCCCGCCCCCAGAACGCAACAGACGCTTTTTTGGCGATTATCCAGCTCAGTGGAAATATTCAACTTCTTCTCCCCATTCAGTAAAACGCATTGGGCAGGTGACCAAACCGACCCAATGCCATACGAGCTGATCCATTTACCGCGAATCGACTAACCCAACGTGTTAAGGCACACCACCTTGGGTTGGGTCATTTCCTCATAGGCAAAACGCACCCCTTCCCGGCCCAGGCTACCGTACTTGGAACCGCCAAACGGCATCGCATCGAAGCGGTAGTCGGAAGAGTCGTTGATCATCACGCCCCCGGCTTCGATCCTCCGTGCGGCGCTCATCGCCGTAGCCAGATCATTGGTGAAGATCCCGGCATGCAGGCTGTATTCGGGCTCATTGGCCAACGCAATGGCTTCATCGAAGGTTTCGAAAAGCTGCAATACCACCACAGGAGCGAAGACTTCATTGCGCCAGAGTCGACTGGAGTGATCGACGTTTTCCAACACGGTGGCGGCATAGCACGATCCTTCACGCCGATGGCCGCAGAGCAACGTGGCGCCCTCTTGCAAGGCCTCGTTGACCACTTGCTCGGCATTCTGCGCGGCTTGCGAAGTAATCATGGGGCCGATATCGGTAACGGCCAGTAATGGATCGCCGACCACAAGCGCACGGGCCTGACTGACAAAACGCTCTCGGAACGCTTCATAAATCGACGCCTGAATCAGCAAGCGCTGAGTGCCTACGCAGTTCTGCCCCGCTGCCCAAAAGGCGCCGGACACGCAACTCTCGACAGCGGCCTCAAGGTCGCAGTCGCCCATGACGATTACCGGCGCATTGCCGCCCAGGTCCATGGCCAGTTTCTTCAACCCGGCCGTGCGGGCAATCTGCTCTGCGGTGACGAAACCGCCGGTGAAGGAAATCATCCGCACCTCACGGGCGGCGACCAACGCCTTGCCCAGTTCTGCGCCGCCGGTGGCGACTGTAACCACTGATTCAGGCAAGCCTGCTGCGACCAGATAAGACACCAGTTTAATCGCCGACAATGGCGCGAGCTCGGATGGTTTGAGAATCACCGCGTTACCGCCCGCAATGGCCGGACCGAGTTTATGCGCCACCAGGTTCAACGGATCGTTGTACGGCGTGATCGCGACGATCAGGCCCAAGGGCTCGCGAGAAAACCAGCCCTGACGCGATTCGGAGCCTTCATAAGCATCGAAAGGCACCACCTCCCCAGCATTGCGCCTGGCCTCCTCGGCCGATAGCTTGAGGGTGTTGACGCAGCGTTTGACCTCCTTTTCCGCCTGTTTGAGGGTCTTTCCGGCCTCATCGACGATCAGCCTGGCAAACACTCCGGCATCACGTTCAATATTGATTGCGGCTTGCTCAAGAATGCGAGCCCGACGATGACGCGCTAATGCGGCGCATGCTCGTGTACCACTGCGTCCCGTCTCCAACAACTGCGGAACTTGCGACGCACAGACATTCGTTACGCTACCGATGACGGAACCGTCATAGGCGTTAAAGACTTCAATGGGCGGCTCCACGATATCCAGAACCAGGCGCGATAATTTCACAGGTTTACTCCTGGTTGCGTGCAATGGATTGATGGATGCTGATGATGTCCGAGAGCAGCGCAAACGCTGTTTCCGTGCGCCCGGCTCCCGGTCCCGAAACCGTCACCGCACCGAGCAGTTCGGAGGTAAACGACACCGCGTTCGTTGCACCGCCAACACTGGCCAGCGGATGGTCATTGTTCAACAGCCGCGGTTCGACACTGGCACTGATCGAGCCGTCGGCATGGCGCATCGCCGACCCGATCAGCTTCCAGCGAGCGCCGTCCTGCCGGGCCTTTTCGATGTCGCCAAGGCTGAGGGACGAAATGCCGCTGCACGTGACGTCGCTGACCGTAAGCTTCGCGTCCAACAGTTCATTCGCCAGGATCACCACCTTGAGGCGTACGTCATGACCCTCGACATCCGCCGTCGGGTCGGCTTCGGCGTAACCCAGCGCCTGGGCCTTGGCAACGGCCTCGGCAAACCCCAGGCCGCCTTCCATGCTGGTGAGCACGAAGTTGGACGTGCCATTGAGAATGCCTTCAAAACCGACAATGGAGCTGCCTGCCAGTGCCTGCCGGGCCAGGCGAATAACCGGCGTGCCGCTCATGACCGAGCCTTCGTATTCAAAGGCGACATGCTTGCGTCGAGCCAGTGCCTTGAGCTCGGCGCCGTGCAAGGCGATGGGGCCCTTGTTGGTGGTGACGACATGCTGGCCGCCCTCCAGCGCCCAACGGCAGAACGAAGTGGCCGGTTCACCGTCAACCGGGTTGGTAAACGTGGCTTCAACAATAATGTCCGCGCCGGAATCCTTGATCACCGCTTCATTGAGGGCTGTGACGTCGCCACCCGACAGTTGCGCCAATGCACCTTTGACTGCCGGCAATTGGGCAAGAGCACTGGCGTCCAGCCCTTCGCGGCCAATCACCGAACCGAGAAACAAGTCAGTCACGCCGACGATTTTCAGGGTGAAACCCAGTTCTGTATTCCACTGTTCGTTACGTTCGGCAATCAGCTGAGCCAATGCCCGGTTAACACCGCCAAAGCCAACCAGCGCCAATTTGTATTCAGTCATTTTTTTATGCCCTTGATCCGGGTGATGGGTTGTTGGGCTCTAGGTTAGGGGCACGACCAGGGCAGTGAAATAGGCCAATTTGCTCTATTTTGTGGGCGTTTTGACCAGCACCCGGGCAAAACGCCAAGCATAAAAAAAGCCAACACAGGTTGGCTTTTTTCAGAGCGATAAAGGGGTTAGACGACGGACGACAGCACGAATGAGGTCACCGTGTTTTCCACCCCGGGCAACGCGCAGATCTCATTCCAGACCTTATGCACCCGCTCCGGACTGGCAGCGCCGACCCGCAGCATCAGATCGAACTCGCCACTCATCACATCGCACTGAATGACTTCCGGTATTGCCCGCAGGGCCTGCAGCACTTCCGCGCCACGCATGCGGTCGTAGCGGTAGACGAAAATCACCGCATTGATGTTCGAAGAAGCTTGCCGCCCCTCCCCCGTGCGTACCGTATAACCCTGTATCGCCCCGTCGCGCTCAAGCCGTTCAATGCGCTGGCGCACGGCATTGCGCGACAGGTTGACCTTCGCCGCCAGCTCGGCGTGGGCAGCCCGGGCATTGAGCCGCAGTTCCGCGATGATGTGTTCATCGAGAGGGTCCAGAATTCGCTTCACTTGGCCTCCTGTTGTCGCGCCTTCACAGCGCGCCGAGCAGCTGATGGATGGTATCGAGGTCGTCCGGTTGAATCCGGTAAAGCTGCTCCGGCCCTTGCGCCGGGACCGGACGGTGTTGCGCTGGCGTGCTGACCCCCAGCTCGCCGAGCAGCACCGCCGATTTGGCCGGCGAGATTTCCCCCAGGGTAACCATCGGCGCCACCAGGCTTCGACGATACAACCTGGCCGCGAGGACGCCGGTGGCGGTATGCGGGTCGATGACGTAACCGGTGTCACGATACAGCGAGGTAATTTCCTTCAGTGTCTCCTCATCACTGACCGCGTAAGAGTCGATGATCATCCGAGCCTGCAACCAGAACTCGTTGGCGATGGTCATCTCGCCGCTGGATTCGAACGCTGCCATCAGCGCACTCACGGCCTGATCGTCATGCCCGTAGAGTTCCCAGAGAAAACGTTCCAGGTTAGAAAAGATCGACAGGTCCATGGCCGGCGACAAGGTCTTGTTGGCTCGCAACCTGGAGTAGTGGTTCTTCAGAAACAACTGATGCAACGCGTCATTCTGGTTGGTCGCAACGATTATCTGAGTGATCGGCAAGCCCATTTTCTGCGCGATGTAGCCGGCATAGACCTCGGCAAAACTCGCGGCTGGCACGCTGAAACCAATCGGACGCTGACCGCCCCCCAGTTGCAGCACGGCGTGGAAATAAAACACCAGTTGCGCCAACACACTGACCCAGTTGCTGGAGTTGAAACTGATCGCCTCGTGCTGCGTGTACGGCCACTGAAGGAACAGCCGGGTGACGATGGCCTGGCACTCGTCGAAACTGCCATTCACTGCGAACTGATGAACCTTGGGATGCGCCACCGCTTGCAGGTGCTGGAGTTGGTCTTGCGGTACACCTGCCTCCGGGTAAAACACCACCACGTCCGTTTCGTCGCCGTGCTTGAATGCCTCGATGGCGGCAAGTCCGGTGTCGCCATTGGTGGCACCGAGCACCACCGCGCGACGCCCGCGTTTGCGCAGAAAATATTGCACCAGCCGTGCCTGCAACTGGGCGGCAAAATCCTTCGAGGAACGGGTCGGTCCATGGAACAGCTCCAACACCCATTCGTTGCGATCTACCTGATGCAAAGGTGCCAGGGACCGATGGCTGAATTGGCTGCCAGCCTCCTTGAGCATGCATTTGAGGTCTGTCTCGGAGATCGTCTCGCCAACAAACGGACTGATCACCCGATAGGCCAGTTCGTCATAGGGCAAGGTCGACCAGTTGGCAATGTCCTGTGGTTTGAACAGCGGCAGTTCGAGCGGCACGAACAACCCACCGTCCTCGGCAATTCCAGACAACACGACCCTTTCGAAATTGACCTTAACAGCCGAATTTCGGGTACTTACATAGTGCATGGTTGGCTCCGGCCATTCATTTGAAACGATGTGCCTGCTCGACCAGCCAGGTGGAAAACATGACCGCGTCGGGGTGCTGGTCGGCCCCGGAACCGCGTACGAGGTAAAAAGACTCACTGGCCTCGATGCGCTGGTCGAAGGGCTCGACCAGTCGACCGTCCTGAAGCATCTCTTCAACCATCGAGGACCGGGCCAGGGCAACCCCCTGTCCCAACTCGGCCATACGCAAGGTGGAAATCAGTGTGTCAAACTGCATGCCGGTCGACGAATCGACGGTGTCTGCACCGACCATGTTCAACCAGTAACCCCAACCCTCTTCGTAACCCAGGACATGCAACAACGGATGGTGCGCCACGTCCGCCGGCACCGTCAGCGGCGAACTCGCCATCAGGGCTGGCGAGCAGACCGGAAACAAGGTGTCCCAAGTCAGGCGCTGCGACACCAGGCCGGGCCATTGACCATGGCCCCAGCGAATTTCCATGTCGTCCTCACCATCCAGTTCTTTGACCCAGATGTTGCTGATGTAGCGGATGTCGACCTGTGGATGGGCCTGGCGAAAATCCACCAGTTTGGGCGCCAGCCAGTGCACGAAAAACGCCAGGCTGCCGCGCACCTTGATCGGCCGGCGTTTGTGCTGGCCAAAAATCTCGTTGGTCCCCACCGCCAGTCGAGTGATTGCATCCTGCACGACCGGCAGATAGGCCTGACCTTCCTCGGTCAGCCCCAGGCCACGGGGCAAACGCTTGAACAGCGCCACACCCAGATGACTTTCCAATTGGCGGATTTGCTGACTGACTGCACCCTGAGTCAAAAACAGTTCTTCGGCAGCGTGGGTGAAGTTCAGGCAACGGGCGGACACCTCGAATGCCCGCAACCAGTTCAATGGGGGTAACGTCTTTTGCTTCATGGTCTGAACCTCAATGACGCCCCCTCCACCGAGCGCGCTTGCCCACCCCGTCGACAGTGCCTAGAACGCATCGGACGGTTGTGCCAAGGGGGTAACCGACAAGCGTCGCTCGCGGCTTTTGCGCGTAATGTAATACACGAAATAGCACCAGGCGATGAATGGCAAACCGAAGTACAGAGCTACCCGCTGTTCAGGGTCGAAAGCAATCCCGACACACGCCAGGCTGCAGCAGACCAACGCCCCCAACGGCACCCATGGATAACCCCGGACGCGGAACTTAAGGTCGTGGACATCGCCTCCATTGGCCACATAGTGACGGCGGAAAGCAATCTGGCTCGCTGCGATGCTCATCCACACCACCACCACCGCCAATCCGGAGATCGACACCAGCGCCAGATAGATGGTGTCGGCGGCAAACACGCTGCTGAGCAAAGAGGCGGCGCCACCGGCCATGCTGACAATAATGGCGTTGAGTGGTGTGCCCATGCGGGTCAGGGCCGAGAACTGTTTGGGCAGGTGACCCTGGTCACTCAGGGTCCAGAGCATCCGTGAAGCAGCGTATAAACCGGAGTTGGCGGCCGACAACAAGGCACTGATGATCACGAAGTTCATGATGTCAGCCGAATAGGGAATCCCGATGTAAGTGAACACCGTGACAAATGGACTCTCTACCAGGCCGGCCTGCTCACGGGGTAACAGCGTCGCCAGGACGAAAATGGTACCTACGAAGAAGATCGCCAGGCGCAGCACGGTCGTGCGAATGGCACGTGGCACATTGCGCTGGGGGTCCTTGGTTTCACCCGCGGCGATGCCGATCAGTTCAGTACCGGAGAACGCAAAGGAGACCGCCAGTAACGTCATGGCAATCGGCATGAAACCGGTAGGGAAAAGCCCCTCGCGAGTGAAGTTGCTCAGCCCGATACTGTGAGCCTGATCGATATGCAGCAGACCGATAATCGCGCCACCACCGATTAGCAGAAAAACCACCACGGTCACCACTTTGACCAGAGACAACCAGAATTCGGTCTCAGCGAACAAGCGTACCGAAATCACGTTGGTCAGAAACACCAAGCCTGCGAACAGCGCGCTCCAAATCCATACCGGTGTATCCGGAAACCAGCGCGCCATCAAAATCCCGGCGGCGGTAAATTCAGAGCCGATTGCCACAGTCCAGGTCAGCCAATACAACCACGCCACGGTGTAGCCGGTGCCGGGTCCGAGAAAACGCGTGGCGTAGGTGCTGAACGAACCCGTTTCCGGCATCTGCACCGCCAATTCGCCCAAGCACATCATGACCATGTAAACCATGAGTGCGCCAATGATGTAGGCGATGACTGCACCCAACGGACCGGCCTGGTTAACAGTGTACCCGGACGTGAGAAACAGCCCGGTACCAATGACGCCACCCAATGCCAACATGACAATGTGGCGCGTCTGCATTTCCTGTTTAAAACCGGCACGCGTAGTGAGTTGTTCTTCTTTTATGGACATGGTTGTTCTCATGAAAGTTGTCAGGGCGCGCATTAACGTCTGCGATCAGTTACTGGGCAGAGTAAAAACAGGTCGCCACTAAGTTTTATTATTATTCCACTTCATGAACGCCTCACTAACAGCCTTGTCGTGAGGTACTAACGTTAAAACTTCAGCTTGCAGCCTCGATGCACGTTTTGTTGTTTGAGTGCTGTGTGTTTGCCTGTGCCAGCTCATCGCGCGAACACCTGACAAAAGCGAACGCCTGCTTCAAATCGTCGAGCAGATCGTCAGTGTCTTCAATGCCGACCGAGACCCGCACCAGTCCTTCGGAGATACCCAGAGCCAGTCGTTCCTCCAGCGTGTTCTCGACATGGCTGGTGGTCCGGGCCGGGCCGTAAATGGTTTCCACTGCACCGAGATTGCCCGCGCAGTGGGCGAATCGCAGACGTGGCAAGAGCACCTTGACCGTGTCCATCCCACCGACCAGAACAAAACTGACGATGGCGCCGAAGCCGGACATTTGCGCGCACGCCACAGCGTGGTTCGGATGACCGGGCAAGCCGGGATAATTGACCGACTCAACCAACGGTTCGGTGCAGAGGAACTCCGCCAGGGCACGGGCACTGCGTTGCTGTTGACGCATGCGCAGCACCAGCGTTTTCATGCCCCGGATGATCATGTAGGCCGAGAACGGGTCGAGCGTCGCACCGTTGATTTCCCGGTAATGACGAACCTTGGCCATCAAGGATTCGCTGCCGCACACCAGGCCGCCAAGTACATCGCCATGACCGCTGAGGAACTTGGTCGCGCTGTGGATGACCACGTCCACCCCTAACGCCAGGGGGTTCTGATTCAGCGGCGTGGCAAAGGTGTTGTCCGCCACCACCACGGCACCGACGCGCTTGGCTGCAGCTACCAGACGCTGGATATCGAGTATTTTCAGGGTCGGGTTGGTCGGCGTTTCCAGGTACACCAACTGGCAGCCTTTGGCGATTTCACGCTCGATCTCCTCGTGATCGAACGTCTCGCACAATGTCACCTCCACACCCGTGCGCGGCAGGAATTCTTCGAAAATCTTGTTGGTGCCACCGTAGCTGTCCTTGGTCGACACCACACGATCGCCATTGGCCAGGAAGGTGAAAAGCACACTGCTGATCGCCGCCATGCCGCTGCTGAAGGCCACGGCGGACTCGGCCATTTCCAGCTCGCGAATCTTTGCTTCGAGGGTCTCGACTGTCGGGTTGCTCATGCGGCTGTAGATAAAGCCCGGCGTCTTGCCCAACGCAACGTCGTACCAGACGTCGATGTCGTCGTAACCGTAAGCGGCGCTGACCACGATCGGTGTTTGAGTGGCGTTGTAGGGATGCCTGACTTGCTCCCCGCCCCAGACCGCTCGGGTCCCGGTTCCGGCGTTATCAAGCCCCGCGTTGTCAGGTTTATTGTTCATTAAGACTACTCGCACTGAGGGTGGTGAGTGTTGAGTCATTCACCAGATCTGGCGGCCAATATATTGAAAAGCGGTGCGCCCGAGAAACGATGTTATCGGTGCCAAAGGGCTGCTTTTTTTAATGGCTGTGTAGTCCTGAAATAGGTTTACACCTTCTGATCTGTTTTTCAGGAAGGCATGATTGTTCAGCGGCTGTCGCCCAATGTTGCCTGGGTCATCGTCGGGGCTCCGGACTACCTCAATCGTTTTACCCCCTGCTCGATTTGGGTATCGCTATACGGCTACTGGTCTTGACCTCGCGTAACGACAAACTGGACTGGATGGATGCAATACCCACCTGACGCCTGAGTACCTGTTCGATAAAGTCGCTGTAGCTATCTAGATCCTCTGCCAGCACTTGCAGTACGTAATCGGCATCCCCGGTGATCTTGTGACAGGACAACACTTCGGGCAATTGCGCAATCACCGCCTCGAAGGCGTCCGGAGCGTGATCGGCGTGGGTGGAAAAACGGATGTGCACGAACGCCATGATATCCAGCCCCAGCATTCGTCGATCAAGGTTGGCCTGGTAGCCCTTTATCACGCCCGCCTCCTCCATTCTCTTACGCCGCCGCCAGCAAGGCGTAAGGCTTAACGACAGCCGCTCACTGAGCTCGGCGTTGGAAATACTCGCGTCCTCCTGCAGCAACGCGAGAATCGCCAGGTCGGTGTCGTCGAGACTGATGCGTTTGGATGATTTTTTCTGCATTACGCCATTCCTGAGTAATAAATCCCGAACAATCTAGTAAAACACGAAAACAAAGCAAAGAAAGCGCCTCCCGACCGGAACAGAATATTTGCACTGGTTCACATCAACGGATGCGCACAATGTTTACAGTTTTCAGTGATTCCCACCGTTTGCACCACGGCTCCGAATTGAAAGACGGCGTGCTCAAGCCCTCCTTCGAACAGCCCAGTCGGGCCGATACCGTCCATCATCGGGTCAAACAGGTAGGGCTTGGCCAGGTCATCGAACCGCGAGCATTTGACCGGTCGTGCTATGTCAACGCGCACAGCGAGCGCTACGTAACCTTTCTGGAAACTGCCTGGTCTGAATGGTGCGCAACCGGACGCACCCACGATGCCTTGCCGCTGGTATGGCCCGTGCGCGATCTGGCCAACGAGCAAGTACCGACTTTCATCGACGGCAAACTGGGTTTCTACGCCATGGACGCCGGCTCCCCCATTACCGCCACCACATGGCAAGCGGTAAAAACCAGCGCCGATATCGCGCTGACCGGACTGGCGCTGATCGATGAAGGCCACGACAGTGCCTTTGCCCTGTGTCGCCCACCTGGCCATCACGCAGCACGTGAATACATGGGCGGCTACTGCTATCTGAACAACGCCGCCATTGCCGCACAACAGGCCATTACTCAAGGCGCCAAACGGGTCGCCGTACTGGACGTCGACTTTCATCATGGCAACGGCACGCAGAACATTTTCTACGGGCGCAGCGACGTCATGTTTGTCTCGCTGCATGGCGAACCGGCAGTGTCCTATCCGTACTACTCAGGCTACAGCCACGAAGTCGGCGCCGGCCACGGCGAAGGTTACAACCTGAACTACCCGTTGCCGAAGAACACCACCTGGGAAAGCTACCGCAACGCCCTGCTCCACGCCTGCAGGAAACTGCAGCAATTCGCCCCTGAAGTACTGGTTATTTCACTCGGCGTCGATACGTTCAAGGACGACCCCATCAGCCACTTCCTGCTGGAAAGCGAAGACTTCATCGGCATCGGCGAGCTGATCGCGGGCGTGGGCTGCCCCACCCTGTTCGTGATGGAAGGCGGCTACATGGTCGATGAGATCGGGATCAATGCGGTCAACGTACTGCATGGTTTCGAGAGCAAACGTGCCTGAGTCATGCCCTGAATCGCAGCGTTTCAACTACTGAATCGGAGAATAAAAAAATGACTCATTTTATCGATGTCGATCATGCCGCACACCTGTTCGCCAAGGTGGGAATCTGTCGGGCCATCCGCGAAATGGCGGCTTACATTGAGGCTGACTATTCACGCTGGGCGCAGTTTGATAAATCGCCCCGCACTGCCAATCATTCAGCAGACGGTGTGATCGAGTTGATGCCCACCGACGACGGCCAGCAGTACTCGTTCAAATACGTGAATGGTCACCCGGACAACGGTCAAAGAGGCATGCTGACGGTCATGGCCTTCGGAGTCCTGGCCGATGTCCACAGCGGCTATCCAACATTGCTCAGCGAACTGACGCTGACAACTGCCGTACGCACTGCCGCGACCTCTGCCCTGGTTGCGCAGTCCCTGGCGCGCCCGGGTGCAAGCATCATGGCAATCATCGGAAATGGCGCCCAGAGCGAATTTCAGGCCCTCGCCTTCCACGAAATGCTGTCCATCAAGCAAATACGCATTTTCGATATCGATCGCGACGCTTCACTCAAATTGAAGCACAACCTGGCCGCATTCCCGGATATTGAGGTGATTCTGGCCAACTCGGTACAGGAAGCGGTCAAGGGCGCGCACATCGTCACCACGGTCACCGCAGACAAAGCCTATGCAACGATTCTGACGCCCGAGATGATCGAGCCCGGCATGCATATCAATGCCGTCGGCGGCGACTGCCCGGGGAAAACCGAACTGCACGCCGAGATCCTGCGCAATGCCCGGGTCATCGTTGAGTTTGAACCTCAAACCCGGATTGAAGGCGATATTCAACAACTGGAGCCCGACTTTCCTGTCGTCGAGTTCTTCCGGATTGTCCTGGGCGAAGTCCCGGGGCGCGAGAACGACGCACAGGTCACCGTGTTCGATTCGGTGGGTTTTGCCCTCGAAGACTTTTCGTCACTGCGCTACGTGCACGACCTGGCGCGAGAGCATGCCATCGGTGAGCGCATCCATCTGGTGCCGACGCCTTCCAACATAAAAAATCTCTACCAACTGCTTGATCAGCAGCCAGCAATCGTCCCCTCGCGCCTGCGCACGGCCAGTTGATAGCCACAAGTGGTGCCCCTGAACAAAGTGCCAAGGGGCCACTCACCCTGCAGTGAACGCGAACCCTGCCGCCCGCAAACCACCACCGTCAGTAGCCGTTGCATCCCTAACAAGAACGCTAGACAGCCACCTTTCTGCCAAAACTCAAAAACATAAAATCAAGAGGTTTTGTAATGAAATCGACTCCGTCCGAGCGGGTTGAACAGCCCGCGCTGCAGCGCACGCTCAGCAATCGTCACATTCAATTAATGGCCATGGGAGGTGCCATCGGTACAGGCCTGTTCATGGGTTCCGGGAAGATCATTGCCCTCTCCGGCACGTCGATCATCCTCATTTATATGATCATCGGTCTGTTCGTCTACTTCGTCATGCGTGCCATGGGCGAACTGTTGCTGTCCAACTTGAACTTCAAAACCTTCGCGGATTTTGCCGGTGCCTACCTCGGCCCGCGGGCGGCATTCTTCCTCGGCTGGTCGTACTGGCTGAGCTGGAGCGTCGCGGTGGTGGGCGACGCCGTGGTGGTCGGCGGATTCTTTCAGTACTGGTTCCCCGATGTACCCGCCTGGATCCCGGCCATCGGTATGTTGATGACGCTGTTCGCCCTAAACGTGCTGACCGTCAGACTTTTCGGTGAAGTGGAGTTCTGGTTCGCGATCATCAAGATCATTGCCGTCGTCACCCTGATTGGCGTCAGCATGGTGATGATTGCCAGCTCCTTTGTATCACCTAGTGGCGTTACAGCATCCCTGAACCACCTGCTGGATAAACAGGCGGCCTTCCCCAACGGCCTGTTTGGTTTCTTTGCCGGATTCCAGATGGCAATCTTCTCCTTTGCCGGCACTGAGCTGATCGGTACTGCAGCCGCCGAAACTCGCTCCCCCGAGAAGACCCTGCCAAAAGCCATCAACTCGATTCCGCTGAGAATCATCCTGTTTTATGTGCTGGCACTGGCCTGCATTATTGCAGTGACTTCCTGGCAGCAGGTTTCGCCCAACAAGAGCCCTTTCGTCGAACTGTTTCTGGTTGCAGGGTTTCCCGCAGCAGCAGGTATCGTCAACTTTGTGGTGCTGACGTCTGCCGCCTCATCGGCCAACAGTGGCGTATTTTCATCCAGCCGCATGCTGTTTGGACTGGCCAGTCACGACAATGCGCCTGGGATTTTTCGGCGTTTGTCGGGCAATAGCGTACCTCTGCTAAGCCTGGCGTTTACCACACTGTTGATGCTGGTGGGTGTACTGCTGCTGTTCATCGTTCCGGAAGTCATGACAGCGTTCACCATCGTTTCTACCGTGTCGGCGATCCTGGTGATTTTCACTTGGTCGACCATCCTCGCGTCGTACATTGCCTATCGCAAAAGCCGACCCGACCTGCATGCGCAATCGACCTACAAGATGCCTGGCGGCGTGCCGATGGCCTGGTTCTCCTTGGCGTTCCTGGGGTTTGTTCTCTGCCTGTTGGCATTAAGACCTGACACTCGTATTGCCTTACTGGTCATGCCAGGGTGGTTCATTTGGTTGGCAATTGCTTATCAGCTGACCCATTCCAGGAAGCTAAAATCCGCTGCTGGTTCGGCAAATCAGTACAGCTGATGTTCACCTGCCACCTCAAGGTGCCGATGCAGTGAACCGCGCTTGAGCAACGTGGCGTTTGTGGGGCACCTGCAGGTTGAAGAGCGGCAAGCGAAGGCCGTCAGATTTTACTGACGGCCAACTCTGCGAATGAACGATTCGCTCAGTGCAGCGCGCTGCGTTGCGCCCAACTGCCGATCACCCCATCCCCAATCCGGTGCGCCCGGATCGACCTCGTATCTAGCGCCACATCACCTACAACTGTCGATCACGTGTTGGACGGCGATTGCGGCGTATCAGGATTGAGTTGCTGACGTCTGAATTGCCCAGGTGGCTGGCCGTGGATCTGGCGGAAGCGTCGCGAAAAATATGCCTCGTCAGCGAAACCGCACAACCTCGCCACCTCCCCCACCGGTCGTGTGCCATTGAGCAAATAATTGCGTGCAGCGTGCATTCGGCGTTCGAGCACCAGTTCGGTGAAGGTCTTGCCGATTTCCCTGCGCAGCCAATGCGTCAGGTACGTCGGGGACAGGTAGGTCGCCGCCGCAACTTTAATCAAGTTGAGGTCGGGGTCGGCGATGTTCTTGCGCAAGTATTCCGACATCCTGCTCAGCGCATCGCGTCGGCTGACTTCGGCGGCATTCTCTTCGGCCAATCGTTTGAGCGGCTCGGCATACAAGGCACAAACGCTCCCCACCAGTTGCAGCAACAACCCCTTGAGCATCTCGCGAGTGCCAAACTGACGCTTCTCATCCAGGACTCGCATCTGTTCGATCAAGGCACAGACTTTGTTGAAATCCTCATCGGCCAGAATGAAATCCAGATGCTCTTGAAAGCGGAACGGCGACAACTCCGGCGCCAGCAGAATCGAGACTTCCTCCAGATCCATCGGATCGCACTGCAAATGCGGCAGCAGGAAGGTCTGGGAAAAATTGATCACCATGAAGTTGCTGTCGGCCGGATGCGGAATCACGTGCACGCGATGCGGCAGGATGAAGGCCAGCGTGTTGCGCGGAAACGGACGTTCGACGTTGCCGATGTGCTGCATGGTATCGCCACCGAGGTTGACCTGGATCTGGAAATACTCGTGGCGATGCGGGCTGGTTTCGGCGCGCCGTCCCTTTTTGTCGCGGATGTAAAAGTCCGTCAATTCGCTGCGCTGCTGCATGACGTAAGTGGGTACTCGACTGGGTGACGACATCGCCTGAGGATCCTCGACAGGTACATGGACAGGTTGTCGTCGCGCCGCGATGCAGGCGGCGACCGCGCTGATTGTGAAGGCAGACCCTGCTGACCTCAACATGTCATAGGATGACAACGAAATTCAGAGAATTAATTGTATCCGTGTGTGATTTGTCGTCCGTCCAAAAAACTACGAGCACATAAAAATAATTAATCCTTTAAAAACATAATCTTATTAAACGCATGAAGCATGACTAAGGAAATGAGCTGATTTGATTTTTCTTGGACATCTGCATTAATCGCCTTTTTCAGAAGAAAAAACGATCTAACGCCCCCGTTGATTTTGAGATGTTGTACGACCACTGTGACAGCCAATGCAGCCCGACCCGTCCAAAAACAATCAAAAGGTGCGCACGTGATGAACCTGATTTTCCCCCTCGCCAACCCTCCCCAGATCGAGCCAGTCCGAAGGCGTATCTGAGCGCCTGACAGCGGCTGTCCGCGCCTCTCATTCAAGTAGCGATTGCTCTGCCCCGACACTGGCGGCATCGGCTTCGGCTGCGCGCGAACATCTCGATTCTTCTAACAATAAAAAGGTCTACTCATGTCGAACTCGCAAACCTCCCCGTCCACCGCGCCGTCGGTGAATGCCGGCGCCCGGGACGCCCTGCTGCCACAACGACTGCCGACGCGTAGGCGCTGGTTCATGCTGTCGTTGCTGCTGATTGCAACCATCATCAACTACATCGACCGCGTGAACATTTCGATTGCGGCGCCGTTCCTCGCCAAGGACCTGGGCCTGGACAAGATTGAAATGGGCCTGATTTTTTCCGCGTTTGCCTGGACTTACGCCCTCGCCCTGGTGCCCGCCGGGTTTGTTGCCGATCGCTTCGGTTCCCGGTTCACTTACGGTGTATCACTGATCAGCTGGTCGACGGTCACCGTGTGCCAGGGCTTCGCCACGGGCTTCGCGTCGTTGTTCGGACTGCGCCTAGCCGTCGGCGCCATGGAAGCTCCAGCCTTTCCGGCCAACAGCCGTGCGGTGACGGTATGGTTCCCGGCCCGCGAACGGGGCCTGGCCAGCAGCATTTACGTGTGCGGCCAATATCTGGGCACGGCACTGTTCACGGGCGTGCTGTTATGGCTGGCCACGACCTATGACTGGCGCCATGTGTTTTACAGCACCGGATTACTCGGCATTGTTTTCGGAGTGATCTGGCTGTACCTGTACCGCGATCCGTTGAACTGCAAGACCGTCAGCCCGGAAGAACTGAAGTACATCGAAGCCGGGGGTGGACTGGTCAAGAGCAGCCAGGAACGCACCCGGTTCAACTGGCGGCAGATCGCCGAGCTGTTCAGCTATCGGCAGATCTGGGCGATTTGCATCGGCAAGTTCGCCAGCACCTCAGCGCTGTACTTCTTCCTGACCTGGTTCCCGACGTACCTGATCGAAGAACGCAAGTTGACCATGATCAAGGCCGGGATCTTCGCGGTGCTACCGTTCGTGGGCGCAACGGTCGGCATCTTGCTCGCCGGCATCGTCTCCGACTTGCTGATACGCCGTGGTTACTCAATGTCCTTCGCTCGCAAGTTGCCATTGGTGGTCGGATCGATGCTGGGTATGTCGATTGTGCTGGTGAATTTCACCGACTCGAACGTGATCTGCATTGCCGTGCTGACCATTGCCTTCTTCGCCCAGGGAATCGCTTCTTCGTCGTGGGCGGCAGTGTCGGAGGTCGCGCCCAAGGAATTGATAGGACTGACCGGCGGGGTCACCAGCCTGGCCGCCAACATCGGCGGGATTGTCACTCCGATTGTGATTGGTGGCATCGTCCACGCGACAGGCTCGTTTGCCTACGCCTTCTGGTTCATTGGTGGCGTGGCGCTGATGGGTACCTTGTCCTATTCGTTGCTGCTCGGTCGTTTGTATCGCATCGAACTCAAGGCGCGCTGAGCGCAGAAAAGCGTTTTTCTCCAACACGAGGTGGCATTCGTCCAACTTCGCAAAACGAAGCCGCCGTAGGCTGATGCTTCCAACAGGACAACTACAAAAATGACTATGACCGAATACGTTTTTACCCCGGATCTGCCTGCGACCTTGCCGGTTGCCGGCAGCCAGCAGCGCTTTCCCGTCGGCCGGGTATTTTGCGTCGGCCGCAACTACCCTTGGCCAGACACCCAAGGCCAGTCCCGTCAGCCGCCAGTGTTTTTCATGAAACCGGCGAGCAACGTGGTGGATGCGGCGGGTGAAGTGACTTTCCCGCCGTTGACTGAAGAGTTTGTCCACGAAATCGAATTGGTCGTGGCCATCGGTGAAGGCGGCGCCAATATTCCGGAGAGTCAGGCGCTGGCCTATGTCTGGGGCTATGCCGTCGGACTTGACCTGACTCGTCGTGATGTCCAGCGCGCGGCCAAAAGCAATGGTTTGCCGTGGGAAGGTGCCAAGGTGTTCGACGGCGCCGCACCGATGACCGCCATCGTGCCGGTGACTCACGCGGGACACCCGGACGGCGAGTTGTGGCTAAACGTCAACGGCGAAGAACGCCAGCGCGACAGCCTCGACAGCCAGATCTGGTCGGTCAGTGAAATCATCAGCCGCATCTCGCAATCGGTAGCGCTGCGGGCCGGTGACTTGATCATGACCGGCAGCCCGGCAGGCGTCGATGTGCTGCAACCAGGCGACATCATCAACGCCGGGATCGCCGGCATCGGCCAACTGGAAATGCGCGTTGGTCAGCGACCTTGAACCCGGCACACGCCCTCGTGAATTGAAAAAGGAGATAACAACATGTCTAACACTCTTCCTTTAAAGGTGGCCCTGGTCACCGGCGCCGGTAGCGGAATCGGCCGCGCCGTGGCCCTGGCTCTGATGGCCGACGGATTCACCCTGGTATTGGCCGGACGTCGGCCGGAGCCGTTGCAGGCCTTGGTCGAATTGGCACTCAGCGAAGGACACGAAGCGTTGGCGGTCCCCACTGATGTGCGTGACCCGGCCAGTGTCGATGCACTGTTTGCAACCATCACCGAGGTATACGGACGCCTCGACGTGGTGTTCAACAATGCCGGGGTCAACGCCCCTGCCGTGCCGCTCGATGAACTGACATTCGAGCAGTGGCGCAACGTGATCGACACCAACCTCAACGGCGTTTTCCTCTGCGCCCGTGGTGCCTTCGGACTGATGCGCCGGCAACAGCCACAGGGCGGACGCATCATCAATAACGGTTCGATCTCGGCGCATACCCCACGCCCCTTCAGCAGCGCCTACACCGCCAGTAAACACGCGGTGCTGGGACTGACCAAATCCCTGGCCCTGGACGGGCGCGAATTCAACATCGCCTGCAGCCAGATCGACATCGGCAACGCCCTGACCGAAATGTCGGTGCGCATGACTAAAGGCGTGCGCCAGGCCAACGGCACCATCGCCGTGGAGCCGATGGTGGACGTCAAGCATGTGGCCGATGCCGTGCGCTACATCACCGGTCTGCCGCTGGAGGCGAACGTCCTGAACATGACCGTCATGGCCAGCGCCATGCCGTTTGCCGGTCGCGGTTAAACCGGCCTTTTTATTCCGTTACGCGAGGTTTACATGAAGCCAGAAGTCTTGCAGCTCAGCCCGATCCTGATCCCTGAAATCAACGCGCGGCTCGATGAGCTGTTTACCGTCAGACGTTACTTCCAGCAGGCCGACAAGCAGGCTTATTTGCAGGAACACGGCGCGAACATTCGCGGTGTGATCACCGGCGGGCATACCGGTATCAGCCAGGCACTCATGGCGCAACTGCCCAAGCTGGAAGTGGTGGCGGTCAATGGCGTGGGCACCGATGCGGTGGATCTGGCATACGCCAGGGATCGCGGAATTCGCGTAACCGCGACCATCGGCGCGCTGACCGAAGATGTCGCGGACCTGGCCATCGGATTATTGATTGCCGTGTGCCGGAGTCTGTGCACCAGTGATCGTTATGTGCGTTCGGGCCAATGGCCCCATAGCCCGACACCGTTGGCCCCGTTGCCGTTGGCGCGCCAAGTGTCCGGCATGCGCATTGGCATCGTCGGCATGGGCCGGGTCGGTCGTGCCGTGGCGACCCGCGCCGCAGCGTTCGGTTGCCCGATCAGTTACACCGATTTGCAGCCGATGAGCGATGTAAACCACACCTTCATCGCCGACCTGAAGCAGCTTGCCAGCAACAGTGATGCGCTGATTCTCGCGGCCGCTGCCGACAAGGCTGAAGCCATCATCAATGCCGAGGTGCTGCAGGCGCTGGGCAAGGACGGGTATCTGATCAACGTGGCGCGCGGCAAGCTGGTCAACGAGGTCGATCTGGTGGCGGCGCTTGCCGCTGGTGAGATCGCGGGTGCGGCGCTGGATGTGTTTGTCGATGAACCGAACGTCCCCGAGACACTGTTTGCCAACGAAAAAGTGGTGCTGCAGCCCCATCGCGCGAGCGCGACGCTGCAGACCCGCACGCGGATGGGCGAGATGGTGGTGGCGAGCCTGGTGGACAGTTTCGCCGGGAGAATGCCGCAAGGGTCTGTGACTGATTGAACGCTAGCCGCCAAGGGGACGTTGCGTCCCCTTGGCGGCTCGGTGTCAGGTAAACAGATCGACGCCCAACTGGAAGGCGACCCACAGCGCGAGGCCTGTAGCAAAGAGCAGCGCGATGTTTTCAAACAGGTTGTTGCGATATTTCTTGTCCAGCAGCGACTTCTGGTTGGACATGATCAGCAGGCCCAGGGAAATGACCGGCAAGCCAATGATGTTCAACGCGCTGACACCAATGGTCAGGGTTACGAAATCCGGCATGCCTGGCAGCGACCAGATCAACGGCGTCACCAGGATAAAAAGCATGAACCATTTGTGCATCGGATCATGATGAAACTCTTTACCGTACTTTTCGCGACGTTCAGGACGAACGTGTTGGAAGGCATCGGTAATCAGCATCGGGAACGCGGTGGTCTTGCCTGAAATACTGGCAAACAGTGTCGCGAACACGCCAATGAAGAACACATACCAACCAATCGGGCCAAAGAAAATTTCCAGCGCCTTGCCAAGGTCGCCCAAGGTCTTCACCTCGATGCCGTTGGGCCGCAGAATTTCCGCGCCGACGATCCAGATGGCCAGGTTGATGACGATCCCGACGAACACTGCAAACAGCAAATCGTTACGTTGAACACGCTTGTGCTGCGGCCCTACCCAGCCCTTTTGGCGCATGACATACGGATGCACGAAGTTGGCAATGGAGCCTGCAACCGCGCCGATAACCGATACCGCCACCAGCAGCGCGCCATGCACGCCTTCATCCGGCGGGATACTGAAGCCGATGGTGCCTTTAACGATACCGGCGACATCGGGACCTGACATTACGGCCAAGGCAATAAAGGCCAGGGTCATGATCGCCAGCAGCATCTTCATCACGCCTTCGATCATCGAATAAATATTACGACCGACCAGCATCCACACAGCGAGTACCACCGCCAATGAACACAGCAGTGGCTGGTCGATTTTGAACAGCATCGCCAGCGACTCACCCGCCCCCTTGATCATGTAGGCGTTCATCAAGTGCCCCATCAGCAGGGCGTAGACGAGCATGAACCAGGCGAAAAAGGGATTCAGCTGCGCATAGCCTTGCAGGATGGTCATGCCTTGGTTATTGCACAACTGGAAGCGAGCGATGATGTTTACGATCAGGTATCTCAAGAGCAGAGAGACCGCCAGCACCCACATCATTGCGTAACCGTAATTGGCACCGGCCACGGACGACGTGATCAGATCACCTGCGCCCAGCCAGGACAGTACGGCGATGATTCCTGGGCCCAGCAGTTTGAGTATTCGGGAAAATCGATTTTGTGCGGGCGCCGCAGCCTGGCCTTCTACGGAAGGAATGCTCGTCATAGAGGGTATCTCCATTTATTTTTTTTGTGAGAACGAGCGCAGTCGAACACATTAGATACGACGTCGTACAACTAATCTTGAGCGAGTGTGTTTATAAATGTTTCAAGCTCGCGGGTCAGCGCCGGGCTGCGTGGACGGTATCTAACCAGGCTCGGCTCGTGCAAACACTGCGCCTGAGCCACGACGTGTCATTCCAACCTAAGAAAACAGCGATTGATGTCGTTTTAGGATAATCATAGGATGACTGACCACATAAACAAAATAAAGAATCACCCGCAAGTAAACCCCTTCTCTTGGCCGCTGCCGTTTCCACCCAATTCAAATCCGTCCCCACCAAGTGATCATCTGCTCGTTTTTTCACGGCAATGTAATTTTCGAAACCTTCGGATAACGGGCTTCCACGCAGCGCATCGGGGGAAGACAGAGACCAGAATGAAGCGCCTGACACCTGCTTCAATGGCTGCGGCCAAACCAAGTCGTCTTCTAAACAGGCTCATCGCGAACAAATCGTATCAAACCGGACAAGATGTAAGACGCATCCACCCAGAACCAGTCGTTTTGCAGGGGTAAAAACGACCAAAAATAAAAAAGGGTCGCGAGATAAAATCTCGCAACCCTTTGAATTATATGGTCGGGACGGAGTGATTCGAACACTCGACCCCTAGCACCCCATGCTGGGGGCTGTAGCAGCCTAACCTATTGTTTCTAAACGAATATAGCTACTTACAAGGGTGGCAAAACACCCGCTTTTTTGTGCGTATACAAACGGAAACACGCGGCCTCCAGAGGAGGTTTTGCGCAAGCCGACCCAACAAAAGCGCTTCCAGGCTTATTAGGCAGAAGCGGACACCACAATCGCACCACTCATACGGCCGGGAGAGAAATGTCACCTTCTCGAATTATGGACGAGTCGGTCAACGAAGAACTCCATATGCCCTCTGGGGGTAGCCAGCAAGGGCCAAGCGTCGACCATTAAAGCGATTTCCTGAAATGCTTGGGCGCACTTGGAGCGCGGAAAGTGTTCGTAGACTGCTCGCTGCTTCTGCACTGCCCTACGCGCACATTCATCGTACGGAACCGCTCCCACATACCGCAGGGTTACGTCGAGGAAGCGATCGGTGACTTTGGCCAATTTAGCGAACAGCGCGCGACCTTCCGTCGGGCTCTGCACCATATTGACCAGCACCCGGAAACGGTCCATTCCGTAATCACGATTAAGCAGTTTGATCAGTGCGTAGGCATCGGTGATCGAGGTCGGTTCGTCGCAGACCACCAGCAAGACTTCGTGGGCCGCCCGGACGAGACTGACCACCGACGCGCCGATGCCCGCAGCTGTGTCTATCACCAGCACATCGAGACTGTCGCCGATTTCACTGAAGGCCTGGATCAGGCCTGCGTGCTGAGTCGGAGACAAATGCACCATGCTCTGGATGCCTGAAGCCGCAGGGACGATTCGTATCCCGCCCGGACCGCGCAAAAGTACATCGGATAGCTCACAGCGACCTTCGATTAAATCGGCAAGCGTGTACTGCGGGGAAAGCCCCAACAGGACATCGATATTCGCCAAGCCAAGATCGCCATCAAGCAATACGACTCGCCTTCCAAGTTTCGCCAGCGCCAATGAAAGATTCACAGCCACAGTCGTCTTGCCGACGCCGCCCTTTCCGCCGGTCACGGCGATAACTTGTACAGAACGCACACCATCCATGTTATTGATTCCCTTCCATGTGCAACGCGTGCGAGTAGTCGCTCACTATTCCTAGATACGCGATGGTAACTGAAATGTGCAGACACATGGCCACTAGCTATATCACAGGATCACCAGAAACGCTGTAACCCACGACATGGCAATCACGCGAACCAGTACTGCCACTGCTGCGATGCGCTCATCCGCCGAGTAATCGCCTATGCCGAATTCAGACCTGCTCCCTTCCCTGCTATTCAAGATCAACGAAAACCAGCTCGCCCTCGAAGCCGCCATCTTGGAGCATTCGAACTGGGTCGAGCAGCGCGGCCGATGTCGCCGACAACGTGCGCGGCGCCCTGGAAGCCATCGACAAAAATGAAGAGCTCATCAAGATGACACTCGCGCTGATGATGGCGCCGGAGTGACTGCTTTCGGCTGTGGATTCAACCGGTCGATGCAACACAAATAAATTCTGTGTAAGCAGAAGGAGTGTTGCAGATGAAGCAGAGACCTCGGTTCCCGACTGGGAGCGCGGCGCCTACAAAGTTGCCATTATCATTTGTCGTCCATCTTTGTTGACGATTGTGGCCGGCGCTCAGTGCTCTCTTCGGCGTTGGGCGCTTCTGGAAAACTCCCTGGCGTGAACACATGGGTCTGCAGGTCGCTGGCATCGACTTCGGCGACACCATGAACCGAACGGGCCAGACCAATGGCCTGTTCACACTGTCTATGAGTGTTGACGCGGCCGCTTAACCCCACTATGCCCGCATGGGTTTTGACATTGATATGCAGGCTAAGGGTCGGATCGGAAAATGCCAGGGCCGACTTCACCTTGGCGGTAATCCATGCATCGTGAACGGCCATTTCCAGACCATGAGAGTAATGCTGGAAGGAGTGAATTTTCATGGCTGAACCCTCTCTCGAGTAATCAGACGTATTGTCCATCCCTTTTGCTGTGCTGCCCTTTGCCTGTCAGGTGAACGCTATGGATACCTGATTCGTTTTGGAGCGCTCGCCACACAAACATTGACAGACATTAATTATAGTACGGCCGTTGCCTGCGGTCAGAGCGCTGTCCCCGTGGACGTCCGCCTTGGTCGCTCTGTGCCAGGCGCAACACCTACAGAGCACTCCAAACGGTCCTTATTGCGATCAGCGCTGATCAACCCATAGCTGCCAATCTCGACCGACAGAAAACGGTCGGTTCTGTTGAAAAAGTCGGTTCGCCCAAACAGCCTGGTCACTTTCTGGCTCACACAAAGGGTAATCGCCTCCTCGCATCATTCTGAGTGTCCGCAATGGGTTGTGGATTCAACCGGTCGATGCAACACAACTAAATTCTGTGTAAGCAGAAGGAGTGTTGCAGATGAAGCAGAGACCTCGGATCTATTACACCGAAAGCCAGAAAAAACTGATGTGGGATCACGGGCAAAAAGGCGACGAATGACTCTAATTGCGCCCCCCAAATAAGACAGATAGAAATTTTTCGTACTAGGCTTCACGAGCGCGTTGAACGGTAAGAGGGATTCGATCCAATCGTTACACCGTTCCCTTGAACCGTCCAGGCTAAAAGTTGGGGGGATTACTGACGAAGTTCCTTGTTGTATTGCTCTCGATGTTTGAGCGGCCGCAACAAGGATCGGAACTTGAGAAAGGAAATCCACATGAATAGGCTCTCGCACCGCACTAGATTGTACCTAGCATGTTCCCTCCTGATGGCAATTAACCTTACCCAGGCAGCGCAGACAGAAAAACCAAACATCCTTTTTATCGTATCCGACGATACCGGCTACGGTGACCTGGGCCCCTATGGCGGCGGTGTGGGTCGCGGCATGCCGACGCCGAGCATCGACGAACTGGCGGCGCAAGGCACAACCTTCTTCTCGTTCTATGCCCAACCCAGTTGCACGCCGGGTCGGGCGGCCATGCAAACCGGGCGCATTCCCAACCGAAGCGGCATGACCACCGTGGCCTTCCAGGGCCAGGGCGGTGGCTTGCCGGCAGCGGAATGGACCTTGGCCTCCGTGCTGAAAACCGGTGGCTACGACACCTACTTCACCGGCAAGTGGCACCTGGGCGAAGCCGATTATGCAATGCCCAACGCCCAGGGTTACGACGTCATGAAATACGTCGGTCTTTATCATCTCAACGCCTACACCTACGCAGATCCCGAATGGTTCCCGGACATGGACCCGGAGACTCGCGCCATGTTCGTCAAGGTTACCAAGGGCGCATTGTCCGGCAAGGCCGGTGAAAAACCGGTCGAGGAGTTCAAGATCAATGGCGAGTATGTTGATACGCCGGTCATTGATGGAAAACCCGGCGTGGTTGGGATTCCCTACTTTGACGGTTATGTCGAGAAAGCCGCAATGGAGTTCCTCGACACCGCCGCCAAATCTGACAAGCCGTTCTTCATCAACGTCAACTTCATGAAGGTGCACCAGCCGAACTTGCCAGCACCGGAGTTCGTGCACAAATCGATCTCCAAATCCAAGTACGCCGACTCGGTGGTGGAACTCGACACCCGCATTGGCCGCATCATGGACAAGTTGAAAGCGCTGGGAATGGATAAAAACACCCTGGTGGTTTACACCACCGATAACGGCGCCTGGCAGGACGTTTATCCAGACGCCGGCTACACGCCCTTCCGCGGCACCAAAGGCACGGTACGTGAAGGTGGCAACCGGGTGCCGGCGATCATGGTTTGGCCGGGCAAAATCAAACCCGCGGTGAAAAACCACGACATCATCGGTGGACTGGACCTGATGGCGACGTTTGCCGCGGTGGCCGGCATCAAACTGCCAGAGAAAGACCGCGAAGGTCAGCCGATCATGTTCGACAGTTACGACATGACCCCGGTGTTGCTTGGCACCGGCCCATCTCCACGCAAGGAATGGTTCTACTTCACGGAGAACGAACTGTCCCCTGGTGCTGCCCGTGTCGGCAACTTCAAGGCCGTGTTCAACCTGCGCGGCGATAACGGCGCCCAGACCGGTGGCTTGGCGGTCGATTCCAACCTGGGCTGGAAAGGTGAGAGTAAGTACGTGGCGACCGTGCCGCAGGTCTTCGACCTGTTGCAGGATCCGCAGGAACGCTACGACATTTTCATGAGCAACTTCACCGAACGCACCTGGTCGATGGTTCCCATCAGCATCGCGATCAACAACCTGATGAAAACCTACGCCAAGTACCCTCCACGCAAAATGCAAAGCATGACCTACGACGGCCCGGTGGAAATTTCCAAGTACCAGAAATTCCAGTCGGTGCGCGAAGACCTGCAGAAGGAAGGTGTGAACATTCCAATACCTAACTAGCGGTTGGGCGGCAGCCTCATTTGCGGCTGCCGCTTCCCCACTTCTCATAGACAGAAAATTCACTCTGACAATTGGCACCTTGCGAGCGTCCGTTAAGGGTCGATCTCGGTCCTTCGTGACAGGCAGCAATCGGCCGACACTGTGTAAAAACGTTTTCGGCCAGTAATAGCGGGCTGAGTCGTGTCAAATAACGCGTTCCCACGCCAATTTCAGGTCTTCCGACTGACCGCAACACCGGCTGATTTCACGTAGCAACGCAGAATTCAAAATGGCACCTGCGTTTTTACACAGCCAGGGCCAGAAACAGCCGCTCGAAAGCCGCTTGCGAACATCAAGTCGGAGCTTCGGACGATATGTTTGTGCTTTGATCATGAGCCAATACATAACCTTGCGCTGTCAGTGTGGCAGTCAGGTACCGTAATGCTCGACGGAAGACCGGATGACAGTCGGCAAACGGCAAATCATCGAGCGGAGCCCAAAAAAAGCTGAAGGTGTGACCATGGTCATCGAGCGTGCGATGAGTCCATTGCTCCGGCAAAAGTGCCTGCGTGTAACACAGTTGAAATGACCATATCTGGTCGAGATGCGCGGCGTCCCAGCAGCCCATATCGCTGACAACCGAGGCAGCTTCTATGCCTGATTCTTCGCTTAATTCACGCAGAGCGGTCTGAGCCGGAGTTTCACCTGTCTCGATTGTCCCTTTGACCAGTTGTACGCCTGCTATTGGATGGCGGAACAGAAGGATGTGTGTGCCAGGAATACTGGAGAGGATGACCGGGCAAGCCTTGTTCGGTGACATGACGATTTCCTTATCGGCAATGAAGCACACATCTTACGGCCTTATCCGTTACGCGAGCGGCCAGATATTCAGATGTCCGCTTGGGGTCGATCCAAGTCATAAAGCCGCCAATCATCCGCCCCGTGAAAGGCTTCATCGGAAACCTTTTCTGATAGCGCTGAAGGGCGCACGTGTCAGTAAGACGCGTGCACGGGCTTTCCCTTGTGGTTCTAACATGACGTCCGGACGAACAGCGTCATATTTGTCGAAGATCAGCGCCATGGGCCGGCAGTGCCCAGGGCAGGATGCATTCCTGGAATTCACAAGTTCGGTATGTGCTGCGGGCAAGATGAGGGCTTAGTTAACCATCACCTCGTCCAGTGCCTGCTCGAGGGTGCTGACCGTGCGCTCGATATTGTGC
>RCUR01000083.1_pt1 | contig 29600 bp, 24 predicted proteins | sample 2166151 | NCBI WGS metagenome assembly RCUR01 (sample SAMN09932785, study PRJNA488358) | compost metagenome | isolation source: compost soil in an enriched community | place: Germany: Experimental Botanical Garden
GATCCTGCAGCAGCGCCTGCACCAGTACGTCGCTGGTGTCGACCTGGATGCTCATCGACAACCGCGGGTGGCTCTTCTTCAGGGTGGCGATGGTCCGCGTCAGCAGGCCCGAGGCGAGCGCCGGGATGGCGCCGATGGTGACCCGGCCGAGGTTGCCCGATTCGAGCGCCACCAGTTCCTCGCGCATGCCGGAGAGTTCGGCGAAGACCATCCGCGCGTAGTAGATCACCGTCTCGCCAAAGGGCGTCGGCCGCATGCCGCGCGACAGGCGCTCGAACAGTTCGACGCCGAGCACGCTCTCCGCCTCGTGCAACATCTTGGTCGCGGCCGGCTGGGTCATGCCGATCGCATCGGCGGCGCGGCGCAGCGAGCCGAACTCCTCCAGGGCCAGCATCAGGCGCAACTGGCGCAGGCGCAGACGGCTGTGGATCAGGTTGGCTTCGGGGATGCGCGACATGGGCTCGGGCTCTGCTGGAGGAGTGGGGCAAGCTTGACAAGAAACGTCGAGACTTGCCAAGGATAGGCCGTGCGCAATAGTGCCTGAGGTTGACGGTGTTTCGCTGAGCGATTGCTTTCGCTGGCGCAGCCAGCAGCGGTTGCCGGCAGCGCCCGGATGCCCGAGACAGACGCCCGCGTCGGGTGGTAGCAGACTCCGCCGAGAAATACCCAAGCGATACCCTGAGGGAATCGCCCTATCAGCAGCTTTGATTAGACGGTTATCGCTTAGCGTTCGATAGTTGCTCTTACCGGAGCGGCAATGCAGTTCTCGCTCCAGTCACCTTCACTAAAAGAACAACAGTCGAGGTCATGCGTCATGACTTATTTGGGTGCTCTTCAACGCTTGCCTATTTCGGCCCTGCAGCCTGCCGTTGCAACGGTCCGCGGCGTGGCGCCGCCCTCGACTGCTTGCAGCCAGCAGAGGAATCCCGCATGAACCAACCCCGTATCGCCATGGTCCTGGGTGACCCGGCCGGCATCGGCCCGGAGCTGATCGCCCGCCTGCTCGCCGAGCCCGCCGTGCGTGCCAAGGCGCAGGTACTGTTGATCGCCGACGAAGCGGAAATGCGCCTGGGCATGCAGATCGCCGGTTGCGAGTTCCCCTATCGCGCCATCGACTCGCTGGAGTCGCTCGAGTTTAGCGATGACACGCCCTTGTTCTTCCAATATCGCGGTCGCGCCGAAGGCGCCTTTCCGCGCGCCGAGGCCAGTGTGGTCGGCGGCCTGTACAGTCTGGATACCCTGGAGCTGGCGCTGCAGCTGACCCAGCAGGGCAAGACCGACGCGCTGCTGTTCGGCCCGCTGAACAAGAGCTCGCTGCACCTGGCCGGCATGAGCCACAGCGATGAGCTGCACTGGTTCGCCGAATTGCTCGGCTTCGACGGGCCGTTCTGCGAGTTCAACGTGCTCGACAACCTCTGGACTTCGCGGGTGACCTCCCACGTGGCGCTGGCCGAGGTGCCGGGCCTGCTCAGCCAGGCCAAGGTGGTGGAAGCCATCCGCCTGATCGACGACGCGCTCAAGCGCAACGGGCTGGAAAAGCCGCGTATCGGTGTCTGCGGCCTCAACCCGCATAACGGCGACAACGGCAGCTTCGGCCGCGAGGAAATCGACATCATCGCCCCGGCGGTGCGCAACGCCCAGGCGCAGGGTATCGCCGCCGACGGCCCCTACCCGGCCGACACCATCTTCCTCAAGGTGCAGGGCGATGCCCGCGCCTTCGATGCGGTGGTGACCATGTACCACGACCAGGGCCAGATCGCGATCAAGCTGATGGGTTTCTCGCGCGGGGTGACGGTGCAAGGCGGCCTGCCGATCCCGATCACCACCCCAGCCCACGGCACCGCCTTCGATATCTCCGGGCAGGGCCGCGCCAACGTCGGTGCCACCCGCCAGGCCTTCGAGATCGCCTGCCGCATGGGCCTGGGCCGGCGCTGAGCCGGCGCACCAGAGCATTCACCACCACAACAATAAATAGAGGTAACCATCATGTTCACTGCCCTGCATCCGCCCGCCAGACCTCGCGCCGTCACGCCATTCCCGTTTCCGCGATAAGCGGGGCGGCCGCCCCGGCGGCCATCCTGCGGAGGTCTGATATGAAAATGTTAAGTCGACTGTTGTCACGCCTGTTCGAGGGCACCATGGTGTTCTGTCTGGCGACCATGCTGCTGCTGGTGTTCGTCAACGTGGTGCTGCGCTACGGCTTCAATTCGGGGCTGAGCCTGTCCGACGAGGGCGCCCGCTACCTGTTCGTCTGGCTGACCTTCATCGGCGCGGTGATCGCTCTGCGCGACAACGCCCACCTCGGTGTCGACCTGCTGTTCAAGCGTCTGCCGCCGTTCGGCCAGCGCCTCTGCGCGGTGCTCGCCGAGTTGCTGATGCTGTTCTGCTGCGGGCTGTTCTTCGTCGGCAGCCTCAAGCAGACCCTGCTCAACCTGCACAACCTGTCGCCGGTCGCCGGCATACCGCTGGGCCTGATGTACCTGGCCGGGGTGGTGTGCAGCCTGGGCATGGCGGCGATCATCCTGCAGCGCCTCTACCTGCTGCTGTTTCGTCACGCCGAGGTGAACAGCCTGATGCCACCCAGTAGCGAACAACCCCTGACCCAGGAGTCACGGCCATGACCATTGCTGTCTTTTTATGCTCCCTGCTGGGTGCCATGGCCATGCGCATCCCGGTGGCCTTCGCCCTGATGCTGGCCGGTATCGCCTTGATGATCCAGCTGGACAGTTTCGATGCGCAGATCCTCGCGCAGAACCTGATCAGCGGTGCCGACAGCTTCCCGCTGCTGGCGATCCCGTTCTTCATGCTCGCCGGCGAGCTGATGAACGCCGGCGGCCTGTCGCGGCGCATCGTCGCCCTGCCGATGGCGCTGCTCGGCCACAAGCGCGGCGGCCTCGGCTTCGTCGCGATCATCGCGGCGGTGGTGATGGCCTCGCTGTCCGGCTCGGCGGTGGCCGATACCGCGGCGGTGGCGGCGATGCTGATGCCGATGATGCGCAAGGCCGGCTATGAGCCGAACCGCTCGGCCGGGCTGATCGCCGCCGGCGGCATCATCGCGCCGATCATTCCGCCGTCGATCCCCTTGGTGGTGTTCGGTGTGGCCGCCGGGGTGTCGATCACCAAGCTGTTTCTCGCCGGCATCGTACCGGGGCTGATGATGGGCCTCGGGCTGTGGCTGTGCTGGTGGTGGCTGGCGCGCAAGAGCGACTACCAGTGCGCCGAGCGCGCGCCCTGGAGCGAGGTGCGCAAGGCCTTTTTCGACGGCATCTGGGCCTTGGTGCTGCCGGTACTGATCGTCGGCGGATTGAAGCTCGGCGTGTTCACCCCGACCGAAGCGGCGGCGGTGGCGGCGGTCTATGCGCTGTTCGCGGCGCTGTTCATCTACCGCGAGCTGAAGCCGCGCGACCTGTTCAAGGTGTTCCTGGATGCAGGCAAGACCAGCTCGGTGGTGATGTTCCTGGTCGCCGCGGCGCTGGTGTCGTCCTGGCTGATGACCATCGCCGAGCTGCCGCTGATGGTCAGCGACCTGCTCGCGCCTCTGGTCGACCGCCCGCAACTGCTGCTGGTGGTGATCATGCTGATCGTCCTGCTGGTCGGCATGTGCATGGATCTGATGCCCATCGTGCTGATCCTCACCCCGGTGTTCATGCCGGTGATCAAGCTGGCCGGGATCGACCCGGTGTACTTCGGCATCCTGTTCATCATGAACACCAGCATCGGCCTGATCACCCCGCCGGTCGGCAACGTGCTGAGCGTGATGAGCGGGGTGTCCAAGGTGCCGCTGGATGGGGTGATGCGCGGCGTGCTGCCGTTCCTCGCCGTGCATGTGTTGGTGCTGTCACTGTTGCTTGCTTTCCCCGCGCTGGTCATGACGCCCTTGCGCTGGTTAATGCCCTGAGCCTTCGGCTCACCTTTAGAAAAAGAGGAAAAACCCATGCATAACAAGAAAAAACTGTTCGCCTGCGCTGGCCTGCTGATGCTGGCCTGCGCGGCCCTCGAGGCTACGGCGGCGACCACCCTGCGCTTCGGCTTCGCCGGCTCGGATAGCGACACGCAGAACCTGGCAGCCAAGGAGTTCGCCCGGATGGTCGAGGCCGGTTCCAAAGGCGAGTTGGTGGTGCGCACCTTCGCCAACAGCACCCTGGGCAACGACCAGGCGATGATTGCCGGGGTACGCGGCGGCACCATCGACCTGGAGATGTCCGGCACGCCGAACTTCAGCGGCCTGACGCCGAAGATGTCGGTGCTCGACCTGCCGTTCGCCTTCGACGACAGCGCCCACGCCTACCGGGTACTCGACGGCGCGGTCGGCCAGGGTCTGCTCGCCGACCTCGAAGCGCACAACCTCAAGGGCCTGGCCTACTGGGAAGTGGGCTTCCGCGACATCACCAACTCGCGCCGTCCGGTGCTCACCCCGGCCGACGTCAAGGGCCTGAAGATCCGCACCTCGAGCAATCCGGCGCAGATCGAGGCGTTCCGCCTGCTCGGTGCCAACCCGCAGCCGCTGCCACTGGCCGAGCTGTACAACGCCCTGGAAATGCGTGCGGTAGACGCCCAGGAGCACCCGGTGAGCATCACCTGGTCGGGCGGCTTCTACGAGGTGCAGAAGTACCTGTCGCCGACCCACCACGCCTACACCGCACTGGTGCTGGTGATGAACAAGGCCAAGTTCGACGCGCTGCCGGCCGCCCAGCAGCAACTGCTGGTCGACTCCGCCCGCGAGGCCGGTCGCCTGCAACGCCAGATGAATGCCGATAACGACGCGCAGATCCTCAAGGATCTGCAGGAAAAAGGCATGCAGGTCGAGCCCTCGGTCGACCGTGAGGCCTTCCGCGCAGTGGTCTCGGCACCGCTGCGCGAGGAATTCAGCAAACAGCACGGCGCGCAACTGCTCGACGCCATCGACGCCGCGCGCTGAACCATAACCCTAGCGGCGCCTCGGCGCCGCCTTTGCCGGAGCTCACCATGAGTCAGGAAATTCTCTTGCTGGTGCAGAAATGCGCCCACACCTTCAGCTTCTACGATGTCGCCAGCGGCGATGCGATCAAGCATATCCGCCTGCCGGACTTCCCCCACGAGTTCGTCGTCGACTCGCAGAACCGCTTCGCCTATGTCGGCCATTACGGCATCGAGACCTCCAGCCACAAGGGCGAGGGCGGCTGCTCGGTGTTCGTCATCGACCTGGAGAAGGGCGAGCACGTGCGTACCCTGGATATCTGGCCGTACTTCCGCCCGCACGGTCTGGCGATGGATGAGCAGGACCGCCTCTATGTGCTCAGCGAAGGCCATTCGACCCTGCTGATCTTCGATACGCCGCACCTGACCGATGTGCCCGACCGGGCGATCCCTTCCGGCGGCTACAAGAGCCACCTGGTGGCGCTGACCCGCAACGGCGAGACCGCCTTCGCCCTCAACCTGCTGAGCAACACCATCACCCGCCTCAAGCCGCAGGACCCGACGGTCGCGCCGTTGCCGCTGCAGCCTGGCAGCCAGCCGGAAGGCAACTGCTTCAGCCGCGACGAGCGCACCCTCTACGTCGCCACCCGCGGCGACAACAGCATAGTCGCGGTGGACGTCGAAACCCTGCAAGTGACCGCCCGCGGGCGCACCGGCGTCGACCCGACGCGGATCTACCGCGACCGCCAGGACCGCCTGTACGTGACCAACTACGGCGAACACTCGATTTCGATGTTCAACCCCCAGCTGGAGGAGATCCGTCGCATCGAGCTGGACAGCGCGGCCATCGCCATGAGCCTGCACCCGACCCGCGAACTGGCCTTCGTCACCTTCAAGGATCAGCGCGTCGGCATGCTCAACCTGCAGACCTTCGCCTTCGACCGCTTCTTCCACACCCTGCTCGAACCGGATGTTTCGCAGGTGATAGTGCGCTGAGCCGCCGAGTCCTAAGGAGAACTGCCATGCAGGCACTCGTCTATGTCTGGAAATGCAACCGCAGGGAGTGCTGAAAATGCCGCAGAGTCTGCATGAACGCCTGGGCCTGGAGCCGAGCGGCGACGCGCCTATCACCTTGATCGACGCCCACCACCACCTCTGGGATCTCGACAGCCATCGCTACCCCTGGCTGCAGGAACCGGGCGATGCCGACTTCTTCCTCGGCGACTACCGCGCGTTGCGGCGCAACTACCTGCCGGCCGATTACCTGGCCGACAGCGCCGCGCAGCGGGTGCTGGCCACCGTGCACTGCGAGGCCGAGCACGACCGCGCCGATCAGGTCGCGGAAACCCGCTGGGTGCACGAGCAGCACGCGCGCTACGGCTTCCCCAACGCGGTGGTGGCGCACGTCTGGTTCCATCAACCGAACTGCGAGGAGGTGCTCGGCCGCCATCTGGACTACCCGCTGTTGCGCGGCATCCGCAGCAAGCCGCTGACCGCGTCACGGCCGGAACTGGCCGCCAGCGTGCGCGGCCAGCCCGGCAGCATGCAGGACGAAGCCTGGCTGCGCGGCTTCGCCCTGCTGGCCAAGTACGGTTTGTCCTGGGATTTGCGCGTGCCCTACTGGCATCTGGAGGAGGCCGCCGCGGTCGCCGCGGCCTTCCCCGAAGTGCCCATCGTACTCAACCACCTGGGCTTTCCCTGGGACCGCAGCCCCGCCGGCCTGGACGGCTGGCGCCGCGGCATGCGCGCCCTGGCGGCGCAGCCCAACGTCAAGGTCAAGGTTTCCGAACTGGGCCTGCGCGACCGGCCCTGGACCCTGGAGGACAACCGCGGCGTGGTCGAAGAGACCCTGAAGCTGTTCGGCATCCAGCGCTGCCTGTTCGCCAGCAACTTCCCGGTGGCCGGCCTGCGCATCGGCTACGACGCCCTGGTGCACGCCATGGACGCCATGCTCGAGGGCTACGACGCGGCGCAGCGCGAGGCCTTCTTCTGGCGCAACGCCAAGGACTTCTACCGCATCGAGTTGTAACGGGACGCTTCACCACAACAACAATAAGGAGAACACGCGATGCTCAATCCAACGCAGCCGAGCGGGCCACCGCTGCTGCACTACGAACATGTCAGCAAGCGCTTCGGCCGCACCCTGGCGGTGGACCGGGTCGACCTGCGGGTCGAGGCCGGCAGCGTGCTGGCCCTGCTCGGCGAGAACGGCGCGGGCAAGTCCACCCTGATCAAGCTGCTCGCCGGCGTGCATGGCCTCGACAGCGGGCGCATCCTGTTCAAGGGCCGGCCGATCGAGAGCGAGGCCGACCGCCGCGGCATCGCCTTTATCCACCAGGACCTCGGTCTGATCGATTCGCTCAGCGCGGCCGAGAACATCGCCTTCAGTTGCGGCTTTCCGCGCCGTGGCGGGTTGATCGACTGGGCCCAGGTACGGCGCAAGGCGCGCGCGGCGCTGGCCCTGGTGGATGGTGGGATCGATCCCGAGACCCCGGTCGGCGAGCTGGAGCGCACGCAGAAATCCCTGGTCGCCATCGCCCGCGCCCTGGCCATGGACGCCGAGCTGCTGGTGCTCGACGAACCCACCGCGAGCCTGCCGGCGGACGATGCCGAGCGTCTGTTCGCGGTGCTCGAGCGCCTGCGCGCCAGCGGCGTGGGGATGATCTACGTGTCGCACCGGCTGGACGAAATCTTCCGCGTCGCCGACCAGGTGGCGGTGATGCGCGACGGCCGCCTGGTGTGCCGCAAGGCCATCGCCGACACCGACCCGCAGGACCTGGTGCGGCAGATCGTCGGCCGCGAACCGGAGCAGCTGTATCTGGCGGCGCCGGCGCGCAACGGCGAACTGCTGTTGCAGGTGCGCGACCTGGCCAGCGGCCCGTTGCGCGGTCTGTCCTTCGAGCTGCATGCCGGCGAGATCCTCGCCTTGGCCGGCTTGCGCGGCGCCGGCCAGGAGCTGATCGGCCGCGCCCTGTTCGGCCTGCTGCCGATGGACGCCGGCGAGGTGCTGCTGGACGGCCAGGCGCTGCGCCCGCGCAGCCCGGCGGCGGCCATGCGTCGCGGCCTCGGCCTGGTCGCCGGCGATCGCTGCGGCGAGTCGCTGCCGCTGCCGATGTCGGTGCGCGAGAACCTCTACCTCAATCCCCTGGCCAACGGCCTCGGCCTGTTCGGCTGGATCGCCCCGCAGCGCGAACGCGAGCAGGCACAGGAACTGGTGCGGCGTTTCGGCGTGCGCCCCAGCGACACCGAATGCGCGGTGGAAACCCTCAGCGGCGGCAACCAGCAGAAGGTGGTGATGGCGCGCTGGCTGGAAATCACCGGGCGCCTGCTGATCCTCGAGGAGCCCACCGCCGGGGTGGATGTCGGCGCCAAGGCGGACATCTACCGGCTGATCCAGCGCGCCCTGGAACAGGGCCTGGCGGTGCTGCTGATTTCCACCGACTTCGAGGAGGTGGCGAACATCGCCCACCGCGCCCTGGTGTTCAGCCGCGCGCGGGTGGTCGCCAGCCTCGCCAAGGATCAGCTGTCGGTCAACAGCCTGCTGCAGCATGCCTCGGCCAGCGAGGCGCGGGCCGCGAGTTGAAGGACCGGCTGGCGGGCGTCACCGCCAGCCCCATGCACAACCAATAACAAGGAGAAAGGATTGCCATGAAAACCGCTAACCCTGCCCCGGCGCTCGAACCGAGCGTCCTCACCCGCGACTTCGCGCGCCTGCTGCCGGTCTACGGCATGCCGGCCCTGATGCTGCTGCTGATCCTGTTCTTTTCCGTGCTGTTGCCGGAGACCTTCCCGACCCTGCTCAACCTCAACTCGATCCTCAGCGACAAAGTGATCATCGCCGTCCTCGCCCTGGCGGCGATGATCCCCATGCTGACCAACAAGATCGACCTGACGGTGGGCTACGGCATCGTGCTCTGGCACATCCTGGCGATCAGCCTGCAGACCCAGTTCGGCTTCTCCTGGCCGGCGGCCGTGCTGCTGGTGCTGGGTGCCGGGCTGCTGTTCGGCTTCCTCAACGGCCTGCTGGTGGAAATGGCGAAGATCGACTCGTTCATCGCCACCCTCGGCACCGGCACCGTGGTCTATGCCCTGGCGCTGTGGCACAGCGGCGGCCGCCAGGTGTTCGGCGAACTGCCCGACGGTTTCATCCTGCTCAACGGCGCCAGCCTGTTCGGCCTGCCGGTCTGCGCCTTCTACGTGCTGGGGCTGGCGCTGCTGCTCTGGGTGGTCACCGAGTTCCTGCCGATCGGCCGCTTCCTCTACGCCATCGGCGCCAACCCGCGGGCGGCCGAGCTCAACGGCATTCCCAGCCGCCGCTATGTGATCGGCGCCTTTATGGGCTCGGGCCTGCTGACCGCCTTCGCCGGGGTGCTGCTGGCCTCCAAGCTGCAGATCGGCCAGGCCAGCGTCGGCCTGGAATTCCTGCTGCCGGCGCTGGTCGGTGCCTTCCTCGGTTCCACCACCATCCGCCCGGGGCGGGTGAATGTCTGGGGCACGCTGATCGGGGTCGGCGTGCTCGCCGTGGGCATCGCCGGCATCCAGCAGTTGGGCGGCGCGTTCTTCGTCGAGCCGCTGTTCAACGGCGTCACCCTGCTGTTGGCGATCGGCATCGCCGGTTACGCCGGCCGCCGCCGCACGCGGGTGCGCAATACGCGTAACGCGGCGAGCTGAACCCAGCGCCGCTGACGGCGCGCCTGACCCAATAGCTGTACGAATTTTTCCCATTCCGTTGGAGAAGAACGCTATGACTTTGCCCATTTTTCGCCGTGTCCTGCTTGCCCTGATCGCCCTCAACTGCGCCGCGCCGGCGTTGGCCGATGCTTTCCTGGAGCAGGCCAGGCAGCGCGTCGCCGCCGCGACCCAACCCTGGCAGAGCTGGGAAGGGCCGACCGCGGGCCCGGCCGCCCAGGCCGACAAGCAGGTGCTGTTCATCGCCGCCGACCAACGCAACAGCGGCGTGCAGGGCGTCAGCGACGGCGTGCGCGAAGCCGCCAAGGTCATGGGCTGGCGCTTGCGCGTGCTGGACGGCCAGGGCAGCGTTTCCGGGCGCACCGCGGCGCTGAACCAGGCCATCGCCTTGCAACCGGACGGCATCATCCTCGGCGGCTTCGATGCCCGCGAGCAGAGCAGTGCGATCGCCAAGGTACGCGCCGCCGGCACTCCGCTGGTGGGTTGGCATGCCGGGCCGCAGGCCGGGCCGATGCCGGAGGAAGGACTGTTCGTCAACGTCACCACCAACCCCGGCGAAGTCGCCGAGATCGCCGCCTATTACGCGGTGGCGCAATCGGGGGGTAAGGCCGGCGTGGTGATCTTCACCGACTCGCTGTACGCGGTGGCCACCGCCAAGTCCGATGCCATGGCCAAGGTGATCAAGCAGTGCAGCGGTTGCAGCCTGCTGGCGGTGGAGGACACGCCGCTGGCCGAGACCTCGTCGCGCATGCCGCAACTGACCACCTCGCTGGTGCAACGCTATGGCGACAAGTGGAACTACGCCCTGGGCATCAACGACCTGTATTTCGACTTCATGGGCCCGGCCCTCAGCAGCCTCGGCCGCAAGTCCGACGGCCGGCTGCTCAGCCTGTCGGCGGGGGATGGCAGCCAGTCGGCGTTCCAGCGCATCCGCAAGTCGCGCTACCAGGTGGCGACCGTGCCGGAGCCGCTCAACCTGCACGGCTGGCAGTTGGTCGACGAGCTCAACCGCGCCTTCGCCGGCGAGGCGCCGAGCGGCTACGTCACCGCGGTGCACCTGGTCACCCCGGAGAACATTCAGTTCGACGGCGGTAAGCGCAACACCTTCGACCCGGACAACGGCTACGCCATGGCTTACCGCAAGATCTGGCAGCGCTGAGGGACGATTCATGGACGAAATCGAAATCTTCGACCCGCGCATGCAGCGCATCCTCGGCCCGCACAGCCGCCTGCAGCGCCTGTGCAGCGGCGCGCAGTGGAGCGAGGGGCCGGTGTGGCTCGCCGCGCAGGACTGCGTGGTCTGGAGCGACATTCCCAACGACCGCATGCTGCGCTGGTCGGAGCGCGACGGCCTCGGCGTGTTCCGCCAGCCGGCGCATTTCAGCAACGGCAACTACCTGGACCGCGAGGGTCGGCTGGTCAGTTGCGAGCATGGTCGCCGTTGCATCTCGCGCACCGCCACCGACGGTCGGGTCGAGGTGCTGGTCTGCAGTTACCAGGGCGGCCGGCTGAATTCGCCGAACGATCTGGTGGTCAAGTCCGACGGCAGCATCTGGTTCAGCGACCCGGCCTACGGAATCATGAGCGACCGCGAAGGCTACCAGGCCGAGAGCGAGCAGGACGGCTGCCATGTCTATCGTTTCGATCCGCAGAGCCGGCAGTTGAGCCGGGTGGCCGATGACTTCGAGAAGCCCAACGGCCTTGCATTCTCGCCGGACGAAAGCTTGCTCTATGTCTCCGATACCTCGGCCTCCCACGCGGCGGACGGTTGCCACCATATCCGCGTGTTCGATGTGCTCGACGGTCGGCGCCTGGCCAACGGCCGCCTGTTCGCGGTGATCGAACCGGGCCTGCCGGACGGTTTTCGTGTCGACCGCCAGGGCTGGTTGTACGTCAGCTCGGCGGACAGCATCCAGGTGTTCGCCCCTGACGGCTGCCGCCTGGGCAAGATCCCGGTGCCGGAGAAGCTGTCCAACTGCACCTTCGGCGGCGCCGAGGGCAACCGCCTGTTCATCACCGCCTCCACCTCGCTCTACGCCATCACCCTCAACACCCGGGGGTGCCAAAGCTGATGCGCCAGCGATGATCGTGCGCCGCTAACGGCGCCGTTACACCCTGGCTGCACTGGTGCGCGCCTCGCCCGAGCGGGGCGCGCCGGCGCCGCCGTGTCTGCCGGATAACAACAACCAAGAGAGAACCGGACATGTTCCCAGATAGCCTTTTATCCATCCTCGGCCGCGGCCTGTTCTGCGGTCTGTTGAGCCTGCCGTGCCTGGCCGGGCAAGCCCCCGTCGCGAGCCCCGCGGCGCAGATCGTTGGTGCCGAGGCCGCGGTGTTGCTGCGCGAATACCAGGCGCGTCCCGTGCAGCCCTGGCGCCTGCCGGACGCGGCGCAGATCCCGCAGGACGCCGAGGGCCAGCGCATTCGCGCTGGCATGGCGTTGTTGCAGCAGACCACGCGCCTGGCCGGGCCGCTGGCGCCGGACCCGAGCAAGCGCTTCTCGCGCAACAACCTCAACTGCGTCAATTGCCACCAGGCTGGGCCATCCGGCCTGCCGGGCAGCAAGCCCTACGGGCTGCCGCTGGTCAATGCGGTCAACGATTACCCCAAGCTCGATCCCAAGAGCATGCGCATGATTACCCTGGAGCAGCGGGTCGCCGGCATGTTCGGCAAGGGCGAGGTCGAGCTGACCGCGCAAACGCCGGAACTGCAGGCGATCCTCGCCTACCTGCGCTGGTTGGGCAGCGCAGCCGAACCGGGCAAGGCGATGACCGGCAGCGGGCTGAAGGAGGTGGCGCTGCCCGAGCGCGCCGCCGATCCCGCGCGCGGTCGCGGGCTGTTCGCCGCTCGTTGCGCGCAGTGCCACGGACCCAGTGGCGAGGGCATGCCGGCGGCGGACTTCGCCCAGGGCGGCGGTTACCTATTCCCGCCGCTGGCCGGCGACGACACCTACGACGACGGCGGGCACATGTACATGGTGCCGCTGCTGACCCGCTTCATCCATGCCAACATGCCCCTGGGCAGCAGTGCCGAGGCGCCGCAGCTGAAGGTCGACGAGGCCTACGACATAGCCGCCTATATCAACAGCGAACTGCCGCGCCGGCACGCGCCGGGCCGGGTCGGCGCCTACCCGGATCCGGCTTGGCGGCCGGCCGGTTTCGCCATCCCGGAACACTTCCCCGGCGACCCTGCGGGCTATCGCCAGGCGCGTTTCGGCCCCTTTGCCGAGGACGCGCATCAATAACCTGTTGTAGCGATAGTCGCCGCAACCTATTGCCTGAGGTAATCACCGGATGCGCATAAGTGATTATCCGCAGGCCGCCGTACTGGCTAGAGTCGCAGTCAAGCCGGGTGGCGTCGCCGCCGCCCGAGGCCCTAGCCAACATGCAAAATAAGAAGCCCGCCGTGACGCCCAACCAGGCGAACACCGGCACACAGAAGGACATCAGCATGGCCACCAGCGCGCCACTCGACTTCCCCAACGCCAGTTCGCTAGCGCCGCGAACGGGCGGATAACCGGCCCCGGGGCTCAACCCGCTCAAGTGCTTTTCACGCCGTCACAGCCGTGACGACGTGAATCACGGCCGCCTGCGGCCGACCACCTGCCTGACCTCGTCCAGCGCTCTGCGCAGCGGGCTTTTGCGCCCGAGGGGGACGGCTTTGTCGAAAAATGATGGGAGACCAACAACAATGAGATTCCCCGTAACCGCTGCGTCCGTTCTGTCCAAGCCAGCCCCGCTGAGCATCGCCCTCGGCCTGGCGCTGGCCGGCTGTGCCTCGTCGGCCCTGGCCGCAGAGCAGGGTTTCGTCGAAGACGCCAAGGTCACCCTCGGCCTGCGCAACTTCTACATCAACCGCAACTTCGTCGACCCGGCCTTCCCCCAGGGCAAGGCCGAGGAGTGGACCCAGAGCTTCATCCTCGATGCCCGCTCCGGCTTCACCCAGGGCGCGGTCGGCTTCGGCCTGGATGTACTGGGCATGAGCGCGTTCAAGCTCGATGGCGGCAAGGGCACGCGCAATACCGGCCTGTTGCCGGTGCACGACGATGGCCGTCCGGCCGACAACTACGGGCGCCTGGCGGTGGCCGCCAAGGCCAGGCTGTCGAACACCGAACTGAAGGTCGGCGAGTGGATGCCGGTGCTGCCGATCCTGCGTGCCGACGACGGCCGCTCGCTGCCGCAGACCTTCCAGGGTGCGCAGCTGACCTCCAACGAAATCGCCGGCCTGACCCTCTATGGCGGCCAGTTCCGCGGCAATAGCCAGCGCAACGACGCGAGCATGGAAGACATCGGCTTCGGCAGCGCCCTGTCGGATCGCTTCAACTTCGCCGGTGGCGAATACCGCTTCAACGACAACAGCACCCTGGTCGGCCTGTGGCACGCCGAACTGCAGGACGTCTACAACCAGCAGTACCTGCAAGTGCAACACAGCCAGCCAGTGGGCGACTGGACCCTGGGCGCCAACCTCGGCTACTTCCAGGGCGACGACGACGGCAGCGCCCTGGCCGGCGAGTTGGACAACAAGGTCTATTCCGGGCTGTTCTCCGCCAAGTACGGCGGCAACACCTTCTATGTCGGCCTGCAGAAGGTCAGCGGCGACACCGGCTGGATGCGAGTCAACGGCACCAGCGGCGGCAGCCTGGGCAACGACAGCTTCAACGCCAGTTTCGACAACGCCCAGGAACGCTCCTGGCAAGTGCGCCACGACTACAACTTCGCTGCCCTCGGCATCCCCGGTCTGACCCTGATGAACCGCTATATCAGCGGCGACAACGTGCAGGTCGGCGCCACCGACGACGGCAAGGAATGGATCCGCGACACCGAGCTGGCCTACGTGATCCAGAGCGGCGCCCTGAAGAACCTGTCGATGAAATGGCGCAACTCCAGCGTGCGTCGCGACTTCAGCAGCAACCAGTTCGACGAGAACCGCCTGATCTTCAACTACCCGCTGTCGATCCTCTGATTCACGGCTTTACCCGCGTCTGCTTGCTCCAGTGCTTACGGCACCCTCAGCCCGTCCTCGTGACGGGCTTTTTTGTGTTTGGTGCAAGGCCCGAATTGCCTGTGCACCGGTAGGAGGCCCGACCTCGGGGCGAGCTTTTCCGGTGTTGGCCAAACCATCGCCTGGCAGCCCTGCGGGCTGCATTCGCCGCGGGGCGCGCCTCCTACCCGAGCCGTTGCGCGGCCTGACCCTCGCGCGTCTTTTGTCCCGCTCAGGTGCCGAGCAGAGCGCCGCGTGCGGGCGCTAAACGATAACCCTTGGTTTGGCCTTTTCCGTAAAGGCATTACCACAGGCTATCGGCGGATGAGCATAAGTGATTATTCAAGCCACCTGCCCCTGGCTAGAGTCTGTCCATCAAACACGCCAAACCGCGCCGCCGTGGCACACCGGCCGGACTCAACCGAACGCACGCCGTAGGAGCTGCATGATGAAAATTAAATCCATCCGTACCCGCGTCTTCGAATGGAAAGGCAAGGTGGTGCCGCCGCAGGCGCACTTCTGCACCAACGCCAGCGACATCCTCTTCGAGCGCGGCGACGCCATGGGCTCGTTCCGCTTCCACGGCTGGCTGGTGGTGGAAGTGGAGACCGACACGGGCCTGGTCGGCATCGGCAACTGTGCCCTGGCGCCGCGCGTGGCCAAGGAAATCATCGACACCTACCTGGCGCCCATCGCCATCGGCGAAGACCCCTTCGACAACGAATACATCTGGCAGAAGATGTACCGCCAGAGCCACGCCTGGGGCCGCAAGGGCATCGGCATGGCGGCCATCTCGGCGATCGACATCGCCATCTGGGACATCATGGGCAAGGCGGTGGGCAAGCCGGTGTTCAAGCTGCTCGGCGGGCGGACCAAAGAGAAGATCTGGACCTACGCCTCCAAGCTGTACGCCAACGACAACCTCGACCTGTTCCTCGAGGAGGCCCAGGGCTACCTCAGCCAGGGCTTCACCGCGCTGAAGATGCGCTTCGGCTACGGCCCCAAGGATGGCCCGGCGGGCATGCGCAAGAACATCGAGCAGGTCCGCGCGTTGCGTGAGCTGGCCGGCCCGGACGTCGACATCATGCTCGAGTGCTACATGGGCTGGACCCTGGAATACGCCCGGCGCATGTTGCCGAAGCTGGCCGAATTCGAGCCGCGCTGGCTGGAAGAACCGGTGATCGCCGACGACATCGAAGGCTACGTCGAGCTGAAGAAGATGGGCATCATGCCGATCTCCGGCGGCGAGCATGAATTCACCTCCTACGGCTTCAAGGACCTGCTCGAGCGCCGCGCCGTGGACGTGATCCAGTACGACACCAACCGCGTCGGCGGCATCACCGCGGCGCGCAAGATCAACGCCATGGCCGAAGCCTGGTCGGTGCCGGTGATCCCCCACGCCGGGCAGATGCACAACTACCACCTGACCATGGCCAGCACCGCCTCGCCGATGGCCGAGTTCTTCCCGGTGTTCGACGTCGAGGTCGGCAACGAGTTGTTCTACTACGTATTCAAGGGCGAGCCACAGCCGGTGGGCGGCTATATCCAGCTGGACGACCACAAGCCGGGCCTGGGGCTGGAGATCTCCGACGAATACCTCGGCGACTTCAACATCATCGAGTAAGCGCCGGCGCCGCCCCGAGCGCGGCGCCAACCCAGAACGACAGGAGGCCCAGATGCGGCTGATTCAATTTGAAAACGGCGCCGGTGAGCGCCGGGTCGGCGTGGTCGACGGCGAGCAGATTCAGCTCGTGCGCGACTGCCAAAGCACCCGCGAACTGGCCCTGGCGGCGATTCGCGGCGGGCGCAGCCTGCAGCAGCAGGTCCAGTTGCAGGGCCTGGAGCCCGGCCCGGTCTATGCCGAGCTGCTCGCGGCCGGTCGCGTATTGCCGCCGCTGGACCATGAGGACCCGGCGCACTGCCTGGTCAGCGGCACCGGCCTGACCCACCTGGGCAGCGCCGCCACCCGCGACAAGATGCACCAGCAGAGCGGCCAGGCCGAAACCGCGCTGACCGACACCATGCGCATCTTCAAGCTCGGCCTGGAGGGCGGCAAGCCGGCCGCCGGCCAGGTCGGCGCGCAGCCGGAGTGGTTCTACAAGGGCGACGGCAGCATAGTCGTGCGCCCCGGCGCGGACCTGCCGCTGCCGCCGTTCGCCGAGGATGCCGGCGAGGAGCCGGAGCTGGTCGGCCTCTATGTGGTCGGCGACGATGGCCGGCCTTATCGCCTGGGCTATGCGCTGGGCAACGAGTTCTCCGACCACGTCATGGAGCGCCGTAACTACCTGTACCTGGCCCATTCCAAGCTGCGTGCCTGCGCCTACGGCCCGGAGTTGCGGGTTGGCGCGCTGCCGCGGCACCTGGCCGGCACCAGCCGGATCTGGCGCGATAGCCAGGTGCTGTGGGAGAAGGAGTTTCTCAGCGGCGAGGACAACATGTGCCACAGCCTGGAGAACCTCGAGTTCCACCACTTCAAGTACGCCCAGTTCCTCCGTCCCGGCGACGTGCACATCCACTACTTCGGCACCGCCACCCTGTCCTTCGCCGATGGCGTGCAGACCCGTCCGGGTGACCGCTTCGAGATCAGCCTGGCCGAGTTCGGTGCACCGCTGGTCAATGGCATCGGCGAGAGCGCCGCGCCGCTGCCCGCCGGTGCGGTGCAGGTGCTCTAAGCCGTAACACCAAGTCATGCGGGCTCTGGCCCGCATGCTTCGTGCACTAAGCCGTCGGCTCACGAGGCTGACGCCGCACGAACTTTCCTACTCAGGTCCACCGGCGCCACCACCCGCGGCGCCGTTTCCCCGAACCCCTTCAGGTCAAGGAGGCAGCGATGCCCGTCATTTCTGGACAGAATTTCATCGGTGCCAGCCGTAGCGCGCTGGGCGCTGTGCAGCTTTATAGCCTCGACGCCCACAGCGGCGAGACGCTGCCTTACGCCTTCAGCCAGGCTACCGCAGCCGAGGTGGACGCTGCCGCCCAGACTGCGGCGGCGGCCTATCCGGCCTATCGCAGCCTGTCGGCCGCGCGCCGCGCCGAGTTCCTCGAGGCCATCGCCGCCGAGATCGATGCGCTCGGCGATGACTTCGTCGCCATCGTCTGCCGCGAGACCGCGCTGCCGGCCGCGCGCATCCAGGGCGAGCGTGGCCGCACCAGCGGCCAGCTGCGCCTGTTCGCCCAGCTGCTGCGCCGCGGCGACTTTTACGGCGCGCGCATCGACTGCGCCCTGCCGCAGCGCCAGCCGCTGCCGCGCCCGGACCTGCGCCAGTACCGCATCGGCCTCGGCCCGGTGGCGGTGTTCGGCGCCAGCAACTTCCCCCTGGCCTTCTCCACCGCCGGTGGCGACACCGCCGCCGCCCTGGCCGCCGGCTGCCCGGTGGTGTTCAAGGCCCACAGCGGCCATATGGCCACCGCCGAGTGCGTGGCCGATGCCATCCTGCGTGCCGCGCAGGCGACCGGGATGCCGGCCGGGGTGTTCAACATGATCTACGGCAACGCCGTCGGCGCCGACCTGGTCAAGCACCCGGCGATCCAGGCGGTCGGCTTCACCGGCTCGCTGCGTGGCGGCCGCGCCCTGTGCGACATGGCCGCGGCACGGCCGCAGCCGATCCCGGTGTTCGCCGAGATGAGCAGCATCAACCCGGTCATTCTGCTGCCCGCGGCGCTCAAGGTGCGCGGCGAACGGATCGCCGCCGAGCTGGCCGGCTCGGTGGTGCTCGGCTGCGGCCAGTTCTGCACCAATCCCGGCCTGGTGATCGGCATCCGCTCGCCCGAGTTCGCCGCCTTCACCCGCCAGTTCGCCGCGCACATGGCCGACCAGCCGGCGCAGAGCATGCTCAACGCCGGCACCCTGGCCAACTACAGCCAGGGTCTGGCGCGCCTGCTGGCGCACCCCGGCATCCGCCGCCTGGCCGGTAACGAGCAAACTGGCCGGCAGGCCCAGCCGCAGCTGCTGGAGGCCGATGCCAGCCTGCTGCTCGAAGGCGATGAGTTGCTGCAGGAAGAGGTGTTCGGCCCGACCAGCATCCTCGTCGAGGTCGCCGACCAGGCCGAACTGGAGCGGGCGTTGCACGGCCTGCACGGCCAGCTCACGGCCACCCTGATCGCCGAGCCGGCGGACTTGGACGATTGTGCCGGGCTGCTGCCACTGCTTGAGCAGAAGGCCGGGCGTCTGTTGCTCAACGGCTACCCGACCGGGGTCGAGGTGGGCGACGCCATGGTCCACGGCGGCCCTTATCCGGCCACCTCGGATGCCCGCGGCAGTTCGGTCGGCACCCTGGCCATCGAGCGCTTCCTGCGCCCGATCTGCTACCAGAACTACCCCGACGCGCTGCTGCCGCCGGCGTTGCAGAATGCCAATCCGCTGGGCATCCAGCGCCTGGTGGATGGCCAGAGCACGCGGAGCGCCCTGGACTGATCGGCTGCGGCAGGGTGTTGCACGGTCAACACCCTGCCTCGGCGAATCTTGGCGAACGTGAAAATATCCAGAGGCGCCACGAGCGTTCTTTCACAGCTTCTCAGCCTTATAGGGATTGCTCAGGCAAACCCTATAAGGCTGAGGAGACTCAGGTTCAGCGCGACGCAGCAGGCTACTGATCCTCGCCAGTGCCCGGCATTCCTGGCAGCGCACTTCAAGTAGTTCCATAACCTGCCGACTCCCACGGGAACTGCCCACTAGAGGCGAGGAATCAACGTGCAGCTTTTTCTATCCTGGAAACACAAATTCCGTCTGCTAATCGCCATAACCCTGCTCAGCCTGACGACCATGATCGTCTCGTCCTACTGGGCTGGCCAGCAATTGAACGACACCCAGCAGGCGCGGGAAAACGCCACGGCTTACTCCGGCGCCGCCATCAGCCTGATGAACCACTGGCTGAAACTCGGCGCTGCGCGAAAAGTCCTCACCCCGGATAACGAGGCGGCCTTTCAAACCCGCCTGGCCGCGCTGCAGGATCGCTCGCAACGCTTCGCCGCCCAGGCGAAAGGTCTGGGGCAGCCGGCGATCGAGCAAAGCGCTGAACAGATCGACCAGTTGATTCAGGAGGAAATCGCCCTGGAGAAAGAATGGCTGGCGTTGTCGCGACAGCTCGGCCTCACTCCCTTCGAGGGCCAGCGCGCCAGCATGGCCGCCAGCTCGACGGAGCTGCACAGCATCAACCTGGGCTTGATCCGCGACTACATCGCAGCGGCTGTGAGCAACCAGCGCGACTACCTCGCTACCTTCAATATCGCCTATGCGCAAAAGGTGCATGCCGCCATCGCCGAGATGCAGGCCAAGATCGACGAGCTGGACTGGCGCGGCAACAAGGTCGGCCAGGCCGTAGCAGCCTTCAGCCAGGAGTTCGCCAAAGTGGACGCACTGATCCTGCAGATTGACCAGATCGAGCAACAGCTCGAGCGCCAGGGGCAACAGATCGAACAACGCATCGACGAACAGAACCTGATGCTCGAAGAGGGCATTCTCGCCAGCACCGCGCAGCAGGCCGAACAGGCGCGCAGCAAGGCAAACTGGACGATGGGGCTGACTTTCGTCGGCGTCTCGCTATTCATGTTGATCGCCCTGAGTCAGGCCTCGCGCACCCTGCTGGCGCAATTGAACAAGGTGATCCAACAGCTCTCCCAGGTCGCGGCCGGCAACCTTACCGCCAGGCTGGCGATTGGTCGTAACCCGAAGGATGAGTTCAATCAGCTGGGCACCGCCTCGAACCAGATGAGCCAGAGCATCGCCGATGTGATTCGCCAGGTGGTCGACGGCAATCAGCAGCTGACCCAGTTGCACGCATACCTGTGCGAGGCCATGACGCGCATGGCCGACAACAGCAACCAGGTGGAGATGCAGACCGAGCAAGCGGCCTCCGCCTCGCAGCAGATCTCGGCGACGGTCAACGAGATGGCCCGACAGACCTCGGACGTCGGCACCTCCACGCAAACCGCCTGCAACTCGGCGCGCACCGGCGCCAAGGTGATCGGCGCCAGCGTCGCCAGCATGCGCAACCTGGCGCAGCTGATCCAGACCACCCATGCCCAAGTCAGCTTGCTCACCCAGTCGAGTACCAAGGTCACCGGCATTATCGACGTGATCAACAGCTTGGCCGAGCAAACCAACCTGCTGGCGCTGAATGCCGCCATCGAAGCGGCGCGGGCCGGCGAAGCGGGCCGCGGTTTCTCGGTGGTGGCCGATGAGGTGCGCTCGCTGGCGCAGAAAACCGTTGCGGCCACCACCGACATCGCCAGCATCGTCGACGACCTCAAGCAGCAGACCCGGCGCATGGATGAGCTGATGCTCAGCGGCCTGTCCCTGGCCACGACTGGCGAGAAACAGGCTGGCGAAGCCGCCGAAGCGATCGACGACATCACCCAATCGATGGAACAGCTCAGCGCCGAAATGCATCAGGTGGTGGTGGCGATCGAGGAGATCTCCACCACCACCGAAGATATCGCGCACAAGATAGAGGAGATCAATATTCACACCGGCGCAACCAAAGGTCTGCGCCTCGCCCTGAATGAGCACACCCAGGGCCTGTCCATCCAGGTCGAGATGCTGAACCACAGCGCCCGGCAATTCAGAATCAATTGACCATTGCCTGAAAGCTTGTGAAAAAGCTCTCAGGTTTCTGCCCCCCCAACACGCTCGACCAGGGTCGGCCGCCACGTCACTCTCGCTGACCAGGCAGACGCCGCTGAGGTTGCGCCGGGTGTCGTCGCCGACGGTGCTCCGCATGCGCAGGCACGGCCACTGACGAGCAAGTTGAGTTTCATGGGGGACGCTTCTCTCGCGTTTTCTCGTTATGGGAGTGAAACGCGGGCTGCGCCGGCAACAGACAGTAGGGCCTCTAAGCAGTCCTCGCCGCTGAACAGGCGCTCCGGCTCGGCCTCCGTGCCGCTGATGAATGTCTTGTCGGCCTTGAGGGTGTGCAGCGGGAAGCGGTTGCGGTTGCCGAGCGAGGAGTCGCCGGTTCCGAAATCGTCCAGCGCCAACTGGATACCCAGGCTGGCCAGCTCGTGCAGGCAGGGCAGGATCAGAATGCTGCCTGCCATCAGTTGGTTTCCGGTGATTTCCAGCCCCCCACAGATAGCTGCCGTTCTGCCGGCGGATACGCTACTCGCAGTTCAGCGAAGGCGTGATGCCTTGCAGGTGGACGCCTTTGACCCGGCGCAGGCGCCGAGGTCGTCCAGATGGGCGCGGTGCAGTTCGAAGTCGCCCGGCTGGCAAAGGACTTCGCAGCCTGGGGCCTGGGCCTGCCGTATCTGCCGTACCCGGCTGGTGCATTGCGGTTTGGGCAGGATCAGGGTCGTGCGGGCATGCACCTGGCCAGCCGATTACCTACCAAAAGTGCATTGCACCGTGCAAATTTTGTCTGAACGGTTAGACTTTCCCGCTTCCGGCCGCATCCCATGAGGTTAGTGCGGCTTAACCACAGGCAGAAAAGGAGCTCCCCCATGAAAGGCAAATCCCTGGCATGGGTCCTGTCGGCGGCACTCGCGGGTATCACCCTGAGTGGCGCGGTACAGGCCGAAGAAAAATTCGTCACCATCGGCACCGGCGGTCAGACCGGGGTCTACTACGTCGCCGGGCAGTCGATCTGCCGCTTCGTCAACCGTGGCGCCAGCGAGCACGGCATCAAGTGCAACGCCCCGGCCAGTGGCGGCGGCGTGGCCAACGTCAACGGCCTGCGCAGCGGCGAGTTCAACTTCGGCATCATGCAGTCGGACCACCAGTTCAAGGCGCTCAACGGTGTGGCGCCGTTCGAGGCCGAAGGCGCGATGGACGATATCCGGGCCTTGTTCTCCCTGCAGAGCGAAGTCTTCACCCTGCTCGCCCGCCGCGATGCCAAGATCGCCAGCCTCGACGATCTCAAGGGCAAGCGCGTCAACGTCGGCAACCCGGGCTCCGGGCAGCGCGACACCCTCGACGAAATCATGCGGGTCAAGGGCTGGGACAAGTCGGTGTTCGCCCTGTCCGCCGAGCTCAAGCCGGCCGAGCAGGCCAGCGCCCTGGGCGACAACAACATCGACGCCATGACCTACTTCGTCGGTCACCCCAATGGCGCGATCCAGGAAGCCACCACCACCACCGACGCCGTGCTGGTGCCGGTAAGCGGCGCCGAGATCGACCAGCTGCTGGCCGAGAAGAGCTACTACACCAAGGCCGAAATCCCCGGTGGCCTGTACAAGGGCAACGATGCGCCTACCGCCTCGATCGGCGGCAAGGCGGTGCTCTCCACCACGGCCCAGGCCGACCCGGAAGTGGTCTACCAGCTGGTCAAGTCGGTGTTCGACAACCTCGAGCGCTTCAAGCGTCTGCACCCGGCGTTCGCCGACCTCAAGGAAACCGACATGATCAAGGCCGGCCTGACCGCACCGCTGCATGACGGCGCCGTGCGTTATTACAAGGAACGCGGCTGGATGTAAGCCCGCTCCGTAGCCCGGCTTAGCGCCAGCGCAATCTGCAGCAGCACTGCCCGGATTGCGCCTGGGTTTATCCGGGCTACCGCCTAAGCTTGAAACAAGCCCGCTGGCCGCAAGGCTGCGGGCTTTGCCGTTTTCCGATTTCCCGAATGCAGGTTTCGCCCCATGCATGACAAGCGACTCTCCACCCACGAGCTTTCCACCGAAGAACTGATCGCCCAGGACGTCGGCGCGCGTATCCCCGTCGGCGCCATGGCCCAGGTGATCGCCGGCCTGGCGCTGCTCTGGTCGCTGTTCCAGCTGTGGATCGCCTCGCCGCTGCCGTTCATCTTCGGTTTCGCCGTGCTCAACGACACCGAGACCCGCGCCATCCACCTGGCCTTCGCCCTGCTCCTGGCGTTTCTCGCCTTTCCGGCGTTCAAGCGCTCGCCGCGCGACCGCGTGCCGCTGCTGGATCTCGTCCTCGGCCTGGTGGCCGCGGCCAGTGCCGCCTACCTGTTCATCTTCTACCAGGAGCTGGCGCAGCGCCCCGGCAGCCTGACCACGGCCGACCTGGTCACCGCCTGCATCGGCATTCCGCTGCTGCTCGAGGCGACGCGCCGCGCGCTCGGCCCGCCGCTGGCGATCATCGCCCTGCTGTTCCTCGTCTACAGCCTGGCCGGGCCCTATATGCCGGGCCTGCTGGCGCACCGCGGGGTGAGTTTCACCGCCCTGGCCAACCACCAGTGGATCACCACCGAAGGGGTGTTCGGCATCGCCCTCGGCGTGTCCACCAGCTTCGTGTTTCTCTTCGTGCTGTTCGGCGCCCTGCTCGAACGCGCGGGCGCCGGCCACTACTTCATCCAGCTGGCGTTCAGCCTGCTCGGGCACCTGCGCGGTGGTCCGGCCAAGGCGGCGGTGGTCGCCTCCGGGCTGACCGGGATGATCTCCGGCTCATCGATCGCCAACGTGGTGACCACCGGCACCTTCACCATCCCGATGATGAAGCGCACCGGCTTCTCCGCGGAGAAGGCCGGCGCGGTGGAAGTGGCGGCCTCGGTCAACGGCCAGATCATGCCGCCGGTGATGGGCGCCGCGGCCTTCCTGATGGTCGAGTACATCGGCATGCCCTATGTCGAGATCATCAAGCACGCCTTCTTGCCTGCGGCGATCTCCTACATTGCCCTGCTCTATATCGTCCATCTGGAGGCGCTCAAGCTCGGCCTGCAGCCGATCGGCGGCCATCAGCCCAAGCCCTGGCTGCGCCGCCTGACCGGCTTCGCCTTCGGTGCGGCGCTGATCAGCGGTCTGTCCCTGGCCGTCTACTATGGCCTCGGCTGGCTCAAGCCGGCACTCGGCGACTACGCCCTGCACGGCATCGGTGCGTTGCTGGCGCTGGTCTACCTGGGCCTGCTGAAGATCGCCGCCAGCGTTGCGCCGCTGGCGCCGGAAGACCCGGACGCACCGCTGGAGTCGCTGCCCGAGACCCGCGCGGTGCTGCTGTCCGGCCTGCACTTCCTGCTGCCGGTGGTGGTGCTGGTCTGGTGCCTGATGATCGAACGCCTGTCGCCCGGACTCTCGGCCTTCTGGGGCAGCGTGATGCTGGTGATCATCCTGCTCACCCAGCGCCCGCTGCTGAGCTGGTTGCGCACCGATGGCCTGCATGAACACGGCAATTTCATCGACGGTCTGGTCGACCTGCGCGAAGGCCTGCTGGCCGGCGCGCGCAACATGATCGGCATCGGTATCGCCACCGCGGCGGCGGGGATCATCGTCGGCGCGGTGTCGCAAACCGGGGTCGGCCTGGTATTGGCCGACCTGGTCGAGCTGCTGTCGATGGGCAACCTGTTGCTGATGCTGATGCTCACCGCGGTGTTCAGCCTGGTGCTGGGCATGGGCCTGCCGACCACCGCCAACTACATCGTGGTGTCCAGCCTGCTGGCGCCGGTGGTGGTCACCCTCGGCCAGCAGAACGGCCTGATCGTGCCGCTGATCGCGGTGCACCTGTTCGTCTTCTACTTCGGCATCATGGCCGACGTCACCCCGCCGGTGGGCCTGGCCTCGTTCGCCGCCGCCGCGGTGTCCAAGGGCGACCCGATCAAGACCGGGATCACCGCCTTCTACTACAGCCTGCGCACCGCGGCGCTGCCGTTCCTGTTCATCTTCAACACCGACCTGCTGCTGATCGACGTGGACTTCTGGCACGGCGTGCTGATCTTCATCGTCGCCACCATCGCCATGCTGATCTTCGCCGCCGGCACCCAGGGCTACTTCCTGGTCAGGAGCCGCTGGTACGAAGGGCTGTTGCTGTTGCTGGTGGCCTTCACCCTGTTCCGCCCGGGCTTCTGGATGGACCTGGTCCACGACCCCTACCGCGATATTCCGCCGGCACAGTTGGTGCAGGCGCTGGGCGAGGTCGAGGAAGGCAGCCAGTTGCGCCTGCGCATCAGGGGCGAGGACGCGGTCGGCGACCCCCGCGAGTTCGCCCTGCTGCTGCCGGTGCCGGCTGGCGAGACGGGCGAGCAACGCATGGAGAAACTCGGCCTGCTGACCTATGAGGAAGACGGCAAGCTGCTGATCGACAGCGTCACCTTCGGCAGCCCGGCGGCCGAGGCCGGCCTCGAGTTCGACCAGCAGATCCTCCAGGTGCGCGCCCCGACCGAGCGCTGGGCCAAGGAGTTGATGTGGCTTCCGGGCTTTATGCTGTTCGCCCTGGTGGTCTGGCTGCAGCGGCGCCGGCGCGAGCCGAATGAGGTGCTGCTGGGTACCTGAGCGGAGAGGCGAATGCGCACTCCTTGGCTCGAGTACGCCTCAACCTGCTGCGCAACTTGTTGCGCAGCAGTGTGCGAGAAGTTGCGCACCTTTGGGTGACTTGGCGTGCATCGTGACTCTGCTGCTAAGCATTTGGTTTAACTGATATTTATGCCGCCGAATAGGTGGAAAAATTCAGCGCCGACTCGCCTCCGAAGAAAAGAAATCCCTGAACAATCCCGATTCGCCGGACTCCTGAATGAAAAAGGCCGCGGATTTACTCCGACGATCGTTCCCACGTCGAAACGTCCGCGTGGGAACGCCACCCCTGACGCTCCGCGTCGGCTACCAATCCAGCTCCCGGCAAACCGCTCCCGGCTTGCGCCGGGCTACGGGACCGAGTCCGGCGCGAGATTTATTCCGGCGGCTTCTTCAGCTTCGGATTGGGGAAAAACTGCACCGCCTGCACCTTGGGATCGGCGGCCTTGGGTTTCAGGGCGCTGACGTTGACCCGGGTCGGCAGTTCCCTGGGCACCGAGTTGCCCTGTGCATCGAGGGTGTCGGCGTAGCCGCAGGCCACGCATTCGCGGTGCGGCACGCCGTCTTCGTCCCACATCTGGATCCGGTCCAGCTCGCTGCAGGCCGGGCACACGGCGCCGGCGATAAAGCGCTTCTTGCTCACCTTGGGTACGTCGCTCATGCGGCCTCCTGGCTCAGGCCCAGATGGCGCAGCAGCGGGTCGATGGAGGGTTCGCGGCCGCGGAAGTCGACGAACAGCTGCATCGGCTCCTGGGAACCGCCACGGGCGAGGATCGCCTCGCGGAAGGCGCGGCCGGTGTCGCTGTTGAACACGCCTTCTTCCTCGAAGCGCGAGAAAGCGTCCGCCGACAGCACTTCGGCCCACTTGTAGCTGTAGTAACCGGCCGCGTAACCGCCGGCGAAAATGTGCGCGAAGCTGTTGGGGAAGCGGTTGTAGGCCGGCGGGCGCAGCACCGAGACTTCGGCGCGGATGCCTTCGAGCACCTCCAGCACGCTGCGGCCGTCGCCGTGGCTGGCGTGCAGTTCGAAGTCGAACAGGGAGAACTCCAGCTGGCGCACCATCATCAGCCCGGACTGGAAGTTCTTCGCCGCCAGCATCTTGTCCAGCAGGTTCTGCGGCAGGGCCTCGCCGCTCTGGTAGTGGCCGGAAATCAGCGCCAGGCCTTGCGGCTCCCAGCACCAGTTCTCCATGAACTGGCTCGGCAGCTCGACCGCATCCCAGGCCACGCCGTTGATCCCCGAGGCGCCGGCATGCTCGACCCGGGTCAGCAGGTGGTGCAGGCCGTGGCCGAACTCGTGGAACAGGGTGGTGACCTCGTCGTGGGTCAGCAGCGCCGGCTTGTCGCCCACCGCCGCAGTAGCGACTGGCGGAGTGAAATTGCACACCAGATTGGCCACCGGGCTGATCAGGCGGCCATCGGCGGCGCGGCGCTTGTCGCGGGCGCCGTCCATCCAGGCGCCGCCGCGCTTGTTGGCGCGGGCGTAGAGGTCGAAGAAGAAACGCCCGACATGCTCGCCGTGCTCCTTGATCTCGAACAGGCGTACATCCGGGTGCCAGGCGTCAAACCCGGACAGCTCCTCGATCTGGATGCCGTAGAGCTTCTCGACGATGGCGAACAGGCCGCCCAGCACCTTGTCGACGGGGAAATAGGCGCGGAGGATTTCCTGGGAAATGCTGTAGCGCTGCTCGCGCAGCTTCTCGCTGTAGTAACCGACATCCCAGCTTTGCAGGTCGCGGCAGCCTTGCTCGGCGGCGAAGGCTTGCAGCTCGGCCAGGTCCTGGGCGGCGAACGGCTTGCTGCGCAGCGCCAGGTCACGCAGGAAGTGCAGCACCTGGTCGGTGGACTCGGCCATTTTGCTCGCCAGGCTCAGCTCGGCGTAGTTGGCGAAACCGAGCAGCTTGGCCAGCTCCTGACGCAGATCGAGGATCTGCAGCATCACCGGGCCGTTGTCGTGCTGACCGGCGTTCGGCCCCTGATCGGAGGCGCGGGTGCAGTAGGCGGCGTAGACCTCTTCGCGCAGCGCGCGGTGGTCGGCGTAGGTCATCACCGCGAAATAGCTGGGAAATTCCAGGGTGATCAGCCAGCCGTCCAGACCCTTGGCCTCGGCAGCTTGCTTCATTTGCGCCTTGGCCGAAGCGGTCAGGCCGGCCAGCGCCGCCTCGTCGCCGACCTGCTTGCTCCAGGCCTGGGTGGCATCGAGCAGTTGGTTGGAGAAACGGCTGCCGAGTTCGGAGAGCTTGCTCTGGATCGCGCCGAAACGCTGCTTCTCGGCTTCCGGCAGATCGATGCCGGACAGGTGGAAGTCGCGCAGCGTGTGCTTGAGGATGGTCTGCTGGGCGACCTCGAAGGTGGCCGCCTCGGGGCTCGCGGCCAGGGCGTGATAGGCCTCGTACAGCGCGCGGTTATGGCCCAGTTCGGTCGAGTACTCGGACAGCTTGGGCAGGCAGGCCTCATAGGCCGCGCGCAGCTCGGCGTTGTTGCACACCGCATTGAGATGGCTGACCGGACTCCAGGCGCGGTTCAGGCGATCGTTCAATTCGTCGAGCGCCAGCACCAGCCCATTCCAGCTCGGTGTGCCAGACTGTTGCTTGAGCAGTTCGGCAATGGCGGCGCGGTTCTCGGCGAGCAGCCTATCCACCGCCGGCTCGACATGCTCCGGACGGATGGCGGAATAGGGTGGCAGGTCGAAGGCTTGCAGCAACGGGTTGTTGGCGGTCACGATTGGGCACCTGTAACGAAATGGGTTTGAAGCCATGCACCTGCCCTGGGCGGGGTGGATTCGGCACATATGCCCGTCATCATAATTACAATCACGGCTCTGCGCAGCCCAAGAGGTTTCTATCGTGGCGATACGTACTTACCAACAGTTCACTCCATTGCTCGGCGAGCGGGCCTTCGTCGATGCCTCGGCCGTGGTCATGGGCGACGTGGAAATCGGCGCCGACAGCTCGATCTGGCCGCTGGTGGTGATCCGTGGCGACATGCACAGCATCCGCATCGGCGAGCGCACCAGCATCCAGGATGGCAGCGTGCTGCACATCACCCACGCCGGCCCCTTCAACCCGCGCGGCTATCCGCTGAATATCGGCAGCGACGTGACCATCGGCCACAACGTCACCCTGCACGGCTGCACCATCGCCGACCGGGTGCTGATCGGCATGGGCAGCATCATCATGGACGGCGTGGTGATCGACGAGGAAGTGGTGCTCGGCGCCGGCAGCCTGGTCACCCCCGGCAGCCACCTGGAGAGCGGCTACCTGTACGTCGGCAGCCCGGCGAAAAAAACCCGCGAACTGACCGAAAAGGAACGCAGCTACTTCCGCTACAGCGCCGACAACTACGTGCGCCTGAAGGATCAGCACCTGATGGAAGACTACGCCAACCAATGAGGCGCCGCGGCAGGCGCCGCAGCGCAGCAGACATTCGGCCTGCACGTCTCGACGCGCCGGGGGCACTGCCGATTCTTGCGCCTCGCGCAGGCGCATGCGGCTATTCGCCCTGGCCGACAGCTTTATCGAGTCACTCAGCCGTGGCGACACCGCGTCTCGGCAGTTCTGCGGGGTTCGGCGCTCAAGCTGACGCTGCCTGGGAATTTGCGGATTGTGAGTCAGGTGTCCGGGATTTCCTGACAACACGATTCCCATCAACGGGGTCGCGGCTAAAGCCCCTCCCACGGCAGCGGCTATTACCTGTGGGAGGGGCTTTAGCCGCGGTGCTTTGTAACCGGCGGGTTGTTCTTGAGCGCTGTACTGACCTACCAATCCAGCAGCGTTATGCTACTGAACCCAACCAGGAACGGCTGCCCATGCACTACCAGAACATCCTCTTCGACCTCGACGGCACCCTGACCGACCCGCG
>RCUR01000086.1_pt1 | contig 28929 bp, 28 predicted proteins | sample 2166151 | NCBI WGS metagenome assembly RCUR01 (sample SAMN09932785, study PRJNA488358) | compost metagenome | isolation source: compost soil in an enriched community | place: Germany: Experimental Botanical Garden
CGGCCGACGCACGCGCCGCCGTCTGCACCAGACCGGCATTGCGCTGGGTGACGTCATCCATCTGCGCCACGGCCTGGTTGACCTGGGCGATACCGCCGCTCTGCTCATCCGAGGCAGCCGCGATTTCACCCATGATGTCGTTGACCTTGGTCACCGCCGCGACCACGCCCTCGATGCTCTGCTCGGCGCGCTGCACCAGCTGGGCACCCTCGTCGATCTGTCGCGAGGAGCTGACGATCAGCCCGCGGATCTCCTTCGAGGCCTCGGCCGAACGGCTGGCCAGGTTGCGCACCTCGCTGGCCACCACGGCAAAGCCGCGGCCCTGATCGCCAGCGCGTGCCGCCTCGACCGAGGCATTGAGGGCGAGGATGTTGGTCTGGAAGGCAATCGAATCGATGACGTTGATGATCTCGGTCATCTTGCGCGAGGTGGCAGTGATCTGGCCCATGGTGCCGACCACCTGCCCCATCACCTCGCCACTTTCACGCACGGTGCCGGATGCATCGCCGGCCAGCTGGCTGGCATGTCGGGCATTGCCGGCGTTTTGCTGCACGGTGGCGGTCAGCTCATCCATGCTCGCCGCGGTTTGCTGCAGCGAGGCGGCCTGCTGCTCGGTGCGGGCAGACAGCTCGGTGTTGCCATGGCTAATCCCCTCCACCGCGAGCGACAGCGAGTTGACGCTCTGATTCACGTCGCGAGCGATGCTGGTCACGCTGTTGCGAATCGCGCCCTGGAAGCGGATCAGCTCGGCCATCTCGGTGAGATGCCCCTGGGCCGGCTGGGCATCCAGGTTGCCAGCGGCCAGCTGCGCCATGTAGTCGACAGAACGGTGCAGGGAGCGCTGCAGGCTACCGCAGGTGCGCAGCATCATGACCATCATCGACAAGCAGATCAGGGTCAAGACGCCGGCTTCGAGGGTGACGCCCAGGCTCGCGCCGCTCATCAGCGCCACGGCCAGTTCGAAGCCGTTGTCGATCAGCAGGAGCACCGAGGCGAGCATGAGCAGCCACACTCGCGCCCGCAGGGAGTCCGGCCGCAGGCGTTGCAGCCAGCCGCGCGGCCCACGGCGGACCAGGCGACCGCGGTCGAGGCCCAGATGCTTGCCGCGCCCCTCGCGGATGCTCCTGTAGGCCAGAGTAGCCGCATCGACCTCGGCTCGAGACGGCTTCGAGCGCACCGAGGTATAGCCGACCACGCGTCCCTCCTCGATGGTCGGCGTGACGTTGGCGAGAACCCAGTAATGATCGCCGCTCTTGCGCCGGTTCATCACCAGGCCGTTCCAGGCATGGCCCTGCTGGATGGTTTCCCACAGATTGGCAAAGGCCACCGGCGGCATGTCCGGGTGGCGCACCAGGTTGTGGTTGGCGCCATGCAGTTCTTCCCACGAGTAGCCGCTGACAGTGATGAAGGCCGGGTTGGCATACACGATGCGACCCTTGAGGTCGGTACGCGAAATCAGGAAATCGTCTTCCTTCAGTTCGTACTCGCGCTGGGTTACCGGCTGGTTGTTACGCATACAGACTTGCTCCGCACATCAGGCAGACCGGCTTCTTGCCGGCGTTGTTATGTATCGACAGACCGGGGTGGCGAGACCCCGTAGCGGTCTGCAGTAAATCGCAAGCAAAGACTTTCCATGTGAAAATCTCTCTCTAGATCAAAATCTTAGAAATCACTCCACTCCTCGACCGGACGAGCGTCTGGACGCTTCGCCGCCTTGTTGTTGTGCGGTTGGGGTGGAGTTGTTGCCGACACCGAGCGCTGCGCCGGAGCCAAGGCCACCTGCTGACCATCCATCTTGAATACCCCCATGGTGCGCAGAGCATCGGCCAGGTGACCTTCGAGATCGGCCGACGCCTGTGCCGCACGCTGCACCAAGCCGGCATTGCGCTGGGTCACGTCGTCCATCTGCGCCACGGCCTGGTTGACCTGGGCGATGCCGCCGCTCTGCTCGTCCGAGGCAGCGGCGATCTCACCCATGATGTCGTTGACCTTGGTCACCGCTGCGACTACACCTTCGATGCTCTGCTCGGCGCGCAGGACCAACTGGGCGCCCTCGTCGATCTGTCGCGAGGAGCTGACGATCAGTTCGCGAATTTCCTTTGAGGCCTCGGCCGAACGGCTGGCCAGGTTACGCACCTCGCTGGCCACCACGGCAAAGCCTCGACCCTGTTCGCCGGCGCGCGCCGCCTCGACCGAGGCATTGAGGGCGAGGATGTTGGTCTGGAAGGCAATCGAATCGATCACGTTGATGATCTCGGTCATCTTGCGCGAGGTCGCGGTGATCTGACCCATGGTGCCGACAACCTGCCCCATCACCTCGCCACTCTCGCGCACCGTGCTCGACGCATCGCCAGCCAGTTGGCTGGCATGCCGGGCATTGCCGGCGTTCTGCTGTACGGTGGCGGTCAGCTCTTCCATGCTCGCCGCGGTCTGCTGCAGCGAGGCGGCCTGCTGCTCGGTACGCGAGGACAACTCTTCGTTGCCGCGGGAGATGTCCTCCACCGCAACCGCCAACGAGGCAACACTGTTGTTCACGTCGATCGAGATACCGCGCACGCTTCTGCGCAGGGCCTCCTGAAAGCGCATCAGCAGGCCGATCTCGCTGATCCGGCTGTGACTCAGGCGGACATCGAGATTGCCCGCGGCCAATTGCGCCATGTAGTCGGCCGATGCCTCGAGACCACGCAGCAACACCCGTCCTGCGCGGTGGGTCATGACCAGCAACAGCACACCGAGCACGGCCATCACCGCTTCCGCCATCATCTCCAGGCCGGCGCCACCCTCGAGATACTTGGTCACCCCGGACACGCTGTTGCCGGCCACCATCAGCACGGCAATCAGCTGGATCACGGTGAAGCGAAAGCGCATGGAGGAAGTCTGCAGGCGTGACAGCCAGCCACCCGGACCGCGGCGCACCAGGCTGCCGCGATTGAGCCCGAAGTGATTGCCGCGCCCTTCGCGAATCAGCCGGTAGGCCTCGCTGGCCGTTTCTACCTCGCTGCGGGTGGCCTTGCGGCGAATCGAGGTATAGCCGACCACCTGACCATCCTCCATGGTCGGCGTGACGTTGGCGCGCACCCAATAATGGTCGCCGTTCTTGCGCCGGTTCATCACCAGACCGTTCCAGGAATGGCCGTCCTTGATGGTCTCCCACAGGTTGGCGAAGGCTACCGGCGGCATGTCAGGATGGCGCACCAGATTGTGGTTGGCGCCACGCAACTCCTCCCAGGAGTATCCACTGACCCGGATAAAGGTCGGGTTGGCGTAGGTGATCCTGCCCTGGAGATCGGTACGCGAAATCAGGAAGGTGTCATCCGCCAACTCATACTCGCGCTGCGTGACCGGCTGGTTGTTGCGCATACTGACTCTCCATGGGTGTGACAGGCTTTTTATTCTTGTGGGGCTGTCAAGGCTGTTTTCGGGTTAGAACGTCTGCCAGTCATCATCCGCATTCGACGGTTTGGCTGCGGCTTGCGGCGCGGCAGGACGAACCTTCACGCTCACTTCACGCTCGGCACTCTCGTACTGTTGCCTGGCCCAGGAATCGGCTACCGGCAGTCGCGCTGCCGGGCGATGTGCCTGCTCATGGGCGATGTGGAACGCCTCCACCGCCTCGCGCAGGCGCTGGGCCTCGACTACCAGTTCGCCCGCCGAACGGGCGGAGTCCTGCACCAGGCCGGCGTTCTGCTGGGTCACCTGATCCATCTGCGTCACCGCCCGATTGACCAGGCCGATGCCGTTGCTCTGCTCCTGCGAGGCGGCGGCGATCTCGTCCATGATGTCGGCGACCTTCTGCACCGCCTCGACGATTTCCTCCATGGCGCTGCCGGCCTGGCCGACCAGGCTGCTGCCGGTCTCGACCCGCGCCACCGACTCGCCGATCAGCGTGCGGATGTCCTTGGCTGCGTCGGCGCTACGGCTGGCCAGGCTGCGCACCTCACCGGCCACCACCGCGAAACCGCGCCCCTGCTCGCCGGCCCGAGCCGCTTCGACCGAGGCGTTGAGGGCAAGGATGTTGGTCTGGAAGGCGATCGAGTCGATCAACTTGATGATTTCGGCAACCTTGTGCGAGCTGCTGCTGATCTCGCCCATGGTGCTGACCACCTCGTTGACCACCTCACCGCCGCGCTGTGCGGCGCGTGCGGCGGTAGCCGCCAGTTGGCTTGCCTGGCGCGCGTTGTCGGCGTTCTGGCCGACGGTGGCGGTCAGTTGCTCCATGCTCGAGGCAGTGTCCTCCAGTGAGGCGGCCTGCTCGATGGTGCGCGAGGACAAGTTGCGGTTGCCCTCGGCAATTTCCTGGGCACCGTCGTGGATCAGCTGGCTGCTGTCGCGCACGGTGCCGACGGTGGCCGCCAGGCGCTGCTGGATATGGGCCAGCGAGGTGAACAGCTGACCGATCTCGTTGGTGCTGCCGGATTCGATGGACTCGGCGAGGTTGCCGGAGGCGATCTGCTCGCAATGCGCCACGACCCGATGCAGCGGACGGATCACGTTACGGTTCACGCCCCAGACCACCGCGACGATACTCAACGCCGACACCAATAGGACCAGGACGATCACCCAGCGCACCGCCAGGGCGAAATCGGCGAAAGCCTGCGACTGGCCACCCTGCTGCAGCCCCGCGATGGTCTGCTCGGCGAAACCCATGCTGTACAGCCCCAGGACACTCAGGACGCACACCAGTACGGCAAACAGCCCCAGTACCAGATTCCAGCTCAGTCGAACCGTCATGTTGTTCAGTAGTTTCACCTTGCTCTCCTTTCCCAGGTGCCAGCCGCATGCGGGCAGGCCTCGCCATCAACCCGTCAAACCCAGGCAGCCTCGCTCTGCTCGGCATGCGCCGGGCGCTCGAACGACGCGCTGCCGCGCTCACTGGCCGGCACACGTGAACGTTCGCCGCCACTGTTATCGTCGATCACGAAGCGCACCACGTGCTGATTCAGGCGCACGCTCTGCTGGCTCAGACGCTGCGCGGCATGCGCGCCGTCCTGCACCATGCCGGCGTTGCGCTGGGTCATCTGATCCATCTGCGCCACCGCAACGCTGATCTGTTCGATGCCGCTGCTCTGCTCGGCCGAGGCAGAGGAGATCTCGCCGATCAGGGTGTTGAGGCGACCCATGTCGGTCACCATGCTGCGAATGACTTCGCCGGTCTGGCGTACCCGTTCGTTGCCGGTGCGCACCTGACCGCCGGAGCCGTCGATCAGCCCCTTGATCTCGTGGGCCGCCGAGGCCGAGCGACTGGCCAGCTTGCGTACCTCGCCAGCCACGACGGCAAACCCGCGACCCTGCTCGCCGGCCCGCGCCGCCTCGACCGAGGCGTTGAGGGCGAGGATGTTGGTCTGGAAAGCGATCGAGTCGATGGTGTCGACGATGCTCGACATCTGACTGGCGCTGGACTGGATCGCCAGCATGGCGTCTACCACCTGCTCCATGGCCGTGCCGCCCTTGCGCGCATTTTCGGCACAGTTGGAGGCCAGACGGCGAGCCTGGTCGGCGCTCTCGGCGTTTTGCCGCACGGTGGCGGTCAGTTGCTCCATGGTCGAGGCAGTTTCCGCCAGCGCCGCGGCCTGCTGCTCGGTGCGCGCGGCCAGCTCGGCATTGCTGGAGCTGATCGCATGGGCCTCGTCCTGCACCTCATGGGCGCTCTGACTGATGTCGCCGATGGTGCGTGCGAGCGACTCGCGCATCCGGTTCATCTCGGCCAGCAAGCTCTGCGTATCGCCCGGCTGCAGTATCGGCGCCTGGTTCAGCTCGCCCTCGGCAATCTGCCGGGCCACGGCCACTGCGTAGCGCGGATCGCCGCCCAGGCGCCGCAGCAGGTCGCGGATCACCCAGCCCATCAGCAGGGTCAGCGGCAGGCCGACCAGCAGCAGGCCGAAACCGGACTGCAGCAGTCGTTTCATGAACATCTGGTTGATGTCGGCAATGTAGGTGCCGGTGCCGATGTACCAACCCCAGGGTTCGAAAGCGCGCACGTAGGAGCGCTTGTTCTCCAACTCGGCACCACTGGAATGCGCCCAACGGTAGTCGACGAAGGCACGATCGCCGGCCTTCTTGACCGCCTCGGCCATCTCGACGAACAGCTGGCGACCGTCGGCATCCTTGAAGTCTTCAACCGGTGTACTGGCCGGGATCGTCGGGTGGGCGACGACAAAGCTGTCGTCGAAGACGAAGAAATAGCCGCGGCCGTCGTCGTAGCGCATGCTCTTGATCAGTTCGCTGGCATACAGCTGGCCGCCCTCCAGACTCATGCCGCCGCGCTGGACCTGGGCCGCTACGTCACGGATCACCGAGCGGGCGATCTCGATCTGGCTCTCCACCTTGGCCTTGCGTTCCTCGAACAGAACGCTGCGGGTCAGCCAGGCGCTCCAGAACATCAACACCAGCATGGCCAGCCAGGCCGCTATCAGGGTTGCCCACAGTTTTTGGCTTGTCGTCAAATTTCGCATCCCATGAAACCCCGTAATTTATAATTTACGCTTATGGCTTGCCGACGAGCGGTCACTAACCGTCCCCACCGCTACTTCCTCTATCGGCAATCCGGGGTTGAACTTTGGCTGCCCCGCCACAGCGACAGGCATCGCAGACGGGAGGCAACCACTTTCTTCACCGCACCACTCAGGCGGCGGTCTTCTCCACCAGCGCCATTTCCTCGCTGGTGAGCATGCGGTCGATGTCGACCAGCACCAGCATGCGATCCTCCAGACTGGCCAGGCCGCTGAGGTAGTCGGAGGACAGCGACAAGCCGAACTCCGGCGCCGGCTTGATCTGCTCCGGGGTCAGGCTGAGCACGTCGGACACCCCGTCGACCACCACGCCGACCACTCGCCCGGAGACGTTGACCACGATGACCACGGTCTGGCCGTCGTACTCGACGCGGTCGAGGTTGAACTTGATGCGCAGGTCGACGATCGGCACGATCACGCCGCGCAGGTTGGTGACGCCCTTGATGAACGGCGGCGCACTGGCGATCCGGGTGACGTTCTCGTAGCCGCGAATCTCCTGGGCCTTGAGGATGTCGATGGCGTATTCCTCGTCACCCAGCGAGAACACCAGGAATTCGCGGGTCTGGGCCTCGAGGGCAGTGCTGTCGGACGGATGGCTGAAGGACATTTAGATAACCTCCTGAAGGGGAGCAACGGCGCTGCGCGGGTCGCGCGCGGCGGATTGACTACGGTTGAGGCGTTGCAGGTCGCCGACATCGAGAATCAGCGCCACGCTGCCATCGCCGAGAATGGTTGCCGCGGAGATCCCCGGCACCCGGCGGTAGTTGGTTTCCAGGTTCTTCACCACCACCTGCTGCTGGCCGATCAGGTCGTCCACCTGCAGCGCATAGCGGCGACCCTCGCCCTGCACGATCACGCTGATCGATTCGGTCGGCTCGGTGCGCGCAGCGGCCACATCCATCACCTGATGCAGTGCCACCACCGGCAGGTACTCGTCGCGCACCTTGAGCAGCAGGTCGGTACCGGCCATCGAGTAGAGATCCTCGCTGCGCGGTTGCAGCGATTCGATCACCGCACTGAGCGGCAGGATGAAGATTTCCTTGCCGACGCGAACCGACATGCCGTCGAGGATCGCCAGGGTCAGCGGCAGGACGATGCGGATGCGGGTACCCTGGCCGAAGCGCGAGACGATCTGCACATGGCCGCCCATGGACTGGATGTTGCGGCGTACCACGTCCATGCCCACACCGCGCCCGGACACGTCGCTGACCTGCTCGGCGGTGGAGAAGCCGGGAGCGAAGATCAGCTGCCAGACCTCGTCGTCCGGCATGTTGTCGGTCACAGCCAGGCCCTGACTGCGTGCCTTGGCCAGCAGTTTGTCGCGGTTGAGACCGGCACCGTCGTCGCTGACCTCGATCAGGATGTTGCCGCCCTGATGCTGGGCGGACAGGGTCAGCCGGCCGGTGCGCGACTTGCCGGCAGCCTCGCGCTGCTCGGGCGATTCGATGCCGTGATCGAGGCTGTTGCGTACCAGGTGGGTCAGCGGATCGATGATCCGCTCGACCAGACTCTTGTCCAGCTCGGTGGACTTGCCCTCGGTGACCAGCTCGACATCCTTGCCCAGCTTGGCGGCCAGGTCGCGCACCTGACGCGGGAAGCGGCTGAACACGTAGTCCATCTGCACCATGCGGATCGACATCACCGCTTCCTGCAGGTCGCGCGCATTGCGCTTGAGCAGGCTCATGCTGTTGATCAGCTCGCTGTGTACGGCGCCGTCCAGCTGACCGGCAGTCTGCTCGAGCATCGACTGGGTAATGACCAGCTCGCCGACCAGGTTGATGATCTGGTCGACCTTGTCCACCGGCACGCGCAGGCTGCTGGTTTCGGCACTGGCCGCTGCAGCCGGCTTGGCCGGGCTCGGGTTGCTTGACGGCGCCCTGGCAGGCACTGCCGGCGCGGCTGTCGCCACCGCCTGGATAGCGGCGGCAACCGCGGCTTGCGGGACAGCGCTTGCCGCCAGCGGCTGCGCGATCGGCTCCGCGGCTGCACTGGCCGCAACCGGGCTGTCGGCAATGCCAAGCACGCGGATTTCCAGCTGCTCGGGCTCGACGATGAAGCACATCACCGCTTCGATGTCGTCGGCGTCCTCACTGCTCAGCAGCTCCACCTCGTAGCGCTGCACATCGCCGCCCTGACTGCGGATGCTACCGAATTGCTTGAGTTCCTCGACCAGCAGCAGCCGGTCCTTCTCGCTGACACCGAGCAGGGCCACGCTCAGGCGCGCCTCTCCGGTGTCTGCGCTCTCGACGGGTGCAGCGACGACAGGTTGCGGTGCGGGCTCGACCATCGGCGCAGCAGGCGGTACTGCCGGGGCGGCCGCCGAGTGACCGATCTCCTCCAGGGCCAGTTGCTGCAGGGTTTGACAGATACGCGCAAAGGCCTCGGCATCAGGCTCGGCGCTGTTGCGGTAGGCGTCCAGCTGATCTTGCAGCATGTCCTTGGTTTCCAGAAAGAGGTCGACGATGTCGCGTCGCAGCTTCAATTCGCCGCGACGCAGGTGATCGAGCAGGTTCTCGAAGATGTGGGTGGTCTTCTGCAACACATCGAAGCCGAAGGTGCCGGCCCCACCCTTGATCGAGTGCGCCGCGCGAAAGATGGCGTTGAGCTGCTCACTGTCGGGAGCCTCGATATCCAGCTCCAGCAGGTGACGCTCCATGTCGCCCAGCAGTTCTGCGGCCTCTTCGAAGAAGGTGTCGTAGAAATCGGTGATATCCATGCGGGCACTCACTCAGGGTTCAGGGTGGGTTCGATTGCGGGCGACACGGGCGAGGCACCGTCAGCAGGTTCGGCTGCCGCAGGCAGGGTCTCGACAGCCTCTTCCGGATCGAGGGCAAAAGAGCTCTGCTGCATGATTGCCGCGGCGGTGCGCTTGTCGAGGACGATCACGGCGATGCGCCGGTTCATCGGATCACCCGGACCGACGCCGTCGAACGGGATGCGATCGGCCATGCCGGCCACGCGCAGCAGCTTGTCCAGCGCCAGGCCGGCAGTGACCAGCTCGCGGCGCGAGGCATTGGCGCGCTCGCTGGATAGCTCCCAGTTGCCATAGCCGGCCGCGCCGCCAGGATAGGGGCGACTGTCGGTATGGCCGACAATCTGGATGCTGTTGGGCAGCTCGTTGAGCAGTGGCGCGATGGTCTGCAGCAGGCTGCGCATGTAGGGGGCAACCCGCGCGCTGCCGACCTCGAACATCGGCCGCTGTTCGGTATCCACCAGCTGGATGCGCAGGCCCTCCGGGGTCAGATCCATGCGGATCTGCGCGCGCAGTTCGCGCAGCACCGGATCGGCCTCGATCACCGACTCGATGCGCTTTTCCAGGTTTTTCAGACGAGCCTGTTCGTCGCTCGGACGGGTTCTTTCGCGCACATCGATGCGCGCCTTGGCGCCCTCGACATGGCTTGGGTCGTCGCCGCCACCAGGGATCGCACTGTCGCTGGCACTGGACTTGTCGCCGCCGGCCATCGCCACCAGCAGCGGCGTACTGAAGTATTCGCCGATCGCCACGCGAGTCTCCTTGCTGGAAGAGGCAAGAATCCACATGACCAGGAAGAACGCCATCATCGCGGTCATGAAGTCGGCAAAGGCGATCTTCCATGCACCGCCGTGATGACCATGCGCTGCCTTCTTGCGGCGGATTATGATGATCGGACGGTCGCCGCTCATGCGGCCTCCGCATTGGTGGCCGCCGCCGGTTTCTGGTTGCGCACGTGCTCTTCAAGCTCGACCGCCGTGGGACGCTCGACGGTATCCAGTGCCTTGCGCCCGAACTCCACGGCAATCTGCGGCGCATAGCCGTTGACGCTGGCCAGCAGGGTCACCCGCAGGCATTGCAGCATCTTCACCGCCTCGGCCACCTGGCGACCGATGCGACTGGCCAGCGGCGCAACGAACCCGTAGGCCAGCAGGATGCCGAGGAAGGTGCCGACCAGCGCGTGAGCGATCATCATGCCCATCTGATCCGGCGGCGCGTCGGCGGCCATGCTCAAGGTCTTCACCACGCCCATCACGGCGGCGACGATGCCGAAGGCCGGCAGGCCGTCGCTGACCTTGGTCAGGGCATCGGCCGGCATGTGCGCCTCGTGCTCGAACGACTCGATCTCGTGGAGCATCAGCTCGTCGAGCTCGTGGGCGCTCATGTTGCCGCTGATCATCAGGCGCAGGTAGTCGGTGAGGAAATTCATGATCATCGGATCGTCGAGCAACTGAGGGTGCTCGGCGAACACCGCGCTTTCGGCCGGATTGTCGATGTCCCGCTCGATGGCCAGCATGCCGTCGCGGCGCGCTTTGGCCAGCAGCTTGTACTGCAGGGCCAGCACCTCCATGTACATCGCCTTGTCGTACTTGAGGCTGCGCTTGAGGGTGGAGGCAGTCTTGAAGGTGCCCTTGATCGCCTTGCCGTGGTTGGCGGCCAGGAATGCGCCCAGTGCCGCACCGCAGATGATCAACACCTCGGTAGGCTGGTACAGCGGACCGAGACTGCCACCGGACAGCATGTAGCCGCCGAACACGGAGATGAGGACCACGGCGAATCCGATCACGATCAGCACGACAACACTTCCTTGGCTCAGATCAGGAGATGACCTGAGTGCTATCGGCAAGCGCTGGTGATACTTGAGGTTTTTTGTGCAGCCGCAGGCAGAAAGTCGTGCTGACCAGCTGCATAGCGAGGATTGCACCGGAGTGCACATAGCCAGGCATCCGGGGCGCCGCGGAGAGGCGCCCCGGACAGGCAGTCAGCAGTGGCCGACCGCCATGGGCCCCACATCGAAGGATGCCTCGCCCACGCTCGCGGCCGCCTCCAGGCTGGCCTCGCGCTGCTTGCGGGTCTTGCCGGCGCGTGACGGTGGCTGGCAGATGCCACAGACATAGCCGCGCTTGGGCGCGTGGGCATGAGCCACAAAACGGCCACTGCAGCAGGTGCAGCGCACCAACTCGAGCATCTCGCTCTCGAAGAAACGCACCAGGGTCCAGGCGCGCGTCAGACCCAGCACCAGCTCGTCATCATCGGCAAGACCGATCTGCTCGAGATAGAGGCGATAGGCCTTGACGAAGGCTTCCATGCGTTCGCAGCCGTGGCTGTTCAGCAGATTCTCGTAGATGTTGTAGAACAACGAGGAATGGATGTTCGGCAACCAGGTGATGAACCAGTCGGTGGAAAACGGCAGCATTCCTTTCGGCGGTGATACACCGCGCACTTCCTTGTACAGACGGATGAGCCGACCACGACTGAGGTCGGTTTCCGTTTCGAGAACCTGCAATCGCGCGCCCAGCTCGATCAGATCTATCGCCAGCTGCACCTGCAGCATTTCATTCAGCAAACTCTTTTCTGTCATGACAATCCCACTTACCCAGCAGGAGCACTCGCAGGAGCGACGGCAGACATCAGCAGGGCAGCATGAATCTGGCCCAGCCCCTGCTCGCGCTGCCCCTGGGTCAGACGCGCCAACTGCTCGGCGTCATCCAGGACCATGCGGCACAGCAACTGACGAGTACGCGACAACTGCACAAGCTGCTTGGGCGACAGCGCAGCCACCAGATCAGCTGTTTTCTGATTGAGTTTCAGCCGGAACATCGCCGCCACCGAATCCTCACGCAGCAGCTTCTGCGCAAGCAGCAGATAGGAAAGATTCAGCTCCTGGATATCGTCCAGCAGACTATCGACACTCATGGATATTCCTTGCAGATCTGGCGAGATCTAGGCTGCACGCCGCCTAGCGATTTTTAGTTATACACACCCGTGACAGCGCCTGTGACGCCGACAGCGGTAGTTATTTTTGGAGTATGTTGCGCAGGCAGGACGACACTCGCTTGACGCTAAAGTTTCGCCACCGAGCAAGATTAACATGCAAAAATGTGAACCAGGTAGCACAAAAAAGCCATCACCCAAGCTGCGCAAATGCAACACAATCTCAATAATGCGCTAAATTCTGCGAAAAACGACTATTTGGCGCCAATCTGGCGAACTAAAAACCTATACAACACAGGGTTTTTTTACTTCCTAGCCAGCAAGACCCTGATCTACATCAACAAATTGACGTCACTCCTCGCTCGACTCCAACCGCGCCACCCAGGCGAGCAACTCGGCCACGACCTGATACAACTGCGGCGGGATCTGCGCATCGAGGTCGAGCTGCATCAGCAAACCGACCAACTCCGGCGAGTCGTGGATGCGCACCCCGTGGCGCTGCGCCTCGGCGATGATCCGCTCGGCCACCTCGCCATAGCCCTTGGCCACCAGGCGCGGCGCGCCATCACCCTCGCCGTAGGCCAGCGCCAAAGCCTGACGGCGATTGCGCCTATCCTCGGCCATCTTCCACCTTCGCCGCGTCCGCCTCGAGCAACTGCAGGCGCACACAGCTGAAACCACACGCCTCCAGGCTTGCCTGCAGCTCAGCACGGCTGCCCTCGAAATAGCGGCGCAGACTGACGGAGTCGGTCTGCAGGGTCAGCGCGAGGCGCTCGCCCTGCAGGCTGATGGCTGCCTCCAGGGCGCCAAGATCCGCCAGACGCAGCCCCAGACGCACCCTCCACTCGCCCTCGGAGGTCTGCTCACGCCCGGCAGCCTCACCCTCCTCATCCAGCTGACGCTCGGCCAGCGGTGGCGCCTCGATGCTCAGCCCCATGAACACGCCAGCCCAGACATTGCCCTCCCAACGCAGCTGCGGCTGCGCCAACAGCTCCAACTGCTGGCGCAGCAAGGAGGACAGCGACTCCTGCGGCAAGCCCGCCACTTCGGCACGGGTTGCCAGCGCCCCCGCCGCCCCGGCATCCAGTATGTCAGCACTATCGGCAGCGATAACATCCGACTTTGGCGCCGGTTCGCTCGGCGGCAGCGGCGGAGCAACGGCGCCTTGGACGCCCGACGAAGATGCAGGCGCGCCGGCCTGCAACGTCGCCGGGGTGGCCGACTCGCCACTGCGCGGAGCAGCCTGCATCTGCGGTTCGCGGCGCAGCGCCTCCAGCGGAAACTCGCCGCGAAACCAGCGCGCGACATGAGACTCATAAAACAAGCCACTGTGCTGGATACTCTGCTGCAGGCGAGTGGCGATCAGCGTCGCTGCCGGCGCCTCGCGCGGCGCCTCAGCCAGCAACGGCGCCGCTGGCGCAATGGCCGATGGCGGCACCGGAAAGCGTTGCAGCAGGTCGGCGATCGCTCGCGCGGCGGCACTGAACGAGGTGATGGTCGAACTGGGTGCCGCAGCACCGCCAGGAGCGACTGACGACGCGCCCTGTGCAGCATCACGCGCCAACGAGACCTGCGCCGCGGCCGCCTGCTGAGGCCGCACGGCAACCTGCGCCTGCGGCAGGTTACGCGCATCCAGGCGCGAGTCGCTGTGCAGCGGCCGCGCACCTTCTACCGGCAGCACAGGAGCAGCCGGCTGGTTCAGATCCTTGGGCAGGGGAATATCCACACGCCTGCCCAGCACCTGATGCAGCAAGGTATCCAGTACAGGCGTGATGCCACTCACATGAAGCCTCCATCGAAATCCGGCCCCATCGGCAGCTCGGGGCGATAGGCCCGGCCCAGCTCGATCTGGCGGCGCGACACGTCGATCAACCGGCCGAGTTCGTCACGCCGAGCGAGCAGACAGCTGCGGATCTCCGCATCCAGCTCGAGGATCTGCTCGAGCAGGCAGGCTCGCCGCAGCTTGTCACCACCCTCGACCCCCAATCGGCGCTCGCACTGGGTCACGTTTTCCAGCTCGACCAGGTACAGCGACTTTTCCATCACCAGATTGGTCCAGTCGCCCTGACGGGCGAACTCGACCATGCGCTGCGACTGGCGGAGCAGCTGCTGGTAGCACTCGATGACGCTCGCTTGACTGGCCATCATCAATACCCGTCCACTTGCTGACCGATCTCGCGCCAGGCCGAGCCAATGTCCTCGAGCAGGCGGGCCGCCTCGTCGAGACGCTGCTCGTCGTTGTGCAGATTGGCCTGCAGCAGCAGACGAACAACATAGTCATAGATCTGTTCGAGGCGCCCCGCCAGCTCGCCGCCGCGTTCGTGGTCGAGCGCAGCCAGCAGGCCCTGATTGACGATGTCGATGGCGCGGGAAATGGCCTTGCCCTTCTCCGCCACATCGCCACCCTGCATATGCAGGCGAGCCGCGCGGATCGAGGCCTGCGCGCCATCGAACAGCATGCCGATCAAGCGATGCGGGGTAGCCGACATCACGCTGCTTTCCACACCGACGCGAGCATAGGCTGCCGCCCCACGCATGGTACTGGTGACCATTTTCTTCCCCTCTCTGCGATTGGGTTGTTATCAGCCGTTTAGCTGGGCGTTCAGCGCGTCGAACTGCTGGGTCAGGTAGCTGGTCGTCGCGTTCATTTCCGAGAGCATCAGGTCGAGCTGGGTGAACTGCTTGCGGTAGCGCTCGACGGTGGCGGAGATGGTTTCCTCCACCCGTGTGTAGCGCTCGCCGAGCGACTTGACCCGGCTCTCGACGCCCTTGGTGACATTGGACAGGGCGCCGCCATCCTTGAGGATGCCGTCCAGTACCGCACCCAACTGACCAGCCATGCCGCCTTCTGTACTGCTGCCACTGAAGAAATCGGTCAGCGCCGACAGGTTGCCGCTGACCAGACTGTCCAGCTTGTCGCTGTCGAGCTTGAGGGTGCCCTTGAGCTCCAGCTCGATACCGATGTCGGCCAGGCGGGTGAGCGCACCCTCGCCCAGCGTGCCGGTGAGCACGCTGCGCAACTGGCTCTGCGCGCTGCGCAGGGTGGCATCGCCGAGCAGGTCGCCGGCCACCTGGGTGTCGGCGTTGTAGGAGGTCAGACTTGAGATGGTGCTCTGCAGCGAGTTGTAGGCCGTCACGAAGCCAGTCACCGCCGACTTGATCGCCGCGTTGTCGCGCTCGACCGACAGCACATGAGTGCCGCCCTCCTCGGTCAGCGACAGGGTGACGCCCTGCACCGCTCCCTCGACCACGTTGGACTGACTGATGATGTCAATGCCGTTGACCTTAAGGGTGGCGTTGGCCGCCGCCACTGTCTGGGTCATCACACCGGTCTGGGTAGCGGAATCGTAGCCAAGCAGACCGCTCAGCCCCCCAGTGCCGCTCACCGTCATTCGCGCATCGGTGCCGGTAGCCGTCGAGGTCAGCACCAGACGATGCGGCGCTGCAGTGCCGTCGTTGACGATGCTGGCGCTGACCCCGCCACCCTGCTTGTTGATCGCGTCGCGCACGTCTTCCAGCGAGCTGGCATCCGCCGCCAGATCGACCGTGAGGGTCTTCAGGGTATCACCGCTGCCCTGGGTGATCGTCAGCGTGCCCGCGCCCAGATCCGCCGTGCGATCAGCCACCCCGTCAGTCGCCAGGCTCTGCGCCTGGGCCAGCGCAGTGACCTTGACCTCGTAGCGACCAACCACCGCGTCACTCTTCGCCGCCGCGGCCACACCGGTGCCACTGATGCTGCTGGTGACCCCCTGGAAGGTCTTGCTGGAGTTGAGAGTCTTCGCCGCCGCCTGCAGGCTGGTCAGCGAACTTTTCAGGCGGCCGTAGGCTGACAGCTTGGTCTGCTGGGCCTTCTTCTGCGTGGTGATCGGGTCCAGCTTCATGCGTTCAGCCGTTTCCAGCTGATCGAGCAGACCGCCGAGGTCGAGACCTGAGCCGACGCCCAGCGATGAAATGGTGGCCATGGGATTCCCTTTTGCAACTCCGCCGCGCAGCGCGTTTCGCAGCCGCAAGCGCGCCATGTTCAAGCGATGCCGGAGAGCCTGGCTATCCGGCGCTGTTAAGCCTGATATCGGCCGCCACCAGGCCGACTTTAGTCTCTACATGAAAAGTACCGACCCGACCGGCAGCGCTGAACATGCAGCCCTCACACCTGCATGTTCATCACGTCCTTGTAGGCGGTCAGCAGGCGGTTGCGCACCTGCACACCCATCTGAAAGCCAACGCTGGCCTTCTGCATGTCGACCATCACATCGGCCAGCTCGACGCCCGGCGCGCCGGACTGCAGGGCGATGGCCTTGTTGCTGGCGGTCTGCTGCAGCTCGTTGATGCGCTGGACCGAGGCACGCAGCTCGGCAGCGAAACCGCCCTGCCCGGCAACCAGCGAAGTCTGCAGCGCATTGCCGGGCTGGCCGGCCGCCTGGGTGGCTAGGGTGTGCAGCTGTTGCAGGGCGGACTGGACGGCAGGAACACTCATCGACGACTTCCGGTTGGCACTGGATGGGAATGCTGGCAAGCCTAGCAATCCGCGACTGCCGGGCAAGCGCCCAATTGACGGCAAAAGCGTCAGCTTTTCAGGCCTTTAGCCGTGCGCGCCGTCCGCATAATGGCACTCATCATAGATCCGCCCTGCCCTGCCACAGCGCCGCCAAGGCATCCCTGGCCGGGTCCGGCGACCCCTAGCGACCGATTCAGCAAGCGGATACCGCAATGCCCTTTGTACCGACCCTGACCGGCCAGCGGAGCAGCGCATGAGCAAGGCCATCCCGGGCACTGCCAACGGCTCGGCCGACAACCCGAGTGGCAGCGCACCCGAACGCCTGCTGGCGCAGCTGCGCAGCAACCCGCTGGTGCCGCTGCTGATTGCCGGCGCGGCGGCGATCGCCGTGATCGCCGCCCTGCTGCTGTGGGCGCAGGCGCCTGACTACCGAGTGCTCTATTCCAACTTCAGCGAGGCCGACGGCGGACGCATCATCGCCGAACTCGACAAGCGCGCCGTACCTTATCGTCTCAGCGATGGCGGCACGGCGCTGCTGGTGCCGGCCGAGCAGATGCACAGCCTGCGCCTGCAACTGGCCGAGCAGGGCCTACCCCAGGCCGGCAACGTCGGCTTCGAACTGATGGACAAGCAGGCCTTCGGTGTCAGCCAGTTCGCCGAGCATCTCAACTTCCAGCGCGGCCTCGAAGGCGAGCTGGCGCGCTCGATCGAGTCGCTCGGTCCGGTGGCCAAGGCGCGCGTACACCTGGCCATGGCCAAGCAGTCGATCTTCGTCCGCGACCGCCAGCCGGCCAGCGCCTCGGTGGTGCTCACCCTGCATCCTGGGCGCAGCCTCGGCGAAGGCCAGGTCGATGCCATCGTGCACATGGTCGGCTCCAGCGTGCCGGAGCTGGCTGCCGAGGCGGTCACCGTGGTCGACCAGAGCGGGCGCCTGCTGTCCATGCCCGGCAACAGCGGGCGCGACCTCGATGGCACCCAACTGAGCTACGTCGACGAGGTCGAAAGCTCCTATCAGCGGCGCATCGAGCGCATCCTCAGCCCGATCCTCGGTGCGCAAAACGTGCGTGCCCAGGTGGCAGCGGAAATCGACTTCGCCACCCGCGAACAGACCGCCGAGCGCTATGCGCCCAACCAGACGGCGGGCGACGCAGCAATCCGCAGCCAGCAGCTGAGCGAGAACTACACCGGCGGCGACGAACTGGCCCGCGGCGTACCCGGCGCGCTGTCCAACACCCCGCCTGCACCACCGGCGCCCCCTGCTCCTGCCGCCAGGCCAGGCAAGGCTGCGGACGCCAAAGGAGCCGCAGCCCAGACCGCCGAGCCGGCACCGGCGGCCGAAGCGGATCCGCGCAACTCGCTGCGCCGCGACAACGTCGTCAACTACGAGGTGGACCGCAGTGTCGAGCATGTGCAACAGCGCCGCGGCACCATCAAGCGGCTGACCGCCGCCGTGGTGGTCAACTTCCGTGGCGGCGTCGACGCCGACGGCAAGCCGACCCGCGAGGCGCTCAGCGCAGAGGAGCTGACGCAGATCAACCGCCTGGTACGCCAGGCCATCGGCTTCTCCGCCGAGCGTGGCGATGCGCTGGAGGTGGTCAACAGCCCGTTCACCGAGGCCCAGGAAGTCGTACTGGAGAGCGTCTGGTGGCAGACCCCGGAATTCTTCGTGATGGCCACCTCCATAGCCCGTTACCTGCTGGTGGCCCTGGCCGCCCTGCTGCTCTGGCTGTTGCTGTTGCGCCCGCTGCTGCGTCGCCATGCGCCAGCGGTCGTCGCTGCTGCCGCCACGGAGGCCGTCGAGGGTGCCGGCGCTACCGCAACCACCAGCGAAGCCCCAACCGCCGCGAGCGAAGAGGCCAGCATCGCCGCCACTGGCGAACTACAGCGCCGCCTGCGTCGCCGCTCGGCAGTCTATGAACACAACCTGGCCCACCTGCGTGAAATGGCCCAGGAAGACCCGCGCCTGATCGCCATGATCGTCAGTGGCTGGATGAAGAAAAATGATTGAGATGAGCGGCGCCCGACGCAGTGCAATCCTGCTGCTCAGCCTGGACGAGGACAGCGCGGCGGAAGTATTCAAGTACCTGTCCACCCAGGATGTCGAGACCGTCAGCCTGGAAATGGCCCGCCTGCAGCAGGTCTCCCATGATGAAATGCGCCAGGTGCTCGACGATTTCTTCGACGAGACCGAGCAGTACGCGGCGATCAACCTGCTGTCCAGCGACCACATTCGCTCGGTGCTGACCAAGGCGCTGGGCAGCGAGCGCGCCGAGACCCTGATCGAGGACATCCTCGACGCCAGCGGCACCAGTTCGGGCATCGACAAGCTCAACCTGATGGAGCCATCGATGGTCGCCGAGCTGATCCGCGACGAGCATCCGCAGATCATCGCCACCATCCTCGTCCACCTCGAGCGTCCGCAGGCCGCCGACATCCTGCAACTGTTCGAGGATCGCCTGCGCAACGACATCGTCCTGCGCATCGCCACCTTCAACGGCGTGCAGCCGGCGGCGCTGCAGGAACTGACCGAGGTACTCGGCGGCATGCTCGACGGCCAGAACCTCAAGCGCAGCAAGATGGGCGGCGTGCGCACCGCTGCCGAGATCCTCAACCTGCTCAACTCCAATCAGGAAGAGGCGGCCATCGAGACCCTGCGCGCGCACAACGAGGAGCTGGCGCAGAAGATCCTCGACGAGATGTTCCTGTTCGAGAACCTGCTGGACGTCGACGATCGCGGCATCCAGATGATCCTCAAGGAAGTCGACACCAACTCGCTGGTGGTCGCCCTCAAGGGTGCCGAGCCGGCGCTGCTCGACAAGTTCCTGCGCAACATGTCGCAACGCGCGGCCCAGCTGTTCCGCGAGGACCTCGAGGCACGCGGGCCGATCCGCGTGTCGCAGGTCGAGGCCGAGCAGAAGGCCATCCTGCTGATCGTCCGCCGTCTGGCCGACAGCGGCGAGATCGTCCTCGGCGGCGGGGACGACTCCTATGTCTGACCGCCGACAGCCGCCGCACGTCGGCGAGCAGTGGCGTCCCTGGCAAATGGACGAGCTGGGCAGCCAGCAGGAGCCGATGCGCCAGCAGCGCGAGGCACAGCGTCAGGAAGCCCTGCGCCAGGCGGCGTTCAAGCGCAACGCGGAACTGCAGGCGCTGCGCGAGCAGGCCCAGCAGCAGGCCCGCGAGCAGGGCTACCAGGAAGGCTTCGCAGAGGGCCGCAGCGCCGGCTATGCCGCCGGCCTCGAGGAAGGCCGCCAGAACGGCGAGGCCGAACTGCAGCAGCAACTGCAACAGACCCTTCAGCCGCTGCTCGGCCTGGCCGCGCAGTTCCGCGCAGCGCTGAGCGAGTTGGACGAGCAGATCGCCGGTCAGCTGGTGGAGCTGGCCCTGGTCACGGGTCGACAGCTGGCCGGCGAGGCACTGCAAGTGCATCCCGAACAGATTCTCGAAATCGTCCGCGAACTGCTGCACAGCGAGCCGGCACTCAGCGGCCAGCCGCGGCTGTGGCTGCACCCGGCCGACCTGCTGCTGGTCAAGGCGCACCTGGGCGACGAGCTGGAAGCCGCCGGCTGGCGTCTGCAGCCGGACGGCGAGATGACCCGCGGTGGCTGCCGGGTTGCAGCCAGCAGCGGCGAGCTGGACGCCACCCGCGAGCGCCGCTGGGAAGCACTGGTCGCCCAGCTCCGCCACCGCCAGCAGAGCCATACCGACGCGCTGGACATGGGAGCCTGAACCCATGCAGGCCAATCCACACCAGCAACACTGGCAGCGAACCCTGAGTAGCGTCACTGCACGTATCGCTGCGGTGCCGCACTATCGCGCCAGCGGGCGGATCGTCCGCGCCACCGGCATGGTGCTGGAAGCCACCGGCCTGCATGTGCCACTGGGCGGCGTGTGCCGCATCGAGTTGTCGCGGCACCGCGATGCGCGCCAGCCGGCCAGCTTCGCCGAGGCCGAGGTGGTCGGCTTTGCCGGGGAAAAGCTGTTCCTCATGCCCCTGGAGGAAATCAGCGGCCTGCTGCCCGGCGCTCGGGTGTTCTCCCTCGGCGAGAACGCCGATGAGCGCGCCAGCGCACGCCGCTTCCCGCTCGGCGCCGCACTGCTCGGCCGGGTCCTCGACGGCGGCGGCCAGCCGCTCGATGGTTTGCCGCTGCCGGAAGGCTGCCACTTCGCGCCGCTGGCCACCGAGTCGATCAACCCGCTCAACCGCGCGCCGATCGAGGAACAGATCGATGTCGGCATCCGCGCCATCAATGGCCTGCTCAGCGTCGGTCGCGGCCAGCGCATGGGCCTGTTCGCCGGCTCGGGGGTCGGCAAGTCGGTGCTGCTCGGCATGATGGCGCGCTACACCCGCGCCGACGTCATCGTGGTCGGCCTGATCGGCGAACGCGGTCGCGAGGTGCAGGACTTCATCGACAACATCCTCGGCGCGGAAGGCCGCCGCCGCGCGGTGGTGGTCGCCGCGCCGGCCGATACCTCGCCGCTCAAGCGCCTGCAAGGCGCCGCCTACGCCACCCGCCTGGCCGAGGACTTCCGCGACCAGGGCCGCGACGTGCTGCTGATCATGGACTCGCTGACCCGCTACGCCATGGCCCAGCGCGAGATCGCCCTGGCCATCGGCGAACCGCCGGCGACCAAGGGCTACCCGCCCTCGGTGTTCGCCAAGCTGCCCAAGCTGGTGGAAAAGACCGGCAACGGCCCGCGTGGCGGCGGCTCGATCACCGCCTTCTATACCGTGCTCAGCGAGGGCGACGATCAGCAGGACCCGATCGCCGACTCGGCACGGGCGATTCTCGACGGTCACGTGGTGCTCTCGCGCCAGCTGGCGGAGAGTGGCCACTACCCGGCCATCGACGTCGAGGCCTCGATCAGCCGGGCGATGACCGCCATCGTCAGCGAGCAGCAGCGCCGCCGCGCCCAGCAGTTCAAGCAGGCACTGTCGCGCTACCAGCGCAACCGCGACCTGATCAGCGTCGGCGCCTATGTCGCCGGCCACGACCAACAGCTCGACCAGGCGGTCAATCTGTATCCGCGCCTGGAACGCTTCCTCCAGCAGCGCATCGACGAGCGCGCCGGCATCGAGGAAACCCTGCAGCAACTGTCCGCCCTGGTGCCCGGGGCATGACGCACAGCAAGAGGTGATCCGGCATGTCCCGTACATCCGCACTCGACACCCTGATCGAGCTGACCCGCGAGGCGGTCGACAACGCCGGCCGCCACCTGGCGGGCGCACGACGCAGCCAGCAGCAGGCCCAGGCGCAGCTGGACACCCTGCTGCACTACCGGCAGGAGTACAGCCAGCGCCTGCAACAGGCCATGCAGGAAGGCATGGAGCCGGCCAGCCTGCTCAACTACCAGGCCTTCCTCGGCTCGCTGGATGACGCCATCGACCGCGCGAGGCAGAGCCTGCATGCCCAGGTGCAACAGGTCGGCCAGCGCCAGCAGCACTGGCTCGAGCAGCAGCGCAAGCTCAACTCCTACCACACCCTGATCGAACGTCGCGCCCAGGCGGCGCAGCTGCAGGACAACCGCAGCCAGCAACGCCTGACCGATGAACTGAGCGCTCAGCTGCGCCTGCGCGGCAATGCCTTCACCTCTTCTTCCGGCAGCAGTCGGTGAGCAGCCCCATGGATATCAGCATTCTCTCCGCCGCCGCCAGCAGCGCCGGCAACGCGCAGCGCAGCAGCTCGAGTCCCGCCACCGGCAGCGAGGGCAGCTTTGCCCAGCGCCTGGAGCAGGCGGTCGGCAACGGCAGTGCCACGGCTTCCACGGCCGACTCGCCCAGCACTGATGCACCCGGCAGCAATAGCCCCAGCAGCGATACCCCGGTGCCCCCAGCGGCAGGTGAAGCGCCGAGCGCGGCAGGCAGTGCAGCCGTGGGCCAGGCGACGCAGACGCCGGCCCGCAGCGCCCTGCCCGCCCTGCTTGCCGAGCAGTCGCTGGCAAACGCCACCGTTGCCAGCACGGCCGTGCCCGGAGCACCCGGGGACAGCCCGGCTTCGGCGCCAGTGCAGCCGCTCGATGCCCTTGATGAGATACGCCGCCGCATGAAGCTGATCGAGCAGGCCGGGCAGTTGCCGGGCGATACGGCGGCCGCAGGCATGGCGAACGGTTTCATCCCGCCGCAGAATCCAGCGGGCAACGCATTGGCCAGCACCACGCCAGCACTCGGCACTGACCAGGCAACATCGCTCGATGGCTTGCGCAGCCTGTCCGGCCGCCCGCCAGAAGCCGCCGGCGGCCAGCCTGCCGCGAGCCAGGCGGCGCTGCCCGACGCAGCCGCACAGCAGCCCGCAACCACGATCGGCGTTGCGGCCGGCAACGGTGCCGATTCAGTCCCACTGGAGAACAACGCCAGCCTGCCGCTCGCCGACAGCCCGGCGCGCAGCGAGACGACCTCCGCTACGCCGCTCAACCTGAACGGCAGCACGGCAGTGTCCCCCCCCGCCACTACGCCGGCCGCCAACCCGGCACTCGCCACTCTCGCTGCCCCGCTGGCCAGCCGCGAATGGCAGCAGGGCCTCGGCCAGCAGCTGATCGGCCTGCACCAGCGCGGCGAGCAGCAGATCGAGCTGCACCTGCACCCCGCGGACCTCGGCCCGCTGTCGATCAGCCTCAAGCTCGGCGAACTGGGCGCCCAGGCGCAGTTCCTCTCCGCCCATCCGCAGGTGCGCGCCGCCATCGAGCAGGCCATCCCGCAACTGCGCGAAGCCCTGGCCAGCCAAGGCATCAGCCTCGGCGAAACCTCGGTCGGCGAGCAGCACCAGCCGCAGCGTGACTCGCAGGCCGGCAGCGGCGCGGGTGGCGGATCGGCTACAGCGGCGAGCGAAGTCCTCGACAACGCCCAGATCACGACAACAAGCGCTCCTGCACGGCCTCTGAGCCTGGGTCAGGTCGACCTCTACGCCTGAGTCCGGCCGGCGGCAAAGCGTGAAGATAGGCTCGATAGGCTGGCTTTTTCGAGCCATCGGGCCATGACCGCTGTCGCCATACTTGCCATCCTGTTACCCGACCCTCGAGCACGACGAAACCATGGCCAATCCCGAATCCACCGGCAAGCGCACCCCCTGGCTGGTGATTGTCCTGCTGATCCTGCTGTGCTCGGCCGGCAGCGCAGTCGGTGCGTACTTCCTGCTCGGCAGCGGCAAGCTGGACAACCTGCTGGGCAGCTCGGCCGAAGCCGAAACTGCCGCCGCACCGGTGAAGTCGCCAACCCCGCTGTTCGTGCCAATCAGCCCGTTCACCGTCAACCTGCAGGGCGGCCCTGGCGAGCAGCGCCTGCTGTACATCGGCCTGTCGCTGAAGGTCGGCAACGCCGCCACCGAAGCCCTGCTCAAGGAGCACATGCCCGAAGTGCGCAGCCGCCTGCTGATGCTGATGGCCAGCCAGAAGGCCGAGGAGCTGGTTACCCCAGCCGGCAAGGATGCGCTGACCGCGCAGATCCTCGGCCTATTCAATGCGCCGCTGACCACACCGCAGGCACCGCTGGCGATCGACGGCGTGCTGTTCTCCGATTTCATCGTGCAGTAGCCCCATGGCCCAGAGCGACCTGCTTTCGCAGGAAGAAATCGACGCCCTGCTCAAGGGTGTCAACGGCGAGGAAGAGGCCCAGCCCGGCGAGACGCCCGGCGGACCGCGCGTGCGCCCCTACGACCCGGCCACCCAGCATCGGGTCATCCGCGGCCGCCTGCCTGCCCTGGAGATCATCAACGAACGCTTTGCCCGACGCTTCCGCACCAGCCTGTTCAACCTGATCCGGCGCAGCGCCGACATCACCGTGGACAGCGTGCGCTACCAGAGCTACAGCGAGTTCGCCCGCAACGTGCCGGTGCCGACCAACCTCAACCTGATCGCCATGAAGCCGCTGCGCGGCACCGCACTGGTGGTGTTCCCGCCGAGCCTGGTGTTCATGGTGGTCGACAACCTGTTCGGCGGCGACGGGCGCTTCGTCACCAAGAACGAAGGCCGCGAATTCACCAACACCGAGCAGCGCATCATTCGCCGCCTGCTCAGCCTGGCGCTGGATGCCTACACCGACTCCTGGCGCGCAGTCTATCCGCTGGAGATCGACTTCCTGCGCTCGGAAATGCAGGTCAAGTTCGCCAACATCACCAGCTCGCCCAACGAGATCGTGGTCAACACCACCTTCCACCTGGAAGTCGGCAACCTGGCCAGCGATTTCAACATCTGCATTCCCTATTCGATGATCGAGCCACTGCGCGAACTGCTCAACGGCCCGCTGACCGACAGCAACCCTGCCGAGGATCGCCTGTGGGGCCAGCGCATGGCCGGCGAGATCCGCCAGTCGCAGGTGGAGCTGATTGCCGACTTCGTCGACATCCCCGCCAGCATCGCGCGGATCATGGCGCTCAAGGTCGGCGACGTGCTGCCCATCGAGCTGCCCGACATCGTCACCGCAAGGGTCGACGGTGTGCCGGTGATGCACTGCGAGTACGGCAGCCAGAGCGGCCTGCGCGCCCTGCGGGTCACCCGCCTGATCGACCACACGCCGCCGTCCGCCAAGGTTTCCGCCGATCTGTTCGCCAAGGGCGCCCTGCCCGACGCCAAGGACTCCAACAATGACTGATCCCAATTCTCCCGAGCAATCCGGCCTCGATGCCGACTGGGCCAGCGCCATGGCCGAACAGGCGGAGAGCACGCCGGCCGTCGAGGACGACCCCTGGGCTGCCGCTTTCGCCGAACAGGCTTCCGCCGCACCTGCCGCGCCCAGTGTGAAGAGCGCCGGGGAAAGCGTGTTCAAGCCGCTGGACAAGAGCGCCGGCGGCGGCAGCATGCGCGACCTGGAAATGATCATGGACATCCCGGTGAAGCTCACCGTGGAGCTGGGCCGCACGCGCATCACCATCAAGCAGTTGCTGGAGCTGGCCCAGGGTTCGGTGATCGAACTGGAAGGCCTGGCCGGCGAGCCGATGGACATCCTGATCAACGGCTACCTGATCGCCCAGGGCGAGGTGGTGGTGGTCGACGACAAGTACGGCATCCGCATCACCGAAATCATCACCCCCTCCGAACGCGTGCAGAAGCTCAACCGATGAGCAGCCTGGCCGCCACCCCGCAGATCGCCGCCAGCAGCGCCGCCGAGGGCGAAGCCCTGCTCGGCCTGGCCGCGCTGGGCAAGACCGGCCTCGCCCTGCTGCTGGTGATCGGCCTGATCCTGCTGTGCAGTTGGCTGCTGCGCCGCCTGAGCGCGGGACAGAACCTCGCCGGCCAGCCGCTGAAGGTGCTCGGCAGCACCGCAGTGGGCCAGCGCGAGCGGGTGGTGATCGTCGAGGTGGCCGGCACCTGGCTGGTGCTCGGCGTCGCCCCCGGACAGATCAGCAAGCTGCACGAACTGCCGGCACCCGCCAGCGCCGCGCCGGCAGCAAGCGCACTGCCGGACGGCACCTTCGCCGAGCGCCTGGCCATGGCGTTCAGGCACAACCTGCGCCGCAATCCGGCAACCGCCAGCCAGCCCAACGAGGCATGAAGCCAATGCCCCACACCACTGCCAGCCCGCGGCGCGCCCTGCGCTGGCTGCTGCCACTGCTGCTCGCCGCCGCCCTGCCGGGCATCGCCCTGGCCGAGACCGGCCTGCCCGGTATCGTCAGCAAACCGCTGGCCGACGGCAGCCAGCAGTGGTCACTGAGCCTGCAGACCCTGCTGCTGCTCAGCTCGATGGCCTTCCTGCCGGCCATGTTGCTGATGATGACCGGCTTCACCCGCATCATCATCGTCCTTGGCCTGCTGCGCACCGCACTCGGCACCCCCTCGACACCACCCAACCAGGTGCTGATCGGCCTGGCGCTGTTCCTCACCTTCTTCGTCATGTCGCCGGTGCTGACCAAGGTGCATGAACAAGCCTGGCAGCCGTTCGCTCGTGACGAGATCAACTTCGAGCAGTTCATCGAGACCGGCAGCCAGCCGTTTCGCGAGTTCATGCTCGGCCAGACCCGCGAGAGCGATCTGGCGCTGTTCGCCCGCCTGGCCCAGATCGGCGACATCGAGGGGCCGGAGCAGGTGCCGATGCGCGTGCTGCTGCCGGCGTTCGTCACCAGCGAGCTGAAGACCGCGTTCCAGATCGGCTTCACCCTGTTCATTCCGTTCCTGATCATCGACCTGGTGGTGGCCAGCGTACTGATGGCGCTGGGCATGATGATGGTGCCGCCGGCAACCATCTCGCTGCCGTTCAAGCTGATGCTGTTCGTGCTGGTGGATGGCTGGCAACTGCTGATCGGCTCGCTGGCGCAGAGCTTCTACACCTGATCCCGCTCCACGGAGACGTGCAATGACACCCGAATCGGTCATGGACCTCGCCTACCAGGGCATGCGCATCACCCTGTTCATGGCCGGCCCGCTGCTGCTCACCGCTCTGCTGGTGGGCCTGCTGATCAGCCTGTTCCAGGCCGCCACGCAGATCAACGAAATGACCCTGTCGTTCATTCCAAAGATCCTCGCGGTGTTCACCGTACTGGTGCTGGCCGGACCATGGATGATCAAGCTGATCGTCGATTTCACCCGTGAGCTGTTCAGCAATATCCCGCTGATGATCGGCTAGCATGGTCGAGGTCGACTTCGCCCAGCTGCAGCAGTGGCTGACTGCCTTCTTCTGGCCGTTCGTGCGCCTCACCGCCTTTCTCGCCGCCTCGCCGCTGTGGGGCCACGACAGCGTGCCGACCCAGGCCAAGATCGGCCTCGCCGTACTGCTGGCGGTGGTACTGGGACCGACCTTGCCGCCACTGCCGGCGGTACCGCTGGTGTCCTGGACCAGCCTGGGCATCGTCATCGAACAGATGGTGATCGGCGTAGCCATGGGCCTGACCATGCGGGTAATCCTCGCCGTGGTGCAGGCCGCCGGCGAGATCATCGGTCTGCAGATGGGCCTGGGCTTCGCCACCTTCTTCGCCCCGGACACCGGCACCAACACCATGATCCTGTCGCGGCTGCTGTACATGATCAGCCTGCTGATCTTCCTCGCCCTCGACGGCCACCTGATTGTGCTGGAGATCCTCGCCGCCAGCTTCACCAGTCTGCCCATCGGCCAGGCGTTGGATCCGGCGGCCGGCATCACACTGGTGCGCTACGCCGGCAGCATCCTCGCCTCGGGGCTGCTGCTGGCGCTGCCGCTGGTGGCGGCGCTGCTGACCATCAACCTGGCGATGGGCATCCTCAACCGCGCCTCGCCACAGCTGACGGTGTTCGCGGTCGGCTTCCCGCTGACCCTGCTCGTCGGCATGGTGCTGATGATGGTGCTGATGAACGACCTCGGCCGCTTCCTCGAAGGTCTGTTCGGCGGAGGGCTGCAGTTCCTGCGCCAGTTCGTCGATAGCCTGGCGCTGGCGTCCTGATTACAGCTGGTTGAACAGCGACAGCTTCTGCACGTCGACGAAGGTCTTCTGCGCTGCCTGCAGGCCGACCTGGCGCAGGGTGTAGTCGGAAATCGCCTTGTTGTAGTCGAGATCGAGACGCTCGGAGAGGATCTGCTCGTAGTTGAGCATGCGGTTGCTGCCCACCACGTCCAGCACGTCCATCTCGTTGAGCCGCGCACCGACCGAGGCGCGCACCGCGAGGACATTGTCGAAGCTCTTGTCCAGCGCCGCGCTGGACGTGGAGATTACCGTGCGCAGGTTGTCGCGACCGGCCTCGCCCTCCACTGGCGCCGCGAGGACGTCGATGGCGTCCTTGAGCGCGCCGAACAGGTCGGCGTCGGCGGCACTGGCGAAGATGCTCTTACCGTTGTCGACGCTGGGCATCAGCCGCGCCGAGTCGACCTGCTGGGTTTTGACGCCGCTGTCACCGACGTAGCTGACCCGCCCGTCGGCGCCCTGCACGAAGGGTGGCGTGCCGTCCTGGTAGCCGCCGAACAGATAGCGGCCATTGCCGTCCATGCTGTTGGCCTGGCCGACCAGCCCTTGGTAGATACCATTCAGCTCCTGGCTTATGGCGTTGCGGTCGGCATCGCCGAGGGTGCCGTTGCCGGCCTGCACCAGCAGGGTGCGGGCACGCACGATGAAGTCGGAGCTGCTGTTCAGCACGCTCTCCTCCTGGGACAGGCTGTTGCGTGCACTGACCCGGGCATTGGCGTACTGCTGGTCGACGGCCTTGGCCTGGTCGACACCCACCGCCAGCGAGGCGGCCTGCGGGTCGTCGGAGGGGTTGACCACCCGCCGGCCGCTCGAAATCTGCTGGCCGATCTTGACGAATTCGCCCTGCTGGCGATTCAGCGAGTTGAGGCTCTGCTCGTA
>RCUR01000087.1_pt1 | contig 28763 bp, 28 predicted proteins | sample 2166151 | NCBI WGS metagenome assembly RCUR01 (sample SAMN09932785, study PRJNA488358) | compost metagenome | isolation source: compost soil in an enriched community | place: Germany: Experimental Botanical Garden
CACCGCCCTTTCACGGCGGTAACAGGGGTTCGAGTCCCCTAGGGGACGCCAGTTTCAAAGTTTTACGCGGGAATAGCTCAGTTGGTAGAGCACGACCTTGCCAAGGTCGGGGTCGCGAGTTCGAGTCTCGTTTCCCGCTCCAGATTATGATCTACAGATATTTGCTGAATTCTGTAAGTCGTTGAAAAAAAGGGCCGAAAGGCCCTTTTTTCGTTCCCGCGCAATCTACTGGAATCTACCCCCAGCCACGACTCTTAAGTCCATCTTTACGGGGCACGTTCTTTCCGGATTGTTGCTGGAGGAGCGAGGTCGGCGAGACCAGCATCTGGTCCTGATTCCTGTTCAGGACCTCGACCACGGCACTTACAGACGTTGCTGTCCGGCGGGCTCGGACCATTGGCAAAGACTATACCCTTCCTGACTTCGATGGCCTGTCATTGGCGGTGACCGCCACAGGCGGCAAGTCCTGGCATTTCAGGTACTACTGGACGGCCAAGCAGAAGCGGATGTCCTTGGGCACCTATCCGGAGGTGAGTCTCCGGGAAGCACGTGTGCTGCGCGATGAGGCCCACACCCTGTTGGCGAAGGCCATCAACCCCAAGATCGACCGCAAGCAGAGGCTCCGGGCTGTCTGTTTGGCAACGGAGACAGCTTCAAGGCGGTGTATCTGCAGTGGCTCGCACACCGCAGGGTGCGCCGCTATGGCGGTACGATCACCACGCAACTGGGTATTCGTCTGCTGCTAACCAGCGTGCGCACGGGTGAATTGCGCCTAGCGACCCCGGATCAATTCGACCTTGAGCGTGGCTTGTGGATCACTCCTCCTGAGGTGGTCAAGCAACTGTCAGCGCGACCTATAACCACGCCTTGTACGTGGAGCCGCGTCGAAGAATGATGCAGGACTTGGCTGATCGGCTCGATCTTCTGGAGTAGGGCGAGGTGAAAGGCTACCAGCTCGCACCTGACCATTCGCATCGATGGTGTGCAGGTGCTGGACGATAGTGCAGGTACGGTTGCGGGCTTGATTGCACCTGGCGCGTCGCCAAACCCACAGCCGTCGATGGCGGAAGTGTTGGTCAAGCGCCTATCATGGCGGGGATGGGCTGCTACGCGGGTTTCGTCGAAACCGAACTCGCATTCCCGGAGATCAAGTCGTGGCTGAGGTTACCTGGTTCGTAGTCAGTGATTTGTCATGGCCACGCTGGTAGCTAATGCCATCTACCGGAAATGTCTCAGCTAATTTCCCCACAGAAAATCTCGTGATTCCCATCAGCAGGCGCTGTCCGAAGCACAATGGAAAAGTTCCCGGAGCGAAGCGTACTCAGCGCCACGTTTGCTTTTTTCCAGAGTGTCCAGCCACCTTTGCTGTTGTCCTTATCCGCCAATACTCGTTGGTTCATCTCGAAGGCGGGCACTTCAGTTAGCCGCTGAGTGCAGCTACCGGCATAGATAAAGGAGTACACGTGTACCGGCCGTGTTGTTCCGCTCGGAACTCCGCTAATGAAGATCGACATGGCGGTCGCTTCTCCGGAGGCAGTGAGAGTGGCTTGGCCGATCTCCCCGGTATTCTGCTTGCTGGCAGTCAGTGGAATGTTGACCACCTGGCGGTCTTCGACTGCTGCGCAACAGGCCAGAATTGTTGTTATCGCGACTAGTGCAAGGTGTTGCTTGCGCTTCATGGCTTGCCTCCGGCAGGGTGGGGCTGGCGACAGGGGCTTGGCGATCAGGGCGGCGTTGCCGATGCTCGAAACGCCATCTATAAGTAAAAGCCCATTTCGCACACTTGTCCGATACCGCCGATCCCTCAATACATCCGCGCGCAGGTTGTGAGGGTTTAGTGGGGGCGCGTATTAGTAATGTTGAATCGCCCCAGGATTCGTGGAGGCCGCAACTCTTGAGAAGATGAGGCCATGAGAAAGACTGCGACCTACTCCCCTGAAGTCCGTGAACGTGCCGTGCGCATGGTTCTGGAGAGGTCACCGTCGTGATCCGCAGGATGCCGGCCGGTCCGTCCCGCGCATCCCTGAGCAGGGCGGATGCCTGGCGAACCCGCGCCTGCCCTGCGTCCACATGATCGTAGAACGAGCCGGCGTTCCCGGCGGGCGATGCTCTTGCTGACCGCCGTGGTCGAGATGCCCAACTGCTTGGCGGCTGCGGGGAAGCTGCCTGAACGAAGGGGGATCAGGCCGCTGATGTCGTCCATGGGCTTGAGCCCTTGGTTAACAGTCATTTTGCGACTATCCCACTTTTTCCCAAATACCGGCGTTCCAGAATAACCATGCAGCAAGTATGGATAGGGCGGTGGTTCCCGTTTTTCAGTGCCAGGGACAGCGTCTGCCTGCACCGTGGCTGTCGCCTGACCGCCAATTGCGGTCATGCCGCCAACTTCCATTGCAACTACCACAGCTGGCAGCGGAACCTGGACGGCTCGATCGCCCGGGTGCTCGACCGTATCCCGACGGCGTGATCGTGTACCGCCCGCGCCCCGATTGCGACGATCCGGACTCCTGCATCTACGACGTCTGGGGCCTGCAGCGCTACAGCCCGGGGTCGGAGCCCGCCATCTCCCGCCAGCAGTGCATGGGTAAGGAGGATTGGCGCGGGGTGGGGGGGCGATCATTCTCGACCAGGACTTCAAGAACATGGAGCAGGTGCAGATCGGCATGAAGTCCTTCGACTTCCCCGGCAGTCGCCCCAACCCCGTCCAGGAGCTGGCCATCGTGAACAGACACCGGGTGCTGCGTGAGAAGTACCTGTTCAAGAACGGCAGGATCGACACCGTCAACCTGACGTAGACGCCGCTCGGCAAATGGAAGGAGAGGTCATCGTCCCGATGCGGCACCAGAGGGTGGTCGCTCGGGCAGGTGGAGAGTACGCTCGGAGGAGCAGGGGACCACAACCTGCGCATGCGTCAGGTGAGATCTTCGCTTGGCCGGTGTCGCCGATCTGCATGCCCCGATGGGTTGGAGCGCGCGTTTCGACTGGCTTTCCGGGATTCGTCGCCAGTCCGGAGACGACGAGAGCCTGCTTGACCATGGGCAAGCATCGTTTATATTATCGACCATCGTTCAAAAGAATGCATGGAGACAATATGAACAAGCACCTCCGCAGCACGGAATATCTTCTGTTTAGCGTCGAGAACCGTGTTGCCCGCATTACCCTGAATCGCCCCGACAAGCGCAATGCCCTGCACCCGGCCATGCTCGCCGAACTGCGCGATGCGCTGCTCGAGGCAGACGACCTGAACGAGGTCAACGTGGTCATCCTGGAAGGGGCCGGCAAGGACTTCTGCGCGGGCTACGACCTGGCCGGCGCCTATGCGGGCTTCAAGGACGGCACGCCGCCCTGGGACGAGTCCCGCTACCGCACGCTCAACAAGACGATCGACGATGACTGCTGGAATCTGGAGCAGACCCAGAAGCTCAATATGGTGCTGTTCGACATGCACAAGCCGGTCATCGCCAAGGTTCAGGGCAACTGCCTGGCCGGTGGTACCGACCTGGCCCTGATGTGCGATTTCGTCATCTGCGCGGAGAACGCCAAGATCGGCTTCCCGGCGGCGCGCGCCAATGGCACCCCGCCCATCCAGATGTGGGTCTATCACGTCGGACCGCAGTGGACCAAGCGCATGCTGATGACCGGGGACAACCTGAGGGGCCATGAAGCGGCCCGCATCGGCCTGGTGCTCGATGCCGTGCCGGCCGAAGAGCTTGACGCGGCGGTGAACGAACTGGCGCGCCGCATCAGCTTCGTGGATGCCGAACTGCTGTCGGCCCACAAGCGTATCGTAAATGCCGCGCTGGAACTGCAGGGTGCCAGGACGCTGCAGCGTTTCGCCGCTGAAATGGATGCCCGCGCGCACCTGACCCAGGGCCCTCGCCGTAGCCAGTTCAAGGCCGACATGGCAGAGCATGGTCTGAAAGAGGCCCTAAAAAAGCGTGATGAGCCCTATGGTGATGGCATGGTCAAGGCGCACTGGCTGAATGGCCAGAAAGGAGCAGAGTGATGAGTGATAATTTTCTGATCGACGAACCGATTAAGGGCGTCAAGCGCATCACGATCAATCGCCCGGAGTCGACGAACACCTTCCAGTTCGAGATGTATACCGAGCTGGCTGACCTGTTCAAGCAGATCAAGTACGACCCAAAGACGCGAGTGGTGATCCTGACCGCCTCCGGCAACCGGCATTTCTGCACCGGCCACGATCTGAAGAACCCAGGAAAGGCGGATTGGGTGCCGGAAGGCGTGGGCAAGCCCTTCTACTCGCGCTATACGATCGACGTCATTGCATCCTTGCCAGTGCTGATGCGAAACCTGCCACAGCCAGTGATCTGCGGTGTCAACGGCACCGTGGCCGGCATGGCGCTGGCCTTCCCCCTGGCTGCGGATATCACCCTCATGGCGAAGTCGGCCAAGTTCGTTAACGCGATCCACAACGCCGGCTCGGGTGCCGAACTGGGTATCAGCTATCTGCTGCCGCGGGCGGTGGGCGCGCAGCGTGCCGCTGAGATTCTCTACACCTCACGCCCAGTGCTGGCGGAAGAAGCTGAGCGTATCGGCATGGTGCTCAAGGCGGTGCCGGACGAGGAGCTTCAGGATGCCTGCCTGGAGATCGCCAAGAACATCGTGGTGAACGTCCCGATGGGCATTTGGGTGACCAAGCAGTCGCTGTGGCAGAACATGAACGCGGGCAGCCTCGAGCAGGCGATCGAGTTCGAGAGCCGTGGCGTGTATGTCGCGCAGTCCACCGAAGACAAGGTGGAGAAGCAGAAGGCCTTCTTCGAGAAGCGTACGCCGAACTTCACATACAAATAAACGATGCTCGAAGTGCCGGCCCGAATGGGGCCGGATGTCCATACAGTTAGGCAGCGGCGATGAACCGCTATCGAGGAGATGAAGCTGTGAGTTATGAAACCATCCGCTACGAGGTCAAGGACGGTATCGCCACGGTGACGCTCAACCGTCCCGAGGTCTTCAACGCCATGAGCACGACGATGATGAACGAAGTCATCGCTGTGTTCGATGAGACCGACCGTGATGACCGTGTACGGGTCGTGGTAGTGACTGGCGAAGGCAAGGGATTTTGCGGTGGCGCGGACCTGTCCAAGGGAGCTGACGTCTTCGATAAAAACAAGAATGGGAGTGTGGTGAAGGAAAAGGAAAGTCCCATTCGCGAGGACGGCACCATTGACTACAGCAGCGAGGCTGCACGCGACGGAGGTGGCAGGCTGGCTCTGCGTATTTTCAATAGCCTCAAACCCGTAATCGGCGCCATCAATGGTGCAGGGGTCGGTATCGGCGCTTCGATGCTGTTGCCCATGGATATCCGTATCGCCAGTGAGAAGGCCCGACTGGGCTTCGTCTATGCCCGTCGTGGCATCGTGTTCGAGTGCTGCTCATCCTGGTTCCTGCCGCGCATCGTGGGCATCAGCAAGACGCTCGAATGGAGTTTCAGTGGACGGGTGATGCCGGCCGAGGAACTCAAGGCCGGGGGCCTTGTGAGCGAGGTGGTTGCACATGAGCAATTGCTGCCGCGGGCCTATGAGATCGCCCGGGAAATCGCCGACAACACCGCGCCTGTTTCCGTGGCCCTGATGCGCCAAATGGCATGGCGTAGCCTGGGCATGTCCCACCCGATGGAGGCGCACCGCATCGAGAGCCGCGGTATCTGCACCCGTGGTCGCACCCCGGACGCGAAGGAGGGTGTGCAGTCTTTCCTGGAGAAGCGGCTGCCCGACTTCCCCTGCACTGTCGGCAAGGATATGCCGGACTACTTCCCCTGGTGGGAAGAGCCAACTTATTCCTAACTTCCAACGATGGCGACTGGAGCCTGTCCCGGCGTCAAAGGACTCAGAATTATGAAAACATCAGTTACTGAACTGTTAGGCATCAAATATCCGATACTCAACGCGGGTATGGGGAGGGTCGCTTTTCCGAACATGGTCGCAGCGGTATCGAATGCGGGTGGTTTGGGTGTGTACGGTGCCGGCTCCAACCCGCCCGAGGTAACGCGTGCGGCAATTCGCGAGATTCGCACGCTGACTGACAAGCCTTTTGGCGCCAATGCGCCTTTGGCGCTACCGAACGGTTTGGCGAACGCCAAGGTCATGCTCGAAGAGCAAGTGCCCGTAATCAACTACTCGATGGGCAAGGGCGACTGGATCGTTAAAGCCGCGCATGCCTACGGCGGCAAGGTCGTTGCATCGGTCAATGATGTGAGGCTGGCCCAGCGGGCCGAAGCCCATGGCTGCGACGCAGTCATTGCGGCAGGTCACGAGGCGGCCGGCCATGCCGGGGAGATCGGCACCTTCGTTTTGATCCCCCGCCTGGCGGAATTGTTGAAGATTCCCATCATCGCTGCTGGTGGCGTGGCCAACGGTGCTGGGCTGGTGGCGGCTTTGGCCCTTGGTGCAGGAGGGGTTTCGATGGGGACCCGTTTCTGGACAACCCAGGAAGGCCCGATGCACGAGAACTTCAAGAAAAAGGCTCTCGAACTGGATGTTCAGGACACTCTCTATTCCGACCGCTTCGACGGCATTCCGTGCCGGCAGATGAAAACCGCGGCTGCCGAGCGCATGGTGAACGCGAAGATGTTGAATGTTTGGGAGATATTCCTGAACTCGTTCACCATCGCCAAGGAGCTGAACATCCCTTGGCTCAAGCTGGTCAAGCACACCCTGTCACTGGGGCCACGCCAGATCGAGTCCATGATGCGCATGTCCAAGATGCTGCAAATGCATGGGCTGACCATGTCCACTGGAGATTTGGACAAGGGGATGACCGCCTCGGGACAGTCGGTGGGATTGGTTCACGACCTGCCAAGCATTGTCGAACTGATGGAAACCATCATCGCCGAAGCCGAAGCCGTGCAACGCAGGCTTTCCGATCAGATCCCGCTGCAGCACCAGGAGAGCGTTGTATCGCTTGCGGGGCAGTTGCACCGCTCGTGAAAAGCGCCATGGCTCAGTGCAGAAAAGGGGGGGGTGTCTTCCTTTTCTGCGTGGTTCTTGCTCGCGCGTAGTTTTCTTCTTTCTTCTCCTGAAAACCGCCTTGCGCGTCAGGTATCCCTGGGCGTACACATCACCATGGCCCTCTATTCCCAGCGGTCAACGGGCTAATTGCGGGCTTTGGTTGGCTAACCTCGAACCCGACCGCAGAACTCCTGAGCATCACGATCGAGCATGTCTGAGTCGTAGGTGATCTGGCCATTTTCGACCCGATAGAGCATCGCCCATTCATAGTGAATTTCCTCGCCCGTAGCCGCGGCTTTTCGCCACATTTTGGCATGCACCAGGGGCGTACTGTTCGTCGATGTCGGTAGTCGACAGAATCTCATCGCTGCGTGCTTCCAGCGCATTGGCACAACGCTCAAAAGCGAGAAAGTCCGCGCGGTCCGGCAACAACTCTTTGGTGCCGCTGGGGCCGAAACGGGCATGTTGCGCGTGTGGATGGATAGTATCGCCCGAGGTGATGCCAAAGGCGTCTAGGTCCTAGGCGTTGCCAAAGTTGAATAGTTTCCTCAACACGCTGGCCAGCGAGGGTTATCGCCAATGTCCTTTCTTGTTTGTGTTCTACGGTCGATCGGCAGGGGGCCCCAGGCCCGCTTTGGTTGGCGAGCCGGGGCTGCTTTGCTCATTTGGAGTCGGATTGCTTGCGTTTCTGCTGCTCGATGAACTTCGTCGCGATGGCGTGGTGTTCAGGGCTCACGGTGGCGGCTAGTTGACGGCCGAGGGTGGCATCGAGCATCTGGGCGGCGGAGCGGTGCAGATAGAGATTCATCAGCTTCTTGGTCTCGCGCAGCGCCTGGGCGGGTTGCTTGAGCAGCTTGTCGGCCAGAGCCCGTGCTTCTTCCATCAGTTTTTCCGGCGCCACCACGCGATTGGCTAGACCGAACTCGACGGCTTGCTGTGGGGTGATGCGGTCTCCGGTGAAGATGAGTTCCTTGGCTCGCAGGAGGCTGGTGTAGAGCGGCCAGGATACGGAGATGCCGTCACCCACCACGAGCCCGATATTGATATGCGGCTCCGCCATGAACGATTTTTCGGACATCAGCACGATGTCGCAGAGCGTCGCCATGGTCGCACCCCAGCCGACTGCCGGACCGTTCACCGCGGCGATGATGGGGATAGGCACATCGATGAAGCTATGGATGGTGCGCCGAGAGTTTTCCTGGACGGCACGGGCGAAATCGGTGTCGTCCAGGGTCTTGACGAAGTGGTTCATGTCGCCGCCGGCGCTGAACGCACGACCGGCTCCCGTCAGAATGGCGACTTTGGCCTCGGGATCCTCGGCCAGCGCGCGAAACAGCTTGGGGTAGGTGAACAGCATCTCGGTCGTCGATGCATTGAGGTCGTCCGGCCGGTTGAGGGTGATGATGCGCAGACCGCCTTCGGCAATTACCTGGATGTCATTGGGTAGGTCGTAAAGATTCGTCATGGGAATTTTCTCTCGAGAGGTTAGATGCGAGCGCCGCCATCCAGGCGCAGGAGGGTGGCGTTCAGGTAGCCGTTTTCGATGACCTGTATGGCCATCATTGCGTATTCATCGGGGTGTCCGAAGCGCTTGGGATGGAGGTTCCAGTCGCGCATGTTGGCTTTGTAGTCCGCAGGGACAGAGGCCAGCAGCGGGGTTTCGAAATTGCCGGGCAGGATGGTGTTGACGCGAATGGCCTCCGGGGCGAGGTCTCGAGCCATCGATAAGGTCATGCCGTTGATGCCGGCCTTGGCTGCTACATAGGCGCTGGTTGCAGCCGGCCCGTCCTGGGAGGCGACGGACGAGGTCATCAGAATGACGCCCCTGTCGCCGCCGGGATCCAGGGGGAGGCTCAACATGCCGGCGGCTGCGATGGAGGCGCAGAGGAAGGTGCCGTTGAGGTTCAGGGAAATGATCCTGTTGAAGCGCTGGAAGTCATGGCGGCGAATGTTGCCTGACTCGGGGTCACGCCACGCGGTATAGGACAGACCGCCACCTCCGGGGGTAGCGATGAGGGCTCGCTCCTGCCCATTCACGGCGCGGGCGGACTCGAAAGCGCCGATCACGCTCTGCTCGTCGGTGATATCCGCACGAAAGAAGACAGCGCCTGTTTCCGCGGCAACGGCTTGCCCCTTTTCCTCGTTCAAATCGAGGAGGGCGACCTTGACCCCACGCAAACGCAGGGCTCGTACCGTCGCTTCGCCCATGCCTGATGCGCCGCCCACGACCACCGCACTGACTTGGTCGTTCAGTGTCATTGCAGGCTCCTCATTCAAGTGTCGATGTGGATTTCGCGTGCGTGCCGCTCGATCCAGTTGGCGAATGGCGTGAGCTCGATGCCGTAGTGGCCGAGCGCGCTGTTGAGCGCTGGCATATCGGCACGGTAACCGACCTCATTGGTCCACTCCTGGGAGCGTACCCAGCCGGGAAACAGTCCAGCCTTTATGGCCTCGTCAGGGGGGACGGACTGAGCCGAAACCGATTTGCCCAGCACGCGGCCGAGGGTGGCAGCGACCTCTTCCATGGTCAGCGCCTCTACCGCAAGGTCGATATTCTTTTGCTTGAAATGTTCCGGATCGGCGAAGGCTGCCCGGGCAAGAACTCCCACATCATCGGCGGCAATCAGCTGCATGCGGGTTGCCGGGAGCAGGGCAGTAATGATTTTCCCCTGCTGCAGATGAGGAAACATGTATTGAGCTTTCGGCTGGGCGAAGTTTTCCATCATGAAAGCCGGTTTCAGGATCGTCCAATACCTGAATCCAGCGCTGCGCACGGCTTCTTCCACATCCCATTTGTCGGTCCAGTATTTCTGCCACCAATAGCCAGTATCCCAGCCGGGGAACTGGGTGTGCTTGCCGGCTTCGCATACTGAGGTATGGACGAAGTGGGTGACTCCGGCCTCTTGGGCGGCAGTGATCAGTGCGTGGCCATGGCGACGTTCCGCATCCGTGCCTGCAGAGTCGGGTATTTGCACCGAAAAAACACCGTAGACACCTTGCATGGCCGCGGCTACGGAGGCGGCATCTTCCATGTCGCCGGTGGCTGCTGCGGCGCCCGCCGCGACCAAGGATTGCGCGATAGGCGCATTCGGATTCCTGGTGAGGAAGCGCACTTGATAGCCTGCAGCGAGCAGTTCGCGTGCGGTGGAGCCACCCTGGGCGCCAGTGGCGCCGGTGACAAGTATCAGAGGACGATAGGTTGACATAAGCAAGCTCTTTTCATGTGGGGGGGCTTGAGTGGTTCAGTCGGCTGCGACGGTGAGCTGCCGGGCCATGGAAACAAGTTCCGATCCGATTGCCATGAGTTTTCCCTTTGGCCAATCTGTTGCCAGACCTGATGCGGAGAGCCCGTAGAGGGTTCCGCTTCTGGCGGAGCGAATGGGCACGGCAACGGCATTGAGGTGTTCGTGGATGACGCCGATGCTCGTCACGAAGCCGTGCTGCGCGTATTGCTCGGCAGCCTGTTCCAGGTGATTGCGAATGCCTGGTAGGGACGTCGGATTCTGGCGCTCCAAGGCATCGAGTACCTCGCTGCGTTCGTCGGCGTCATAGCCGGCGAAGCAGGCCCATCCCGTGGGGGCCAAGGCAAAGGGGCGTCGTGCACCTACAGGGTCGTTCATGTAGACGAAGTCGCCGTGGGTGCGTTGGATATAGAGCATGTCCAGGCCATCACGAACCGCCAAAGACATCCCCATGCGGTGGCTGTCCGTCAGGGACTGCATAAGAGGCAATGCGATCTTCGGCAAGGACTGGCGGACTAGTGCGGCATACCCCAGGGCGAGCGCGGGCAGGCCGAGTGCCATCCGGTTGTTTTCTCCGGCACAGACGATAAAGCCTTCCTTGGTCAGGGTATGGCACAGACGCCATACGGTGGGCTGTGGCAGGCCTGTCATGCGGACGATTTCCTGCGGAGTCAACTCCGGCTTCTCATGGCTGAAACAGCGCAGGATCTGCAGTCCTCGGGCCAGGGCAGTCACGTATTGACGGTCCTTTTCGCCCTCGGGGAGGGATTCGTTGGGAGGTGCTGGGTTCATCGGCTTGTGCTCTCGAAGGATTTTCAGAGTATAGTCGAAATTCACATTGTGGATAGAATATTTGCATAGCGAATAAATCTGGAGGGGTTACGATGACTACATCTTCCTTGTTTGATCTGCGTGGCAAAGTGGCGATCGTCACCGGCTCCAGCCGTGGCTTGGGGCTGGCGAGTGCCAAGGGTATGGCGGAGCATGGTGCCAGGGTGGTGATCTCCGGGCGCAAGGCCGATGCCTGTGAGGAGGCCGCGGCGGAAATTCGTGCGGCGGGCGGTGAGGCCATCGCCGTGCCCTGCAATATCGGCCGTAAGGATGAGCTGCAGAACCTGGTCGATAGTGCCATTGACGCCTGGGGGCGAGTGGACATCGTGATGGCCAACGCCGCCATTCATCCGTGGGTCGGCTCGGTGCTGGATCTACAGGAAGAAACCTTCAACAAGTTCATGCAGGTCAATGTGCAGAGCAGTATCTGGCTGGCGCAAATGACCATACCGGGCATGCTGGAGCGTGGTTATGGGCGCTTTATCGTGGTGGCCTCCGTCGTCGGCCTGCTCGGTGACCCGATGACCGGAACCTACGGGCTGACCAAGGCCGCCGACATGCAGTTGGTGCGCAATATGGCCAACGAGTTCGCGAGCAAGGGCATCACCGCCAACTGCATCGCCCCGGGTACCTTCAAGACCGAGATGGCGCGCTCCCAGTGGGAGGACGAAGCCATGGTGAACTGGTATCGGGGACGCAACCCCTCGCAGCGTTTTGGCGAGGTGGAGGAGCTCGCAGGGCTGGCCGTACTGCTTGCATCGCCATCCGGCGGCTACATCAATGGCCAGACGATCGCGGTGGACGGTGGCCACACGATCTCCTTCCGCTGAGCGAGGTAGACGATGAATTTCGAATCCAACGTAGCCAACGAGACTTTCCGTGAGGAGGTTCGGTCCTTCCTGCGTGAGCACCTCCCTGCCGATATGGCCTGGCGTGGCCAGCAGGGCTATCTGCCGGGCGACGACGACTCGCTGAAGTGGACGCGCATCCTGCACGAGACCCGTGGCTGGTCGGTACCTTTCTGGCCCAAGGAATATGGTGGAACCGACTGGACGCCGGAGCAGCGCTATATCTTCGAGGAAGAGTGCTATTTGGCCGGCGCCCCCTTGCCGAACCAACAGGGCATCACCCTGGTGGGGCCGGTGATCTGCGAGTTCGGCAGCGAGGAGCAGAAGCGCCGCTTCCTGCCGCCTATCCAGAAGGGCGAAGTGTATTGGGTGCAGGGCTTCTCGGAGCCTGAGGCGGGCTCCGATCTCGCGTCTCTGCGCACCACCGCGATTCGTGATGGCGACCATTACATCGTCAATGGTCAGAAGATCTGGACCAGCAACGGGATCTGGGGGGAGTGGTGCTTCCTCCTGGTGCGCACCGATCCTGACGCCAAACCGCAGAAGGGGATTTCCTTTCTGCTGGTCGATCTCAAGACGCCCGGCGTGACGGTGCGGCCGATCACCAGCTTGGACGGCTGCAACCACTTGGCCGAGGTGTTCTACGACAACGTGCGGGTGCCCGTCGAGAACCTGGTGGGTGAGGAGAACAAGGGCTGGGGCTACACCAAGTTCCTGCTCTTCAACGAGCGAGCGTTCCTGGGCGCGGAGTCTCCGGCGCTCAAGCGCTATCTGGCCAAGATCCGCCGCTACGCCTCGCAGGAGCGTGCGGGCAGGCGGCCATTGATCCAGGATCAGGCATTCGCCAATCGCCTGGCCGAATATGAACTGGAAGTGCTGGCCATAGACATGGCGGTCAAGCGGGTTCTGCACCTCGGAGTGAACGAGCAGACCGGTGGCATGGCGATCGGCTCGATGCTCAAGGTGCGTGGCTCGGAAATGCATCAGAAGCTCACCGAAATGCTGGTGGAGGTCCTGGGGGATTATGGTCCCGTCTATTACCCTGACCCGAACGAGGAGCGCGAGCTCCGCGGGCGCCGCTTTGTGGGGCCTGATTTCGCGCCGGGCCTCGGCGCCGAGCTGTTCTATCGTCGTGCCTGCTCAATCTATGGCGGCTCAGCCGAGATCCAGCGCAGCATCATCGCCAAGGCACTGTTTGGTCTTTAAGGGGAATGGCATGGATTTCAATCTGAGTGATGAGCAGCGCATGCTGCAAGAGAGTGCCCGGCGCTACATGGAAAAGAGTTATGCCTTCTCCAGGCGCGAGGAAATTGTCAGGCAGGGTGGTTTCTCGGCCGAGGTGTGGCGAGAGTTCGCCGATATGGGCTGGCTGGCGGCGGCGATACCCGAAGAGTTCGGTGGGGTGGGCTTCGGGCATGTGGAGGCCGCGATTCTCGCCGAGGAACTGGGGCGCGGCTTGCTGCTTGAGCCCTATCTGCATGGCTGCCTGTTCCCGACGTTCGTGATCCAGCATTGCGCCAACGAGGCCCACAAGGCTGAACTGCTGCCTGCCATCGGCTCTGGCGATAAGTTGCTGACGGTGGCGTACAGTGAGCCGGAGTCGCGCGGCGACGTTTCTTGGGTGGCGACCCGTGCGGAGCGGCAAGGCGACGGCGGCTTTGTCCTGAATGGCCGCAAGAGTGTGGTGGTTGGTGCCATGCAGAGCGACTGGCTGTTGGTGGTGGCGCGCAGCGCTGGCGACGGTGCGGATCCCGAGGGCATCTCGGTTTTCCTGCTCCAGCGTGAGATGCCTGGGGTGTCGCTGGAGGCTGTCAGACTTCTGGACGGGACACCAGCCGCGGAGCTGGTCTTGACCGATGTGGTGGTTGCCGCCGACGCACTGCTGGGTGTCGAAGGCGCCGCTTACGTCGGGCTGCAGCGCGCCGTGGACGAGGTCATCGTGCACCAATGCGCGGAGACGGTCGGCGGCATGGAGGATGTGCTCGTTCTGTGCTCTGACTATCTCAAGACGCGCAAGCAGTTCGGTGTTCCGATCGGCAGCTTCCAGGCGCTGCAACACCGTATGGCCGATATGGCCATCGAAACGATGCAGGCCCGTGCCAGCCTGCACCGCGCGCTTGCCATTCTGGCCGCTCCTGCATCTGACGACGAGCGCAGTGCCGCGATCTCTGGCTGCAAGTCCCAGGTCATGCGCAGCGCCAAGTTCGTCACCGCCCAGGGTATCCAGCTCCATGGCGGTTTCGGCATCACGGAAGAGTACAGAGTTGGCCACCACTATCGGCGGCTCGTGCTCAACAACGCTTGGTGGGGTGGGCTTGAATATCACCTCTCCCGTTATGCGCGATCGATCCAGGCGTCATGTGGACGAGACCTTTAAGCAACATGGGACTGCACGGGCGTTAGCAAGGATTCATCGTTAGATGGGTGAATCCTGCCTGTAGCCGTGCAGGAATATCAGAAGATGGGAGAGAGTCTATGAACAATCACGAGCTTCGTTTCGACGGAGAGGTCGCTATTGTCTCCGGGGGCGGTCGAGGGCTTGGGCGGGCCGTTGCACTGAATCTTGCTGCACGTGGTGCTGCGGTGGTGGTGAATGACTACGGTTGCGAGCTTACGGGTATTCATGGCGGTAATCGCGCGCCAGCCGAGGAGGTCGTTGCCGAGATAATCGCGGCTGGAGGTCGGGCCGTCCCGGTGGTCTCCGATATTGGAAGTGCCGAGGGTGTGCGCCAGGCCATTAATGCGGCGCTCGAGCTGGGTGGTGTGCACATCGTCATACACAACGCCAGTCCGGTGATGCCAATGACCGACTTCGAGGAGGCGACCCAAGAGGGCCTCGAAACGAGCTTGCGGGTCAACGCCATAGGCAGTTGGGAGCTGGCGCGGCAGTGTTGGCCTTTTTTCCGTGAGCAAGGCCATGGCCGCATGGTGCTGATCAACTCCGCGGCGGGTTTGTGGGGTAGAAGCGGTATGCCGGCCTACTCGATGGCCAAATCGGCGATGTCCGGTTTCGCCAAGTACCTGGCCGGCGAGGGCGAAGCCCATGGCATTCGTGTCAACTGCATCGCGCCGGTAGCGGCGACCCGTGCTTGGGACGGCCAGGCTGTGCCTCAGGAGTTGGCGGCACTGACGGCTCCGGAGTATGTGGCGGAAACGATTTCGCTGTTCGCGCATAGGTTATGCCCCGTCAATGGCGAGCTCTTCCACAGCGTGGGGCAACACTTGTCGCGGGTGATCATTGGTCAGACCCAAGGTTGTGCGTTCGACTCCGCCGAGTCCTTGCTCGCGGGGTTTGATGCCGTGATGGAAGCGCAAAGTATGGATACGCCCCGGGAGGCCAATCAGTCTGGCGCCATTATTGCCAGTCGATTGTTCGAGCGTGTGGCCGCCGGCGGTCATTGACCCTTGACCCGTGCCGCACCAGAGGCGGCGGTTCAGTACCCTCTCCCTGAGGGAGAGGGCATGTCAGAACTCCGGCAAGATGTGGGCATATGCCAGGCCGACAGCGGAGCGTGTCAGCCTCAATTTTTCAGGTGGCCCGAGGCTTCGGCCGCCATCTCCATGAGCATCGGGCGAAAATCATTGATCTTGTGCTGCATGCGTTCCGCTGGGGCGGCGATGACCAGGGCTGCTGCAACGGTACCATCGGTATCGAACACCGGGGCTGCAATACCGGCCGCGCCTTCGCTGAGTTCGCTGATGCTGATCGAGATCCCGCTCTCGCGGATTTCCTTGAGCTGTTTCTTCAAGGTGCTGCGGTCGGTCACCGTTCGCCAGGTCATGGCCTTGAGCTTGGCGGTCCGTAGGTAGCGTTCCTGAACCTTTTCGTCCTGGTAGGCCAGCAGAAGCCTGCCGGGGGCGGTGCAGTGCAGCGGTCGCGGCGCACCAAGCGGGGAGACGTAGCGCACCGGATTCTGTGAATCGATTCCGTCGATGTGGGTGACCATCTGCGAGTCCATGTCGATGACCGAGAGATAGATGCTTTCCCCCGTCTTGTTGGCCAGCTCTTGGAGATAGGGGCGCATCATCCTGGGGAAGTTCCGTGTTGCCAGGATGTTGCCAGAGAGCCGGTAGATAAATGGGCCGAGGTAATAACGGCTGCTGGTATGGTTCAGGTAGCCCTCTGCGACCAAGGGTCTCAAGAGTGTCAGCAGGCTGCTCTTGGGGGACTCGAGGCTGCTGCTGAGTTCTGCCAGGGACAATCCATCGGGCGATTTTGCCAGAACCTCAAAGAGACCAAGAATCCGGGTAACTGATCGAGGGCCCATCGAGGGTGGCGTTTCAGTGGCGTCCACGTCGTTTTCCCTTTTTTTCATGAAGTATCCCTTTTGGATGGGAGAGATATTGCGGCTGCCTCGAGACGCGATGAGGTTGGCGTGCAGTATATCAAATAGCGTTTACATGTAATTGTCCATTCGGAGGGGGGCGATACGGGCCAGCGAGCCGACCACTGTGTCGTGTGTGGAATGGCATCGCCTGCCGCCGCGAGTCGGCTTGAGTTCCATATAGCACAACTTGCGTTTGCATATCGGAATATCGTTCATTATTATGTCCTTGTCGGTGTTCGGTGCCAACTGGTGGTGCCGCCGACCGGCAAATAGATTGGCAGAGTCGAGGGTGCCCAGTTACGACGCAGCTTCGGCGAAACGGAGGAATCACGTATGAGTGCAATGGTTGAAGGCAAAGTAGTGCTGGTTACAGGTGCTGGCGGTGGCATCGGGCGTGATATCGCGCTGCTCATGGCCCGTCATGGCGCCAAAGTCGTCGTTAACGACGTGGGTGCCTCCGTGACTGGCGAAGGAGCCGATGTGGGCCCAGCACAGCGTGTGGTGGACGAGATCGTCGCCGCGGGTGGGGAAGCCGTTGCCAATACCGACAGCGTTTCCGACGCGGGCGCTGCCGCTCGCATGGTCGATCAGGCCGTCCAGCAGTTTGGTCGCATCGACTGCGTGGTGAACAACGCCGGTATCCTGCGCGATCGCTTCTTCCACAAGATGAGCGCCGAGGAATTCGATTCGGTGCTCAAGGTGCATCTGTACGGCTCCTTCTACGTCAGCCGGGCCGCGGCGAACTACTTCAAGGAGCAGGAGTCGGGCTGCTTCGTGCACATGACCTCGACCTCCGGCTTGATCGGCAACCTGGGGCAGGCCAACTACAACGCCGCCAAGCTGGGCATCATGGCGCTTTCCAAGTCCATTGCGCTGGACATGCAGAAGTTCAACGTGCGCTCGAACTGCGTGGCGCCGTTCGCATTCAGCCGCATGATCGGTGCCATCCCGACGGATACCCCGGAGCAGCAGGCTCGCGTCGAGAAAATCAAGCAAATGACTCCCGCCAAGATCGCGCCTATCTGCGTGTACCTGGCCAGTGACCAGGCGGCGGAGGTCAATGCGCAGGTCTTCGCGGTACGTAACAACGAGATCTTCCTCATGAGCCAGCCGCGTCCTGTCCGCTCGGTGCAGCGCTCCGAAGGCTGGACCCCCGAGTCCCTGGCCGAACATGGCATGCCAGCGCTCAAGGGATCGTTCATCCCGGTAGAGCGTTCTGGGGACGTGTTCTCCTGGGACCCGGTCTGAGGCAGAGACCATGACGGTGCAGGTGCTCTTGGAGAATGCGTCGCGAATCAGCGACATCGCGCGCATTTGGGCAAGGCATGGGGGCACCTCCCCGGCCCTGCGCGATCCCGAGTGGCAACTGACCTACGCCGAGCTGTGGGATGCAATTGTGCTGGCGACAGGTCGCTTGGCTGAGGCGGGGGTCGCCTGCGGCGACCGGGTCATGCTGGTTGCGGAGAACTGTGTACAGCAGGTGGCGCTGATATTCGCCTGTGTCGAATTGAGGGCTTGGCCGATCAACGTGAATGCGCGACTGAGCGAGCGTGAGATCGAGTCGATACGCGAACACTGCCAGCCGCGCCTTATGCTGTTCAGTTCCGTCGTGTCGGCTGATGCGCAGGCCCATGCGCTCAGGCTGGGAGCTTCGCCCTGGCAGTGCGATGAGTTCTTCGCGGGCTTCGCCATGCTGGCGGCGCCGGGCGAGGTGGCGCGCGAGGATGAGGTGCTGGCTAGCGATGTCGCCGCCTTGCTCTATACCTCCGGGACCACCGGGGCGCCGAAAGGCGTGATGGTGAGCCATCATGGGCTTCTGCATTTCGCCCGCGTCTCCTGCGCCTCCCGTGGCTTGGGGTCGGCGGATCGAGTCTATGGTGTGCTGCCATTGGCACATATCTTCGGCTTTGCCACCGTCCTGCTGTCCACGCTGTACGCCGGCGCATGCCTGTCGCTCGATCGGCGCTTCACCCCTGAGCGTCTGCTCGAGGTTCTGCAGCATGAGGGCATAACCACTTTTCAGGGGGTTCCGACGCTCTTTACCCGGGTGCTTCAGCACCTGAAAAAGACAGGAGCCCGCTTGCACGCTCCGGCGCTGCGCTATCTCTATTCGGGTGGTGCGTCGCTGGACATGGCCGTGAAACGAGAGGTGGAGGCAGCCTTCGGCATGCGGCTTCACCAGGGCTACGGCATGACGGAGTATGCCGGGTCGATGTTCATCACCCGTCTTGACGAGCCGCGAGATGACGATTCGTCGGGGCATCGCAACTCAGGGGTCGAGCTGCGTCTACTGGATGAGGCTGGTCGTGAAGTTCCGCCTGGTCAGGTCGGAGCGATTCAGATACGGGGCCCAGGGGTGATGCGGGGTTACTACCGCAACCTCGATGCGACGCGTGAGGTTTTGTCGGCCAACGGCTGGCTCATGACGGGCGATCTCGGGCGTGTCGATGATACAGGTGCGTTGTTCATCGTGGGGCGCAGCAAGGATCTGATCATTCGCTCCGGCTTCAATGTCTATCCCGTGGAGGTCGAGTCCGTCCTTAATGCCTGGCCTGGTATCCAGCTATCTGCTGTCTTGGGCTGCCCTGAGGAGGGCGGGAACGAGGAGGTCGTGGCGTTCATCGAGTTGCGGCCTGGACAGCGTTTGGACATGGCGGAATTGCAAAGCTACCTCAAGAGCGAACTGGCTCCCTACAAGCGACCAGGAAGGATCGTGGTTCTGCAGAGTATTCCGGTGACGATTAACGGCAAGCTGCAGAAGCTGCGGTTGCGAGAGTGGTTACAGGAGGGGGACGTTCCGGAGTGCATCGTTGTGGAAAGAACGGCCTGACTCTCGCCCTTGGCTAGCCCGTCCGCTGCAAGTCAGGTGGTTTGTGGGGCTGGTGGGAATGCTACGTCAGGCCTGATGGGACGAACGCGTGAAGATGAGGGCAGCCTCGAAGGTGAGGTTGCCAGGTGCGACTTTCAGATGTCATAGATCTGAATCCCGCAAGGCCGATAACAGGCTCCGAATGGGCCGTGAATACGAGGAAGATCGATGGATTTCTCCAGCTACCAGGCGCTCAAGCTCGAGCGTGAAAATGGCATTCTGACCATTACCTTCAATCGTCCGGACACACTCAATGCCATTGATGACGAGATGGATAGAGAGTTGGCTCGGGTTTTCATCGATGCAGGCCATGATACCGATACCAAGGTCATCATCCTTACGGGCGCCGGTCGGGCGTTCAGCGCCGGTGGCGACATCGAGGAGATGCAGAAGGTTATCGACGAGCCGCAGCGCTTCTTCGACAGTATGCGCAGGGGCAAGCAGGTCGTCTTCTCGATGCTGGATTGCCAGAAGCCGATCATTGCCAAGATCAATGGCCACGCCATCGGCCTGGGCGCGACCCTGGCCCTGTACAGCGATATCACCTACGCGGCGCTGCCGGCAAAGATTGGTGATCCCCATGTCGCGGTCGGCTTCGTCGCGGGCGACGGTGGTGCTGCGATTTGGCCTCAACTGGTGGGGTTTGCTAAGGCTAAGGAATACCTGCTCACTGGCGATGCGCTGAGTGCAGAGCAGGCTGAGAAGATCGGCCTGATCAACTATGCCGTAGCGCCAGAAGAACTGGACTCCCGGGTTCAGGAAATGGCAACCAGGCTGGCCAGCGGTGCCGCCTATGCGATCCAGTGGACGAAGGCTTCGATCAATATCGCGCTCAAGCAGGTGGTGACGTCGGTGATCGACGCATCGCTCGCCTACGAGGCCTTGTCCAATCAGACCGAGGATCACCAGGAAGCCGTCAACGCGTTCCGCGAGAAGCGAAAACCGGTGTTTAAAGGGCGTTGAGCATTCGTTCTTTAGGCTGCAAGCGACGCTTGCAGCAGCGGATTTCTGCCATGCGGGCGTGATAGCGCGTTTGTGGTGTTCTCGTAAGCCTGCTTCGGCAGGCTTTTTTGTCGTCAGTGTCCACTGGAACTGACTTTTGGCCGGAATGGCTGGTCATCTTTCAAGGAGGGCCTGAAATGCTGACCTTTGCTGAAAAGATCGTTCTGATAACTGGCGCTGGGCGCGGTATTGGCCGGCAACACGCGCTTTCCCTAGCCCGGCGCGGTGCGCGCGTCGTAGTCAACGACTACGGTGGGGGTGGGCGTGGGGAGCAGGGCGGCAATCCAGGTCCGGCCGATGCGGTTGTTGCCGAGATTCGTGCGGCGGGCGGGCAGGCCATCGCCGCTTGTTGCGATATTGGCGACAGCGAACAGGTTGGGCGGATGATGGCAGAGATCGTCGAGCTATGGGGCGGGGTCGACGTGCTGATCCACAATGCGAGTACCTATGCCGACCTTGGCCCCTTCGAATCGGCCAGTGTGGCGGACCTGGAGCGGATCATGCGGGTCAACGTGACTGGCGGATGGAACGTTGCGCATGCCGTGTGGCCGTCCATGCAGCGCCGGGGCTTTGGGCGTATCGTGATGACCGGCTCGGGTGCCGGAATGTTCGGTCGTCGTCGAGATCAGGCCTACAGTGTGGCGAAAAGCGCCTTGATCGGCCTGACCAAGGTACTGGCGACGGAAGGGGAGAGGCAGGGTATCAAAGTCAATCTGGTCGGGCCGGTGGCCTTTACCGATCAATCCAAGGCACAGGGCATCCCGTCGATCATGGAGCACTTTGCTCCGCCAATCATGGTCAGCCACCTGGTGACGGTGCTCGCCCATGCCGATTGCCCGGTAAATGGTGAAATGTTCCATTGCGGCGGCGGATTTGTCGCGCGGGTCTTCGTTGGGGAGACTCCCGGTACCGTATACACACTGGAGAGTATGTCGCCTGAAGGGGTGCTTGAGGACTTGCCGCGTATCCTCGACGAGGTCGGCTACGCTGTGCCAGCAAATTCCGACCAGTCCGGCGCACGGCTGTCGGCGAGCATCGCCTCGGTCAATCCGGAGTTTGCAGAGGTGCTTTCCGCCGCGAAGCGTGAGCGTGCCGCTGGGCGATAGTAGGGGCTTTAGGTGGCGGGATAGCGGAATACGAAAATTGCCGGATCAGTTTTTGACGTTGCGCTGCAACGGCCCGAAAGGTGGTCGCCAGGGATGGCAGGCAACAAAAAAAGACCCGGCGCCCTGAGCCGTTACAACAGGGTGCCGGGAAACGCTCAAAACCGTTCGAAGATGGCCGCCAGGCCTTGGCCACCACCGATGCACATGGTCTCCAGCCCATATCGGCCTTGGCGACGCTGCAGTTCGTGCAGCAGCGTGGTGAGCATGCGCACGCCGGTTGCGCCGATGGGGTGGCCGAGGGAGATGCCGGAGCCATTGACGTTCAGGCGGTCGGTGTCGCTCCATTGCCAGCCTTTGAGCACCGACAATACCTGGCAGGCAAAGGCCTCGTTGATCTCGACCAGATCCATCTGCTCCAGGCTCAGGCCCGTCCTAGCCAGCAGTTTGTGCACGGCTGGCACCGGGCCAATGCCCATTTGCGAGGGCTCGCAACCGGCGGCTGCCCAGCCTACCAGGAAGCCCATTGGGTCCAGGTTCAGTTCGGCCAGCTTGTCCTCGGCGACCACCAGACAAGCTGCTGCCGCATCGTTCTGTTGGCTGGAGTTGCCCGCGGTGACGGTGCCCTCGCGCATCAACGGACGCAGCTTGCCAAGGCTGTCCAGGCTGGCATCGGCGCGAATACCTTCATCTCGGCTGAATAGGATCGGGTCGCCCTTGCGCTGTGGCACGCTGACGGGCACCACCTCGGCGTCGAAACGCCCCTCAGCCCAGGCGCGGGCCGCACGCTGATGACTTTCCATGGCATAGGCATCGGACTCCTCGCGGCTGATTCCGTAAGTGCGTGCGAGGTTTTCCGCCGTCTCGATCATGCCGGAGATGTAGCCGAAGCGTTCTTCCGGTTGCGAGCGTTCCCGGCCGCGCTCTAGACGATCGTGCAGCTTGACGCTGCCCGAGCGAGAGCCCCAGCGCATGTCGGTGGTGTAGTACTCGATGTTGCTCATGCTCTCGACACCACCGGCGACCACTACGTCGGCGGCTCCGGTCTGCACCATCATCGCGGCGCTGAGCACAGCCTGCAGGCCACCGCCACAGCGGCGATCCAGTTGCATTCCAGGAACCTCCACGGGAAGGCCGGCCTGCAGGCCTATCCAGCGCCCAACGCAGGGCGTTTCACTGCTGGCATAGGACTGGGCGAAAACAATGTCGTCTATGTGAGCGGGATCAAGGCCGCTCTTGGCCAATACCGCTTTGACGATATGCGCTCCCAGTACCTCTACCGAGAGGGGGCGCAGGGTTCCGCCGAAGGTGCCGACCGGCGTGCGTAGGGGGGCGACAATTGCTGCTCGTCTCATGATGGGGCTCCAGTGGGCCAGCTCACAGGCTGGCGGCATCTCGTTCCAGTTGTTCGCGAAATTCAGGATGGGCGATCTCGATCATGAGACGCGCCCGCTGTCTGAGGCTCAGGCCGCGCAGATCGGCGACGCCATGTTCGGTGACGATCAGACCCGCTTCGCTACGAGGCGTGCTGACCGGCCCGCTGAGCCGCGCAACGATGCGACTGTGCTGGCCAGCAGTGGAGGGCAGGGCGATGATCGGCAAGCCGTCACGGGAGAGGCGAGCGCCGCGCAGGAAGTCGACAGCACCACCGAGTGCGCCGACGTAGTTGCCCGCGGCGCTCTCGGCATTGATCTGGCCGCTCAGGTCGACCTCAATTGCCGAGTTGATGGCCACCAGGCGATCCTGCGCGGCGAGTATCTGCGGAGCGTGGGTGTAGTCGGTGGAACGCATGCGGATCTGCGGGTTGCGGTGGGCGAAGCGATGCAGCTCCCGACTGCCCATGAGTACGCCAGCTACAACTACCCCCTTGTCCAGGGTCTTGCGCGAGTTGGTGATGATGCCGCGGCGTATCAGGTTGGCGACGCCATCGCCGATGGTTCCCGAGTGAACGCCCAGCTCCCGGTGCCCATCGAGGGCTTGCAGTACGGCTTCTGGGATTGCGCCAATACCTAGCTGCAGGGTCGAGCCATCTTCGATGCGTTCAGCCACGTGGTGGGCGATGGCCTGCTCGACTGGGCCTGGGCGAACGGGCTTGCTTTCCAGCGGTGGGCGGTCGCTGTGCAGCACGACGTCCAGCTCGTCCTCGTAGAGATAGCGCTCGCCATAAGTCCATGGGCACTGCTGGTTGACTTCAGCGATGACGACGCGGGCCGTTTCCAGCGCTGGCAGCAGATACTCGTGGGCGAGTCCCAGGCTGTAGCGACCCTGGTCATCCGGGGGGGGCAGCTGCAGCATCAGCACATCCACGCGTAGTGAGCCGTGGCGAATCAATTGCGGGAATTCAGAGTAGTGGCAAGGAACAATGTCCAGCACTCCGGCCTTTGCCAGCACCCGGTTCGCGCCGCTTCCACAGTAGGACAGAAAATTCACGCAGTCGGCATGCTCGGGGCGGCAAGTGTCGCTATCAGTGATGCCCAGCATGACGCGGAAATGCCCAATGCGCTGACGTTGACTCATCAGTGCTTGCGTCAGTGGCAAAGGTTCTGCGTTGGCCTGCCCCCAGAGCACGGTGTCTCCGGGCCGAATCAGGCCGCTCATGTCGAGTGTGTCTTCGGTAGTCAGGAATTTAGGCATGATCGTTCTTTATGGTGAACGATGTTCATAATATCACATTAGGGTGGGGTGCCAAGACGTGCGCCGAAAAAAGACTCCCCGCTAGGTAGAAACTGCGGGGAAGGAGATCTTTGATGGGCACGCCGTACTGGGAGGAGGGCGTACAGCTGGGCGCCAGGTGTTTCCACCCGACGAGTTATGGCTTGCGGGTCAATCCATCAAGTCGGTTCAGTGCGCTGCGAGCATCATCGATAATCTCGTCGAAAATGGCCTCGACCGGTTTGATGGCGTCTGCGAATACGACTGCTGGTCCGTAGTCGAGCATGCCCAGACTGCTGTCGCCGCTCTTATAGGCTTGTGTTGCGAGGGCGCCCATCACATGGGGGCGGTATTGCTCGAAGTCGCTGGCGCCCGCCGCATCTAGCGCTGCTACGGCCTTGGCGCTCTCGTTGGCCAAGACGCGATGATGGTCGAGCAGTCCGGTCTTCACGATGATGCTTTCGGTGCCATCGCCGCGTACCACGCGTTCCTTGTAGTCCTCATGAATCCCGAGTTCTTCGGCGACCAGCATGCGAGAACCCATCAGAATGGCGTCGGCACCCATGGCCAGGGTCGCCGCCAACTGACGGCCAGTGCCGATTCCTCCGGCGATGACGATCGGCAGATCCAATTCGTCGGGGACGTGGGCCGCTTGCACCATGCTGCTGATGCCATAGAGGCCGGGATGGCCGCCGCAGTCGTTGCCGACCACGATCACTGCATCCACGCCCAAGTTGGCCGCGGTGCGGGCGTAGCGCACGGCGGGAACCTTGTGCAGAACCTTGACCCCGGCCTCATGCAGCATCGGCAGCACCGGCTCCGGGCTGGCCCCAGCGGTTTCGACGCAGCGCACGCCCTCTTCGATGAGAATCTCGAGGTGTCGGGCGAGACGCTGCGCTCCCCCTGCCTGGCGGGAGATGTATAGGTTGACGCCGAATCCCTTGCCCTGCGTGAGATGGCGACAGCGTCCGAGCTGCTCGCGGAACTCGTCCGGGTCGGGGAAACCGGCCGCCACGATGAACCCCATGCCACCGGCGTTGACCACCGCGGCGACATAGTCGGCATCGGCGACCTTCGGGCCCAGGCCGCCGCAGAGAAGGGGGTGGCGGATGCCGAGCAGTTCGGTGATGCGGGTCTTGAAGAGTGCTTCACGCATGGGGCGCCACCTGGGGTGATGAGCCGCCCGGTGCTTCGCCCGTGGGGGCCGCGGCCAGTGCGGGATGAGTGTCCCGGCTCTTGTAGATGGTGCAGCGACCGCTGGCCAGCAAGGTGCCAGTGTCGTCCCGGACGAAGGCTTCGGCAGTACAGATGCGCCCGCCCTGGTGCAGCACTTTGCCTTCGATGTGCAGTTCACCCAGGCTCGCGGCACGGTGGAAATCCGTATGCAGGCTGACGGTGCTGACGACTTGGCCGGTGGCGGCGAGCACCGCGTAACCGCAGGCGACATCGATCAGGCTGGTGATAACCCCGCCGTGCAATCGTTGCAGTGCCCGAGTGCCGATCAGCTCCGGGCGGCCCGGAAGGCGCAGTTCGATACCGCGCTCGTCCACCGAGTGGACACGCAACTGCAGCCAGAGGCCGAAGGGGTTGGCGTCCACTACGCCCTGCAATTGCGTTGGGGTCAGCCGGGGGAAGGTGGAAGTATTCATCGTTCAGGAACTCGGTCGATTGAGCGGTGAAGGCCGCCAGGAGCCGGGCTGGGAGACATACTGCCGATGCCTGCCGCAGGCGCCTCATTTCATGAGTTGTAAGATTATAATAATGAACGATGTTCGTATATAGGTTCTAATTTGGCACTTGTCGAAGCGTATGGTGGCGGTGGGGAGTGGTTGCTGGGACGTCAGCCTTCTCTCGTCTCGAGCGTTTCACACGGGCTGGTTGCGCTTCTTCCGCTCGGAAACAATCCAAGCCAGCTTGAGTGTAATGTTGAATGATGTTCCTATATGAGAATATTTTTTGGCGAAATTTTTCCCCGCCGCAGCAGTGGATAAGCCTTGCCAATAGCTCCAAGAAAGGTTTGTGGTGATGTGTACGGACCGGGGACATAGCTGCCAGGTGTGCGGCGACAACGTCAGGAGTTGCAGAATGGATGAAAAATTGTCCGGGAACCTTATTTCTCCCCCAGGCTCCGGCGCGGACAAGCTGAGCGCGCCTTCAACACCGGGAGGTCTTCTATGGCCTGCTTGAGTCTCAAGTTTCCCGAAGAGCAATTCTGCTTTGCGACGCACATGACCGTGCGCATTACTGAAATCAATGCAGGCAACCATCTGGGCAATGATTCGTTGGTATCGATGATTTCTGAGGCGCGGGGGCGCTTTCTATTCCAGCATGGCGTAGCCGAGATCAAGGAAGATGGAACAGGCTGTATCGTCACCGACCTCGCGGTTACGTACCGCGCCGAGGCGCATGCGCGCGACGTGCTGCGGTTCGAGGTGGGCGTGATGGATTTTAACCAGTATGGCGGCGACTTGATCTTCCGCATCACTCGCCCCGCCGACGGCACGCTGATCGCTATGGCCAAGTCCGGCTTCGTTTTCTACAACTATCGGCACACCTGTGTAGTCCCCATGCCCAGCAATTTCAACGCGAGATTCCCCCAGGTCAATCGCCTAGCCTGATCTGTCATAGCGTGACCTGCCTTGCCGGCCTGCCGATCCGCGGCGATCGGCGTGTTCTGGCAGGGTTTCTGGTTGCCTGGGATGGCAGGCAAAGAGAGGCGCCCCCCCTGCGCCTCTCAAAACAGGAGTGGCCGAGTGTCAGGGCGCGTCACCGCTTGGGTGGCTGACGAACTTGAAGGTACCGCTGGCTGTCGCCACCAACTGTCCTTCGGCATCGAGCAACTCGCCGTCGCAGAAAGCCAGTGATCTGGTGGCGTGCCGCAGCTTCCCGCGAGCTGATAGCCGTCCTCCGATGCTGCCACCGGGGCGTAGGAAGTTGGTCTTCATTTCCACCGTCACGCCGGAGCGTCCGCCACCGACTCCATTGCGTGCCGCGGCAGCCATGGCCATGTCGAGCAAGGTCATTATTAGTCCGCCGTGCGCTTGCCCGCCGCCGTTCATGTGCATGCGCTCCAGATCGACCACGAGCAGAGGGGCCTCCGGGGTGGGGTCCACCAGGATGTCCAGGTGATCGAGAAACGGAACTTCGATGTGAAATTCGGAATAGCGAACGGCCTTTTTCGGTGCTGTATCTTGTGCTGCCATGTGAACTCCCCGGTCGCTGCTAGCGGTGCTTGAATTGAGGCGTGCGCTTTTCGACGAATGCGGCCAGGCCTTCGCTCTGGTCTTCGGTGCCAAAGGTGACGTAGGCCATGCGTCGCTCGTAGAGGATGCCCTCGCTCAGACTGCTTTCGAAGGCGCGGTTGATGCACTCCTTGGCCAGGGCCACCACGGGCTGGGAGAAACCGGCGATCTTGCTGGCCAGCGCCAGGGCTTCCTGCTGTAGGTCGGACAGCGGTACCACGCGGCTGACCAGGCCGCAGCGCTCGGCCTCATCGGCAAACATCGGACGACCGCTGAGGATCATCTCCATGGCCTTGGCCTTGCCGACTGCCCGGGTGAGTCGCTGGGTTCCGCCGGCGCCGGGGATGGTGGCGAGGGTAATCTCAGGTAGGGCGAAGCGGGCGTTGTCGGCGGCGATGATGAAGTCGCACATCATCGCCAGCTCGCAACCACCGCCCAAGGCCAGGCCGCTGACGGCTGCTATGACGGGTTTCCGGCAACGCGAGGCGCGTTCCCAGTTGGCGGTGATGAACTGCTGCTTGAAGACGTCCATCATGTCCCATTCGCGCATCATCTTGATGTCTGCGCCTGCGGCGAAGGCCTTTTCGCTGCCCGTCAGGACTATGGCACCAATGTTGTCATCGCTTTCCAGTTCATTCAGGACCGCAGTCAGGTCGTTCATCAACTGATCATTCAGCGCGTTATAGGCTTCTGGACGATTCAGTCGCACCAGGCCGACATTTTCCCGCTTTTCCAGGATAAGGGTTTCGTAGGACATATTCCGCTCCTTCAGGGAGTTGACGCACAGGGCGCCGATGTTCGCTTACATGTTGGGGTAGTTCGGGCCGCCGGTGCCTTCCGGGGCCACCCAGTTGATGTTCTGGGCCGGGTCCTTGATGTCGCAGGTCTTGCAGTGCACGCAGTTCTGCGCGTTGATCTGGAAGCGCTTGGCACCGTCTTCCTGAGTCACCACTTCGTATACGCCGGCCGGGCAGTAGCGCTGCGCCGGTTCGTCGTACATCGGCAGGTTCTTGGCGATCGGGATGCTCGGGTCGGCCAGCTTCAGGTGGCAGGGTTGTTCCTCTTCATGGTTGGTGTTGGAGAGGAATACCGAGCTGAGCTTGTCGAAGCTGATCTTGCCGTCCGGCCTCGGATACTCGATGCGCTGGGATTGGGCTGCCGGCTTCAGGCAGGCGTAGTCCGGCTTGTTGTCGTGCAGGGTGAAAGGGAGCTTGCCGCCGAACCAATTCTGGTCGACGTAGTTGAAGGCACCGCCCACCAGCGCGCCGAACTTGTGGATCGCCGCGCCGAAGTTGCGGCTGCGGAACAGCTCGTCGTACAGCCAGCTGGACTTGAAGGCATCGACGTAGCCGGTCAGCTCGTCACCGCCTTCCTTGCCGGCGGCCAGGGCCGCGGCCACGGCATCGGCGGCGAGCATGCCGGACTTCATCGCGGTGTGGCTGCCCTTGATCTTGGCGAAGTTCAGGGTGCCGAGGTCGCAGCCGATCAGCGCGCCACCGGGAAAGACCATCTTTGGCAGCGAGTTCAGGCCGCCCTTGCAGATGGCGCGGGCGCCATAAGCCACGCGCTTGCCGCCTTCCAGGTACTGCTTGATTACCGGGTGGTGCTTGTAGCGCTGGAACTCGTCGAAGGGCGAGAGGAAGGGGTTGCTGTAGGACAGGTCGATGATCAGGCC
>RCUR01000089.1_pt1 | contig 28651 bp, 29 predicted proteins | sample 2166151 | NCBI WGS metagenome assembly RCUR01 (sample SAMN09932785, study PRJNA488358) | compost metagenome | isolation source: compost soil in an enriched community | place: Germany: Experimental Botanical Garden
CGACGAACAGCAGAACGTCGCGGCCTTCGTCACGGAACTTCTCGGCCATGGTCAGGCCGGTCAGCGCCACGCGCAGACGGTTGCCTGGCGGCTCGTTCATCTGACCGTAGACCAGGGCTACCTTGTCCAGAACGTTGGAGTCCTTCATCTCGTGATAGAAGTCGTTACCTTCACGAGTACGCTCACCCACGCCGGCGAACACGGAGTAACCGCTGTGTTCCATGGCGATGTTGCGGATCAGCTCCATCATGTTCACGGTCTTGCCGACACCGGCGCCACCGAACAGACCGACCTTACCGCCCTTGGCGAACGGGCAAACCAGGTCCATGACCTTGATGCCGGTTTCCAGCAGCTCGTTGCCGCCGGCCTGCTCCGCGTAGGACGGGGCAGCGCGGTGGATGCTCCAGCGCTCTTCCTCGCCGATGGGGCCGGCTTCGTCGATCGGGTTGCCGAGGACGTCCATGATGCGGCCCAGGGTCTGCTTGCCGACCGGCACGGAGATGCCGGCACCGGTGTTGCTCACGGTCAGGCCACGCTTGAGGCCTTCGGTGGAACCCATGGCGATGGAACGAACCACGCCGTCGCCCAGCTGCTGCTGGACTTCCAGGGTGGTCTGCGCGCCTTCGACTTTCAGCGCGTCATAAATGCTCGGCACCTGATCGCGCGGGAATTCCACGTCGATAACGGCGCCGATGATTTGAACGATACGTCCGCTACTCATATCTGGTTCCTCTGAATATTTGAACCTGTTAAACCGCGGCAGCGCCGCCGACGATTTCCGAGATCTCTTGCGTGATCGCAGCCTGACGCGCCTTGTTGTAGATCAGCTGCAGATCCTTGATCAGCTGACCGGCGTTGTCGGTGGCATTCTTCATGGCGATCATCCGCGCCGCCTGCTCACAGGCGTTGTTCTCGATCACGGACTGATACACCTGCGATTCGACATAGCGAACCAGCAGGGCATCCAGCAGTTGCTGGGCGTCGGGTTCGTACAGGTAATCCCACAGGCCCTGCTTCGCGCCGTCGTCGGCATCGGTAGCGGGAGCCAGGGGGAGCAATTGTTCAACCGCCGGCTTCTGGGTCATGGTGTTCACGAACTTGTTGGACGCCAGGTACAGGCGATCCAGCTGACCTTCGTTGAACCGATCCAGCATGACCTTGACGCTGCCGATCAGATCGTTGACCGACGGCGCATCACCCAGGTGGCTGACCGCAGCAACCACGTTGCCGCCGTAGCTGCGGAAGAAGCTGGCGCCCTTGCTGCCGATGACGCAGAACTCTGCCTCAACGCCCGCATCGGACCAGTCCTTCATGTTTTTGATCAGGGCCTTGAACAGGTTGATGTTCAGGCCACCGCAGAGACCACGGTCACTGGATACCAGGATGTAGCCGACACGCTTGACCGGACGCTCCACCATGAAGGCATGGCGGTATTCCGGGTTGGCCTTGGCCAGGTGACCGATCACCTCACGGATACGCACCGCGTACGGACGGCCGGCGGCCATGCGCTGCTGAGCCCTGCGCATCTTGCTGACCGCCACTTTTTCCATGGCGTTGGTGATCTTCTGCGTGCTCTTGATGCTCGCAATCTTGCTGCGAATCTCTTTTGCGCCTGCCATGTGACACCTTTCGGGTTAGCAGGCGGGAGCCTTGCGGCTCCCGCTGCGGCTTACCAGCTCTGAGTGGCCTTGAACTTCTCGATGCCGGCCTTGAGGCCTGCGTCGATTTCGTCGTTGAAGTCGCCCTTCACGTTGATCTTCGCCATCAGGTCGGCGAACTCGCGGTTGAAGAAGGCGATCAGGCCCTGCTCGAAGGCGCCAACTTTCTTCACGTCGACGTCGGCCAGGAAGCCACGCTCGGCGGCGTACAGGGACACCGACATGTCGGCGATGGACATCGGCGCGAACTGCTTCTGCTTCATCAGCTCGGTAACGCGCTGACCATGGTCGAGCTGCTTGCGGGTCGCGTCATCCAGATCCGAGGCGAACTGGGCGAAGGCCGCCAGTTCACGGTACTGGGCCAGCGCGGTACGGATACCACCGGACAGCTTCTTGATGATCTTGGTCTGGGCGGCACCACCAACGCGGGATACCGAGATACCGGCGTTGACCGCCGGACGCAGACCCGAGTTGAACATGGCCGATTCCAGGAAGATCTGACCGTCGGTGATCGAGATCACGTTGGTCGGAACGAACGCGGAAACGTCGCCAGCCTGGGTTTCGATGATCGGCAGAGCGGTCAGCGAACCGGTCTTGCCAGTCACGGCACCGTTGGTGAACTTCTCGACATACTCTTCGGAAACGCGGGAAGCGCGCTCCAGCAGACGGCTGTGGAGATAGAACACGTCGCCCGGGTAGGCTTCGCGGCCCGGCGGACGGCGCAGCAGCAGGGAGATCTGGCGGTAGGCCACGGCCTGCTTGGACAGGTCGTCGTACACGATCAGGGCGTCTTCGCCGCGGTCGCGGAAGTATTCGCCCATGGTGCAACCGGAGTACGGCGCCAGGTACTGCAGGGCAGCGGATTCGGAAGCCGACGCAGCCACCACGATGGTGTTGGCCAGGGCGCCGTGCTCTTCCAGCTTGCGCACCACGTTGGCGATGGTCGACTGCTTCTGACCGATAGCCACGTACACGCAGCGGATGCCGCTGTTCTTCTGGTTGATGATGGCGTCGATGGCCATCGCGGTCTTGCCGATCTGACGGTCGCCGATGATCAGCTCGCGCTGGCCACGGCCTACCGGGATCATCGCATCGACCGACTTGTAGCCGGTCTGTACCGGCTGGTCGACCGACTTACGCCAGATCACGCCCGGAGCGACCTTCTCGACCGCATCGGTTTCCTTGGCATCGATCGGGCCTTTGCCGTCGATCGGGTTGCCCAGGGCATCGACCACGCGACCCAGCAGTTCCGGACCAACCGGAACCTCGAGGATGCGGCCGGTGCACTTGGCGCTCATGCCTTCGTTCAGGCTCTGGTAGCTGCCCAGAACCACGGCGCCAACGGAGTCCTGCTCCAGGTTCAGCGCCATACCGTAGACGCCGCCCGGGAACTCGATCATTTCGCCGTACATTACATCGGCCAGACCGAAGATGCGCACGATGCCGTCAGATACGCTGACGACGGTGCCTTCGTTACGGGCCTGCGCGGTCACATCAAGCTTGGCGATACGCTGCTTGATGATTTCGCTAATTTCGGAAGGATTCAGTTGCTGCATGCCATGCCCCTCAAATCAGGATTTCAACGCTTCGGCCAACTGGTTCAGTTTGCCGCGGACCGAACCGTCGATAACCAGGTCACCCGCACGAATGATCAAACCGCCGATAAGGGCGGGATTGACGATCGGGGTAGGCTGGACGGTACGATCTAGCCGCTTCGACAAGGCGGCAGCCAGAGTTTGGAGTTGTTCGGCGCTCAGTTCGTGAGCCGTTTCGACCTCGACCTCGATCGAACGCTCGGCTTCCGCCTTCAGCAGCTCGAACTGGTCGCGCACGGTCGGCAGCAGCTCCAGGCGATCGTTTTCACCCAGGGCCGCCACGAAGTTGCGGAACGACTCGTCGATGCTTTCAGCGCACAGCTGAACCAGAACCCCGGCCTTGCGGTCGTGGGTCAGGGCCGGGTTATGCAGCTGGGCGATGACTTCGGGAGACTCCACGAAGGCGGCGCTCAGAGCCAGCATGTTCGACCAGGCATCGGTTTGTTTGGCGGCGGAAGCGAACTCGAAAGCGGCTTTCGCATAAGGCCGAGCAAGCGTATTGATAGTTGCCATCGCTCGCCTCGCTTAGAGTTGGGAGGCCAGTTTTGCGACCAGATCGTTGTGTGCCTTGGCGTCCACGGAGGACTCCAGGATCTTCTCGGCACCAGCGACGGCGAGAGCCGCAACCTGGGCGCGCAGTTGATCCTTGGCGCGATTCACTTCAACCTCGATTTCGGCCTTGGCGGCGACAAGCAGACGCTCGCCTTCGCTACGGGCCTGCTGCTTGGATTCCTCGACGATCGCGTTGGCGGTCTTGCTCGCCTTGTCGAGAATCTCGGCAGCCTGCTCCTTGGTTTCACGGAGCGTCTGGGCAGCTTTTTCCTGGGCCAGTTGCAGGTCGCGCTGGGCACGGCCGGCGGCATCCAGACCTTCGGCAATTTTCTTCTGGCGGGCTTGCATGGCAGCGGTGATCGGCGGCCACACAAACTTCATGGTGAACCAGACGAAAATAGCGAAGGAAATCGTTTGACCGAACAGCGTCAAGTTAATGTTCACAGCGATTTACCTCGTGCTATTCCGTTGAGTCCCGGGGGATGACGATTGATCTGGCAGGGCGAACCCTGCCAGGTACCGGAACCGGTCAATCAGCCAGCCATGCCAGGGGCAACAACGAAGATCAGGTACATCGCGATACCAACGCCGATCATCGGTACGGCGTCGAGCAGACCGGCCATCAGGAAGGTCTTGGTTTGCAGCTGGGCACCCAGCTCCGGTTGACGCGCGGTGGATTCCAGCAGCTTGCCGCCCAGCAGGGCGAAGCCGATGCCGGTGCCCAGGGCACCCAGACCGATCATGATGGCGGCAGCGATGATAACGAGTTCCATAACAGCTCCTGAGGTTTTCTAAAGGTTACGTTTAGTGGTTAAGACTAGGGTTGGGGCCACTGGTCAGTGGTGGTCTTCGTGGGCGGCGCTCAGATACACCACTGTCAGCACCATGAAGATGAAGGCCTGCAGCGGGATCACCAGGATGTGGAAGATCGCCCACGGCACATTCAGTACCGGCTGCACGAAGAACGGCAGCAGGGCGATGAGGATGAACACCACCTCACCGGCATACATGTTGCCGAACAGACGCAGGGCGAGACTCAGCGGCTTGGTCAGCAGGCCGAGGATCTCGAGGAACAGGTTGAACGGGACCAGCGACCAGTGGTTGAACGGGGTGAACGCCAGCTCCTTGGTGAAGCCGCCGAGACCCTTGACCTTGACGCTGTAGAACAGGATCAGGATGAACACGCCGAGGGACAGGCCGAAGGTGCCGTTCGGATCGGCGGTCGGCACGATCTTGAAGTAGGGCACGCCCATCAGGTGGGCCAGGCCCGGGATGTAGTCGACCGGGATCCACTTCAGGCTGTTCATCAGGAACACCCAGACGAAGATGGTCAGCGCCAGCGGGGCTACCACCGGGTTGCGGCCGTGGAAGGTGTCCTTGACGACGCCTTCGACGAACTCGATGACCATTTCCACCAGGTTCTGCAGACCGGAGGGGACACCGGCGTTGGCATGCTTGGCGACGCGGCTGAACAGGAACAGGAAGATCAGGCCCATGAAGACCGACCAGCCCAGGGTATCCACATGGATGGCCCAGAAGCCCATTTCCTTAACTTGTTCGTGGTTCTGGGCAAAGCTCCAGCCGTTTACCGGATGGGAGCCAAAGACCAGGTTCTGCAGGTGGTGCTGAATGTATTCAGCCGGTGTGTTAGCCATAAACGCCTCAATGCTCTAATGCTTTGGAAAGCCTTTCACCAGCAGGAGGGAACAAGCGGAGGTGCCTAGCACCAGTCCGTAGCCGACAAACAGCGCCGCCACGTTCAACCGCTCCACTCCTGCAAACACCAGCGCAAACAACGCTGCCGTCAGAATCAGTTTGCCCATCTCGCCCGACCAGAAGGACTGGACGATGGCGTTGACCGAACGCGCTCCGAAGTAGCGAAACGCTTTGTACGTGAAGTACAGGTTCGGCACCAGCACAATCATGCCGCCGAGCAGCGTGGAGTATCCGGCAAGCGGACCCTTCCACAGCCAGCCGACTGTAGCAGCCAGCAGAGCGACCGCCAGTTGGGTCAGCAGCAACGGAAACACCGCCAGGCGATGCAGGGGGGTCTTGTTGCGAATTTTCACCGCGTTGCCCCGCTTCCGTGTTGCTGGACCGTCTGCAGTGCAGACTCTGTGCCGGCAAAAATTGCGCCGGGAGTATAGGGGGGTAAATTCCCCCGTTCAACTGTCAGGTAGTCAAAAAAAACCATTCGCTACATGTCCGCATATGTCAGCGGATATGCGCCAGCACACCCTGCAACTCGTCCAGCGAACTGTAGCGGATCACCAGTTGGCCCTTGCCCTTGTCGCCGTGGCGGATCTGCACCGCCGCGCCCAGCCGCTCGGCCAGGCGCTGTTCGAGGCGGGCGATGTCCGGATCGGCCTTGGCCGCCGGCGTCTCGGGCTTGCCGCTCAGCCACTGGCGCACCAGCGCCTCGGTCTGACGAACGGTCAGCCCACGCGCGACAACATGTCGCGCCCCTTCCACCTGCTGCGCAGCCGGCAAGCCGAGCAGTGCACGGGCATGGCCCATCTCCAGATCGCCATGGGCGAGCAGGGTCTTTACTTCATCCGGCAGGGCAATGAGACGCAGCAGGTTGGCAACGGTCACACGCGATTTGCCCACCGCGTCGGCGACCTGCTGCTGGGTCAGCTGGAAATCCTGCTGCAGGCGCTGCAGGGCGGCGGCCTCCTCGATCGGATTGAGGTCCTCGCGCTGGATGTTCTCGATCAGCGCCATGGCGATCGCCGCCTCGTCGCTGACCTCGCGCACCAGCGCCGGGATGCGCTCCAGGCCGGCCAGCTGGCTGGCCCGCCAGCGTCGTTCGCCGGCGATGATCTCGTAACGCTCGCCATCGATCGGGCGCACCACGATCGGCTGCATCAGGCCCTGGCGGCGAATCGACTGCGCCAGCTCCTCCAGCGCCTGCGGATTCATGTCGCGGCGCGGCTGGTACTTGCCGCGCTGCAGCAGGTCCAGGGGCAGCTGCTGCAGCTCCTGGCGATCGACCTTGACCGCCTGCTCCTGCAGGGCGCTGACGCTGGTACCGCCGAGCAGGGCGTCCAGGCCGCGGCCGAGACCGCGTTTCTTCACAGCCATGTGCTACTCCTCAAGCGGTGACGGCGCGCTTGACGCGGCGCTGACGGGTGACCAGTTCCTTGGCCAGTTCCAGGTAGGCCCTGGCCCCGCGCGAGGCCTTGTCGTAGACCAGCGCCGGCATGCCGTGGCTGGGCGCCTCGGCCAGGCGCACGTTGCGCGGAATGGTGGTTTCGTAGAGGGTCTCGCCGAAGTGCGCCTGCAGCTGCGCGGTGACCTCGTTGGTCAGGCCGATGCGCGCGTCGTACATGGTGCGCAGGATGCCCTCGATGCGCAGGCTCGGATTGAGCAGCTGGCCGATGCGCTGGATGCTGTTGACCAGGTCGGACAGCCCCTCCAGCGCGTAGTACTCGCACTGCATGGGGATGATCACTCCGTCGGCGGCGACCAGCGCGTTGATGGTCAGCATCGACAGCGCCGGCGGGCAGTCGATCAGGATGAAATCGTAGTTGTCGCGGATCGGCGCCAGCGCCTGGCGCAGGCGCTGCTCCTTGTTGGGCAGATCGAGCAGGGTGACCTCGGCGGCGGTGAGGTCCCGGTTGGCCGGCAGCAGCTGGTAGCCGCCGTGCTCGGAGGTCTGCATGGCCTGGGCCAGGTCGCAGTTGCCGACCAGCACGTCGTAGACCGAATGCTCGAGGTTGAGCTTGTCCACGCCGCTGCCGGTGGTGGCGTTGCCCTGCGGATCGAGGTCGATCAGCAGCACGCGGCGCTGGGTGGCCACCAGCGAGGCGGCGAGGTTGACGCAACTGGTGGTCTTGCCCACCCCGCCCTTCTGATTGGCGATCGCAAATACTTTAGCCATGCTCGGCAGTCTCCCTTCAGGCGCTGCGGCGCAGTATCAGCAGATGGCGCTGGCCCTGGCAACCGGGCACCTGCAGCACGTGTTCGGCTTCGACGCGGAAATCCGCCGGCAGCGCGGCGAGTTCCTCGTGTGGATATTGGCCCTTCATCGCCAGCCAGCAGGTCTCGGCGTCGCCCAGATGACGGGTCCAGTGGGCGAAATCCGCCAGCGAGCTGAACGCCCGCGACACTATGCCGGCAAACGGCTGCGCCGGCCGAAAGTTTTCCACACGGCTGTGGACAACTTCGAGGTTGGCCAGCTTGAGTTCCAGCTTGACCTGGGTCTGGAAGCGGGTCTTCTTGCCGTTGGAGTCCAGGGTGGTGAAGCGCCGCTCGGGGAACAGGATGGCCAGCGGGATGCCGGGCATGCCGCCGCCGCTGCCGACGTCCAGCCAGTTGTCGCCGGCCGCGCGGACGAACGGCACCAGGCTCAGGCTGTCGAGCAGATGCCGAGACACCATCTCGTCGGGATTGCGCACCGCGGTGAGGTTGTAGGCCTGGTTCCACTTGATCAGCAGGGCCAGGTAGGCCAGCAGCTGTTGCTGCTGGTGGTCGTTCAGCTCGACACCGAGCTGGGCGGCGCCGCGCGCCAGTTCGGCGGCGTGCGCCGGGGTCACGGCGGACATCAGAGGTTCTGCTCCAGCTGGCGGCCGGCGCCGCGTTTCTTCAGGTGAATCAGCAGCAGCGACACGGCGGCCGGGGTGACCCCGGGAATCCGCGAAGCCTGGCCGAGGGTCTGCGGACGGGCGGCGCCGAGCTTGCCCTGGATTTCCTTGGACAGCCCGGAAATCCCCGCGTAGTCGAGGTCGTCAGGCAGCGCGGTGTTCTCGCTGCCGCGCAGGCGCTCGATCTCCTCCTGCTGGCGGTCGATGTAGCCGGCGTACTTGATGCGGATTTCCACCTGCTCGGCCACCTGCGGGTTATCCACAGCCGCGCCGGTGATCTCGGCCAGACCGGCGTAGTCGATCTCCGGACGCGCCAGCAGGTTGTGCAGGTTGTACTCGTGGGTCAGCGGGGTGCCGAAGCGCGCGACGATGGCCTCGCCCTGTGCGGTACCCGGGCGCACCCAGGTGCTCTTCAGGCGCTGTTCCTCGCGTTCGATGCCCTCGCGCTTGGCGCAGAACGCCGCCCAGCGGCGGTCGTCGACCAGGCCCAGTTCGCGGCCCTTCTCGGTCAGGCGCAGGTCGGCGTTGTCCTCGCGCAGGATCAGCCGGTACTCGGCGCGCGAGGTGAACATGCGGTACGGCTCCTGGGTGCCGAGGGTGATCAGGTCGTCGACCAGCACGCCGATGTACGCCTCGTCGCGGCGCGGGCACCAGGCCTCGCGGCCCTGGGATCGCAGCGCGGCGTTGGCGCCGGCGAGCAGACCCTGGGCGCCGGCCTCCTCGTAGCCGGTGGTGCCGTTGATCTGTCCGGCGAAGAACAGCCCGCCGATCACCTTGGTTTCCAGGCTGTATTTCAGGTCGCGCGGATCGAAGAAGTCGTACTCGATGGCGTAGCCGGGGCGCACGATGTGGGCGTTCTCCATGCCGCGGATCGAGCGGACGATCTCGAGCTGCACGTCGAACGGCAGCGAGGTGGAGATGCCGTTGGGATACAGCTCGTGGGTGCTCAGGCCTTCCGGCTCGATGAACACCTGGTGGCTGTCCTTGTCGGCGAAGCGGTGGATCTTGTCCTCGATCGACGGGCAGTAGCGCGGGCCGATGCCCTCGATCACCCCCGAATACATCGGCGAGCGGTCCAGGTTGCCGGCGATGATCTCGTGGGTGCGCGCGTTGGTGTGGGTGATCCAGCAGCTGACCTGGGTCGGATGCTGCTCGCGCGATCCGAGGAACGACATCACCGGCACCGGGTTATCCCCAGCCTGCTCGGTCATCAGCGAGAAATCCACCGAGCGGCCGTCGATGCGCGGCGGAGTGCCGGTCTTCAGACGGCCGACGTGCAGCGGCAGCTCGCGCAGGCGTCTGGCCAGGGCCAGCGACGGAGGATCGCCGGCGCGACCGCCGGAGTAGTTCTGCAGGCCGATGTGGATAAGTCCGCCGAGGAAGGTGCCGGCAGTCAGCACTACGTTGTCGGCATGGAATTTCAGGCCCATCTGGGTGACCACGCCGCGCACCTGTTCGCCCTCGACGATCAGGTCGTCGGCGGACTGCTGGAATATCCACAGATTCGGCTGGTTTTCCAGGATGCGACGTACTTCGGCCTTGTACAGCGCGCGGTCGGTCTGCGCCCGGGTCGCCCGTACCGCCGGGCCCTTGCGGCTGTTGAGGATGCGGAACTGGATGCCGCTCTTGTCGGTGGCTTCGGCCATGGCGCCGCCAAGCGCATCGATTTCCTTGACCAGATGGCTCTTGCCGATCCCGCCGATGGCCGGATTGCAGCTCATGTGGCCGAGGGTTTCCACGTTGTGGGTAAGCAGCAGGGTTTTCACCCCCATGCGTGCTGCTGCCAGTGCCGCTTCGGTACCGGCATGGCCGCCACCGATGACGATCACATCAAAACGGGAAGGGAAATCCACCACGCACCTCGTGCCTGTTCAGGAAGGGAATTCAGAGAGCCGCGCAGTATAGAGGCTTATCCGGGGTGAATGAAGCTGTGTGGACAAAAAATAGCCAGTCGGTCGAGAGGCTGCACGGAACGAGTGATCAACAAGAAAATAGAGAGAAGGATTTTTTAAAGGCTTGTTTTAGAGCTTGTTATAGGTGTGCACAGAATCTGTGGATAGTTTCATATAGCCATTTAAAATCAAGCAGTTATGCACTGAATAAGGCTGTATACAGGCAGCCCTGAGGGCTCTGGACAAGCGGCCTGAGCCTGTGTGTGGACAAGTGATTTATCCACAGGCGCGCTTATCCACAGCTGGCGCGCCGTCTTGTCTACGGAGCTTGTGATGAGTTGTCCACAGAGCTTATCCGCACGGATTTATTCTGTGGACAAGCCCTGACGGCTGCAGGGAAGGCAAAAAACCGGCGCACGCTGGCGCAGCGCCGATGGCAAGACCGGTGCTGGCAGCACAATGCAGGAAAAGACTGCTCGCCGACGTTCGTCGGCGGGCCGGGAGGAGGACTTACTTGCCGATGCAGAAGCTGGAGAAGATCCGCCCGAGCAGGTCGTCGGGGGTGAAGGCGCCGGTGATCTCGCCGAGCGCCTGGTGGGCCATGCGCAGGTCCTCGGCGAGCAGTTCGCCGGCGCCGAGCAGGGTCAGCTGCTGGCGGCCGTGGTCGAGGCAGGCGGCGGCCTGACGCAGGGCGTCGAGGTGGCGGCGGCGGGCGCTGAAGCTGCTTTCGGTGGTCTGCTCGAAGCCCATGCAGGCCTTGAGGTGCTCGCGCAGCAGCTCGAGGCCGGCGCCGTGGCGCGCCGACAGACTGAGGGTGACGTGGCCGTCGGCGCAGGTCTGCAGACGCACCGCTTCGCCGGACAGGTCGGCCTTGTTGCGGATCAGGGTGACCTTCGCCGGGTCGGGGCGCTGGTCGAGGAACTCCGGCCACAGGGCGAACGGATCGGCCGCCTCCGGCGCGGTGGCGTCGACCACCAGCAGCACCCGGTCGGCCTCGCCGATGGCCTTGAGCGCGCGTTCCACGCCGATGCGCTCGACCTGGTCCTCGGTAGCGCGCAGGCCGGCGGTGTCGACCACGTGCAGCGGCATGCCGTCGATGTGGATATGTTCGCGCAGCACGTCGCGGGTGGTGCCGGCGATCTCGGTGACGATCGCCGCCTCGCGCCCGGCCAGGGCGTTGAGCAGGCTGGACTTGCCGGCATTCGGCCGCCCGGCGATCACCACGGTCATGCCGTCGCGCAACAGGGCGCCCTGCCCCGCCTCGCGCTGCACCGCCAGCAGCTCGGCGCGCACGCCGTCGAGCTGGCCGAGCACGTGGCCGTCGGCGAGAAAGTCGATCTCCTCCTCGGGGAAGTCGATGGCCGCCTCGACGTACATGCGCAGCTCGATCAGCTTGTCGGACAGGCGCTGCACCTTGCGCGAGAACTCGCCCTGCAGCGAGCGCACGGCATTGCGCGCCGCCTGTTCGCTGCTGGCCTCGATCAGGTCGGCGATGGCCTCGGCCTGGGCCAGGTCGAGCTTGTCGTTGAGGAAGGCGCGCTCGCTGAATTCGCCGGGCCGCGCCAGGCGCGCGCCCAGTTCCAGACAGCGGCGCAGCAGCACATCGAGCACTACCGGGCCGCCGTGGCCCTGCAGCTCGAGGACGTCCTCGCCAGTGAACGAGTTGGGCCCGCGGAAGAACAGCAGCAGGCCCTGGTCGATCACCTCGCCGTCGTCAGCGAAGAACTCGCAGTAGTAGGCGTGGCGCGGCTCGGGCTCGCGGCCGCTGAGGCTGATGGCGATGGCCCGCGCGCGCGGACCGGAAACGCGGACGATGCCGACCCCGCCGCGACCCTGCGCGGTGGCGACGGCGGCAATGGTGTCACGGACGGGTTGCATGGCGGTCTCCGGATGGCGGATAGCAAGACGCCCCACGAGGGGGCGTCTGCATTCAGCGACTGATTCAGGCCTGTGCGGCCCGCTCGATCTTCCGGGTAATGTACCACTGCTGAGCGATGGAGAGGACGTTGTTGACCACCCAGTACAGCACCAGACCGGCCGGGAACCACAGGAAGAAGAAGGTGAAGATGATCGGCATCAGCTTCATCACCTTGGCCTGCATCGGATCCGGCGGCGTCGGGTTGAGCTGCTGCTGGATGAACATGGTGGCGCCCATGATGATCGGCAGGATGAAGAACGGATCCTTGATCGACAGGTCGGTGATCCAGAACATCCAGGGTGCCTGGCGCATTTCCACGCTTTCCAGCAGTACCCAGTAGAGGGCGAGGAACACCGGCATCTGCACCAGGATCGGCAGGCAGCCGCCCAGCGGATTGATCTTCTCCTTCTTGTACAGCTCCATCATGCCCTGGGACATCTTCTGGCGGTCGTCGCCGTACTGCTCCTTGAGGGCCTGCAGCTTGGGCGCCACTGCGCGCATGCGCGCCATGGACTTGTAGCTGGCCGCCGACAGCGGGAAGAACGCCAGCTTGATCAGCACGGTGAGGAAGATGATCGACCAGCCCCAGTTGCCGACGATGCTGTGGATAACCTGCAGCAGCCAGAAGATCGGCTGGGCGATGAACCACAGGAAGCCGTAGTCGACGGTCAGTTCGAGACCCGGTGACAGCTCTTCGAGCTTGCCCTGGGATTTCGGACCGGCGTACAGGGTGGCGCTGGTTTCAGCACTGGCGCCGGGCGCCACGTTCAGCTGCGGGCCGACGAAACCGATGATGTAGTTGCCCTGGCTGTCCTTGCGGGTGGTGACCAGGTTGGTGTCGTCCTTGCTCGGCACCCAGGCGGTGACGAAGTAGTGCTGCAGCCAGGCGACCCAGCCGCCCTGCACGCTTTCGCGCAGGTTCTTGTCGTCCATGTCCTTCATGGGGACTTTGGTGTACGGCGAGTCGGCGGTCCACAGCGCGGCGCCCAGATAGGTGGCCATGCCGGTGGCGCTGGTCTGCGACGGGTCGCCGCTGGCATCGCGCTTGAGCTGGGCGAACAGGTTGCCGCTCCACGCCTTGTCGCTGTGGTTGGCGATGCGATGGCTGACCGCGAAGGCATAGTCGCCACGCTTGAAGCTGAAGCGCTTGACGTAGTCGACGCCGGCCTCGCTGAACTTCAGCTCGACCACCAGCTCGTCCTGGCCGTCGACCAGGCGGTACTGCTGCTGCGCCGCGCTGTACAGCGGACGACCGCTGGCACGGGCATCCGGACCGTCGCCGACCAGACCGCTCTGGGCGATATAGGTACGCTCGGTACCGTTGTCGAACAGCGCGAAAGGCACGTCGCGGTTCTGCAAGCTACGCGGGTAGGCCGGCAGCGCCAGCTGCACCACGTCGCCACCCTGCGGATCGATGGCCAGCTTCAGTACATCGGTTTCCACCTGAATCAGCGCACGGCTGCTGGCGGCAACCTGGCTGGCCGGTTCGATCTGCTGGTTGCTGGCGCTGGGCACATCGGCGTTGACGCCGGCATTGCCCTGGACATCGGTTGTCGGCAGTGCCGGAGCGGCAGTGGCGGCCACGGCCGGCGGCGGCATCTGCGGTTGTCCGTAGTCCTGGTTCCACTGCAGAACCATCAGATAAGACACGATTGCCAGAGCGACGATCAGTATCGAGCGTTGAATGTCCATGATTTTATTCGGCCATCGATGAGGGTCGGGACGTGCGGGAGGCTGGCACCGGGTCATAACCACCGGCATGCCAGGGGTGGCAGCGTGACAGCCGACGCAGGGTCAGCCAGCCACCACGAGCAAAGCCATGCGTGCTGATGGCTTCGTGGGCGTAGCAGGAACAGCTGGGATAGAAGCGACAGCGGCTGGCCATCAGGGGACTGATGGCATAGCGATAGAACTGGATCAGTGCGAGTGCCAGTTTACGCATGGGATCCGTTGGCCAGGGGCTGTTCGGGGCGGGCTTGCGGACCAGGCCGGTTGCGCGCCAGGCGTTTCCAGAGCTTGACGAACTGCTGGTGCAGCTCGGGATTGTCCAGATCGCCGAGACCCTTGCGCGCGACCATCACGATATCCAGACCGGCGAGCATCTCCTGATGCAGACGGAAGGAATCGCGGATGAGGCGCTTCAGGCGATTGCGCTCGACGGCAAGCTTGACGCTCTTCTTGCCGATCACCAGGCCGAGGCGCGGATGATCGAGGCCGTTTTCACGGGCCAACAGTAGAACGGACTTGCCGGGAGCCTTGCCGGTGGGGGAGTCGAAGACTGCCGTGAATTGTCGGGACGTGAGCAGACGCTTGTCCCGGCCGAAACTCCGACTCACCACCCTTCCCGGGCAAGTCAGACGGTGGTCAGACGCTTGCGGCCCTTGGCGCGGCGACGCGACAGGACTGCACGACCGTTCTTGGTTGCCATGCGCGCACGGAAGCCGTGGGTGCGGGCGCGCTTCAGATTGCTGGGCTGAAAGGTACGTTTCATGGGTCATTTACCTAGTGATCACAGGAACCCGACAGGGGTCCGCAGTTAAAGAGACCGGCGATTCTATTGAAAGCGGCGCCATAGGTCAATTTCCAACCAGCAGGTTGCTACGGTAATCCACAGGCGGCGTTCGGCTCGGTTTGTCGACGTTGCTCGTCAGGGCTGTCTTTGCCCAGCGCTTGGCGATGAGCGGGCGATCTGGTCGGCTCGCCACGGGTTTCGAACTGTCCACAAACAACATAAACGAAGAAGAATTCTTAAAAGATCGTTTTGGTAATGATATATACACAGGCCATTTTCTGTGGATAACCCTATGGAGCCCTTTATCCACAAGGCTTTGCCAAAAACAAAAGGCTGTCGAGAAGGTGGGCTGCGGGTGTGTGGGCCCTTGGGGAAAGCTGGGGATGAAAGGCGCTTTTATCCACAGACGGATTATCGACCAGCTTGTCCAGAGGGTTGCGGGGCACTTTGCGGCCCGGTTATCCACATGCCTTGGACGGTCGGGTGGCGGGAGGCGGCAAAAAATGTCGGATTTGCCCTCCGTCAGGCGCTGGAAGCTGCTCGGGCATGTGGATAACTTTGCGACGCGCCGCTACAATGCGTCCTTTGCCCTGTCTATCAAGACGCTTTCCTAGCGAGGGAAACCGAGTGTCCGTGGAACTGTGGCAGCAATGCGTGGAGGTTCTGCGCGACGAGCTGCCTTCCCAGCAATTCAACACCTGGATCCGTCCGCTGCAGGTCGAGACGCACGGCGACGAGTTGCGCGTGTACGCGCCCAACCGTTTCGTGCTCGACTGGGTCAACGAGAAATACATCGGTCGCCTGCTCGAACTGATGGGCGAGCGCGGCAACGGCCAGACGCCGGCGTTGTCCCTGCTGATCGGCAGCAAGCGTCCCGCTGCCCCGCGCCCGGCGCCTGCCGCCCCCTCGGCGCAGATGGCCCAGGTGGCGTCCGCGCCGATGTTTGAACCGACGGCGGCCGACAGCGCGGTGGCCAGCGCCGAATCGGCGGCGGCCAAGGCGGTGACCGAAGTGCAGAGCGCGCCGCTGGTGCGCACCGAGCGCACCGTGCAGGTCGAGGGCGGCCTGAAACACACCAGCTACCTGAACCGCAACTTCACCTTCGAGAACTTCGTCGAGGGCAAGTCCAACCAGCTGGCGCGCGCCGCCGCCTGGCAGGTGGCCGACAACCCCAAGCACGGCTACAACCCGCTGTTCCTGTATGGCGGCGTCGGCCTCGGCAAGACCCACCTGATGCATGCGGTGGGCAACCACCTGTTGAAGAAGAACCCGAATGCCAAGGTGGTCTACCTGCATTCCGAGCGCTTCGTCGCCGACATGGTCAAGGCCCTGCAGCTCAACGCGATCAACGACTTCAAGCGCTTCTACCGCTCGGTGGACGCCCTGCTGATCGACGACATCCAGTTCTTCGCCCGCAAGGAGCGTTCCCAGGAGGAGTTCTTCCACACCTTCAACGCCCTGCTCGAGGGCGGCCAGCAGGTGATCCTCACCAGCGACCGCTACCCGAAGGAGATCGAGGGCCTGGAGGAGCGCCTGAAGTCGCGCTTCGGCTGGGGCCTGACCGTCGCGGTCGAGCCGCCGGAACTGGAAACCCGCGTGGCGATCCTGATGAAGAAGGCCGAGCAGGCCAAGGTCGACCTGCCCCACGACGCCGCCTTCTTCATCGCCCAGCGCATCCGCTCCAACGTGCGCGAACTGGAAGGCTCGCTGAAACGGGTGATCGCCCACGCCCACTTCACCGGCAGCGAGATCAGCATCGAGCTGGTGCGCGAGTCGTTGAAGGATCTGCTCGCCCTGCAGGACAAGCTGGTCAGCATCGACAACATCCAGCGCACCGTGGCCGAGTACTACAAGATCAAGATTTCCGACCTGCTGTCCAAGCGCCGCTCGCGCTCGGTGGCCCGTCCGCGCCAGGTGGCGATGGCCCTGTCCAAGGAGCTGACCAACCACAGCCTGCCGGAAATCGGCGATGCCTTCGGCGGTCGCGACCACACCACCGTGCTGCACGCCTGCCGCAAGATCGCCGAGCTTCGCGAGCAGGACGCCGACATTCGTGAAGACTACAAGAACCTGCTGCGCACCCTGACTACCTGACAGGCGTGCCCCGGAAGCCGAGACTGAAGATGCATTTCACCATTCAACGCGAAGCCCTGCTCAAGCCGCTGCAACTGGTCGCCGGTGTCGTCGAACGCCGGCAGACCCTGCCGGTGCTGTCCAACGTGCTGCTGGTGGTGCAGGGCCAGCAGCTGTCGCTGACCGGCACCGACCTCGAGGTCGAGCTGGTCGGCCGCGTGCAGCTGGAAGAGCCCGCCGAAGCCGGCGAGATCACCGTGCCGGCGCGCAAGCTGATGGACATCTGCAAGAGCCTGCCGTCCGACGCGCTGGTCGACATCCGCGTCGACGAGCAGAAACTGCTGATCAAGGCCGGGCGCAGCCGCTTCAGCCTGTCCACCCTGCCGGCCAACGACTTCCCCTCGGTGGAGGAAAGCCAGGGTTCGCTGACCTTCGCCGTGGCGCAGAGCAAGCTGCGCCGGCTGATCGAGCGCACCAGCTTCGCCATGGCCCAGCAGGACGTGCGCTACTACCTCAACGGCCTGCTGCTGGAGGTCAACGCCGGCCGTCTCAGCGCCGTCGCCACCGACGGCCACCGCCTGGCGTTGTGCTCGCTGGAGGCCGGCATCGAAGCGGCCGACAAGCACCAGGTCATCGTGCCGCGCAAGGGCATCCTCGAGCTGGCGCGCCTGCTGACGGCGCCGGATGAGGCGATCAGCATCGTCCTCGGCCAGCACCATATCCGCGCCACCACCGGCGAGTTCACCTTCACCTCCAAGCTGGTGGACGGCAAGTTCCCCGATTATCAGCGCGTATTGCCGCGCAATGGCGACAAGCTGGTCCTCGGCGACCGCCAGGCTCTGCGCGAGGCGTTCAGCCGCACCGCCATCCTCTCCAACGAGAAGTACCGCGGCATCCGCCTGCAGCTGAGCAACGGCCAGCTGAAGATCCAGGCCAACAACCCGGAGCAGGAAGAGGCCGAGGAAGAAGTGCAGGTCAACTACTTCGGCGATGCCCTGGAAGTCGGCTTCAACGTCAGCTACCTGCTCGACGTGCTCGGCGTGATGACCGCCGACCAGGTGCGCATCACCCTCGCCGACGCCAACAGCAGCGCCCTGCTGCAGGAAGCCGACAACGACGATTCGTCCTACGTCGTGATGCCGATGCGTCTGTGACCTGCCGGGCGGACCCTGTGGATAAGATGTGGATGTACCCGCCACAGGGTCTGCCCCACCCCGGGCTGTGCAGCATGTGGCTGGATAGACCTGTGGATAACGCTGTGCACAAGCTGTCAGTCCCGTTTATCCACAGTTATGGCGGCTGCCCATGTCGCTGATCCGCCTGAACCTCACTGCCATCCGCAACCTGCAGGCCCAGGAGCTGACGCCTTCGCCGCGCATCAACCTGCTGCATGGCGACAACGGCAGCGGCAAGACCAGCGTGCTGGAGGCCATCCACCTGCTCGGCCTGGCCCGCTCGTTTCGCAGCACCCGCCTCACCCCGGTGATCCAGCACGACCAGGAGCGCGCGGTGGTGTTCGGCCTGGTGCAGCTGGCCGACGGCCGGCAGAGCAGTCTCGGCATCGCCCGCGAGCGCAACGGCGACTGTCAGATCCGCATCGACGGGCAGAACGCGCGCAGCGCCGCGCAGCTGGCCGAGGTGCTGCCGCTGCAGCTGATCAACCCGGACAGCTTCCGCCTGCTCGAAGGCGCCCCGAAGATCCGCCGACAGTTTCTCGACTGGGGCGTGTTCCACGTGGAACCACGCTTTCTCGCTGCCTGGCAGCGCCTGCAGGCAGCCCTGCGGCAGCGGAACTCGTGGCTGCGCCATGGTAGAATCGACCCCGCTGCGCAGGCGGCCTGGGACCGCGAACTGGCCCTGGCCAGCGAGGTGATCGACGAGTACCGCCGCGCCTACATCCAGGCGCTCAAGCCGGTGTTCGAACGCACCCTGGCGCAGCTGGTCGAACTGCCGGAACTGACCCTCAGCTACTACCGCGGCTGGGACCGCGAACGCAGCCTGGACGAGGTGCTGGCGGCCAGCCTGCTGCGCGACCAGCAGCTCGGCCATACCCAGGCCGGACCCCAGCGCGCCGACCTGCGCCTGCGCATCGGCAGCCACAACGCCGCCGACATCCTCTCGCGCGGCCAGCAGAAGCTGGTGGTCTGCGCCCTGCGCATCGCCCAGGGTCACCTGGTCAACCAGGCCAAACACGGACAGTGCGTCTACCTGGTGGACGACCTGCCCTCGGAACTCGACGAACAGCACCGGCACGCACTGTGCCGCCTGCTGGAAGACCTCGACTGCCAGGTATTCATCACCGGCGTCGATGGCGAAACCCTCAAAGACGGCTGGCGCACGGATACGCCGGTCGCCATGTTCCACGTGGAGCATGGCCGTATTGAATCCTCGGGAGTTAAGGCATGAGCGAGAACAACACGTACGACTCCTCCAGCATCAAGGTGCTGAAAGGTCTGGACGCCGTACGCAAGCGCCCTGGCATGTACATCGGTGACACCGACGACGGTACCGGTCTGCACCACATGGTCTTCGAAGTTGTGGATAACTCCATCGACGAGGCGCTGGCCGGTCATTGCAACGACATCAGCATCACCATCCACACCGACGAGTCGATCACCGTGCGCGACAACGGTCGCGGCATTCCGGTGGATATCCACAAGGAAGAAGGCGTCTCCGCGGCCGAGGTCATCATGACCGTGCTGCACGCCGGCGGTAAGTTCGACGACAACAGCTACAAGGTTTCCGGCGGCCTGCACGGCGTCGGCGTGTCGGTGGTCAACGCGCTGTCCGAACTGCTGGTGCTGACCGTGCGCCGCAGCGGCAAGGTCTGGGAGCAGACCTACGTCCACGGCGTGCCGCAGGCCCCGCTGGCGCCGGTCGGCGACACCGACAGCACCGGCACGCAGATCCACTTCAAGCCCTCGGCCGAGACCTTCCACAACATCCACTTCAGCTGGGACATCCTCGCCAAGCGCCTGCGCGAACTGTCGTTCCTCAACTCCGGGGTGGGCATCGTCCTCAAGGACGAGCGCAGCGGCAAGGAAGAGGAGTTCCGCTACGAGGGCGGCCTCAAGGCCTTCGTCGACTACCTCAACACCAACAAGACTCCGGTCAACCAGGTGTTCCATTTCAACGTGCAGCGCGAGGAAGACGGCGTCGGCGTGGAAGTGGCGCTGCAGTGGAACGACAGCTTCAACGAGAACATCCTCTGCTTCACCAACAACATCCCGCAGCGCGACGGCGGCACCCACCTGGCCGGCTTCCGCTCGGCGCTGACCCGCAACCTGAACAACTACATCGAGGCCGAGGGCCTGGCCAAGAAGTTCAAGGTGGCGACCACCGGCGACGACGCCCGCGAAGGCCTCACCGCGATCATCTCGGTCAAGGTGCCGGATCCCAAGTTCAGCTCGCAGACCAAGGACAAGCTGGTCTCCAGCGAGGTGAAGACCGCGGTCGAGCAGGAGATGGGCAAGCAGTTCGCCGACTTCCTGCTGGAAAACCCCAACGAGGCCAAGGCCGTGGTCGGCAAGATGATCGACGCCGCCCGCGCCCGCGAGGCCGCGCGCAAGGCCCGCGAGATGACCCGCCGCAAGGGCGCGCTGGACATCGCCGGGCTGCCCGGCAAGCTGGCCGACTGCCAGGAGAAGGACCCCGCCCTCTCCGAACTGTACATCGTGGAGGGTGACTCCGCGGGCGGCTCCGCCAAGCAGGGCCGCAACCGCAAGACCCAGGCGATCCTGCCGCTCAAGGGCAAGATCCTCAACGTCGAGCGCGCCCGCTTCGACCGCATGATCTCCTCGCAGGAGGTCGGCACGCTGATCACCGCGCTGGGCTGCGGCATCGGCCGCGACGAGTACAACATCGACAAGCTGCGCTACCACAACATCATCATCATGACCGACGCCGACGTCGACGGTTCGCACATCCGCACCCTGCTGCTGACCTTCTTCTTCCGGCAGATGCCCGAGTTGATCGAGCGTGGCTACGTCTATATCGCCCAGCCGCCGCTGTACAAGGTCAAGAAGGGCAAGCAGGAGCAGTACATCAAGGACGACGAGGCCATGGAGGAATACATGACCCAGTCGGCCCTCGAGGACGCCAGCCTGCACGTCAACGACAGCGCTCCGGGCCTCGCCGGCACCGCGCTGCAGAGCCTGGTCAACGACTACCGCACAGTGATGAAGACCCTCGCCCGCCTGTCGCGACTTTATCCACAGGAGATCACCGAGCACTTCGTCTACCTGCCGCGCGTCGATGTCGAGCAGCTCGCCGACCATGCCGCCATGCAGACCTGGCTGGCCGGCCTGGGCGAACGTCTCAAGGCGGTGGAAAAGTCCGGGCAGAGCTACCAGCTCAGCCTGCGCGAGGATCGCGAACGCCACCTGTGGCTGCCGGAAGTCGAGCTGGTCGCCCACGGCCTGTCCAGCTACGTCACCTTCAACCGCGACTTCTTCGCCAGCAACGACTACCGCACCGTCACCGATCTCGGCATGCAGCTCAACAGTCTGCTCGAGGAAGGCGCCTACGTGCAGCGCGGCGAGCGCAAGAAGCCGGTGGCGACCTTCAAGGAAGCGCTCAACTGGCTGATGACCGAAAGCACCAAGCGCCACAGCATCCAGCGCTACAAGGGTCTTGGCGAGATGAACCCCGAGCAGCTGTGGGAAACCACCATGGACCCGGCGGTGCGCCGCATGCTCAAGGTGACCATCGAGGACGCCATCGCCGCCGACCAGATCTTCAACACCCTGATGGGGGATGCGGTGGAGCCCCGCAGGGAGTTCATCGAGACCAACGCCCTGGCGGTGTCGAATCTGGACGTGTGACAGAAAAAACAGTGGATAAGATTGTTATCCACAGGTGAGGCTAGCAAAACCCCCGGTGGATGAACGTCTGCCGGGGGTTTCGTTTTTCTGGGCGCCGAACGTGCTCAAGCGCGAGCTACATGCTGCCGACAATGTGGGTAACTCTTGGAGAATGCGCCAGCTATGGACAACATGAACGATTCCCGCCCGGCGGATGGTTGCGCCGCCAGCGTGCTGGTCGACGCGGCGGGGCTGAGCCTGCCGGACGGCAGGGCTGTGGATATGTCGCTGCGGGCCAGCGTGGTGTTTGCGCTCAGGGTCTACAACTCGCAGATTCTCGAGGGCCAGCTGCGCCAGCATATCGTCATGGCGCTGACCGCACGGACGGTGGGCCAGATGCGCCGGATCATTGCGGCGGCCGATCGTCTGTTGGGCAAGTGAGCTGAGGTGTTGTCGGGTAGTTATCCACAGCTGTCGCCGAATCGCGCCAGCTGCATCTCCCGCAGCCGGCTCAGGGTGCGGCGGAACGGAAACTCCAGATAACCCTCTGTGTATAACTCTTCCAGCGGCACGGCGGCCTCCAGGTACAGTGGCACGCGGCGGTCGTAGCATTCGTCGACCAAGGCGATGAAGCGGCGCACGCTGTCGTCGTGGGCGGCGAGCGCCGGCAGCTGGCGGTCGCCGGCGACCACCCGTTGACTGCCGTCCTCGGTGCCGCGGGCGATCTTCGCCGCGCGCTGTTGGCCGCCGAGGCGCGGCACCTCGCCGAGCAGGATGGCGCTGAAGCGGTCGCACAGGGCGATGAAGTCGAAGGCCGACAGCGGTTGCTCGCACAGCTCGGCGTAGCGGCACCAGACTACCGTGCTGCTGTGCTTCACGGCGGCGATGTGCCGCCGGCCCAGTTCGATGGGTGCCGTGGATAGCGGCTGCCCCGCGCTCAGGCGGTCGAATAGCGTGTGCAGGGCGCTGCTGCTGGCCGGCTCGGCGACCCAGTAGCGCGGCTGCTGCGCGCCGGGATGCAGGCGGTGGTCCTGGCCGCCGTCGACGGCGAGCGCCTGCATGTGGCGCTGGATGGCGGCAATCGCCGGCAGCAAGCGTTCGCGGTTGAAGCCGTCGGCATACAGCTGTTCGGGCGGCTGGTTGGAGGTGGCGACCACCGTCACCCCGGAGGCGAAGATCGCCTGCAGCAGCGGGCCGAGCAGCATGGCGTCGCCGATGTCGCTGACGAACAGTTCGTCAAAACACAGCACGCGCACTTCCGCCGCCAGCTCGCCGGCCAGCGCCTGCAGCGGGTCGGGCGTGCCGGTGAGCTGGAACAGGCGGCGGTGCACCCAGCGCATGAAATGGTGGAAGTGCTGGCGTCGCGCCGGGATGCGCAGGCTGTGGTGGAAGCGGTCCATCAGCCAGGTCTTGCCGCGCCCGACCGGCCCCCACAGGTACACCCCGCGCGGCGGCGACAGCGGATCAAACTGCCGATGCAGGGCCTGATGGCAGGCTTCCAGCTGCTGCACGGCCTGCCATTGCGCTGCATCGGCGACGAAGCCGTGCTGGTCGATGGCCTGCCGGTAGGCGGTCAGGGGCGAGACGACATCCAGCGTGTTCACGGGAGAGGGTTTCCTTGCTGTTCGGGTCGCGCGGCTGGCGATTCGCGCGGCCACACGGGCGTGGCCGCTGCGCCGCAGTGCACCGCCAGCCACACCGTCGGTTGTCCCGCTGCGGTGGCTTCGACGCGATGGCGTACGCCGGCCGGGATCAGCAGGTGATCGCCGGGCTGCAGCGCGACGGCTTCGGCCTGCGGTTCCAGGCGCAGCACGGCACTGCCGCTGAGCAGCAGCACCCATTCGTCCCAGGCCTGGTCGTACCAGAAGCCCGGCGGGCTGGCCTGGCCGTGGGAGACGATGCGCTCGATCCGGCAGCCGGGCCGCTCGAGCAGGTCGTCGAAGCACTCGCCGCTGCGCGCATCGGGCAGCGGCTGGAACAGGTTGGCGGGCATCGGGGACTCCGGTTTACCAGTCCAGCTGCAGGCGGCTGGTGAAGGTGCGCGGCTCGCCGCTCAGCGGGTCGCGAAAGTGCAGGCCGCGGGCCAGCAGCTTGAGCGGACGCTCGAAGTCGTCCGCGGCGTCGAGGGCGGCAGTCAGCTCGGGATAGAAGGGATCGTTGCAGATTGGCGCACCGAGGGCGGCCAGGTGCACGCGAAGCTGGTGCTTCTTGCCGGTGACCGGATACAGCGCGTAGCGCCACAGCGCGCCGCGGCGCTCGAGCACTTCGATGCGCGTTTCGCTGTTCGGCGTGCCGGGGCCCTCCTGCATGCGGAAGAACGGCTCGCCGGCCACCAGGCGGGTGGCGCGTTGCAGCGGGAATTGCAGCTGCGGCAACGCCGGAGCGATGGCCTCGTAGTGCTTGTCGATCTGCCGCTCGCGGAACAGTGCCTGATAGCGTCCGCGACTGGCCGGGTTGGTGGAGAACAGCACCAGCCCGGCGGTCGGCCGGTCGATGCGGTGCAGCGGCACCAGCTGCGGATTGCCGAGGCGGCGTACCAGGCGCGCCAGCAGGGTCTGCTCGACCCAGGCGCCGGCCGGCATCACTGGCAGGAAGTGCGGCTTGTCGACCACCAGCAGGTGCTCGTCGGCATGCAGCACGCATTCCTCGAAGGGGATCGGCGTCTCCTCCGCCACCTCGCGGAAATAGTGGATGCGCAGGCCGACCCGGTAGGGATGCGCGGCGTCGAGCGGCGCGCCGTCGCCGTCCAGCACCCGGCCGCGCTGCATGCGTGCCAGCCAGGTGGCGCGGTCGATGGCCGGGAAATGCTCGCACAGGCAGTCGAGCACCGTGGCCCAGGCGCCCTGCGGCAGGTGCAGGGTACTCGGACGCATGACGGCGCTGGACGACGGAAGGGACATGGCGACACTCGGGCTGCTGGATGGGGTGCATTAGGCCGCAGGCGGTCGCCGCCGTCAAAAGTGCGCGACCATTTGCGCCCCGCCGCTGCCCCGCCGCCGGTCGGCGGCAGGGTGCTGGCACCGTGCTACGCTCAGGAAAAGTCCATGTGCGGCTACGGAGAACTGCCATGCGTATCGGTGTCCCCAGGGAAATCAAGAACCACGAGTACCGCGTCGGACTGACCCCGCAGTCGGTCGCCGAGCTGCGCGCGCTCGGTCACCATATCTGGGTGGAGACCCAGGCGGGGGCGGCCATCGGCTTCAGCGACGCCGACTACGAGAAGGCCGGGGCGCGGATCGCCGCGGATGGCGAGCAGGTGTTCGCCGAGGCCGAGCTGATCGTCAAGGTCAAGGAGCCGCTGGCCTCGGAGCGCGCCCGCCTGCATGCCGGACACACCCTGTTCACCTACCTGCACCTGGCGCCGGATCGGCCGCAGACCGACGAGCTGCTGGCCAGCGGCGCCACCTGCATCGCCTACGAGACGGTCACCGATGCCAAGGGCCGCCTGCCGCTGCTGGCGCCGATGTCCGAGGTGGCCGGGCGCATGTCGATCCAGGTCGGCGCCAGCTGCCTGGAGAAGGTCCATGGTGGGCGCGGCGTGCTGCTTGGCGGCGTACCCGGGGTGGCGCCGGGCAAGGTGGTGATCGTCGGCGGCGGTGTGGTCGGCAGTCATGCCGCGGCGATGGCCATCGGCCTCGGCGCGGAGGTGACCATCCTCGACAAGAACATGGAGGCCCTGCGCCGTCTGGATGCGCAGTACGGCAACCGCATCGCCACCCGCTACTCTACCCGCGCGGCGCTGAGCGAGCTGGTGCTGGCGGCCGATCTGGTGATCGGCAGCGTGCTGATCCCCGGCGCGACGGCGCCCAAGCTGATCAGCGCCGGCATGGTGCGGCAGATGAAGGCCGGCGCGGTGCTGGTCGACGTGGCCATCGACCAGGGCGGCTGCGCCGAGACCTCGCGGCCGACCACCCACACCCATCCGACCTACGTGGTCGACGAGGTGGTGCACTACTGCGTGGCCAACATGCCCGGCGGCGTGGCGCGCACCGCCACTCTGGCGCTCAACAACGCCACCCTGCCCTTCGTCGTCGCCCTGGCCGAAAAGGGCATCCGGCGGGCGCTGGAGGAGGACGTCCATCTGCGCAACGGCCTCAACGTCGCCAGCGGCGCGATCAGCAATGCCGGCGTGGCACAGGCGCACAAGTTGCCGTACGTGCCGACCGAGGAAGTGCTGCTGCGCCTGTGAGTGTTCCACGTGGAACAGGGGCGGCCGGATGGCATCAGCCGGCCGGCATGTCGCCCTCGGCCTTCTTCAGCCGGTAGGCCAGCGCCGGGCGGGTCACCCCGAGCAGGCGCGCGGCGCGCGAGACCTTCTGCTGGCTGCGGCGCATGGCCTCGCGCATCAGGATGGCCTCCACCTCGTCGAGGCTGATGCCGCCCTCGAGGATCTGCTCGACCCAGTGCACCGCCGCCGCCGCGGTGCCGGCGGTCAGCTCGCCGGCCCGCGACAGGCGCACGCCGCTGTTCTCGCCTTCCAGCACCAGCCCGGGGAACAACGCCTCGACGCTGATGCTCTCGTTGCTGTCGGTGAGGATCACCCCGCGCTCGATGACGTTCTCCAGCTCGCGGATGTTGCCCGGCCAGGCGTAGTGCTGGCAGGCCTCGAGGGCGCGGTCGGACAGGCCGAGGGTCTTCTTGGCGTACTGCTCGTGGAACTTCTTGAGGAAGTGCTCGGCCAGCAGCGGGATGTCCTCGAGGCGCTCGCGCAGCGGCGGGATCTGCACCGGGAACACGTTGAGACGGTAGTACAGGTCGGCGCGGAAACGTCCGGCCTGCACCGCTTCGGCCAGATCCTCGTTGGTGGCGGCGATCACCCGCACGTCGATCTTGTGGGTGCGCTGGCCGCCGACCCGCTCCAGCTCGCCCTCCTGCAGCACGCGCAGCAGGGTGGCCTGGGCGCGCGGGGTCAGCTCGATCACCTCGTCGAGGAAGATGCTGCCGCCGTGGGCGCGCTCGAAGCGCCCGGCGCGCGACTGGGTGGCGCCGGTGTAGGCGCCCTTCTCCACGCCGAACAGCTCGGCCTCGATCAGGTCCGGCGGGATGGCTGCGCAGTTCACCGCCACGAACGGCTGCTCGGCGCGCGCGCTTCGCAGGTGCACGCTGCGTGCGATCACCTCCTTGCCCACCCCGGTCTCGCCGAGCAGCAGCACCGAGACCTTGCCGCGCGCGGCCTTGTCGATGGTCTGGCAGATGCGCTGGTAGGCCGGCGACTGGCCGACGCCGTAGTACTGGCCGTCGTGGGTCTGCAGGCGGCTGCGCAGGGTGGCGACCTGCGACTGCAGCTCGTAGAGTTCCTCGATCACCGGGTCGTTCTTGAAGTAGGCCTTGAACTCGGCGGTGTCCTCCCACTCCTCGGCGGTCTTGCCGATCACCCGGCACTTGTCGTCGCCACGGCCGCGGCAGCTGATCTCCTTGAAGATGATCTCGCGGCCCATGAACGCCGAGGTATAGCTGCAGGCGTAGCCGAGCAGGGTCCAGCAGACCGGCTGGTCCATCAGGCCCAGCTCGGTCTGGCAGATCTCCACCTCGAAGGAGTCCAGCCAGTCGATCTCGGCGTAGAAGCGGCCCTTCTCGACGTCGATGTCCACCTCGATCGGCCGCGAGCGCAGCATGCCCTTGAGCATGTGCAGCTGCGGGCCGGCGAGGAAGATATCCAGCTCGCTGGAGTCGGGGCGCAGCTTGCGCGCCAGCTCGGCGTCCTTGAGGCCGGATTGATAGCCCAGGCGCAGGAAGAAGCCCTTGGCGCGCTCGACGCCGAGCAGGTCGACCATCTCGCGGCGGAAGTTGGCCAGCGCCGACAGCGGCATCAGCAGCATGCGCTGCTCGCCCAGCCAGATCTTGCCCTCCTGGCTGACGAAGCGGATCTGGTTGCTGAGGTCCTGGATGTCCGGGTATTGCAGTTGCGGCTTGTACTTGATCGCCATCGGGCGGGCCCCTTGCTTGTTGTTGTGGGGGGAGGTGGCGCGCGCGCGCGGCCGATATCGGCATGGAACCGGGTTGCCGGCAAAAAATCAATCAAATGGTCAAAAACGACGGAAATTGATCATCTGCTGCAATTTGCCGCGGCAGCGCCCTGCCCTGCATGGGCTGGGCCTTTGGCTTGGGAGCGGGGCCGAGAAGTTGATCAAATCGTGAATTTTCTTGCCTGGCCATCCTCTCCCGCTGCCGGCCCGCTGATCGTGACGACGTCGCCGTACGTCGATATTCGATAAAAAATCCATATAAATCAGTTGTTTAGATTCGATTCTCGAGGCCGGCGGCGGCCTTGGCACAGCCATTGCTCCAGTGTTCCGTACAAGCAGAGCTGCCTGAAGACTGATCAGCCTGCTGCCGCCAACCGATACAAAAACAAAACGGTACGGTCGACATGAGCATTCAACCCAAGATCCATGCGCTGGGGTCAATCCGCCAGCCTTCCCCCTGCGGCGCCCGCGTAAGGCGCCGAGCCCGCCTGCTGGAAATCGCTGTCCTCGCCCTCGTCATTGTCTTTGGCGCGCTGGGCAACCTGCGGCCAGGCCTGACTTCCCCAGTGACCACGGGCGTCGACCTCGACGGCTCGGCAGCCGCGCCTGCCGCGTTGCCCAAGCGGAGCTGAGGTGACCCATGAGCCAATCCTTCCGCATTACCGAAACCCGCAGCGGCAAGAGCTTCGCCTGCAGCGATGAGCAGAGCGTGCTTGCCGCCATGGAGCAGCAGCACCAGCGCTGCGTACCGGTCGGCTGCCGCGGCGGCGGCTGCGGCCTGTGCAAGGTGCAGGTGGTCAGTGGCGAGTTCGACTGCGGGCGCATGAGCAGCCGCCATGTCAACGCCATCGACCGTGAGCAGGGCCTGGTCCTCGCCTGCCGGTTGTTTCCGCGCAGCGACCTGGCCATCCAGCCGGCTCCACCGGGCCGGTCGTGACATCCCTGCCGCTGCGCTAGCACGGCCGGGCAACCCGTTTGACCCAACAAAAAAGACAACAGAGGTGTCGAGATGAAAAAAGGTGTGATGCGCCCCGGGCACATTCAGCTGCGCGTGCTGGACATGGCCAAGGCCCTCGAGCACTACGTCGAGCTGCTCG
>RCUR01000091.1_pt1 | contig 28487 bp, 18 predicted proteins | sample 2166151 | NCBI WGS metagenome assembly RCUR01 (sample SAMN09932785, study PRJNA488358) | compost metagenome | isolation source: compost soil in an enriched community | place: Germany: Experimental Botanical Garden
CGACAGGCGCGCCTGGGCACGTTGATCAGGATGTCCGGCGGGTAGCCGGCGATCTTGTACTGTGCCAGTGAGGTCTGCATGACCTCGAAGCTCTGGTTGATCAGCTCCAGCAGGGAGGCCGGGCCACTCAGGTCGGCGACCCGCGAACCGCTGGCGGACTTGGTGGCCCCAGCGCTTTGTCCATCGGGCCGCGCAGGCTTGGGCGTGGCAGCTTGTTGCAGCCAGGGATTCGACGGCTCCTGCGCAGGCTCCTCCTGCAGCAACAGCTCGTCGTCCTCGCCCTGCTTGCGGCGGAACGAGGGCAGCCGCGAGCCGAGCGAGTTCATCACCTGGTCGAAGCGGCCTTTGAGCGCCGGTGGCCGTTCGATCACCGGTAACTGGTAATGCTGCTGGTGGGTCGAGTTGAGGTTGACCGCGATGATCAGGTCGCAGTGGCTGGATACCACCGGCACTATCGGTAGCGGATTGATCAGGCCGCCGTCGACCAGCATGCGCTTGCCCTGGACCACCGGGGTGAACAGGCTGGGAATCGCCGCCGAGGCGCGCATGGCCTGGTGCAGGCAGCCTTCCTGGAACCAGATCTCCTGCTGGTTGGTCAGGTCGGTGGCGACCGCGGTGAAGGGAATCGACAGGTCCTCGATATTGACCTCGCCGACGATCTCGCGGATTTTGCCGAACACTTTCTCGCCGCGGATGGCGCCCAGGCGAAAGCTCACGTCGAGCAGGCGCAGCACGTCCAGGTAGTCCAGGCTCTGGGTCCAGTCGCGGTACTCCTTGAGCTTGCCGGCGGCATAGATGCCGCCGATCACCGCGCCCATGGAGCAGCCGGCGATGCAGGCGATCTGGTAGCCGCGCGCTTCCAGCTCTTCGATCACGCCGATGTGCGCATAACCCCGCGCGCCGCCGGAACCCAGGACCAGCGCTACTCGCTTAGTCATCTTTCCATCCCCCGTAACGCATTGTTTTATCAACATACCGCGTGCCGATCGCTGGCGCCAAGGTGACATTTGCTAGAATGCCGCCGCCTGTCGACGATATGAGTGAGATTGCATGAGCGAGCCGATCCGTTTGACCCAGTACAGCCACGGCGCCGGCTGCGGCTGCAAGATTTCCCCCAAGGTGCTGGAAGTGATCCTGGCCGGCAGTGGCGCGCAGAATCTCGACCCGAAGCTGTGGGTCGGCAACGCCTCGCGCGACGATGCGGCGGTCTACGCCATCGACGCCGAGCGCGGGGTGGTGTCGACCACCGACTTCTTCATGCCGATCGTCGACGATCCCTTCGATTTCGGCCGGATCGCCGCGACCAATTCGATCAGCGACATCTACGCCATGGGCGCCGACCCGCTGATGGCCATCGCCATTCTCGGCTGGCCGGTCAATCTGCTGGCCCCGGAAGTGGCCCGTGAGGTGATTCGCGGTGCCCGCTCGGTCTGCGACCAGGCGGGTATCGCGCTGGCTGGCGGGCACTCGATCGATGCGCCCGAGCCGATCTTCGGTCTGGCCGTCACCGGCCTGGTGGAAAAACGCCACATGAAGCGCAACGACACCGCCACGGCGGGCTGCAAGCTGTACCTGAGCAAGCCCCTGGGCATCGGCATCCTCACCACCGCGGAGAAGCAGGCCAAGCTGCGCGCCGAGGATGTCGGCCTGGCGCGCGACTGGATGTGCACCCTGAACAAGCCGGGCAGCCGTTTCGGCAAGCTCGCCGGGGTCACCGCGATGACCGACGTCACCGGTTTCGGCCTGCTCGGCCACCTGGTCGAGATGGCCGACGGCAGCGGCCTGAGCGCACGCATCGAGTTCGCCAGGGTGCCGCGCCTGGCCAGCGCCGAGTATTACCTGGAGCAGGGCTGTGTGCCCGGCGGCACCCAGCGCAACTTCGACAGCTACGGCGACAAGATCGCGCCGCTGGCCGAGCTGCACAAACTCCTGTTGTGCGACCCGCAGACCAGCGGCGGTCTGCTGATCGCGGTGACCGCCGAGGGCGAGGCGGAGTTTCTCGCGGTCGCCGCCGAACTGGGCCTGGCACTCGAGCCGATCGGCCAGTTGCTCGAACGACAGCGCTACGCAGTCGAGGTGCTGTGATGCGCGATAACACCAGCGATTACCGCCAGCTGTTTCTCGACGACGTGCCGATGATGGATGCCCGCGCCCCGGTGGAGTTCGCCAAGGGCGCGTTTCCCGGGGTGATCAACCTGCCGCTGATGGACGACAGCGAGCGGCAGAGGGTCGGCACCTGCTACAAGCAGCACGGCCAGCAAGCGGCCATCGAACTGGGTCAGCAACTGGTCAGTGGTGCGCTCAAGGCCGAGCGCATCGAGGCCTGGGCGGCCTTCGCCAGGGCCAATCCCGAGGGCTACCTGTATTGTTTTCGCGGCGGCCTGCGTTCGCAGATCGTCCAGCAATGGCTGAAGAGCGAGGCGGGCATCGACTACCCGCGGGTGATCGGCGGCTACAAGGCGATGCGCAGCTTCCTCCTGGAAACCACCCAGCAGGCGACGGCGCAGTGCGACTTCATCCTGGTCGGCGGCATGACCGGCACCGGCAAGACCGAGGTGATCGCGCAACTCGACAACAGCCTGGATCTGGAAGGCCATGCCAATCACCGCGGCTCCAGTTTCGGCAAACGCGCCACGCTCCAGCCGGCGCAGATCGATTTCGAGAATGCCCTGGCCATCGACATCCTGAAAAAACGCGCGGCGGGCATCGAGCAGTTCGTGCTCGAGGATGAGGGCCGCATCATCGGCAAGAGCGCCCTGCCGCTGGAACTCTACCAGGGCATGCAGGAGTTCCCCCTGGTCTGGCTGGAAGACAGCCTGGAGGGCCGGGTCGAACGCATTCTCAAGGACTACGTGACCGACCTGTGCGCCGAGTTCGTCGCCCTGCACGGTGCCCAGGAGGGCTTCAAGGCCTTCGCCGAGCGCCTGCGGCAGAGTCTGGCGAACATCCTCAAGCGTCTGGGCGGGGAACGTTACCAGCGTCTGGCGGCGATCATGGATCAAGCCCTGCTCGAGCAGCAGAGCCAGGGCGTGGTGGATCTGCACCGGGGGTGGATCGAGGCGCTGCTGGTGGAGTATTACGACCCCATGTACGCCTTCCAGCGCGAGAACAAGGCCGGCCGGATCGAGTTCGTGGGCGAACAGGCGGACGTGGTGGCGTTTCTCCGTCAGCGCGCTAATTCTTAGTTTGTCTATTGTTGAGGTGTGCAGGCACTTTTCTGCCCTGCAGCCGTCAGATCGAATCAACAACCTCTGGTTGTTTTCCGCTATCAAGGAGTGCGCAACATGAAAGCCTGGATCTTGCTACCGATGATCGCCCTGCTGCTGGCCGGTTGCGCCGGCAAAACCGCCTACCGCGATAGCTGTGCCACGCAACTGAATGCGGCCTGGGCCGAGCTGGATCTGGCCAAGGCCGAAGGCTTTGCCGGCACAGTGAGCTACTCCAAGGCCCTGTCGCTGCTGACCGCGGCGAAGACCCAGCAGCAATTCGAAAGCTACGAGGGCTGCACCAGCAAGTCCGAACGGGCGCGTTTCTACATTCGCGAATCGCGCGCCGGCCGTTAGGCGCACCCGGCGGTTGCGCCAGCGGCCGCCTCGAGTCTCCCCGAAAAGCCAATCGGCATTTGCCTTTTGCCAATCAGCAGCAATGCTTAACGCATAAGTGCGGGCTCTGCTCGCCAGGCATGCAGCAGCGTTGATTACTTGGGGATTGGCTATGCAGCAAGGCAGTGCTTTGGCGTCACCGGCTGCCATGAGTTCCTGGCGTGGGTTGGGCTTGTGGAACTTCTACTTCATCACCAAGCTGGTTTTGCTCTGGTATGGCCAGCTGAACTTCCATGCCCTGGAGAATCTGGCTTTCGCCGCCTTCCTGCTGATGCCTTTGCCGCCGCAATGGCTGCATCGCTTGCGCCATCTGCTCGCCATTCCGCTGGGGGCCGCCCTGTACTACTACGACAGCTGGCTGCCGCCGTTCAGCCGCCTGATCGTCAATTCCGCGCAGGTCAGCCAGTTCAGTCCCGAGTACATGCTGGAGCTGGCGGGGCGCTTCATCAATCCGACCTGGCTGGCTGCGGGGCTGATCCTGCTGGTCGGCTACCTGTTCGTCAGCCAGTGGCTGCGGGTGACCAGCTTCACGCTGGCGGCGCTGGTGCTGGTGCTGGTGGTTGGCGATGCCCAACTGTTCGTGCCGCGGCCGGGGGCCGTGCCGGTACTGCTGTCGACTCCTGCAAACAGCGCTCCCGTGGCCGGCGATGTGGCGGATGTGGCGCCTGCCGTGATCGATGATGCATTTCTGAACCAGACCCTGGACGGCTTTTATGCGAGCCAGGGGCAGCAGGTCACGCAGTTTCCCAGCGCCCTGGCGGCCGATGCCGTGCCCATTGATGTGCTGATGTTGAATATCTGTTCCATGGCCTGGGATGACCTGGAGGAGACCGGTATGGTCCAGCATCCGCTGTGGGCCAAGATGGATATCCTCTTCGACGATTTCAACTCCGCGGCCACCTACAGCGGCCCGGCAGTCCTGCGTTTGTTGCGCGCCAGTTGCGGCCAGGCTTCGAACGCGGACCTGTATCGCCCCGCGGCCAAGCAGTGTTTCCTGTTCGAAAATCTCAAGCAGCTGGGTTTCACCGATGGCTTGCTGCTCAACCACAGCGGCCGCTTCGACAACATGCTCGGTCTGTTGCGTGACGGTGGCCGCCTGCAGGCCGCTGCCAGCCCGCTCGGCCAATTACGCCCGGCATTGACCGGCTTCGACGGTTCGCCCATCTATCGCGATCGCGAAGTGCTGACGCAGTGGTGGCAGCAACGGCTGAGTTCGGGTTCGCCGCGCGAGGCATTGTTCTACAACTCGATCACCTTGCACGATGGCAATCGGCGGGTGGACAAGGTCACTGGCAAGGCCGTCAGCGCGGACTACCAGGCCAGTTTGCGTCAGGTGCTGGATGACCTCGACAGTTTCATCGAGCATTTGCAGGCATCTGCCAAGCCGGTGCTGCTGGTCATAGTCGCCGAGCATGGTGCGGCCCTGCGCGGTGACCTGATGCAGGTCAAGGGCATGCGCGAGATTCCCAGCCCGACGGTTACCCAGGTTCCGGCCGGACTCAAACTGATCAATGCCAAGGCGCAGCTGCCGCAGCGGCCGCTGCATATCCAGGCGCCGAGCAGCTATCAGGCCTTGTCCGAGTTGATTGCGCGGCTGGTCGATGGCGAGGCCTACCGCAATGCGGACTTCGACCTGCTCGGCGCGACCCGGGATCTGCCGCAGCTGGATATGGTGGTGGCGGAAAACGAGGGCAGTGTGATGGTGCGCCTGCACGACGAGCACTACCTGCGCATGGAAAACCAGAGCTGGATCCCTTACCCGCAACAGTAAAAGCACGGGGCGTGAGCTGACGCTTGTGCAGGCGCGCAGGGGAGGCCTGGTGTCGCGACACGGATCAACCTGCGTTTAAACGGCCTCTCATAGAAGGGTGGGTTAGGCGCACGCTGCTGATCGCGATGATCCAGCAAGATCCGTTGCGCCGTAACCCGCCATCGGTGCAACACGGGAGATCGCCTGGTGGGTTACGCGGCGCGCCACGATGGCGGTGCCTGATTCATCTGCGCTTGGCGCCGCTAACCTGCGCGGCCCGACCCACCCTACGGTGTTCCGAGATTTCATGGTTGTCGTGAAGCCCGCATCACTGCCGTGATGCGGGCTGGCTGAGTTGCAGTGGGCTCAATTGAACTGGGCGTACTCCTCCAGGGGTTCCGGGGGCATCTTCAGGTCGCCATCCCAGGGGGCGAAGCTGTAGCGCAGGTAGAGCAGGGCGCCGCGCGGCTCGTAGTCGCTGCCCACCGAGCGCTCCATGCCGAGCATGCCGCCGACGAACCAGTTCGGGGTCAGTCGCCGTTCGGTGGTGAAGCTGAAACGATAACTGAATCCGTCGCTGCTGCCGCCCTCGAAGATCGGGTTGCCGGCTTCGCTTTGCAAGTCGCTGCGGGTCGGGAAGTAGGGCGAGTCGTCGTTGCGCGCCCAGGAGAAGCCGGTTGAAGCCTCGGCATAGATCGACCAGTCAGTCCAGCGCTGGGCATAGTTGATCGGCACCGAGAGCGATTGATACTGCTGCGGGCTGTAATAACCGCCATGGCCGAAGGTGTAGCCGCTGAGGTCTTTCTGGTAGTGCCAGTACATGGCGTTGCCACCGATCCGCAGGCGCCGGTCTGGCTCGTCGATGATCCGGAAGTAGACCCCGGCCATCAACCGGTAGCGGTCGTTGTCCTCGACGTTCTCGCCGGTCAGGCGGTGCGCCTGCAGGCTTGACCAGATGCCATAACTGCCGCCCTCGTCGTAGCTCAGGCCCAGGCGAATGCCGTTGGCGCGCACGCCGCCCCAGGTTTCGCCGGTACGCGGGTCCTCGGTGCCGGCGAAGGACAGCAGCGAGTTGTTCAGGGCGCGGCGCGAGACGTCCAGGCTCCAGCCCAGCTTGGCCAGGTCGCCTCTGATCCGTATGCCGCCGACCACATCTTCCACCGGGAAGCCCAGTGGCGTGCTGCCGATGTCCCACTCCAGACGTTCGCCGCGCCAGCCCGTGGCCAGCGTAGTGCCTTCTTCGCGCTGGTGGCGGTCGCCCTGGTCGCAGGCTTCACCGCGTTGCTGGCAGATGAGCACGCTGCCGAAGTCGTCGGCGTCGAGCAGGTTGTCGAAGCTGCCGCTGTCCAGGGTCACCTGCTCGGCGCGCAGGAAACCCCGGCCGCTGCCCAGCGGGTGCGCCACTTCGGTCTTCAGGTAGCCGGCCTGCAGGTCGGAGAAACCGGGTGTGCCTTTACTCTCCAGGTAGCCGTATTGCACGGTGGCGGTGGGTGCCTGATGCAGGTAGAGCTCGGCGGAGTCGCTGCGGATGCTGCGCCTGAGCCAGTCGTCTTCGCCATTGCTCCGGGTGCTGTGGGTAAAAGCCAGGGTGTCCTCCGGCGCCAGGGCGATGCCGCTGCTGCGCATGGCCTCGCGGTAGGCCGCCAGGGCCTCTTGTGGCTGGCCGCCGGCCAGCGCCAGGCGCCCGCTGTCGCGCCAGATCCAGGGATCTTGCGGGGCGGCGAGACGGGCCTGGGCCATGGTTTGCTCGGCCTTGGCCTGCTCGCCGAGTTGCAGCCAGAGATTGGCGATACGCCGCTGCTGGCTGGGCGAGGGTGTGGCGGGAGCGAAGGCCTCGAGACGCTGCCGAACATCGGCGTCGCGGCGCTGCTGGGCCAGTTCGATCAGGCTGAGTTCGGCTTCGCTGTTGTGCGGTTCGAGCTGCTGGGCCAGCCGGTACTGGCGCTCCGCTTCGGCTCGGTTGCCTCGCAGTTCGGCCCATTCGCCGAGGGTCAGGGGGATGGCGACCTGCTCCGGGAAGTGGCGTTGCTGCATCCTGAGGTAGTCGCTGGCCGCGTGCTCACGTCCCTGGGCGTGCATCTGGCGGGCATGCTCCATGGTCTGGCTGAAACGCAAGCGTCGATCCAGCGCGCGCATGTCGTCGTCCCACTTGGCTTTGGGCACCTTGGCCAGGCTGTCCAGGGCTTGCTGGGGGCGATCCTGGCTGGCCAGGAACAGGCTGTGGGCGTAGCGCGAGGCCGGGTCGTAGGGGGCGCGCAGCAACAGGCCGGCAAAACTCTGCTCGGCGGCCGGGTCGTCGAGTTGCACGCGGACCTTGGCCAGGTCGTAGGCGATCCAGGGGTTGTCCGGTTGCAGGCGCAGAGCCTGTTCGAGCAGATGCTTGGCGGTGGCCCAGCGTTGCTGGTCGCTGTGCTGTTGGGCCTGGGTGACCAGCTGGGCGGCCTGCAGGCGGTTCAACTCGGGTTCGAAGCGTTGGCGCTGATCGGTCGGCAAGGTTTCGACGATTTGCCGCGCGCGTTCGGGTTGGCTGACGCTGTACAGGTTGATCAGGCCGCGCTTGGCCGCAGCATTGTTGCGATCGCGAGCCAGGGCGGACTGGTAGTGGCGTTCGGCGCCAGCCATGTCGCTGCGCCTGGCCTGGATATTGCCCAGGCCGTTGAGTGGTTCGGGGGCATGGGGCTTGAGTTTGGCCGCCTGCTGGTAAAGCTGCTCGGCGCGTTCGAGCTTGCCCTGGTCGACGGCTGCCTCGGCCTCCTTGAGGGTGGCCCAGAAGCGTGACTCGCCGATCAGGGTTTGCCACTTGCCCAGGTTGTCGATGTTGTCCTCGTGGCTGCGGGCCTGTTCGTACAGGGCCAGGGCCTCCTGTTGCCGCCCTTGGCGCTGGCGCAGCAGACCCAGTGCGCCGAGGGTTTGCGCGTCAGTGGGGAAGCCCTTGAGCGCCAGTTGCAGGTCGCGCTCGATGGCCGGGTACGCCTGCGAGCCGCTTTCGAGCTTGCTCAGGGCGCGCTGTTTGGCCTGGAAGGAGGGGTTGGCGAGCAAGCGTTCCTGTTCGGCCAGGGCTTGTCTGGCGACATCGTCGGCCTCCGGGTATTGCTTGAGGTAGCGGCGCCAGAGGGCGGCACTGCGCTCATCGACGGGAAGCCGTTCCAGTCGGTCTTGCCAGACGCTGGCAACCCCCGCGCGCGCATAGGGGTCGCTGGCCAACTGTTCCAGATCACCATGGGCGGCCTCGCTGTAGGGGTCGATGGCCAGGCGCTGTCTGGCCAGGGCCAGGCGGAAATTGCTGCTGTACGGGTATTGCTGAACCAGGCTTTCCAGGCCGTGCAGGGCCCTGGTTTGGCCTTGCGCGGTGTTGGCCAGGGTCTGCCAGTACTCGAGCGCATGATCGCTACTGGGAAAGCCGGGTTTGAACAGGCTGTCGTAAATCACCAGCGCTTCCTCGGGGCGCCCCGCGCGCGCCAGCAGGCGCGCCTGCTGCAGGCGCTCCTTGGCCTCGGGCTCGTTGATCGCCAGGTGCAGGCGGGCCAGCACCAGGGACTCGCTGTCGGGTGCGCTGCGGCTCAGGCGTTCGAGGGTGGCCTCGGCTTCGGTCAGTTGATTCTTGCGCACTTGCAGGCGAATCAGCGCCGCCAGGCCTTCGGGGTCGTCGGGGTTGAGCTTGAACAGGCGATACAGGCTCTCCTCGATCAACTCCACCTTGTTGCGCGACTCCCCGGTGCGCACCTGTTCGAGTAACTGCAGGCGGGCTTCGCTGGTGTCGATGGCATGTGCGCTGGTACTCAGCAGCAGCAGGGCAAAGGGTAGGTGCCTGGTCATGAGCATTCCTCGATTGACTGTGGTTGCAATGCGCCACGTGGCGAGAAGCGATAGCGTCCTTCGCTCCAGCCTCGGCCGAACAAACTCAGTACATGGTCGTAGTAGGCGTCCGCCTGCAGCGGTTCTGCAGCCAGGCGCGCCAGTTGTTCCTGCAGCAGGCGCGGCTGCGCGGCTCTGCTGAGCAAGGGTAGTAGTGCCGCAGAGAAGCCCGGCGGACCATGTCCTTCGGCGGTGCCGGTCAGGCTGTCGACGCGCAAGGGTGGCCGGCCATGCTGCTGGAGATAGTGCAGCATCGGCTGGAAGTGTTGGACGAGGTTGGCCGCCGGTTCCTGCATGCCCGCCCACAGGTAGACGCGGATGGCATCGTAGCTGCCTTGCCAGCCACTCTTGGCCGACCCCTGCCATTGTCCGTCACGCCACTCGACCCAGTCGGGGGCGAAGCCCCGGGCGCTGGTTTCTTCGAGCATGCGCCGGGTCGGTTCGAGCATCGCCGCCCAGACGCTGTCCGGGTAGCGGTGGGCGAAGCTGTGCAGCAGGGGCAGGGGGGAATAACTGGGGTTGAGGGTCCAGCGCTGCTGCCCGGTGAAACCTTCTGCTCCGGGCAGCAGCAGCGGCCCGAGGTGCGGCAATTGGGCGACCTCGTGCTGCTGGATCAGGGCCAGTTGCCGGGCCGACAGGCGTGAATAATCGGCGTGCTGCCAGAGTCTGCCGGCCTCCTGCAGGCTATAGGCCAGCCAGAGGTCGGCGTCTGCCGCAGAGTTGCCATCGAGTACCTGCCATTGGCCCTCGGGGCTACGCCCCCAGAGCCAGGCCGGCAGGTGCCGTTGCAGGTCGCCCTGGGCCAGGTTGTCTTCCAGCCAGCGCAGCAGACGTTCGAAGGTCTGCCGATCGCCGGCTGCCAGGGCGAAGAACAGGGCATAGGCCTGGCCTTCCGAGGTGGTGATCGAGCGTGGGTCGCTGCTGTCGATCACCCGGCCGCCGGCATCGACGAAGCGCTGCTTGAATTGCTCCCACAATGGCCACTGGCAGCCGGCGTGCGCGGTGTTGCCGAGCGGCGAAAGGACTAACAGCATGACCATCCAGACTTTCATCGCGCACCTCAGGCAGGGGCTTGCATTCGGCGTTTGGCCAGCAGGCTGAGGGCGCTGAACATCGCACTGGCGATCAGTACGGCGCTCAGCGAGGCCAGGACTATGAGGAACAGCAGATGGTCGGCGAGGTGGTACCAGAGCAGCAGCCACCAAGGCAGGCTGCCGACATAGTAGGTGTCGCCCAGCACGGCCGTATCGATCTGCTCCCCGTGCATCAAGGTCACCGAGCCGGCGATCCTGGCGCGGCGCTGGTTGTCGAGCAGGTTGCGCTCGATCAGGCCGTAGCCGCTGGCGGCGCCCGCCATCAGTGCGACCACGCTGCGCTTGTCGTCAAATGGCGACTGGAAGCCGACCAGGGCGGCCAGATCGGCAGAGGCGGCACTGATCCGCGGGGGCGCGGCACTGCTATCCGGCTGGCTCAGGCTGGCCGCGATCTGCAGGCCCAGGGCGTCCAGTTCCGGGCCTTGCTCGTTGCTGAATGCCGGCGCAACGGCGCCAATCAGGAGCAGGTCGCGCTGGCTCTGCGCCGCCGCCAGCCAGTCGTCGCTGATGCTCAGGCGGGTGGCGGGGTAGCCGGTATAGGCGCCGATCCTGCCAATGATCGCCAGCAGCAGCGACAGCTCGGCCTGGCTCGGCTGGGGCGGCATCAGTACCAGGGTCTGCGAGAGGTCGGCGACACGGCTGTAGGGATAACCGGTTTCGGCAAAGGCCTGCAGGTCGGGCATCGCCTTGTAGTGATGGAAGGCCGAGAAGTCGATGCTGGAGTCGGGGTCGATCGCCGCCTGGATGTTCATCGGCAGGCTGGTGGCGCAGTTGTCGGCATAGGCGCAGCCGGGCAAGGCATTGAAGCTGAAGTTCATGCGCAGTTCGTTGTGTGGGCCGACGAGCTGGGCCGGGATCATCAGGCGCTTGCTGCCGGGCTGCTGGGTGAGCAGGGGCAGGTTTTGCTGGGCCAGACCGGCGATTTTTCCAGGCGCCGGGTCGTTGAGGGGAAAGGCCTGGACGAAGTGGTCGTTGATGCTGATGCTGAGCAGCGAAGAGTCCTTCTGCAGCGGTGGCGTATAGCGGTAGTGCAGGTCCAGGGGTACTCCCGGGCTGCGCCAGATGAACAGATCCGCCGGCACCCTCAGGGTCAGGCTCAGTGGCGGTGGCACCAGGCCGCTCGCCTGCAGCTGCAGCGGGCTGTCGAGCAGTTCGCTGAAGCGTGTGGGGCCATCGCTTTTCACCCATTTGGGTGCATCGTAGGGCTTTCTCGGCGGGGCTTCGGGGAGGTTGCGCAGGGTGCTCGATGACCCTTTCAGGCTGTTGCTGCCTAGGGCAACTGCGCGAGCGGCAGCCAGTACCTGCTGGTCATCCTGCCCCAGGACCAGGAGCAGTTTGGCGAAGGGTGCGCTCGGATGGTCGATGATGGCCAGGGTGGGGGCGCTGACCTTGGGGTAATCCCTGAGGAACGCCGGGCGTTGTTGGTTGCTGGCAAACACCACAGCCGAACGGTTGGCCGGCAAGCCACCGAAGGACACGGGGAAGGAGGCGCCGCGCCAACTGCTGTGGATGCCGAACCAGGAGGCGAGCACGGCGGCGGCGGTCTGCTGGGTTGGGCTGGGCGTGCGGCTGAACACGAACGGCAGGAGCAGGGGCGCCTTGTCCCGGTGGTCGAAGAATGGCTCCGGCAGTATGGCCAGGTCGTTGCTGACCTTGAGGCGCAGGACGTTGAGCTGCAATTGGCTCTTGGCACTGAAATCCAGCCACAGGCTGGCATGCATGGGATCCTCGGGCGCGGTGTCGTTGCTGCCCACCAGCTCGAAGCGCAGGTGATTGAAGTCGCGAATGAAGCTGGTATCCAGCGCGAGCGTGCGCTTGACCTCTTGGCCGAGTTCCTCCTCAAGGATCGGCAGCACGCCCATCAGTTCGTCGTTGAGGTACACCTTGATGTGCGAGCGTTTGGCGTTCAACGCCGGGGAGGGGGTGTAGAACAACTGCAGTTCGGCGGCCTCGATCAGCTCGTCGCTGCGCACGCCGAACTCGGCATAGAGGTGGCGCAACATGTTGCGCAGCAATAACACGCCGGGTGAAGACAGCTCGCTGAGACCGAGGCTGCGCTGGTAGGTACTTGGCGGCGTCGCCTCCGCTGCGGCTGGCTCTGGCGCCGCGGCCAGGGCGCTGTTGGCGATCAGCATCGCGGTGATAAGTATGCGCACGCAACGGAAAAGATACTGGATATTCATGGACGTGACCCTGTCTGAACGCTGCCGAACACGGGGGTGACTGGGACGAAAGAGGCGAGCCATTGAGCGCTGCCGCGGGCAAAATCAATCAACGGTTGAAGGCAGTCCGGGGCATACAGCAGTGTCTGCCGATAGCCGCTGAGGCCGACGTGGGCGATCCCGCGCAGGCTGCTGAGCGGATGGTCCTGGGCGAAGCCGTCATGCCAGCGCGCCCAGGTGTCGGCGCGGGCAAAGGTGCATTGCACGAAGCGGCCGTGGCGACGCAGGTCCATGGGTTCCAGTTCGGCACCGAGCACGCCTTGAGTAATGCTGCGGCCCCGGGCGGGAAATTCGAACTCCTCGTGGCCGCGCCTGAGCAACAGCGATAGCCGGGCAACCTCGGGCAGGGTCAGATCGAGCCCGTGGGGAAGCTGGATGCTCACGCCGCCGTCCGAGTAGTTGAGCAGGGTGCAGGGGTAGGCATGCCCCGAGGGCAGGCGGATCCCCGCGTCGAGGTGCAGGTCGACGCGATGGGCCCGGCGGATTTGCCGGACTTCTGCCGCCACAGCCAGGGCGCCGCCGAGCACGATCAGGTTGTACAGCACCCAGCATAGGCTGATCAGTACGGTCATGCGCTCGTCGCTCGCGCCCCAGAGCAGGCGGTAGAGGCCGAACAGCAGGCCGGTCAGGTTGAGGGCGGCGAGGATCAGGAAGGGCTTGGCCATCTTCCAGTCGAACAGGTCGTCTGCGATCAGGCCGCCCTTGGCGGTGACGTTGAAGGTGCCCTTGCGCGGGTTGATCAAGGCGACGCTGGTCGGTCGGGCGATATACCAGGAGAGCACGGTTTCATAGATTTCGCTCCAGAACGAATGGCGGTACCTGCCCTGGATGCGCGAGTTGGTCATGGTGCTATGGACGATGTGGGGCGCGACGAACAGCAGGATGAGCAGGGCCGGGGCATAGATGATGTAGGCATGCAGCAGGAGGAAGGCCAATGGCGCGGTGAGGTAGATCAGGCGCGGCACCCCGGAAAGAAAATGCAGCATGGCATTGAAGTAGCAGAGCCGTTGCCCGAGCGAGAGACCCTGGCCGGCCAGCGGGTTGTCGAGACGGAAAATCTGCACCATGCCGCGGGCCCAGCGGATGCGTTGGCCGATATGCGCGCTGAGGCTTTCGGTAGCCAGGCCGGCGGCCTGGGGAATGCGGATATAGGCCGAGGTCCAGCCGTGGCGGTGCAGGCGCAACGAGGTGTGCGCATCCTCGGTCACGGTTTCCACGGCGAAGCCGCCGATGCTGTCCAGCGCGGCACGCCGCAGGATGGCGCAGGAACCACAGAAGAAGGTCGCGTCCCACAGGTCATTGCCGTTCTGGGTCAGGCCGTAGAACAGGGTGTTTTCGTTCGGCGTCTGGCGAAAATTATCCAGATTGCGCTCGAAGGGGTCGGCCGAGAGAAAGTGATGCGGTGTTTGCAACACGCCAAGGCGCGGGCTGCGCAGGAACCAGCCCATGGTCAGCTGCAGGAAGGAGCGGGTCGGAATGTGGTCGCAGTCGAAAATGGCGATGAACTCGCCACTGGTCTTGCCCATCGCGGTATTGAGGTTGCCGGCTTTGGCGTGGCGGTTGTCCGAGCGGGTCAGGTAGCCAACCCCGGCTTCGGCGGCGAAGCGGCGGAATTCGTCGCGCTTGCCATCGTCGAGAATCCAGATGCTCAGCTTGCTCTGTGGCCAGTCGATGCCGAGCGCCGCGAGCACGGTCGGACGCACCACCGACAGGTCTTCGTTATAGGTCGGGATGTAGATATCCACGCTCGGCCAGTTGGCCGTGTTGGCTGGCAAAGGGCAGGGCTGGCGGTCGAGCGGCCAGATGGACTGCAGATAGCCGAGGATCAGCACCAGCCAGGAGTAGCTTTCGGCGGCCAGCAGCAACAGGCCGCAGCTCAGGTCCAGCGGGTCGTCCCAGTTCAGGGTGGAGCTGTAGCGCCACCAGAAATAACGACTGGATACCAGGATCGACAGGACGATCAGGATCAGTGTCGCGCGGCGCCCGGAAAAGCGCGCCACGCCCAGCGCAATAAGCCACAGCAGGCCGGCGAACAGCGCCTGCTGATACGGCTCGAGCGGTTGGGTGATACAGAGTGCCAGCACCGGCAGGGCCACCAGCAGCATTGGCAGTTGCAGCCAGGTGGCTGTGCCGGCGGGTCGCTCCGGCGCCGGCTGGGGGCTGATCCGGCGGCTGCTATTGAGGCGTTGCCATGACCGCCCTAGCACCTGCCGGCAGCGACTCGAGGCTGCCAGGCACGACTTGGCCAGCCGGGTGAGTGTTTGCGGGCGCTGGTCGAGCGGTTTTACCAGCACCAGCCACAGGCTCTGCAGCACTACGCGCAGTGGATCGCCCGGGCGCAGGCGTGACTCGCAGGCCTGGGGGTAGAGCTGCCGCCTGTGCGCCAGCAGCCAGCGCCAACTGGCTGATTCGAGGGTAAAGAACGTCCAGCACAGGACGCGCAAAAGCGCCATCGGCAGGGTCGGCTGCCCGGCGGGAACGGGCTGGTCGGCCCCGGGATGGGCTGGCGGTGGTTGGATGCGCTGGTTCATGGGCTTGCCACCGTTTTGATGCACCAGTCCGCCAGGGCGAGGAAATCGCGCATGGCCAGGCAGTGCGGCGCGCTTTCGCCCAGCAGCTGCTTGCGCGCCAGCGCCTCGCGGATCGCCTCGTCTTCATGGATCACGCAAGGAACCAACAACTGGCCGAGGGCCAGGCGCCAGAGTTCCAGCAGATCGTGGGACAGTTTGCGTGACGGTTGCAGGCGGTTGATCAGCCAGTGGTGGTTGCGTGGCAGGGGGTGGTTGTCGTGCAACTGGTAGTTGAGCAGGATATGGCAGGCCGGATCCGCTTCCAGCACGTGCAGCCAACGGATGTCCGGGTACTGGTCGAGGCGACTGAGCAGGTTCAGGTAGGGCGGAATGTTGAGCAGCACAAAGGTGCCGCTCGACGGCGTCAGTTGCCGCAGCGCGTGCTCGAGCAGGTCAACCGCACGCTGGGGGTCATAACCCTGGGTGGGGTGGCGGCCAAACGGCAGCACGGAAACCCGTTCCCGCTGACGAAAGGCGACAATCTTCCGGGCAGGACTTGGCAAGTCTCGCGCTGTCCAGTCCGAGGGCTCATCGAAGGGTAAGCCGAAGTGCAGGCTGAGGATGTTGCTGGGGCACAGGTCGATCGCCAGGACGGGCTGGCGCTGAATTGCCAGGGCTGAGGTCAGTCCGGCCACTATTGACGTGGTGCCGCAGCCACCACGCAGCCCCTGTATGGCGATCAGGTGCATCTCAGTCTGCCTTGTCGAGTTTCGCGGCTTCGGCAAGTTGGAGCAGTGGTCGCAGCGTTTCGCTCAGCAGTGGCCAGTCGGCGACCGAGGCGAGTACGGCCTGTTCGTGTTGCAGCTCTGAATAGTGAAAGCTTTTCAGTTGGTAGTGTTCGAGGAGGAAGGTCAGATCCTCCTGGGGTTCCACTGTCTGTCGATCCGCTTCAATTTGCTGAAGATCCATGGTGTTTTTTCTCGTTTCACATTGTTGGCAGATAATTATTCGTATTAGTCAAATAAATGACTCTAAGTATTGTGATGGTGTGACGGTGTCATATTAGTGGCGCATGGCGGAAAGTGAAGGGCGATAAACCCTTTTATTGATCTGCCGCAGGTTTCCCCTGAAATCACCGCTCGCCAGCAAAACAGCGGGCTCGGTCGCCGGGTGCCGGCAAACCGGCGAGAGCTTCCGACCAGCGGTATTAGCGGTCGAAGGGAGGAGTGCTGACTGGCATACTGGGCGCCTGCAAGCGACCGAGGAATGTACCGTGCAACTGGATTTCAGCGCCCTGACGCCTCTGGATGCCTACCGCTGGCTGGCGTCCACGGTAACGCCGCGGCCGATCGCCTGGGTCTCCAGCGTTTCCCCCGCTGGCACCAGCAACCTGGCGCCGTTCAGTTTTTTCCAGGTGATCAGCGACGCGCCGCCGACGCTGCTGGTCAACGTCAATCTGCACGGCGACGGCAGCCCCAAGGACACCCTGCGCAACGTGCAGGCCACCGGCGAACTGGTGATCCAGCTGGTGTCCTTCGCCCAGGCCGAGGCGATGAATGCCAGCGCTGCCCAGTTGCCCCATGGCGTCAGCGAGTTCGAGCGCTGCGGCATCGCCAGCCTGGCCTGTGAGCGGGTTGGCGTACCCCGCGTGGCCGGCGCGGCGGTGGCCTTCGAGTGCCGTGTGGCGCAGGTGCTGGCGTATCCGTCGGGGGCGCCGAACTGCCACCTGATCTTCGCCGAAGTGCTGCTCGCCCATGTCGACGATGCGGTGCTCAATGACCAGGGCCGGATCGATCCGCACAAGCTCGACCTGATCGGCCGCCTGGGCGGCATGGCCTACACCCGTACCCGCGACAGCTTCGAGATGCGGCGCCCCTGAAGCAATCCGCTCTGAAAACGACCCGCACATAGCTAAAAGCACATTTGCCCCGGCTGCTGGCTTGTCGCCAGCAGCCTCGCGCTTCTATCGTGCCTGTTCAGCTGGCGAGCCGGGTTCGTCAGTGGCTGGGGTGGAGTGGGATATATGTGGACTGATCTGCAGCGGCACGTCGCCAGCTTGAGTACGGCGAAGAAACTGGCCCTGGGTTTTGGCGTGGTGCTGGCGCTCACCGCGGTGGTTGCCGCCACCGGCTATTCGGCGCTGCGCGAGGTCGGTGTGCGCTCCGCATCGCTCGAGCGCATGAGTGCGATCAACACCCAGGTCCTGCAGATCCGCCGCAGCGAGCAGGATTTCGCCCTGACCAGCGACACCGCTCATGTCCAGCGCCTGCATGAACAGACGCAGACGTTGCTGGCCAGCAGCGCAGCCCTGCAGACCGAACTGGCGGCTGCCGAGGGCCAGTTGCTGGGCGAGGTCGACGCGGCCATCGAGCAGTACCGCGCGGCCTTCGACCGCTATGTCGAGCTGACCGACAACATGAGCCTGTCCCTGGAGGCGGCCAATTGGCTGGTGGTGAGCGCCGCCAACAGCCTCGAGCTGCTCGAGGATGGCCTGGCCGAGGATGGCCTCGATCTGCTCGCGAGCAGCCAGGGTGCCCAAGGCGCCGAGTCGGTGCTGCAGGCCGGCCAGATCGGCAAGGTGCATCAGTTGCTGTTGCAGGCGCTCGACCAGGCCCGCGTGCGCCTGCAGCAGAGCCGCACTACGGCCGAGGTCGCCCAGGACGAAATCCAGCAGGCCCTGGATGCGCAGACCCTGGCCGGCGAGCTGCGCGATGCCGTGAATAGTCCGGGCTATGCCTCGGTGCTGGCGGAAGTCATCGGCAACGTCGACTCGTTCAATGAACGGCTCAAGGAGTACAACGGTCACTTGCGCCAGCAGAAGCAGGAGTACGCCCTGTTGGTGGCGCAGGCCGAACGCATCGTCGAGTTGGTGGAGCAGGCCTACTCCCGCCAGAAGGGCGCCATGCAGGCGCAACTGCAGGCCAGTGGCTGGCTGATTCTGCTGGCCGCGGCGCTGGCCCTGGTGATCGGTCTGCTGGCGACCCTGGCGATCACCCTGCTGATCGTGCGTCCGCTCAAGCAGGTGATCGGGCAGGCCCGGCAGATCGCCGAGGGCGATCTCAGCGTGCGCATCGAGGTGCAGCGCAGCGACGAAGTGGGCCAGTTGCAGGCCGCCATGCAGGGCATGTCGGACAACCTGCGCGAAATGGTCGGCCAGTTGCAGGGTGGGGTGAGCCAGATTTCCGCTTCGGCGCAGTCGTTGTCGGCGATTACCGAACAGACCCGCCTGGGCGTCAACGGCCAGCGGGTGGAAACCGATCAGGTGGCGACCGCCATGAGCGAAATGGCCGCCACCGTGCATGAGGTGGCGCGTAACGCCGAGGCCGCCGCTGCGTCCACCGAGGACGCCGACAACCGGGTCGGTCGCGGCACCGAGGTGGTGCGCCAGACCCTGGTGCGGATCGACCAGCTGGCGGCGGCGATGGCCACCACCACCCAGAGCATCGAGCGTCTCAGCCAGGACACCCAGCGCATCGATTCGGTGCTGGATGTGATCAAGAGCGTGGCCGAACAGACCAACCTGCTGGCCCTCAACGCCGCCATCGAGGCCGCCCGCGCCGGCGACCAGGGCCGCGGCTTTGCCGTGGTGGCCGACGAGGTGCGCGCGTTGGCCAAGCGCACCCAGCAGTCCACCGCGGAAATCGAAGGCCTGATCGCCACGTTGCGCGAGGGCGCACGGCGTTCGGTGGCCGACATGCAGCAGAGCGGCGCCCTGGTCGCCCATGTGGTCGCCGATGCCAATCAGACCGAAGGCGCCCTGGCCGGGATTGCCGAGGCGGTGACCCTGATCTTCGAGATGAACCAGCAGATCGCCGCGGCGGCCGAACAGCAGACGGCGGTGGCCGAAGAGATCAGCCGCAGTGTGACCTCGATTCGCGATATCGCCGATCAGTCCTCGCTGGCGATGGACGAAACGGCCGACTCGAGCATTCGCCTGGCCCAGCTGGGCCGCGAGCTGCAGGGCATGGCCGGGCATTTCCGCTTGTAGATTTCGCCTGAAAGTGAGAACCGCGCTCACAGTTTCGTCAGCAAAGGTTTCACGGCGCTTTGCCCGCCGGATGCCGGCCAGTAGCATCGACGCACTTGGATAAGCCCGGAGCGAACGATGCGCACACGACTGAATGCCTGCCTGGATGCGGTGAATCAGGTGCTGCTGGGCAAGGAGCCGCAGGTGCGCCTGGCCCTGGCCTGCCTGCTGGCGCGCGGCCATCTGCTGATCGAGGACTTGCCGGGCATGGGCAAGACCACCCTCAGCCACGCCCTGGCCAGGGTCCTGGGCCTGAGCTTTCAGCGCATCCAGTTCACCTCCGACCTGTTGCCCGGCGACATTCTCGGCACCTCGGTGTTCGACCGGGAAAGCGGGCAGTTCCTCTTCCATCCGGGGCCGATCTTCGCCGAGCTGGTGCTGGCCGACGAGATCAACCGGGCCACGCCGAAGAGCCAGAGCGCGCTGCTCGAAGCCATGGAGGAGGGCCAGGTGACCATCGAGGGCGCGACCCGGCCGCTGCCGGAACCCTTCTTCGTGATCGCCACGCAGAACCCGGTGAGCCAGGGCGGTACCTTCGCCTTGCCCGAGTCGCAGCTCGATCGCTTCCTCATGCGCCTGTCCCTCGGTTACCCGGCCAAGGCCGCGGAAAAAGCCCTGCTCCTCGGCGATTCGCGGCGCTCGTTGCTGCCGCGCCTGGAGGCCATTCTCGACCATGCCGAGCTGGCGCTGATCCAGGCCGAGGTGCCCAGGGTGCGCGCCAGCGATGCGCTGATCGACTATGTGCTGCGCCTGGTCGATGCCACCCGCAGCCAGCCGCAGTTCGCCTGGGGCCTGTCGCCGCGCGCCAGCCTGGCCTTGCTCGCCGCCGCCCGCGCCTGGGCCTTTCTCGACGGCCGCGATTACGTGATTCCCGAGGATGTGCAGGCGGTGTTGCCGGCGGTGGTCGGCCACCGCCTGCGCGAGCGCAGCGATCCGACCGGGCATGGCGGTGGCGCGCTGGTGCAATGGTTGCTGCGCGAGGTGCCGGCGCTTTGAGGCAAGCGCTCAAACAACGCTGGCAGCGCTGGCTGAGCCGGCGGCTACCTCCCGCCGCCAGCGTGCGCCTGACCCAGCGGCGGATCTTCATCGTGCCGACCCGGGTCGGGCTAGCATTTGCCCTGGCGCTGCTGCTGATGCTGCTGGCCGCGATCAATTACCAGAACAGCCTGGCCTATGCCCTGACGTTTCTGCTGGCATCGCTGTTTATCGTCGCCATCCTGCACACCTACCGCAACCTGGCGGGTCTGGAGCTCAAGGCTGCTGGCGCGCGCTCGGTGTTCGTCGGCGAGCAGGGGCAGTTTCGCCTGCGCCTGGAAAGCAGCGCGCGGGCGCACCAGGCGATTGCCCTGGGCTGGCCGGGCACGGCCTATCAGACCCGGGATGTGCCGGCGCAAGGCGTCAGCGAGTGCGAGCTGAGCCTTCCAGCATTGCGCCGCGGCTGGCTGCGACCGGGGCGCTTGCGGGTCGAGAGTCGTTTCCCGCTGGGCATCCTGGTGGCCTGGAGCTGGGTCGACCTGGATCAGGCGCTGCTGGTCTATCCGCAACCGCTGGAAGGCGAGTTGCCGCTGGCCGCAGGCGCCGATGACCAACTGGACGAGCAGGGCATGCGCGCCCGCGGCCCAGGCAGCGAGGATTTCCAGGGGCTGAAGAGCTACCAGCCCGGCGACTCCAAGCGGCGTCTGCACTGGAAGGCCTATTCCCGCGGCCAGGGCCTGCTGGTCAAGGACTTCGCCGCGCTCGGCGGGCGCGACCCCTGGCTGGATTTCGAGGCGCTGGCGGGCGATGTCGAGCTGCGCCTGTCGCTGCTCTGTCATTGGGTGCTGCAACTGTCCGAGCGCCAGCAGCCCTTTGCCCTGCGCTTGCCGGGCCAGTTGCTGGCGCCCGCCAGCGGCGAGCAGCACCGCGATGCCTGTCTGCGCGCCCTGGCGCTGTTCGGTACGCCGGGGTGAGCGGGCCGGCGGAGATTCCGCGGATCAGCCTGACCTGGTTGCTGGTCGCCCAGCTGCTGGTGATCGTGCCGCACCTGAGCCATCTGCCGCTGTGGATCCTCGGCCTGTGGCTGGGCTGCGCGGCCTGGCGCATCCAGATCCTGCGCATGCGCGCCGGCTATCCGAATGCCTGGGTCAAGGGCGGCTTGATGCTCGGTGTGGCCGTCGGCGTGTTGCTTTCCCGCGGCAGTTTGATTGGCCTGGATGCAGGGGTGGTGTTGCTGGTCGCCGCCTTCATCCTCAAGCTGCTGGAAATGCGCACGCGCCGCGATGCCCTGGTGGTGATCTTTCTCGGTTTCTTCGTGGTGGTCAGCGCCTATCTGTTCGACGACAGCCTGCTCGCCGCACTGTTCAGCCTGCTGCCGGTCACCGCCCTGCTGGCGGCCCTGATCGGCCTGCAGCAGAGCGGCGTCGCCGCGCAGCCCTGGGCCACCGCACGGCTGGCTGGCGGCTTGCTGCTGCAGGCCGTGCCCCTGATGCTCCTGTTGTTCGTGTTCTTCCCGCGTATCGGGCCGCTGTGGTCGCTGCCGCTGCCGAGCGAGCGCGCGCTCAGCGGCTTGGCCGAGAGCATGACACCGGCGGATATCGCCGAATTGAGCCGCTCGGGCGGCTTGGCCTTTCGCGCCAGTTTCGAAGGCCAGGTGCCGCCCCGCGAGCAGCTCTACTGGCGGGCGTTGACCTTCGAGCACTTCGACGGCCGGCGCTGGTCGCAGTCCGCCTTCGCCCGGTTGCCGCTGGCGCCGGCCTGGGAGAAGCAGGGTGAGCCGCTGCGCTACAGCATCCTCATGCAGCCCAGTTCGCAGTCCTGGCTGTTCGCCTTGGACGTCGCCGAGACCAGCCTGGAAAACACCCGGCAGATGAGCGATTACCGCCTGCAGCGGGGGCGGCCGGTCGAGCGCAGCTTGCTCTACCAGGTGACCTCCTGGCCGTCGGCAGTGCGTGAGCCGGCAGGCTCCAGCGACAACCTGCGCCGCGCCCTGCAACTGCCGGAGAGCGGCGATCCGCGCAGCCGCGCCTGGGGCGCCGAACTCAAGCGGCAATATCCGCAGCCCGAGCAGTTGGTGCAGGCCGTGCTCGGCCATTTCAACCGTGAGCCCTTCGGCTACACCCTGCGCCCGCCTCGGTTGGGCTTGAACAGCATCGATGATTTCCTCTTCGAGACTCGCAACGGCTTCTGCGCCCATTACGCCGGCGCCATGACCTTCGTCCTGCGCGCGGCCGGCATCCCGGCGCGGGTGGTGGCCGGCTACCAGGGCGGCGAATACAACCCCGGCGGCGACTACGTCCAGGTGCGCCAGTTCGATGCCCACGCCTGGGTCGAATACTGGCAGGCGGGCAAGGGCTGGCTGAGTGTCGATCCGACTTTCCAGGTGGCCCCGGAGCGGATCGAACTGGGCCTGGAGGAGGCGCTGGTCGACGAGCAGAGTTTTCTCGAAGACTCGCCCTTCTCGCCGTTGCGGTACCGCCAGCTGACTTGGCTGAACCAGCTGCGCCTGGGCTGGGACAGCCTCAACCATGGCTGGCAGCGCCTGGTGCTCGGCTACCAGGGCGCGCAGCAGCTGCAGTTGCTGCAACGCTGGTTCGGCCGTATCGACGCCCGGATCCTGGCGCTCGTCCTGGTGGGTGGTGGTGGGCTGTTGCTGGGGCTGCTGGCGCTCTGGCTATTCAAGCCCTGGCGGCGCGAGCGTGACCCCCAGCGGCGCCTGTTCCGGCGCTTCGAGCGCTTGCTGGCGCGGCATGCCGTGCCGCGTCAGCCGGGCGAAGGCGCGCGCGCCTATGCCGAGCGTGCGGCGCTGGCCTTGCCGGCCCAGGCGCAGGCCATTCATGATTTCGCGGCCGCCTTCGAGGCGCAGCGCTATGGCGGAGACGCGGCTTGCCCGGCAGCGTTGCGCGCGCACCTGGTGGTCTTGCGCCGGGCGTTGCCCTGGTGGGCCGGCCTGCGCTCGACAGCGACTCGCGATCCGTAGGGCGCGGACAGTGCGCCGGAAATGCCTGGTATTACCTGCACGCCCAGCAATCTCCCGGCGCCCTGCTAAGCTGGCAGCTCTGGCAGGCTGGAATTGAGGGGCCTATGGGACGCTTCATCGAGGGCGAATTGCAGCAGGTTCTCCGCCTGCAGATTACGCTGTATGCCTGCCGCGAACGTTTGCTGGCGGCGACCGATCCCGAGGCCCTGCACGATCTGCGCATCGCCCTGCGCAAGCTGCGCAGCCTGCTGCAGCCGCTGCGCGGCGTGGAGGCCTGTGATGCGCTGCAGCAACAGGCGGCCGAGCTTGGGCGAATCAGCGGGCCGTTGCGTGATCTCGAGGTGCTGCTCGCCCATTTGCAGGGGCTGGGCATGCGCGATGCGGTCAGCCGGCGTCAGCCGCGGCTGCTCGAGGGGTATCGAGCGCTGCTGGCCGACGACCCGCTGCCGGCGCTGTTCGAGGCGCTGGACCAGTGGCCGCAAGCGTGGCGACAGGCCGCGGCGGACGCCGAACTGGCTGGCCTGGCTAAACGGGTCAAACGCCGTCTGGCCAAGCAGCAACGACGCCTGGGCGAGGCGCTGGTCGATCCGGCGCATGATCGCCATCGCCTGCGCTTGTTGATCAAGCGCGTGCGCTACGGCGCCGAGGCCTATCCAACGCTGAGCGGGTTGTCGGCCAACACCCTGGCGCGCTTGAAGGCGGCGCAGTCGGCGCTGGGCGATTGGCATGATCGCTTGCAGTGGTTGCAGCGGGCCGAGCAGGAAGCGGATCTGGCTGCTTGCGTCGATACTTGGCGCACGGCCTTGCAGGCAGCCGAGGAGGCGGTGGATCTGCAGTTGCTGATGTTGCAGGAGGATTTTGCCTGCTAGTGCAGCACCAGATCTTCCCCGCGTTCCTGCTGCCAGTCATCATGGCTCTGTGCTGCGGCCTCGCCGGACATCTGATGGATGATCTCGAAGTAATCCTGTTTGAGCGGATCCTGCATTATCTGGCTGCGGGTCTTGACCCTGATCGCATAGATGCTCTGCACATTCTGGTGATCGAAGGCGCGCCATTGCTGGGGGCCCTTGAGCAGGCTGTAGCGGTGATTCTCGAGGGCCTGGATCAGTTTCTCGCTGTCCAGGCTGGCGCTGCGGCGCACGGCATCGGCCCATTGCTGGACGATGCTGTAGGCCGAGGCGGCAGCGCTGTCGGGATATTCCCCATGCTGGCGAATGTAGTCGTCGACAAACGCTTGCCCGGCCGGGCTTTTTTCCTGGGCGGGTATTTGCCAGGTCCATGACTCGGTGCCGATCACGCCTTGCATGACCTTGGGGCCGGCCTGTTGCACGATGCTCTTGCTCAGGTGCGGCACTATGATCTGCATGCGCGTGTGCAGTCCCAGGTTGTGCGCCAGGCGCATGGTGTGCCGCAGGTCTTCGCCGAGCAGCGCCAGCACCAGAATCTCGGCATCGCTGGCGGCGGCCTTGTGCAGGGCGTCCAGGTAGTGCCGTCGCAATGCGCTGGACGAGGGCAGGGCGCTGCGGCCGTGACGGGCGCGATCCTGGCTACCGGTGGTGGCGCGCAGCTCGCTTTCGATGCTGCGCCCCCAGGTGTCGTCGACGATGATGTAGTGGTAGCGCTGGCGCGGCATGTGCCAGCCGAGGTATTCGCCGAGCACGCGGGCGCTCATCAGGGCGCTGTTGGACTCGCGAAACAGGTAACGGTGCCCCTCGCGGCCGGTGACCTCGTTGGCATAACTGAGCGTGGCGAAGTACAGCAGGCCGAGCTGCCGGGCGCGCTTGCCGGCGGCGATTGCCTCTTCGCTGGTGGCGCCGCCGAAGACCATCTGCGCACCCTGGCGGGCGAAACGCTCGACATTGTTCCGGGCGTTCTGCGCGCGCGAGGCACTGTTGCGGGTCAGTAGCTGCACGGGACGCCCGAGCAGGCCGCCATTGCTGTTGATGGCGTCCACCGCCATCAGCGCGCCGCGGTGCAGTTCCAGGCCTTCGGTCTTGTAATTGCCGGTGCGTGGGTAGCTGAGACCGATTTTGATCGGTTCGGCTTGCAGGCTATTGCCCAGGCAGCCGAGTAGCAGGCAGCAGATGAGGGTGATGCGGGCCATGGGGGCTCGCTCCTTGGCGTGGGGAGCGCACTTTCTAAACGCTGCGGGGCGCGTTGGGTATGCTCTTTTCAGGTGGCCAGGGTGGCACTTAAGTCGCGGTGACGGAACCGCTGCAGGCGCCGGCGCAGGCCGCGAGCGCTGTGACACGGGCAATAAGAGTTGCAACGGATCGCCAGCCGCTCGCGCTCACGGGAGTCGTGCGCTGTCTGTCGTGGCGGGCAAGTATTGCTACCAAGGGAGTAGTTAAATCGGCACTGCGATCAATTGTTGCCTGAGCCCCTGCAGCCAAGAATTAGCGGCAGACCGGGAAAATTTCCCGGGGATAACAATTAACCCGCAGAGGTAACCGCAATGAAACACTCCGGTCTACGCAAGCCCTTGGTGCTGAGTGCACTGTGCACTGCCATGTTCTTCCCCGCCGCTTCGGCGTTGGCTGTCACCGATCAGGAAATCCTCGACGATGTGAACTCCACCAACCAGATCGTGACCAACGGCATGGGCCTGCAAGGTCAGCGCTACAGCACGCTGGATATCCTCAATACCGACAACATCAAGGATCTGCGCCCGGTCTGGGCGATGTCCTTCGGTGGTGAAAAGCAGCGCGGCCAGCAAGCCCAGCCGATGATCAAGGACGGCGTGATGTACGTCACTGCCTCCTACTCGCGGGTGTTCGCCGTGGATGCGCGCACCGGCAAGGAACTCTGGCAGTACGATGCGCGCCTGCCGGATGACATCCGTCCGTGCTGCGACGTGATCAACCGTGGTGTGGCCTTGTACGGCGACCTGGTGATCTTCGGCACCCTGGACGCCAAGCTGGTGGCCCTGAACAAGGACACCGGCAAAGTGGTGTGGCGCAAGAGCGTCGCCGACCACAAGGCCGGTTACTCGATCACCGCGGCGCCGCTGGTGATCAATGGCAAGCTGATCACCGGGGTCTCCGGTGGCGAATTCGGCGTAGTGGGCAAGATCGAAGCCTATGACCCGAAAAATGGCGAACTGCTGTGGACCCGGCCGACCGTGGAAGGCCACATGGGTTACGTCTACAAGGACGGCAAGGCGGTCGAGAACGGCATCTCCGGCGGCGAAGCCGGCAAGACCTGGCCAGGCGACCTGTGGAAGACCGGCGGTGCGGCGCCCTGGCTGGGCGGCCTGTACGACCCGGAAACCAACCTGCTGCTGTTCGGTACCGGTAACCCGGCGCCATGGAACTCGCACCTGCGCCCTGGCGACAACCTCTATTCGTCCTCGCGTCTGGCCCTGAACCCGGACGACGGCACCATCAAGTGGCATTTCCAGACCACTCCGCACGACGGCTGGGACTTCGACGGCGTCAACGAGCTGGTGTCCTTCAACTACCAGGAAGGCGGCAAGACCATCAAGGCCGCGGCCACCGCCGACCGTAACGGTTTCTTCTACGTGCTCGACCGCACCAACGGCAAGTTCATTCGCGGCTTCCCCTTCGTCGACAAGATCACCTGGGCCAAGGGCCTGGACAAGAACGGCCGGCCGATCTACGACGAGGCCAACCGCCCCGGTGCGCCGGGTGGCGAGACCAAGGGCAGTTCGGTATTCGCCGCACCGGCCTTCCTCGGCGCGAAGAACTGGATGCCGATGGCCTACAGCCAGGACACCGGCCTGTTCTATGTGCCGTCCAACGAATGGGGCATGGACATCTGGAACGAGGGGATCGCCTACAAGAAGGGCGCGGCCTACCTCGGTGCCGGTTTCACCATCCGTCCGCTGAACGAGGACTACATCGGCGTGCTGCGCGCCATCGACCCGAAAACCGGCAAGGAAGTCTGGCGTCACAAGAACTACGCGCCATTGTGGGGCGGGGTGATGACCACCAAGGGTAACCTGGTATTCACCGGCACGCCCGAGGGCTTCCTGCAGGCCTTCAATGCCAAGACCGGCGACAAGGTCTGGGAATTCCAGACCGGTTCCGGCGTGCTCGGCTCCCCGGTTACCTGGGAAATGGACGGCGAGCAGTATGTCTCCGTACTCTCCGGCTGGGGCGGTGCGGTACCGCTGTGGGGCGGCGAAGTGGCCAAGCGGGTGAAGAACTTCAACCAGGGCGGCATGCTCTGGACCTTCAAGCTGCCGAAGGACCTGGTCGCCAAGCGCTGATCGGTTAGTCTCAAAGCACAGGGCCGGCCTCTCAGCCGGCCTTGTGCTTTTTGTCGTATGGGATCTGTCGCCCCGCTCGGCCAGGACACGGCGCTGTAACCGTTGTCCAGCCTCCTTCCGGAGAGGGCAGGCCATCAGACGCTCGTCGCTACGCGACTGCCACATGCCATTGCCGCGTAGGCGTAATGCCTTTGAACGGCCATCTCTGGCGCCAGCGGTAAGCCAGGCGCTCAAGGCGTCGCTAGTGCAATTCGGGAGCGGTTGCGTGGGGCGGATTGCATCCGGGCGAAAAAACGCTGCTCACTTGGCTTAAGTGAACAACATTGGGTAGTGAGTGGGGAGGGGCATGGCCTCCCGGGGTTTCAATGCCTGCGCGGGCAATCCGTCTGACTTTGACGCGGGTCGCGAGAAAGCCAGACGGGTCTGCTTGGTTCAGCTTGGTACTTTAGGTACGTGACCAAAGAGTTCCTGGGCGAAGCGCACGCGCTCCTCCGGAGTCTCGCTGATGCCTTTTTTCGCCAGCTCGACCAGGCGCGCCTCCACGGCATGGGCGCGGTGGGTGAGGCCGCAATCGTTGGCGATCTGGATGTTCAGGCCGGGGCGCGCGTTGAGCTCGAGAATCAGGGGGCCTTTCTCCTGATCGAGAACCATGTCCACGCCGATATAGCCCAGGCCGCACAGTTCATAGCAGCCGGCGGCCAGCTTCATGAAGCCATTCCAGTTGGGTAGCTGCACGCCGTCTACCGAGTTGGTGGTGTCGGGGTGCTTGCTGATCTTGTTGTTCAGCCAGGTGCCGCGCAGGGTCATTCCGGTCGCCAGGTCCACGCCCACGCCAATGGCGCCCTGGTGCAGGTTGGCCTTGCCGCCGGACTGGCGGGTCGGCAGGCGCAGCATGGCCATCACCGGGTAGCCCTTCAGCACGATGATGCGGATGTCCGGCACGCCTTCGTAGCTGATGCTCTTGAAGATGGGGTCGGGGGTGACGCGGTATTCGATCAGTGCGCGGTCACGGTGGCCGCCCAGCGAGTACAGGCCGGTGAGGATACTGGAGATCTGATGTTCGATTTCCTCATGGCTGATGATCTTGCCGGAAACCGTTCGATAGCGATCCTCGAAACGGTCGGCGATGACCAGGATACCGTCACCGCCGGCGCCCTGGGCCGGCTTGATCACGAAGTCCGGTCGCTCGCCAATGATCTCGCGCAGCTTGTCGATGCCCTTTTCGGTCTCGATCACGCCGT
>RCUR01000098.1_pt1 | contig 27495 bp, 20 predicted proteins | sample 2166151 | NCBI WGS metagenome assembly RCUR01 (sample SAMN09932785, study PRJNA488358) | compost metagenome | isolation source: compost soil in an enriched community | place: Germany: Experimental Botanical Garden
ACGATAACTCCATTCTTAGGCTTCCCTTTGGCAGCAGAATACTCCAAAACTAATTTCTTTCTCGAAATCAATTCTTTACGAATCCCTTCCTTACCATAAGTAAAGTCTTTGGGAGCGCCTCCTGCTACTGGAGTTGCTAACATTCCAACGTATCTAACCAATTTATTATTTTCCCCCATCAAAATGGTCATGGTACGATTCTCATCAACCTTAACGTCCTTTTTAGTAGGATCTTTATCAGTTTCTTTATCTGGCAAAGCCAAATCCATGGATTGAGGTTTTGACAACGTAGTTGTAAGCATAAAGAATGTAATCAATAAGAATGCCAAATCCACCATGGCAGTTAAATCCACTTTTGAATTTTGTTTTTTACTTCTTACTTTTCCACCTTTGCCACCACCACCGTCGCCGGTATTTAATTCAGCCATTTTAGTGTATTTTTTTTAATTAAAAATTCTCAGATCTTAAACCAGTAACTAAATTAAAGTTATTGACTTTTTGATCTTGCAAGATATCCATAACTTTTTTAATTGCCGGATATTCTTCTCTAGCATCACCTTTGATGGCAATTTGCAATTCTTTATCGTTTACCTCAATATTAGCTATACGAGAATTTTGAACCCATTCCGCTAATTGATTATTTAAAGAATCCTTTGGAATACCAGGCTGATCAGCTTTACTTCTATCAGCTGCTTCCATCGCAATGATACTTTTTAAACTTTCTACAGGAACACCAAAATCATCCATTAATGCAAATTTTGCTGCTTCATCTTCTGTAAAAGTAACTCCATATTTTTGACCCATTAGTTCCAAAGTCCTTTTACGAACTTCTCTCCCTTTCAAATCATAAAAGACTACCCCTTTACCTTTACCAACCGTAATAATTGCTAAATCAGATGTTGGCAATTTAGTACTATTAGTAGACTGAGGTGTATCTACTGGCAATGCTTCAGGAAGCTTTGCTGTAGCGGTCAAAATGAAGAACGTTAGTAGAAGGAACGCTACATCACACATTGCTGTCATGTCGGTTGATGTAGACTTCTTAGACATTTTTATTTTTGCCATTTTTTCTTTATATATTATTAACTTTTATGTTAATAAATTTATACTATTTTAGAGTTCCTCTAAATCTTCTGTAAGTATTTACAATTGCAGTACCAGCTTCGTCGATTGAGTAAGTTAATGTATCAATTTTAGAAGTAAATAAATTGTAACTAACAATTGCTAAAGCAGAAGTAGAGATACCTGTTGCAGTATTGATAAGTGCTTCTGAAATACCATTTGCTAATGCAGCTGAATCAGGAGATCCTGCAGCAGATAATGCACTAAACGCTTTAATCATACCTGTTACTGTTCCTAACAATCCAGCAAGAGTTCCTAAAGAAACTAATGTAGAAAGAATAGTCATGTGTTTTTCTAACATTGGCATTTCTAATGAAGTAGCCTCTTCAATTTCTTTGTGAATCATTTCTGAAGCTTGCTCACTATCAAAACCTTCTTTTTTCACGTCTTGGTATTTCACAAGAGCAGATTTAATTGCATTTGCAACAGAACCTTTTTGTTTATCACAAGCATCGATTGCCTCATCAATATGACCACCATTAATACTTGTTTGTACTTTTTTCATAAAAGTATCTAAATTTCCATTACCAGAAGCTTTTGAGATAACAAAATATCTTTCAAAAGAAAAAACAATTACCATCAACAATAACCCCATCAAAACAGGAACAATTGGCCCTCCTTTATAAACCATTGCCAAATAATTTCCTGGTAGTGGATGACCTGAATTTACTCCTCCTTCAAAATTAGAGCCAGCTCCCATTATAAAATTCCATATTAACCATCCTACGAAAACACATAATACGATGATGATTCCTGAAATCATTCCTCCTCCATTTGAAGTGCTTTCTTTTTTAACTTTAACGTTTGCCATTTTTTTTAATTTTAATAGTTTTAAATAATTTTTATTTTTTAGTTATATTTAACTTGTAGAGGAGCAAATTTATACGTTTAGTTTAAATAAAAAAACTTTTTTTAATTTTAATTATAGTTAATTTTAATCCAAAAAAAAAAGACGTTTTTTAACTTTCTAAATTTTACTTCAAAAAACTCAAGTAAATCCATTATTTAATGTAAAAAAAACACTTTTTTTTAAAATATTAAAACAATTACTCAAGAAAACCAAGAGAAACCATCAAGATAATTTTTTTTTACTATTTACAACAAATAAGCATAAAACTTACGGTTAACACATAAAATAACTACTCTGAAAGAATAATAGTAACTTGCAGATGATTTAAATTCAAATTATTATGAATAAAAAAGAAGACTTTATACGACATATTAATGAGGGCTATTTTTCTAAAGGGGAAAGTCTAATTTTAGGGGGAGCCATACTAGATGGTGAAGCATTAGCAGACGCACATGTAAAAATCCCACTAAAAACTCTAAATCGTCATGGCCTGATTGCCGGAGCCACAGGAACCGGAAAAACAAAAACCATCCAAGTCCTTTCCGAACAATTATCATCGTTTGGAATACCTGTTCTAATGATGGATATAAAAGGTGATTTTAGTGGCATTGCGAAAGAAGGAGAAGAAAAGTCTTTTATAACAGAGCGTCATGCTAAAATAAATATTCCCTATAAAACAGCCAGTTTTCCCGTTGAACTCTTGACTTTATCCGAACAAAGCGGAGTCCGTCTTCGGGCAACAATCTCAGAATTTGGTCCTGTATTATTTTCTAGAATTTTAAATCTGAATGACACCCAAGCTGGAGTGGTTTCGGTAATCTTTAAATATTGCGACGATAATAAAATTCCTTTATTGGACATCAAAGACATTAAAAAAGTCATCAACTTCATCACTGAAGAAGGAAAGGATGAAATAACAGAAGAATACGGGAAAATTTCCACCTCCACTACCGGCACTATTCTGAGAAAAATTATTGAATTGGAACAACAAGGAGCCGATCTGTTTTTCGGCGAAATGTCTTTCGATATTAACGATTTAATGCGCATCGACGAAAACGGCAAAGGATATATTAATATCATCCGTCTAACTGATATTCAAGACAAACCAAAACTATTCTCCACATTCATGTTAAGTTTGCTGGCTGAAATTTACCAGCAGATGCCCGAAAAAGGGGACGCAGACCAACCGGAACTAGTTATTTTCATAGACGAAGCTCATTTGATTTTTAACGAAGCCAGTAAAACTTTATTAGAACAAATAGAAACTATTGTAAAATTAATTCGTTCCAAAGGAATTGGCGTCTATTTCATAACTCAAAATCCTATGGATATTCCCAGTGGTGTATTGGCGCAATTGGGTCTAAAAATACAGCATGCTTTAAGGGCCTTCACTGCCAATGACAGACAGTCCATCAAACAAACGGCAGATAATTACCCCACTACCCAATATTACAAGACCGATGAAGTTTTGACCAGTCTTGGAATAGGTGAAGCTTTTGTAACTGCCTTGAATGAAAAGGGAATTCCAACACCTCTTGTCGCTACAATGATGCGGGCACCTATGAGCAGAATGGATGTTTTGACCGAAAGTGAAATTCAGGAAATCAATTCCAAATCAAAGCTGGTAAAAAAATATAGTGAACTTATTGACCGGGAAAGCGCATACGAAATGCTAAATAAAAAAATTTCGACTGAAGCTCAACAAGCCCAAGAAACCGAAGAACAAGTTAAAAAGGAAAAAGAAGAACAAAAGCCTTCTGAGCTTACGGGAACAGTCACAAAATCAGTACTCAAAGTGCTAACAAGTGCCACCTTTATTCGCGGTGCATTTGGCATTTTATCGAAAATATTAAAAAAATAATTTTTAGTAATTTAAAAACCCTTTCGCAGTTTCAAACTATGAAAGGGTTTTTCTATTATCGTTCTAAGAGTTCCAAAATCTTATTTTCTACTTCTTTACTATCCCAAATTTTCTCAATATTCTCCATTTTCAAAACCTCTTCCATAATTTCATTTTGAAAATCCCCAATAGCTAATGCTTCTGCGTAAGGACGGTCACTGAAAGTAACCCGACTGTAAAGCGGAATCCATTTTTCAGGATATTTATCAGAGAATGATTTTTCTATTTTCTTTTGCAAGAGAAACTTTTCATCAGCAGTTTTGGTACTCATTTCCATAAAATTGCGATAAGAAAGTTCCGCAATTGCATCTGCATTTGGCTTTCGTGATTTTTGATATTCAGAGAAAATGGCTTTCCAATCATCTCCATATTTTTGTATCATTTCATTAAGAACCGAAATATCTTCAAAACCGGCATTCATTCCTTGTCCATAAAACGGAACAATCGCATGACAGGCATCACCAATTAATGCTATTTTATCCTCATACGTCCAAGGAAAACATTTCATAGTAACCAATGTACTTGTTGGATTTTTAAAAAAATCTTCGGCCAATTTTGGAATAACATCAATAGAATCAGGGAAATTTTTCTCAAAGAATTCCTCAACCAATTTTCTGTCTGTCAAAGACGCAAACGAATTTTCACCTTCAAAAGGCATAAACAAAGTACACGTAAAACTGCCATCCAAATTAGGCAAAGCAATCAACATGTATTCCCCTCGGGGCCAAATATGGAACGAATTTTTATCTAATTTATGGGAGCCATCCGGATTTGCCGGAATATTTAATTCCTTATAACCGATAGTTAAAAATTCCTGCGAATAATTAAACATGCTTTGACGCTGCATACGATGGCGGATTCTTGAAAAAGCGCCATCTGCACCAAAAACCATATCATATTTTTTCTCCTCCCAGGCACCCCTTTCAGTTTCCCCAATATGTAAGGTGGCTTCATCCAGAGTTACATCCCAAATTTTATGCTCAAAAAAGAATTCTGCACCGGCTGCTTCTGCCAAATCAATCATTTTTCTGTTCAGAGTTCCTCTGGAAATCGAATAAATAGACTCCCCTTCCTGACCGTAATTCTGAAAATTAAGCTTATCAACAAGATGAATTGCACGCTTATCCATTGGAATTGCAATCTCTCGCACCGCATCGCCAACTCCTACCCCATCTAAAGCTTTCCAACCTCTATTAGACATCGCTAAATTAATTGACCGTCCAGAAAACTGAATTTGACGAATATCCGGACTTCTGTCATAGACATGAACGATGTGACCCGCTTTGCGTAAATAAATAGCAAGCAAAGAGCCCACTAATCCAGAACCTACAACAGCAATTTTTTGAGGATTTTGCATTAAATTTTTATAAAAAAGTTAGGCAAAATTACTGATTTATTATTTTAGGGGCTTTAAAAACAATCAATTTTTACGCGGAATAAAAACCAATTTTGTTGAAGTTCTAACAATTTCCTTCTTATTCATTTTCATTTTTCTAAACTTTCCTGAATTGTAAAGTTCCGCCTGATCGTTATAATGGGTACTCATAGGGTTCCCTGATTGACCTGTCGGTAAAATACTCCAACTGTTTTCAATATCTGAAAAATCAATAATTCTTCGCGTAGAGGGGCCACCCTTCACAGCATAATTACCATCTTCCGTAAAATCAAAAAATAAATTATTAATCACTTCTGTTGAACCTGAGACTTCAAAAGGTCCCACGTTAAAAAATGGCCTCAAAGCTGCCACCTTCCCCAAAGGATGCTGGTGCTCAACCGTATGCACTTTATTCCATGTCCAAGAAGGAATTGAACTTCCCAACTGTTTTTCTAATGCCTTAATTGCTTCATTAAACGATTGAGACAGAATTTGACTTCTGGTTTCTTTCAGATTTCTTGTTTTAACATTATCCCACCAAAGCGACTCTCTATTCCCAATTTGTTTTGCAATAATCTGCTTCATCAGATGTGTCCCTAAAAACTGTTTAAAATTAACCGTTCCCAATTCATCTTCAAAGGTGTTTTTTAAGTACAAATAAATCCACTTGTTGTAAATTGTAGGTGCAACATCCTCCAAATTATTAGATCCATTCCAAGCTTTTAAAACAGCTATGGCTTCTTTCTCATTTTTAGAAAGTGCATTATTGCTCACAGCGGAAATTAAAGTTTTAACTACATCGGGAGCAACAGCAGAAGTATTATCGAAAATCATTTCGCTCACTGTTTCTTTATCCCAATTAGATTTTGGCTGCAATAATTGTGTGATTCTCTTCGCTCTGTCTTCGGGGAGATAATACCCCGGATACAAAAAACCATCAATAGGTTCCGGCTGGTTGTTTGCAGAATATACATAATTCCAATCTGGATTTACTGCAGATGGATTTTTCGAAAAATCCAAATATTCAGCAATATCATCATTCCCACTGGCGCCATCCAAAATAAAATTCGGATTCACTCCCGGTTTATGTTTATACAATTTACCTGTGGCCCACCATGCCACATTTCCTTTGGCATCACCATACATCACATTTAAGCCGGGGGCGGCAATCAAAGCCACTCCTTCCTGGAAATCCTCCTTACTTTTGGCATGAGAAATTTTATAGACAGCATCCAGAATCTGTATGGGTTGTTGCGTATAAATCCAAGACAGAGCCACTGGTTTGTCTTTATTTAAACCTTCAATTAAATCATTCATAATCGGTCCGTGACGGCTCACTTTCAGATTCAGAACCACATCGGCGGTATCTTTTACTTTTATCGTTTTTTGACTAATTTCATACTCACTAAAACCTGTTGGAGTTTTGTATTTATTTACGTCGCCCGGGCTATTTTCCTCTTGATACAAATCAATATCATCATTTTCAAACATAGTTAAACCGTAAGCATAGTCACGGTTATGCCCTAACAAGGGAAATGGAGTTCCTGCTAAATAACAACCATACAATTCAAAATTAGGAGTTACCAAATGTGCTTCATACCAAGTTCCCGGCTGTGAGAAGCCAATATGAGGATCATTTGCAAAAATAACTTTGCCATTTTTGGTTTTTTCAGGAGCTATTACCCAGCTGTTGCTTCCCACAAATGGAGGGATTGGTGATTGATCTAATAATGAGGCAATCGACGTGGAAATGGCTATATATTCTTGCGGTTTTGCGGCAGCATTTTTGATTCGTGTCGTATTGAAAGAACTATCGACCCCAAAATTCTTGAGGTAGTCCATACCATATTTATTACGAATATCAGTCAATAACGGATCTGATTTTTGAGCCATCGCAAAACTAAAAGACATGTACCCAAAAATATTATAAACGTCTTTTATCGTAAATTTTTCTTTTTTTACTCCAATTAACTGAAATTCAACAGGCGTTTTCCCCTCTTCAATATATTGGTTGATACCATCTAAATAAGCCATAGTCAATTGGTAACTTGGGCTGTTTTTATCCAAAGATGCTATCGCTTTTGCCGAAGCTTCTTCGATTCCGAGTCCTGCGAAAAATTTATCATTTTTTAAGGCAACCGAACCAAAAATTTCCGATAATCGTCCCGGTGCAATCCGACGCATCAATTCCATTTGCCAAAGTCTGTCTTGGGCATGAACATAACCCAAAGCTACCATCGCATCCTTTTGATTATCGGCATAAATATGAGGCACTCCAAATTCATCAAAATAAACAGTTGTCTCCTTTTGAATGTTTTTCAGTTGCAGTTCACCTTCGTATTTTGGTTTTATGTAAAAGGCATAAACAACTAATGCGAGAACAATTAAGGCCGCTAGTGAAAACAAAACAAGAAGTACATTTTTTATTTTTTTCATTTTGAATACATTTTTGATTAACAAATATATATGATTTGTCGATTATTTTAGTGCATCTGTTTTTTAACTAGACTAAATTGTTTTTTCATCAAAAATAGCTCATGATATTTATCAGGTTTTAAATGAATGCTTTTTATAATCTTTGCACCATATTAAAAACGAATTCATTCCAATGACAACAAACACACAACCAATACATACTTTCCATATTCCGGTTATGGGATTGGCGTATACGATAGATAGCCCAATTCGTGTGGCTAAATATGGCATATCTTCTGTGATATCGATTGCCGACGATGAATTGATAGAAAAAATGAATGCTTTTTATCATGAAAAATTTGATCTTCCATACCAAGAAATAACACAAAAAATGCATGACTATCGTGCAGAGCGTATTACGTCTTATTTGAATTTGGTTGACAAAATAGTAAAAGAAAAATTCGAAACTTTCAAAACAGAATTAGCTGAAAGCAAATTGGCCTTAGATAATTATATTGCTATGTTGCCAAACAAATCCGAAATAAAAAAAGGATTGCAAAATTTAATCGAAGACGGAATTGCTTTTAAAGATAATATCAAAAATTATTTAGAAAGTCATTTAGCTCCTGGCGACATCGATGTAAATATCATGACTAAACTGGACAAGGATAATTTCAATAAAAAAGAACAATTACCCGTTTCATTTAATGATGCTCACGCAGCTCTTCGCGGTTTTGCCAATAGCACATTAGAATCTTCTGTTGTACTTTCGGCTGGAATGAATCCTAGATTGTACAGCTATTTCGAAAATTTTCCGGTGTTTTTCCCGGATGCCAATAATAGGCTTCAAAAGAAAATCACCCTGAAAGTGAGCGATTTTCGTTCGGCAATGATTCAAGGGAATTTTTTAGCCAAAAAAGGTCTTTGGGTTTCTGAATACCGAATTGAATCAGGACTAAATTGCGGAGGACATGCTTTTGCTACCGATGGTTTCTTATTAGGTCCTATTTTAGAAGAATTCAAACAGAAAAAAGACCAGTTAATCCAATCAGCACATGATTTGATGGTAAAAGCACTTGGTCAAAAAGAAATGCCAATACCAGAAACACCTTTGGATTTAAAAATCACCGTTCAAGGCGGCGTGGGAACTGCGGAAGAACATGACTTTTTATTAAACGAATATGCAGTAGATTCTGTGGGTTGGGGTTCTCCATTTTTACTAGTTCCCGAAGCCACTTCTGTAGATAATGCGACTCGAAAATTATTGGCAAAAGCCAAAGAAGAAGATTTGTATTTGAGCCATATTTCGCCATTAGGTGTTCCTTTTAATACATTGAGAGGTACAACAAATGAAATCATGAAGCAAAAAAGGATTCAGGAAAACAAAGCGGGAAGTTCCTGTCCAAAAAAATTCCTTGCCTTAAACAAAGATGCTGAAGGAAATGCCATTTGCACCGCTTCAAAAAAATATCAAGACACCAAACTTGAAGAATTAGAAAGTAAAAAAGATAGTGTTTCGGCAGAAACTTATGCTAAAATAAAAGACAGTATTACCGAAAAATCTTGTCTTTGCGTAGGTTTAGCAAATGCTTCCTATTTAGAAAATGACATTAAAATAAAAGGACAAGCGCAAGGTGTTGTTATTTGTCCGGGACCTAACATGGCTTATTTTGATCAAGAAGTTTCACTTTCTAAAATGGTTCAACATATTTATGGTAATGATTCCGTATTAAGAGTGACAGACCGCCCGAATATGTTTGTAAAAGAATTGAAGATGTACATGGATTATTTCAAAAATGAAATAAAAGAAGTTGCACAAGAGATTACAACACCTCAAATGAAAAAGTTACAAGCTTTCAAAAACAATATGCTAGAAGGAATTGAGTACTATCACAACTTATTTTCATCTACACATTTCTTTGAAAATGGGGTAAAAGAAATTCAGAAACAACTTGACAATTATAAAACAGAACTGACAGCAATTGAAATTCCAAAATTAGAATTGGCGTGAAATAATTAAAAAACAGTCAATCAATTGACAATTAAAATCATGATTGACATCCGATTTGGTAAACGAAAAAATATGGCGAAACTTAACAGACTTAATTCGTAATGATACTGGTAAAATCTGAGATATTAAGTGCTATTAAGGAGAATACAAAAATTTTGAATTAGTCTTTGCTTAAAACTGTATTTTGTCGTTCACCACTATATATTGTGTGAATTAGTAAAGTAAAAGTCGACTTGGAATATTTTTTCAAGCCGACTTTTATGATTCTCTAAAAACTATTTTTTTAAGCTGTTTTTTCTACAATTCCACGTTTCAGAATTTGTCCAAAATTATACATATCCTCAAAAGAACAGTATAAAGGAACGGGAGCCAGACGGATAACATTAGGTTCACGCCAATCTGTAATTACTCCGTTTTTCATTAAATAATCGAACAAGCTACGTCCTTCTCCGTGAAGAAAAACAGATAATTGCGAGGCTCTTTCGACAGGATTTGATGGTGTAATAATCTCAAAAGTACTGGTTACTTCTTTGTCTATTTCATGAAGTATAAATTCTAAATAGGCCGTGATTTTATCTCTTTTTTGGATTAAGGCATCCATTCCTACTTCGTCAAACATTTCTACAGAAGCCAAGTAAGGCGCTAAAGACAACACAGGCAAATTACTGATTTGCCAACCATCAGCAGCATGAATTGGATCAAAAGAAGGTTCCATTTTAAAACGGCGTTCTTTGTTATGTCCCCACCAACCGGCAAATCTTGGTAGATCAGGATTATTATGGTGCTTTTCATGAACGAAACAACCTGATGCATTTCCTGGTCCTGAATTCATGTATTTATAACTACACCATGCTGCAAAATCAACCTTCCAATCATGAAGTTCCAGTTTAATGTTTCCTGCAGCGTGGGCTAAATCCCAACCCACGTAAGCACCGGCTTTATGACCTGCTTCGGTTATGGTGTTGATATCAAAAACCTGTCCTGTATAGTAGTTAACACCTCCTATTAAAACTAATGCCAATTCCTCTCCCACTTCGGCAATTTTTGACAAAACATCTTCTAAACGAATGTTGTGCTCGCCTTCTCTGCGTTTGATTTCAACAATAGCCTCTTCTGGTTTATACCCATGGAAATGAACCTGGCTTTGAAACATATATTGGTCAGAAGGAAAGGCTTTTTCCTCACAGATGATTTTGTATCTTGTCTTGGTAGGCCTGTAAAACGAAACCATCAATAAATGTAAGTTTACAGTTAAGGTATTCATCACAGTGACCTCTGTTGGCAAAGCGCCCACAATTTTACTCAACGGATTAGCGAAACGTTCATGGTAATCCCACCATGGTTTTTCGGCATAAAAATGGCCTTCGACAGCAAGATCTGCCCAATCATTCATAACTTCATCCACATAGGATTTGGTTCGTTTGGGCTGTAGTCCTAATGAATTTCCAGTAAAATAAATTACCTTTTCTTCGTTGACTTTCGGGAAAATAAATTCATCCTGATATTTATGTAATGGATCTTGTGCATCGAGCTGCTGTGCAAATTCAAGTGTATTTTCGAAATTCATTGTTTGGATTTTGTATGGCAAAAATAGCAAAAAGCAGTTACAGGCCATGACCTGTCCGCACATTTTTTATTCTTTTGCAAAGAAACTGCTTTTTTTAATGCGAAAAATTCAAAAGCAATGTTCATAAAACTAAAATCGTTTTGAATATCATAACGGTCCGCGTGAGGGATAGAAGTGAAAAGCCCACAGTTGCGCGAAGTTCCCAACTTCGTGCAACGAGGACTTGTAACGGATAGCCCGACCCTTGCGGTCACGCCCAAATTTTCAAAACATATAAGGTATAAAGACTCAATAAAGTTGGAGTATTTTGAGTCTTTATAATATTGTACCTTTTGGAAGGAAATCAAACAAAAAAAATCCCGCCATTGCTGACGGGATTCTGAATTAACTTTTTATACTTTTTTAGATGATTAACATCGCATCACCGTAAGAATAGAATTTGTATCCTTCTTTGATGGCTTCATCGTATGCTTTTTTCATTAAATCATGCCCACAAAATGCCGAAATCATCATTAATAAAGTTGATTTTGGTGTGTGAAAATTAGTAATCATACAATTTGCAACGCTGAAATCATGAGGAGGGAAAATAAATTTATTTGTCCAACCATCAAAAGGATTCAATGTATTTTGTGAAGAAACTGAACTTTCAATAGCACGCATAGAGGTAGTCCCTACAGCACAAATACGTTTCTTTTTCTGTTTTGCTTCATTAACGATATCACAGGCTTCTTGAGTAATTTTTAATTCCTCTGAATCCATTTTGTGTTTAGATAAATCCTCAACCTCAACAGGGTTGAAAGTTCCCAAACCAACGTGAAGAGTTACTTCGGCAAATTTAATTCCTTTTATTTCCAGTTTTTTCAACAAATGTTTAGAGAAGTGCAAACCTGCAGTTGGTGCTGCAACAGCTCCTTCTTCTTTAGCATAAATCGTTTGGTAACGCTCTGCATCTTCAGGAGTTACATCTCTACTGATGTATTTTGGGATTGGTGTCTCTCCAAGTTCAGTCAATTTATTTCTGAACTCTTCATAAGAACCGTCATAAAGGAAACGCAATGTTCTTCCACGGGAAGTTGTGTTATCAATTACCTCGGCCACTAATGAGTCGTCGTCACCAAAATATAATTTATTACCAATTCTAATTTTACGGGCCGGATCAACCAATACATCCCAAAGTCTTTGTTCAGCATTTAATTCTCTTAATAAGAAAACCTCGATTCTTGCTCCTGTCTTTTCTTTGTTTCCATACAAACGAGCTGGAAAAACTTTTGTGTTATTCAGAATTAAAACATCACCATCATCAAAATAATTGATAATATCCTTGAACATTTTATGCTCAATGGTTTGTTTCTTACGGTCTATAACCATCAAACGAGATTCATCTCTGTTTTCGGCTGGAAATTCTGCAAGAAGTTCTTTCGGTAAATTGAATTGAAAGTGTGATAATTTCATGTAGTCTATTTATTTAGGCTGCAAATATACGATTGTGAGATAGGCGTTGTCAAGTGTTTTGCTGTTTATTTTCAAAAGCAGCTGATTCACTAGCATTTAAACGATTTATTTCTCAGCAATCTCAAAGCCTAAACTTTCTAAATCCTTCCAAAAATCAGGATATGATTTTGAAACTACTTCTGCATTATCGATAATTATAGGCACTCGCAAAGCCAATGGAGCAAAAGCCATCGCCATTCTATGGTCGTTATAAGTAGCGATTGCAATATTTGAATTAATATGATTTGAAGCAACTAGCGTTAAGCTATCATTCGTTACGGATATGTTGGCGCCTAATTTTGTTAATTCAATTCGTAAGGCTTCCAGTCTGTCAGTTTCTTTAATTTTCAGTGTATGAAGACCTGTCAAATGACATCCTATTCCTAAACCAAGGCAAGTAACCACAATAGTTTGGGCGATATCAGGAGTATTATTCAATTCAAAATTTACGTTTTCAAATTTGAAATTCTCTTTTTTGGTTAGCGTCATTTTGTTTCCTTCAAAACGAGTCTCCACTCCCATTTTTGCATAAATTTCAACCAAGGCCGAATCTCCTTGCAAACTGCTTTCTTTATAACTGGTTAGTGAAATAGATGCTTGTTCCGATAAAGCGGCCAAACTAAAAAAGTAAGATGCAGAACTCCAATCGGATTCCACGGTCATCACTTTTGATTCTACTTCCGGCTTCGGATATACTTTGATTACATTTCCTTCAAAGCTGGTTTTTATATTTAAATCATTCAGTAAAGCCAAAGTCATTTTGATATAGGGAATAGAAGTAATATCTCCTTCTAATGTCAATTCCAAACCATTTTCTAATTTTGGAGCAACTAGCAATAAAGCCGAAATATACTGACTGCTCACATTAGCGGCCATAGTAACTTTTGAAGCAGTTACTTTTTGACCTTTAATTCTGATAGGCGGATATCCAACTTCCTTTTCATACGATATCTTTGCTCCTAATTGTTCCAGGGCTTCCACCAAAATTTTGATAGGGCGCTCCTGCATTCTGCTGGAACCTGTCATGACTACTTCACGACCTTCGTTCACCGCAAAGTAAGCGGTAAGAAAACGCATTGCCGTTCCTGCATGATGAATATCTACTATCTCATCGTTCCCTTTCAGGGCTTTTTGCATTACCTCACTGTCATCAGAATTCGAAGTATTGGCCAAAGTAATATTAGGAAACAAAGCTTGTAATAATAACAAACGGTTCGTTTCACTTTTTGAGCCGGTAATACTTAATTGTGAATTATCAATTGTGAATTGTGAATTCGTACTTAATTTTAAATTCATTTTTTTAATTATGAGTTATGAATTATGAGTTACGAGTTATGAAATATAACTTTAGCTTTCCACTCAAATACTTTAGGGGCGCAATTTACTACTCCTCATTTATAATTCATAATTTATAATTCACATTTCCTAATTATTTCAATTTATCGTTGTTTTTGTGACGGTCTTTGTCACGAATCGATTTTAAATCCATTTTTTTATCAAAGGCTGCCTGCAAATCGATTCCTGTTTGATTGGCCAAACACAATACCACAAAAACCACATCGGCTAATTCCTCACCCAAGTCTTTGTTTTTATCACTTTCTTTCTCCGATTGTTCTCCGTAACGGCGGGCAATGATTCGGGCTACTTCACCTACCTCTTCGGTAAGTTGTGCCATATTGGTCAATTCATTAAAGTAACGAACACCGTGTTCATTGATCCAATTTTCTACTTCCAGCTGTGCATTTTTCAGGTTCATCTTTATACTTTTTTTAGGACTATTTTCTCGTTTTGTTTCTCAATCATTTTTTGATAAAAATCTTTCAATATATCATAAAAATCTGCTGAAACATTAGCCATATTTATTTCTTTGTTCATCTGAATTTGAATATTATTCCCTTGTGACAATATATTCATTGAAAACAGAGCAACATTATCCGGAGTTGAAAGTGTTATCGCTTTTGGAATAGACTCCACAACAAAGCCTTTTGGGATTTCAAAATTAATAACATATTTCTCTTGTTTTGGATACCCAAAATAAATAGGCATTTGTCTTTTTTCCTGAACAAACGGATTTTTATCTAGGGTAAAAAACAAGACCGGATTAATAAACATTTTATCAGCTATGATTTCACAGTGATTCTCTGTTGCAAAAGTAAAAATTTCCTTTACGGGTTTAGACAAATCAGTATTATTATTCTCAACGGTATAGTCACTGATTTCAATTCCATTTAATTCATTCTCCATTTTCTCCAGATAACTCTCCTTATTTATTTTGGCATTTTTATCCCTAAAACTGAATGCTTCATAATCTGTTTTCTGGATTCGAAATTTCCCCGTTATCTTTCCAAAATCGTCAACTGTTGCCATCAAAGTACCGATTTTCTTCGAGCTTAACTTTGGCACCAGATTAATTTCTTGAGAAGTTCCATCTTGTTTTATGAGTCGTCCTGTCCAATTCAATACATTCAAAGGTAAAATATTCGGACTGGTCAATTTATTCGTGGCGTCCAATAAAATCTGTTTGTCTTCAATTTGGACAGCCGCAATAACGTAATTAAAAACCGTTCTGCCAGGAAAAACAGGGATTCCATGTTCTCTAGTACTCGTTAAAACCGGATTCGCATTTAATCCCGCTAATTTTAACATCGCAATTAAAATAAAATTAATTTCGGCGACATTTCCAGTTTGATCAACATAAGCTTTCTTTACTCCTTTATCAGTGTAATATCCGTAATCATTATTCCAATTCATCTTATTTTGGATAAATTTAAAAATGATTTCCAGCTTTTCGGTCTCGGTTGTTGCGTCCTTTAAAATGGTCTTTATGTCTTGCATCAGGTAGGATCGTTCTCCGAGTTCTTTTCCGAAATCTTCGTCCTCATAAATTGTTTTAGCAACTCCTTCCCAAGTAAGCGAATAATCTTTTTCCGGTTTATCCGGATACCGTATTCTTTCCAATTCCTGTTGAATCGAAGATCTATAGTTTTTTATGTTATCCACATAATCTTCTTCCATAAGTGCCGGTACATTCTCTGCCGTATATACAGCATTGATCTGCTTGTACCTCAAGCTGGCTGATTGCATGTTTTTATCTTCAAAATTCTGAAAACCATTTACCGCTTTCACATCCGACTTTACGGAAACATAGCCCGTCAAAATAGGTTTGTAAACATAATATTCCGGCAGTTCTGTTTTATATTCCGAAAAATTAACCGGAATCTCATATTGAAAATTAAAAACCGGAAAACGGACAATGTTTTCGGATTTCAAAATATATTTAAACTCGATCACAGACCCCACTTTTACATTTGGCAATGTTATGGTTGCCTCGTTCCAATATTCGTTTACATTCTTCTTAAAGCTTCCTTCTCCATTTAATTTTGTTTTAACTATGTTTCCATTTTCTAAATTATAAGTCATCCCATTAGAAAACTTTACCATATCATCATTCATGTCTTCATAACCTACATAATAGGGCACTTCAAAATTCGCCCATTTCAAACCTTCTTTTTTGTAGATTTTAATTCTAATTTGACATTCATGATTCGCTGTAAATCCACTTTTTTCACTATAAGTAAAAAAAGTTCTTGCTTTTTTAAAAACGATTGCCGCCACAGCAGCAGAATCTTGAGGATGGACTTTCTCCTCCAATTCTGCTTTGGATACTTTCCCCAATTCATAATTTTGCGCCTCTGTTTTGCAAAAAGCAGCAAATAGTAACAAAATGAAAAGTGTTTTAGTGGAGCGCATCTAGTTTTATATTTTCGTTAAAATGATTTTCTCATTTTGTTTGTCAATCATTTTTTGATAGAACTCTTTTAATGTCGGATAATACTCAGATGAAATAATAGCTGAGTTCATTTGAACCATTGCCGACAGCTGGATTGTATTTCCATTCTGACTTGTCATGAACTTAAAATTCCCAAGATTATCTTCCATGGCAAGCACTGAAGAAGCCGGTAATACTTCCACTTTATATCCTTCTGGAATTTGAATATTAACAGCATATTTATCCATAAAAGGATAGCCGTAATCTACAGGATATTCTCTATTTTCCTGTTTGAAAGGATTTGTTTCCTGAGTATAAAACAACAATGGATTTACATAAATTTTTCCACCGATGATTTCACATAAATCAGAACCTGTATACGAAAATGTTTCTATGGCAGGCAGCTTCAGATCTTTTTCATTTGCTCTGGAATACTCAATTACTTCAATTTTATTGTTGTCATTTTCCAGTTTCTCAAGATAAGTTTCCTCTTTTTCGTCTTCGATGTTTTTTCTAAAAATCATAGCATTATGATCCGTTCTTTGTCTTCTTGATTTCCCTGACACCTTTCCATTCTCATCAATAGTGTAGTTCATCGTTACCGCATCATTAGACGCTACTTTAGGCATTAAATCAACTTCTTGGGATGTTCCGTCTTTTCGTATCAATCTCCCTATCCAGTTTAAAGCTCTGAAAGGCAAAACATTTGGAGTTGAAAATTTATCTGAAGCATCTAGCAGAACTAATCCATTAGAAGTTTCAACTGCAGCAATTACATAATTAAAAGCACCTCTGTTAGGAAACAATGCTATTCCATTAGAACGTGTACTTACCAGAACCGGATTCGCTGTTAATCCCGCATGACGAAGCATTGCAGTAAGCATCAGGTTAATTTCGGCAATATTTCCTGTTTTGTTTTTGTAGGCCGTTTTAACACCATCATTACAACTATAGCCTGTATAGTCATTCCATTTTACCGTAGCTTTAACATAATTCAATATAGCGCTTATTTTTTCTTCGGATGTGTTTAGTCCCGCAAGAACAACTTTTAAATCCTCTTCAAAGTACCCTGTTTTATTCAATTCCGGACCAAAATCTTCGTAATCATAAATTGTCTTTACTACTGCATTCCAATCGGTTGAAAACGTTCTGAAAGGTTGATTTGGATATCTTATAATTGAAAGCTCATGCGAAACACTTGTTGTATAATTACCTATATTATTAACATAAGCCTCGTCTTTCATTGCAGGCATGTTTTGAGCACTATATGTCGTTTTTGTTTCTTCAAACTCTAATTTTTCTTGCGAAGAGGCAGGGTTAAAAGTTCCACCTGGTTGGATTTTCTCTCGATAGGAATAACTGATGGACTTATTCTTCTTTTCTACACTTATTTTCGGAGAAATAAATCCTTTCATATTTGGTTTGTAGACAAAATATTCAGGAATAAATGTTTTAAATTCCGAATAATTAACAGGAATGCTAGATTGAAAACTCCATTCTGTTAGTTCCCCAAAGCGACCAGATCGAATTTTATATCTGTATTCAATTACAGATCCCTCCTTGACATTAGGCATGGCAATTTTCTTTTGTCCCCAATACCTGTTCACTTTTTCATCAAACTCCCCATCACTTTTCAGTTTCGTTTTTTCGATTTTTCCATTCACCAGATTATATGTTATCACATCAGAAAATGAAACGTTCTCTTTTGAACTACCTCCTATATAATACCGAACATTTTTATTTGCCCAATCATAACCTTCTTTCTTATAAATTTTTATTCTGGTTTTTACCTGTGTTACCATTATAAAACCTTCATCTTGATTGTACTCAAAATCCACATCGCCTTTTTCGAATAAAATTGCAGCAACAGCAGCAGTATCTTTTGGATGTGCTTTCTCTTGAAGTTCTTCAATCGAAACCTTACCTAATTCAAAATTTTGAGCGTTTATTTTTGAAAACGAGACAAGAAGTAATAAAACAAAAAGTGATTTTTTTAATTGCATGGTTTTATTTATTTTGGGTTAGAATGATTTTAGCGTTGTCATTTTTTGAAATTTGTTCCATGAAGAGTCGGTACTCATCATATTCTTTATTGGAATACAATCCTTTTTTTACGAATAAAGTTCTTTTGTAAACCAGATTTGCAGCGTCCTTTTTTACAATTTCAGTTTTGTACTCTCCGTATTTTGTACTTAATTCAAAATTATTTGGAAGGAATTCAATTGAGAACCCAGAAGGCAATGCAATAGCGATTTCATCGGTATCCAAATAACCTCTTTGAATTTCAAAAGGATTCTTACGGTTTCTAATCCTCTTTACACTCTCTGAAAATTGATTGAATGCATTTACGGTAAACATCATTTTGCCATTCGTAAGAGTTCCAAAATTGACAGCACTTATATCCGCATTTTCCGTAAAGCGAATAGTTTCTTTATCATTTGAAAACACTACTTTATTAATCTTCAAATTATTAATATTACTCCAATAACTTTTATAATGTGCCTCTTTATCTGTGGGCTGCAATTTCTCTACAGATACTTTCTGACTGTATTGTGAACCTTCCGAAGCAATTGCTATTTTACCGGAAAAAGCACCATCGGATGACAAAGTGTAAGTTCCCTTGCTGATTTGCGAATTCCCTTTGTCATCGTAAATTTTGGTTCTGACAATTTCACCGCCTTCTGGCTTCACAATCAAAACATTTCTGTCATCGGTAAAAATTCCCTGATAGCCAAACGGATCGTCCTGACTGGTACACTCCAGCCAAGTGTAATTATCTCCGTTTGGAATAGATAAAATCATGTGATTACCCTGCATGGAAACAAAATCAGACTGAATGTCCATTTTTTTTCTGTCACCATATAAGATAGTATAATAAGAAGGGACGTCCACCACCTCTAATAATGCCTTGGTATAATTGGTCAAAGCCTTACAATCACCGTACCCTAATCGGTCTACATCACTTGCCAGCATGGGTTTCCAACCTCCAATTCCAACTTGAATACTTATATATCTTACCTTTTGTTGCACATAGTTGTAAATTATTTTGGATTTTTTTATTGGATCCTTCTCTTCCCCAACTAGAGCCCTGATTTTTGCTTTGGTTTCATCAGACAAATCCGCTGAACCTGCTAAAATTTTATCAGTATACCATTTCCCAAACTCTTCCCAGGTTTTTGCTTTTCCATCCACTCCTTCCAGATGAAACAATTCTAATCCCATCATCACTTTTGGGAAAATGTTACCAAAAGCAGGGCTATAATCTTCTTGTTTTTGTGCTAAAATATTGGTGGCGGTATAAGAAAGCTGTGTTGCCGTATCTACTGTTTTTTGTATGTCGAATTTAGAAAAATTGAATTCCATTTTTTTGAAACCCAAAGTAGACGGGTATGTCACATTCAACACACTTTTCTCAACGCTTAAAAAATATTCGGTTAAGGGATACCATTTCGGGATAAAGGCAGTTGTTGAAGTTTGAGATTCACTATCGTAAACAATTGTAAAGGGATATTGAATAGGTGTGTAGTCTAAATAAATATAGCGACTGTCAGAGAAAAGTGTACCCCCATCAACAGCGCTTTGATCTTTGAAATCTTTTCTTTTTATTTTTTTTATTTCTTTTCCTGCGGCATCAAAAACTGTGGCTTCAATGTTGTTAATTGTAGTTCTTTTATCATAACCTTCAATAGCATCTATAGCACTAAGTCCTTTTTCATTCAGTACCGTAACCACTCTTTTAGTCTTGATATTCATGCTTCGTTGGGAAGCAATGACAATATCAATTTGATTCAAACGAACCACAGCATTGGCGTTTTCTTTTAAACTATCGGGAATCGTTACAGAATTGTATTCGGCTTTTTGAGCAAAAATAAAGGAAGAGAAAAATAAAAATAGGAAAGACAAATTCTTAAGAGCCATAAATTCTTTTTTTGTCAAAAATATAAGAATTTTTCGACTAAAGAAAACTTAATCTCTATTTTTACTATCAATAATTATGGTTACCGGACCATCGTTTAGGAGACTCACTTTCATGTCAGCCCCAAACACGCCGGTTTGTACTTTTTTCAGGAGTTTACTTTCTAAATTCTTTACGAAATTTTCATAAATCGGGATAGCAATATCAGGTTTTGAGGCCTTGATATACGAGGGACGATTGCCTTTTTTGGTAGAGGCATGCAGTGTAAATTGGCTGACTACAATGAGATCCCCATCAACATCTTGAACAGAAAGATTCATCACGTCATTTTCGTCTCCAAAAATGCGCAATTGAGTAATTTTACCTGTCAACCATTCTATATCTTCTTGCGTGTCCGCATCTTCTATTCCTACTAAAACAAGCAGTCCTTTTTGAATATCGGCTACGATTTTAGAATCGATGGTTACTGAGGCTGAGGAAACTCTTTGAATTACAACTTTCAAAATAATGGTGAATTGTAAATTATGAATGGTGAATATTCATAATTATTTTTTTAAATTGTTTTTAGTCGAAATAATTATAGAAGCTAAAATCCTGTTAATCTCAACTATATCAGAATTTAAAGATTGGAATTGAGATTGGTTCAAATATTCAGATTGAAATAATAGTTCTAACCAATAATCACTTTCATTAGCTTCTTTTTGTGCAATTGCAAGTTTATGAATAAAATCTGGTTTACTTTCTGCGTGTTCTGACTCTCTTACCAATGCACCAATTGAAGTACCACTGCGCAATAATTGTTTACTTAAAATAAATTCCTTCTTTTCAGTCCCTAAAAATTGATATAATTTCACAATTCGTAAAGCAAAAGCAAATGATTTTACTTTTATAATATTATCTGCCATAATTCACAATTTACCATTCACAATTCACAACTACTCTCTTGTTTTATCACTTATTATTCGATCCTCGTTGTGAATATCGGTACGATAATGTTCATCGTCACCTTCCAGGATTTTTAGATAACTATTATAACGGGACCAAGCAATTTCGTCTCTTTCCAGAGCAGCTTTAACGGCGCAATGTGGTTCGTCTTTGTGCAGACAATTATTGAACTTACATTGACCTTTCAATTTGAAAAATTCTGGAAAATAACCACTTACTTCCTCTTTTTCCATATCGACAATTCCAAAACCTTTGATTCCGGGAGTATCAATGATTCGGGCATTAAAAGACAAATCATACATTTCGGCAAAAGTAGTTGTATGTTGCCCTTGTTTACTTGCTTCAGAAATTGTTTTCGTTTTTAGATGCAAAGAAGGTTCCAGGGCGTTGACCAAAGTTGATTTCCCAACTCCTGAATGACCTGAGAACATACTTACCTTACCGATCATCAATTCTTTTAAAGCTTCAATCCCTTTCATCTCTGTGGAAGAAACGCGTAAACATTTGTATCCAATTTGTTCATACACATGTTGCATGTACAATTGTTCGTTTAATGTCGCTTCGTCAAAAGTGTCAATTTTATTAAAAACCAAAATCGTTTCAATACCATAGGCTTCGGCAGTTACTAAAAATCGATCTATGAAGTTAAAAGTTGTCGGTGGATTATTGATGGTAACCAACAAAAAAACCCGATCTATATTCGACGCAATAATATGCATCTGATGGGATAAATTCACTGATTTTCGAACGATATAATTCTTCCTGTCGTGAATTTTATTAATGGTTCCTGTAACCGTATCTGAAGTTTCTTCGAGTTCATAATCCACAATATCTCCCACAGCAATAGGATTCGTGCTTTTGATGCCTTTCATCCTAAACTTTCCTTTCATTCTACACTCGATAAAATCTCCTTTTTCGGATTTTACGGTGTACCAACTTCCTGTAGATTTATAAACTGTTCCTGTCATGTTGCAAAGGTAGTAATTTGTTTTAGGATTAAAAAAGTTTAGAAGGTTTAGGAATTTAGAAGGTTTAGTTTCTACTATTCAGTAAACAACAACCACTAATTCTAATCTGAAATTTCAAGGCTAAAACAAGAAAAGTTTAGACTTTAGTTTTTAAACTAAACCTCTAAACTTTTCTAAATTCATAAGCTTTCTAAACTTCCTTATGCATTCAATATTTTTTCTTGGTGACCAATACTTTCCTGGTGAATCGCTTTGAACATTTTAAGAACAAATTCTTCTGTAAGGCCTTTTTTCTCCCCTTCCAAAATCATTTTCCCTAAAATCTCGTTCCAACGATTATTTTGCAATACAGCAACGTTAGCGTCTTTTTTCACCTGACCAATTTCGTCAGCAACTTTCATACGTTTTCCTAACAAATCCAACAAAGTTGCATCAAGAACGTCAATATTCGATCTTAATTTAGCCATTTTTTGAGTAAACTCATCTGACACATCATTTTGTTTTCTTACTTTCAAATCAATAAAGATTTGTTTCAACGCGTCTGGAGTAACTTGTTGTGCAGCATCACTCCAAGCATTGTCCGGATCAATATGAGTTTCGATAATCATACCGTCATAGTTCAAATCCAATGCTTCTTGTGTTACTTCAAGAATCATTTTACGATCTCCTGTAATATGAGACGGATCGATGATTAAAGGCAAATCAGGGAATTTGTTTTGCAATTCGATTGCAATTTGCCATTCCGGAATGTTTCTGTATTTTGTTTTTTCGTAAGTAGAGAAACCTCTGTGTATTACACCCAATTTTTCAATACCCGCCATATATAAACGCTCTACTCCACCTAACCATAAAGACAAATCAGGATTTACAGGGTTTTTAACCAATACAATTTTTTTAGTTCCAGCTAAAGCATCTGCAATTTCTTGCATAGCAAAAGGGTTAACAGTTGTTCTGGCACCAATCCACAATACATCGATATCATATTCCAAAGCTAATTTCACGTGAGCTGCATTAGCCACTTCCGTACCCATTAGCAATCCTGTTTCTTCTTTTGCTTTTTTCAACCATTTCAAACCTATTTCTCCAACTCCTTCAAATCCTCCCGGACGAGTTCTAGGTTTCCATATTCCAGCTCTAAAAACATTTACATCTGAATCTTTCAATTCATGAGCTATTTTCAATACTTGTTCTTCTGTTTCAGCACTACAAGGTCCTGCGATCACAAATGGATGAGTCAAATTGAATTCATTCAACCAATTTCTCATTTCTTTCTTGTTTTCCATCTTTTCTAGTTTTTTATTATTTTATTGTGTGTTGTTCTTCTTTTCAAAACTGTTTTTCGTAGACTGCGCCTGGGTAGTCTCTCGACTCCGCTCGAGATGACATAGTACGACAACCTATTTTTTTATATTTATTCCGTTTAATATTTCTTTGATTTTATTTACGCTTTGCATTTCATTGTAAATCGCATCGTAATCTTCGTTTTCTAACAATTCCTTAAATTTTGATAAATTCGAAATATATTCGTCCAATGTCTTTACCACCTGCTTTCTGTTTTGCTTAAAAATAGGCGTCCACATGGCTGGAGAACTTTTGGCTAAACGAACTGTACTTTCAAATCCTGAACCGGCCATATCAAAAATATCCTGTTCGTCTTTCTCTTTATTGATAACCGTTTTCCCCAACATGAAGGCACTTATATGTGACAAATGCGATACATAAGCAATGTGTTTGTCATGTGATTTTGGATCCATGTAGCGAATTCTCATTCCCATTGTCGTAAAAAGTTGCAAGGCTTTTTCCTGTAATTTGAAAGTGGTTTTTTCCACCTCGCAAATAATATTCGTTTTACCTTTAAACAGTCCTTTTATTGCTGCCGAAGGTCCTGAAAATTCGGTTCCCGCAATAGGATGTGTAGCTATAAAGTTTCTTCTTTTCGGATGATTCACCACCGCTTCACAAATAGGTGTTTTAGTTGATCCCACTTCAAAAACAATCGTAGTATCACCAATTACATCCAATACTTTTGGCAAAACAATCAAGGCTACATCTACTGGAACTGAAACAATTACAAAATCTGCATCGACCAGATCATCAAAATTCGCGCCAGCATCAACCACACCTAATGCGATTGCTTCCTGCAAATGACTTTCGTTAGAGTCAATTCCATAAATTTTGGCTTCAGGATATAGTGTTTTGATGTCTAATGCCATCGAACCTCCGATCAATCCAATTCCTATTACGTATATATTCATTTTGTTTAAAAGTTATTGGTTATTGGTTGTTGGTTGTTGGATTGGACTATCAACCAACAACCGTCAACTATCAACTAAATCTATTTATTGCTTCTTGCACTTTTTCTTCTTTTACACAAAGTGCAAATCGAATGTACCCTTCTCCATTACTGCCAAAAATAGTTCCCGGTGTAATAAAAATATGTTTGTCATATAATATCTCATCAATGAACTTTTCGGCTGATGTTATTCCTTCTGGTAATTTGGCCCAAACAAATAACCCAACTCCTTCCTTATATACTTTACATCCCAATTTTTCGGCTAATTGCTCCGTAAGGATTCTTCTTTTCTTGTACACTGCATTCATGGAATCAAACCATGATTGCTCACTTTTCAAAGCTTCGATTGCTCCTTTTTGAATTCCGAAAAACATTCCGCTATCCATGTTGCTTTTCACTTTCAATACAGCATCAATACAGGCTGCATTCCCTAAAACCATTCCAACTCTCCATCCTGCCATGTTGAAAGTTTTACTTAAAGAATTCAATTCCAAAGCCACTTCTTTCGCTCCTTCTACCTGCAACAAGCTCATCGGATTGTCATTCAAAACAAAACTATACGGATTGTCATTGACTAATAAGATGCTATGTTTTTTGGCGAAAGCCACTAATTTATCAAACAACTGCAAACTTCCTCTTGCTCCTGTAGGCATATGAGGATAACCAATCCACATGATTTTTACTTTTGATAAATCCAGTTTTTCCAAAGCTTCAAAATCCGGCTCCCAGTTATTCACTTCTTTTAAGTCGTAATAAACAGGCACTGCTCCCACTAAATTCGTTACCGAAGTATAGGTTGGATATCCTGGATTTGGAATCAAAACATGGTCTCCTTCATTTAGAAAAGCCAATGAGATATGCATAATTCCTTCTTTAGACCCCATCAAAGGCAAAATCTCAGTATTCGGATTTAACGCTACCTTGAAATTGTTTTGATAAAAATCTGCCATTCCTTTTCTCAATTCCGGTAACCCTTGGTAACTTTGGTATTGATGTGCATTTTCATCCTGCATTGCCAAAACCATCGCATCGATAACCGCCTGTGAAGGTTTCAAATCCGGGCTTCCAATTCCCATATTAATAATTGGTTTCCCTTCAGAAGCCAGTTGTCTAACCTCTCTTAGTTTTGATGAAAAATAGTATTCTTCAATTATATCCAGACGTTTCGCTGTTGTAATCATTTTTTATATTTTAAATTCTTTCGACTTTCTGACTTTCAACCTTATGGCTAACTAAGGTTTGGTGTTTTTATATTCTCCTAATACTTTAAAATATTCAGCCATAATTGTCAATAATGCTTTTGCCTTAGCATAATCTTCATATTTTTCGAAAGTAGCATCCACAAAAAACGAATATTTCCAAGGTGTTTCAATCTTAGGCAAGGACTGAATTTTTGTCAAATTCAACTTGCAATCACTCAACACATTTAAAACCGCCGCTAAACTCCCGCGTTTGTGATCCAATTCAAATTTGATAGAGGCTCTGTTAATTTCATCTTTCGATACAAAATTTTCTTCTCTGTTGATAATAACAAAACGGGTCATGTTATTATTAATCGTTTGAATTTCTGGAGCCAAAATTTCTAAATCATACATTTCAGAAGCCGTTTTACTGGCAATTGCAGCAATTCCTGTCAATTGTTTTTCATGAATTCTTCTGGCTGTTTCAGCGGTATCTTTATCTTCAACTAATTTAATATTTGGATATTTCTTCAAGAACTCCATACATTGCAATAAAGCCATCGGATGAGAATGCACCTCCAAAATATCTTCAATTTTCTGACCTTTCAAAGCCATTAAATTTTGATGAATATCCAAATAGTGCTCTCCAACAATGTGTAAATTATTCTTATCAATCAAAGCGTAATTAGGGATAATTGGACCTGCTATAGAATTTTCGATAGCCATAACCGCCTGGTCTGATTTACCCGACAACAAACTATCCACTAATTCTTCAAAGGACAAACATTCGTCTACTTCTACATTCTGATAGTAGTATTCCTGTGCCACCTGATGATGGAAAGATCCTTTTATACCTTGTATTGCAATTTTCGTTCTCATTTATTCAAAAAAAAATCCTGATTTTCATCAGGATTGTATATTAGTTTTATTTGTTTCTTGTTTTTCAAATAACCATAGCACAATCCCTTACTTCCTAAAGAAGAAATAAAAAGTGTTGCTAAAATAAAAACGGTTATTAGACATTGTATTCTCTGTTTTTTAATAAATTCTTTGCAAATGTAGGACATATTTCAAATCAACACAAAAAAAAATATGTTTTTATATAACAAAAAAAGAATTCTTTGTGAAAACCACTTTTTTTTATATAATACACAAAAAAGCACTCTTTGAAAAGCTATTTTTTATTGATTTAAAAGCCACTTTTTACTAAAAACTAATTCCGATTTAGCTTTTTTACCCTGGTTGGTGTATCTTCTCCATTAATAATTGACCAAGAGCTGATTGCAATTGCCTTTACGATTTCGGTCATATTATCTAAATCCAAGGTAGAAACCTCATCACTTAATTTGTGATAATTGGGCTCCACATCCATCTTTGAAGTCGAGATGGTATGAGCCGGAACGCCCAAAAATGCTAATCTTGCATTGTCCGAACGATAAAAAAGTCGTTCACTTGGATACGGATCCGGATTAAAATTGAAATTGGTTCCTTTTAGATTTTTCTGCAAAATCACTCCAAAATCAGATTTTTCAAAACCCGTGATGTAAGCCGAATTTTTACCCCACTTGCTTTCTGTACCAATCATCTCAATGTTGAACATCGCCACCACTTTATCCGGATTCATACTTTCTGTAAAAAAAGCCGAACCATATCCTCCAATCTCTTCACCGGTAAAAGCCACGAATATAATTG
>RCUR01000100.1_pt1 | contig 27241 bp, 25 predicted proteins | sample 2166151 | NCBI WGS metagenome assembly RCUR01 (sample SAMN09932785, study PRJNA488358) | compost metagenome | isolation source: compost soil in an enriched community | place: Germany: Experimental Botanical Garden
CGGCCGAGCGCGCACTGAGGAGCGGGTCGTCGGAGGCCTGGATGCCGTCCGGCAGGATCAACGGGTCGTAGTTGATGTCGCGGCAGGCGCCCTGGTCCTGGGACTCCGCCCGTTCCACCACCAGGGTGCCGGCATCCACCTGGCGGCGGTCCGCCGGCCATTGGCGGGTGGCATCGAAGGTTGGGTCGCCGGGTTCGGCCAAGGTCAGCACCAGGCGCCAGCGCAGTGGCCCCTGGGCGAGGCGCTGCTGCAGATCACGGGTGAGGAAATCCGGGTCCTTGCCGGCCTCGCCCAGGGGTTCGAACGGGGTTTCCGGTTGCACCGACCAGCGCACGAAGCGGCTGTTGCCGGCGGTGTCCAACAGTTGGAAGGCATTGACCCCGTGGTAGGGGATATTGGCGTAGCTGTTGCTCGGCTTGTTGGCCTTGACCCACTCACGGAAGGCGGCCGATTCCGGGTGGGCGGCGAAGAAGGCCTGCATCTTCAACGGGTCGGGCTTGCCGGTGGCGGGATCGGGCCGCGAGGCCAGCAACTGCTCGTAGAAGGCCTCCGGGGTCGCCACCGGCAGCACCGGCGGGCTGTTCATCCCGGTGCGCCATTGCTCGCCGCCTGGCAGCTGGAACAGCAGCGCCATGCTGCGGACGGGCACCCCGGCGTCCGGGGCGTGGGGATTGCTGCCGCCGATGGCCAGACGGCCGATCACCGGAACCTGCCCAGGGGCGAAGACGCTGGCTCGGGAAAGGCCGGCCGCCTGGCCGTTGCTGTCGAAATGGCCGCTGATGCAGATGCCTTTCGCGTGGTTCTTGCGGTAACCGGGGAATTTCCCGGCGTTGGTCTCGAAGGCGTCGATGATGTGCTGCGGGGTCAGGCGTTCGCCGCCGATCCAGCCGCCGGCGTAGGCGAAGGCTGCGGCCAGGCCGCCGACGGCGACTCCGATCACCGCCAGCCGTGCCGCCAGGTCGATCCCCTTGGGCGTTGCGTTGCTCATGCGATACTCCCAGGCGTTATGCCCTGTCCATGAGCCGGTGAGACGCAGTCCTCGGGGTTTTATTCCAGGCCGGGAATAAAAACCCGTTGTGCACGTCTTCCTGTCGCACCTGAGGCGAGAGTGACGCAAGACCTGACCATGAACATGATTGATGACGCGGAACTGCGGGAGTTGTTACAGCGGCTGCGGCGTTTTGCCCTGTGGCTGACGCGCAATGCGAGCAGCGCCGACGACCTGGTCCAGGCGACCCTGGAACGGGCGCTTTCCAGATGGGGCAGCAAGCGCGAGGGCAACCTGCGCGCCTGGCTGTTCGCCATCCTCTACCGGCAGTTCCTCGACGGCCAACGCCGGGCGCGCCGCCATGCGCGGCTGCTGGAACTCTTCGGCGTTGGTGGCGAAGAGGCTCCGTCCACCGAGGACCTGGTGGTCAACCAGGCCACCCTCGCGGCCTTCGCCCGCCTGCCTGCGGAACAGCGCGCGCTGCTCTTGCTGGTGAGCGTGGAGGGGCTCAGCTACAAGGAGGCCGCTGAGACCCTGGAAATTCCCATCGGCACCGTGATGTCCAGGCTGTCCCGCGCACGCAAGGCGCTGCGCGAACTGGCCGAGGGCGAGATGACCAACCCTCAGCTGCGGGTACTCAAATGAACGCATTCCATCCCAGCGAAGACGACCTGCACGCCTACCTCGACGGGCAGCTCGACGTCGAGCAGATGCAGGCGGTGGAGGCATACCTGGCGGCCAATCCCGAGGTCGCCGCACGGGTGGAGGGCTGGCGGCGGGACGCCCAGCAACTGCGCGCCGCACTGGCCAACCTGAAGCTGCCGCCGTCCAATCCGCGCCTCGAACCGGCGTACATCCGCGCCTCCATGCGCGCTCGCAAGCAGCGGCGCCTGGCCCTGGCGGCTTCCTTCCTGCTGGCCCTGGGCGCTGGTGGCCTGGGCGGCTGGCAGGCGCGGGAGATGAGCCTGCTGGCGGCCAACCCACCGATGCAGGACGCCCTGCAGGCCCACCGGTTGTTCGCCCTGGACCCGGTCGTGGATATCCGCGTACGCCAGCCCGGCGAGCTGCAGGCTTGGCTGGACCAGCGTTTCAGCCACGCGGCGCGGATTCCCGATCTCAGCCCCTACGGCTTCATTCCCGTAGGCGGGCGCTGGCTGGTGACCGAGCAGGGCGCGGCAGCCTTACTGCTGTTCGAGGACGGCCAGGGCCAGCGCGTCAGCCTCTACCTGCGGGCGCCCGGCTCGCTTTACCCGGCCATGCGCAAGGGGCAGCGCCGCGACGGCGAGCTGGAGGCGCGCTACTGGTCGAGGGACGGCTACAACTATGCACTGGTCAGCCGCGAAGGGGACCCGCGCAGCGAAGTGCTGGGGAAGGCGCTGGCGTTCTAGCGGGCATCTGCAGGAGCGAGCTTGCTCGCGAAGCGCCGGCACGGTGTGCACGAGCCAGTAGCCCGGATACGACTCCTGTGGGGGCGAATTCATTCGCCAAGGGCAACTCCGTTGCCCCAAACGGCCTCTCTCAACACTGGAGAGAGGCCAAGCCACTTCAAACCACCCTGCGCCCCAACGGCAACTTCCCCATCCGCACCAACCGGCAGAAATCCTCGTAATTGCTGCGGGACAGATGGATCACCGCATCCAGCAACGCCCCTTCCTTGTAGTCATTCAGGAAGGGCCCGGGAATCCCATCCCGCAGCGCCGAGTTCTCCATGATCACCTCGGCGATCACCTGGGTCGTATGCAGCCGCGCATCCAGCCGATCCACCAACTGCTGCAGCTGCCACTGCTCATGGTCGATGCTCATATCGCCACCTCCTCGCCGGAGGACAGGAAGACCGGCAGGTCGCGCCAAGCCACCCACATTTCGCCTTGCCACCTCAACACTCCGATTTGCCGACCGTCCCAGCTCATGAACGCGCGGCGCGGCGATGCATCCGGCGCACGGTGATAGTCATGCAGCGTCGGCACCAGTACGTCGCTCAGCCAGCGGCCGAGATCACCATGCTCCGGACGGATGAAGCGAGAGAGCGCCTTGTAGGCGCCGGCATCGCTGATTGCATCCACTTCTTCATGGAAGCCGCTGGTGTACTCCAGCGCTACGGAACGCTTCTCGTGCTGCTCCAACGCGCGAAGCAAACGGCGGGGATCGCGGACTCCGATCATCTGGGCGAAATCATGGGCGACGAACCAGGGTCGGTTATCGATCATCACGGCGCGCAGGCGAAGGTTGTGGCGGAAGAAAACGAGAGGGGTATATGCGTCTTGCATGGCGAAGATTCCTTGTCTGGTTGACACCTCGCCACCCCGCGCTGTCAGTCGAAGGGTGGCGAATCGCACGGGGTTGACAGACCGGGACAAGGACCGGCAGACCACGAGGGTCTCCCCGCGCGATCCGCCATAAAGCAGTGCAGATAAAACTGCATGCGTGCTGATGCCTGCAAAAAACATTCGCCGTTTTTCGCATGCACCTTGCGGCGCAATCGCGCCTTGTCGTCGGGCTGTCAAACCCGGTCACGGGATTGACCGTGACCGGCGCAGAATAGGGATGGAGGACCGGGAGGGCAAGCGGATAGGAGTTGGTGAGGGGGAGCTGTCGATCCATAGCTGCCTGTCGAAACGGGCAGCGTTCGGCCAACATGAGCTCTAGTGCGACGGTGTAACTCACACCATGTGCAGCCACTACGATCGGTTTTGAATCCCTGCGAGAAAGGTCCAGGCCAAAGGGATCACAGGCACTCCCGGCCAACTTCGGGAAAGTGCCTTTGCTGAACTGTTCTGAGCACTTTTCCAACTCGAGGCCAGCAGTGAAATGTTTGCCTTCTCCATAGAGCAGGCCACACCGCAGAGACTCGTCGGTATCAAGCACCCCGTAAGCCTCTGCGAGTTCCAGGTAGAGCTCGATGTCCATGGCATTCAGCTTCTCCGGGCGATTGAGACCGATGCAAAGCACGCCTCCATGCTTGGTGGCTTTCACTTTCTGGCTCATAGCTAAGTCCGTCCTAAAACTCGTTTTTGACGAACGGAAAGGTAGCCCGCTGCTGCTGGGACTGTGGCGAACCCAGAGATATCGGAGAGGTGTTCTGACGGGAAGATGGTACGTTGGTGGATCAATGCTGCGTTCGCTCGCAGTGTCGTTCTGTGAGGTAACCGCAGGACAGAAGCTGTTGCAGGCCGTGAGCAAGCCTCCGCACTATGCCCTCGGATTAGGAGGTGCAGGGCGGAGGCCAGACTTCAACCAATCAATAGTCCCAGTACGCTGCGATCCAGCGGAACGCATCGCCATCCACCGCTACACGTCCAACCGAAGGGAATGGCAGGTGAGTGGCAACGAATATTTCGCCGCTCGCCGCCGCTTCCTGCAGCAGGCGCACTCTGACGTGAACTGACTCCTCTGGGTCATGCTCGAAGCCGTTGTGCCATTCCGGATGGTCAAAAGCCACCGGGAACAGGGCGTCGCCGGCGAAAGTAAGGCGCTCGCCGCCGGAGTTCACGTAGACGATGCAATGTCCGGGAGTGTGGCCGCCGGTGAGTTTCGCGGTCACACCCGGAGCAACCTCGTACTCGTCTTCGAAGATGTGCAGACGATTCTGATAGTGGGCCATGAACTCGTTGGCAGTCCGACGCAGAACGTCAGGCACCGGTTGCGGCATTTCGGTTAGGGTGAAGTCGGGAATTTTCCAGAAATTGACTTCGGTGGCCGTGACATGAATGCGCACGTTGGGACTCAGGCTGTTTCTTACTGAGTCGACGAGCAGACCGCCAATATGGTCCATATGCATATGGGTGATCACTATGTCGGTGATCGATGCGAGCTCAATGCCTGCATCCTTCAGGCGTTTGGGGAACTGTCCCGCACGTGGGAAGCCTGGAAACTGGTTGCCCAGTCCGGCGTCGACCAGAATGGTCTGCTCACCGCTGCGTACGACCAGCACATTCAGCGCCCAGTCGAACATATCTGGGCCCAGGTACATTTCCTTGAACCAGGCAGCGCGTTCGGCCGGGTCGGCGTTGGTAGACATCGTTTCGGTAGGCAGAGGCAGTACACCGTCGCTAACCACCATAACGTCGATTTCGCCCAGTCGTAGGGCATAGCGCGAGGGCACCAATTCTTGTGCTGGTACGGAGCCTTCGGTTTGGGCAAAAGTGTTCAGATGCATAGTCATGGCCGTTCTCCTGTTGCTCTTAGGGGTTCATCAAACGAGTTGACGCCCCGCCTCACAGGGGGCGCAGCTAGTTCGTTTATGCCACTGGAATCAGCGGGTCAGCGGCGGCCAGCGCAGTAGAGCGGTCAGCGGCGGGCGGGTAGATCCAAACGGTGTTGATCTGCGTCTTGAGCTCTTTGGCTTCGGCCTTCACCAGCTTCAGCTGACGGTCCCAGCCTTCGGTATACACAGCGCCCCACGCGCCGAGGTCAAGGCAGGTGACGTACTTGGGTTGGCGGTACTGCGTCGGTGTAACGCCGAGCAGGTCGGCAGCGGCGTTGTTGCCGGCATGACGTCCGAGACTGATAGCGTGTTGGCAGGACATCGCTGCAAAGTTGCCGATTTCGTCGGTGGCGGCGTAGGCCACGTCGCCAGCAGCGAAGACGTTTTCCAGACCACGGACCTTGAGGTTGCCATCGACGTGCAGGCGACCCTGACCGTCTCGCTCGGCGTTCAACTGCTCGGTTAGTGGGCTGGCACGGAAGCCCACAGTCCAAATCACCGTATTACTCTCGATATGGCGACCGTCTGCGAGGGTTACACCATTGGCATCCACCGCAGAGACTGTGGCGCCAGTAATCCACTCGATACCCAGGCTATCGGACGCTTCGATGATCGATGGGCGGATGCCGTCGCCCATCACTGCGCCGATACGTTCGCCGCGGTCGACGATAACCACCCGCACGTCTTGGTTCTCACCCAGCACCGAACGCAAGCGAGCTGGCATCTCGGTGGCGGTCTCTATACCGGTAAAGCCGCCGCCGGCGATCACGACGGTATTGCGTGCGGGACTAGCCGGCTGATCACGTAGTGAGAACAGGTGGTTTTCCAAGTGTGCCGCCGATTCGATCTGGTCAACATCGAAGGCATGCTCTTGCAGGCCTGGCACCGGTGGACGAGACAGCTGGCTGCCACTGGCAAGCACCAGGCGGTCGTAGCTCAGTTCTCCGGAGCGGCCTGCTTCGTCGCGGTAGCCGACCTTGCGGGTTTGCTCGTCGATGTGTTCAGCGGTGCCTTTGACGAAACGCACGCCCACCGCATCAAAAAGCTCATTTAGCGGAGCGAACATGCTGTGCACATCGGGTTCGTAGAAGCGCGGACGAATGCGCAGTTCGGCCTGCGGCGCCAACAGGGTGATCTCAACATCGTTGCGGCCATGCATGTCCAGCAGGCGGGCGGCGCTCAGAGCGCTCCAAAGCCCACCGAATCCCGCGCCAATAACCAGGAGTTGCTGTTTCATCATGTTCTCCTTACTCGAATGGATGAATAACCTTGAAAGTACTTCTTCAAGTTTGGTGGGATGCCTAGTGGTTTTTGCAGAACTCAGTTTGAGTAGATGCTTCCAGCCGGCCGTCCGCTGTGAGTCCATGCTAAGGGGGAGTTTTTGTTGGCGCACTTCTACATCGGTGTGCGGGAATTACGCATCCGTTGAAGAGGGTTATACGAAGGTATCGGAAAAAGATTATTGAGGGCGTTCAGAGGCCTTGGCGCAGAGCGCTTTCGATGCAGTTCAGTAATTGCTCTGCTTCAAACGGCTTTGGTAGGCAGGCTATAACACCAGGCATATCTGCAGTGATGCGCGGCCTTTCTCCGGGGTAGGCAGTGATGAAGATCACAGGCGTATTCACGCCGCGCGCGCGAAGTGCTTCGTAAAGCTCGACCCCGCACATGCCAGGCATCTGAATGTCAGAGATCAGGCAATCGGCCAAGGTAGGGCCGTCGGAGTCAAGGAAGTCACGAGCTCCGTCATAAGTGCGCGGCAGGTAGCCGGTGGCGCGCAGCAGACCTTCTAATGCGGTACGAAGGGACTCATCGTCGTCGACAACTGCAATGACAGCCTTATTTTGCATGAGTGACTGTTGCATCCTATGGAGCGCTAATGGCGGTGTTCGCCGTACTTTTAAGATACGCCGTAGAGCAAGCCAGAAAAGTATACCTAGGTATAGGTTAGTAAAACGTAGGGATCATTCTCTCGCCCTATGGTTTGATTTGAATTGCATTTGCGTGAAGTGAATTTCATTGGCAGTACTTGGGTATAGGTTTTATCCATCCATTGAGTGTTTGCGCTTCACCCATGTACAGCATGCTCATGGGGCTCGTCTGGATAGGCTGTAAGCATATCGCAGGCCCTGATAAGTCAAAGAGCCGCGTGCCGATTCGGCCGCGAGTCCGGTGAGCCTCGATGAATTCTGTCGGCGGCCCCACGTGGCCGTGTCCGCACTGGGCAAGGTGACCCGCGCGAGCGCTGGCTACGGTCCTGCCTCGCTCGTTATTTGGAGCAGCCGCCGGAGCGTTCACTGGCGCTGGCGGTTGCCTGAATGGATGAGGCTCAGCGGGTGAAGCGGTTGCGGTAGTCGCGTGGGGAGATCGACAGATGGCGCTGGAAGGTGCTGCGCAGCCGTTCCTCGTCGGCGAACCCGCAGACGCGGGCGACCTGCTCGATGTTGCGCGAGGAGTTTTCCAGCAGGCGCTTCGCCGCCTCCAGGCGGAACAGTTCGATGGCCTTGGCTGGTGTGCGCCCGGTGCGATCTTTATACACGCGGGAGAAGTTGCGCAGGCTCATCTTCGCCTGCTCGGCAAGGCGTTCCACGGTAAGTTCTGGGTCGCCCAGGTTCTCCGTCAGCCACAGGTGCAGCTCGTCGAAGGCCGAGCTGTCCTGGGTCTGTAACTGCAACAAGGTGCTGTACTGCGCCTGCCCACCGGGGCGCTTGAGGTATACCACCAGTTCACGCGCCGCCTGCATGCTGATGTCGCGGCCGCAATCAGCCTCCACCAGTGCCAGTGCCAGATCGATGCCGGCGGTGACGCCCGCCGAGGTCCAGACTGCACCCTGCTGGATGAAGATCGCGTCGGCATCCACTTCCAGAGCTGGAAAGCGCTGCTGCAGCGTGTCGCACATGGCCCAGTGGGTTGCTGCGCGGCAGCCGTCGAGCAGTCCAGCTTTGGCCAGCAGGAAGGCGCCGCTGCACACGGAAGCCATCCGGCGCACGCCGGGCGCCGAGTCGTTCAGCCATGTCGTCAGCTCGTCGTGGCAGTCGAGGGTCTCGCAGATGTCCGGGGCGCCGGGGACGATCAGGGTATCGACGGCGGCGAGGTCGAGTTCACCCAGGACGCTGGTATCAACCGCTAATCCCTCGACGGTACTCACCAACCCGCCGCGCAAGCTCGCCGTCAGCAGCCGGTAACCGGGCAGGCCGCGCTGCGCCAGGGCCTTGCTGGCGGCCCAGAACACGGTCTGGGCACCACTGAGGTCAAGCAAACCCATCTGCGGGTATGCGACGAAGACGACGGTTATCGGTGTCGTCGAGGGGAGCGGGTAAGGGGGAACGAAGGCGCTTGCCATCTGAGGTCTGCCTGTTCGATTGGCCTGGCGAAAGAGGATGGAGGCTGAGTGCTTCAAGGGCCACAAGTGTGGCCGATATTCAGGGTTTTCTGGCCTGGCGGCGCTTCGCTTCGCCAGGCTAGCCTTGCTCGCAGCATCGCCATAGCGCGCTCTATGGAGGATATCCCGAAGGAACCGGCCCGGCCCCATGACCATTGGGCTGGCGTTTTGCCGCGGGCCCCATCATGGACTAGATTTTTTGACCTGCACACCGCGAGTACCGCGGTCCCCCAAGGAGGCAAGATGAGCTCGTGGTCGCATTCCAACCCACCGCAAGGCTCGAAGGAACCGGTGGTCTATGTGGTCGATGACGATGAGTCCATGCGCCTCGCCCTCGATGGTCTGTTGCGCTCTATTGGTCTCATGGTGCAGACCTTCGACTCTACCCAGGCCTTTCTTGTCTGCGCTCGACGTGACGTCCCCGGTTGCTTGGTCCTCGATGTGCGTTTGCGTGGTGAAAGCGGCCTGGCGTTCCAGGAGCAGATGGAGAAGAGCGGTGTGCGCATGCCCATCGTGTTCATGACCGGACACGGCGATATCGCGATGACTGTCAAGGCGATGAAGGCCGGCGCCGTAGACTTCCTCACCAAGCCTTTCCGCGACCAGGACATGCTCGATGCGGTGGCCAGCGCTCTGGCTCGCGATGGCGAGCGGTTGCAGGCAGAGCAATCCGGCGCCGCGCTACGTCAGGCCTTTGAGGCGCTGACTCTGCGGGAGCGCGAAGTGCTGCGCTTCGTTGTGGCGGGGCTCATGAACAAGCAGATCGCCGCCGAGCTCAATCTCAGCGAAGTGACCGTGAAGGTGCACCGTGGCCAAGTGATGAAAAAGCTGGCCGCGCGCTCGGTCGCCGATCTGGTGCGCATGGCCGAGGCGCTCGGCGTCGAGCCCTTGCAGCGGACGACCTGAGCGCCGTCGGGCCTTTTGCAGAATATTCGCTGACCACCCCCGGGGGCAGCAGAACCCCCTGAGAGGTTGCCGAGCCGATGGCCAGCAAACAGAAGATCCTGTGGGATGATGGCGAGCGGGTTTTCTGCCGTGCCTGCCATGACAGCGACGGCGGCACCCGCGTGCTGATGGTGCGACCCGCTGCCGAACATCCATTGCCCGCCACGCTGGAACGGCTGGCCCACGAGTACAGCCTGCGTGACGAGTTGCACAGTGCCTGGGCATTGCGCCCTCAGGCGCTGCATCGCGAAGGCGGACAGACCCGCCTGCTGCTCGATGACCCCGGCGGCGAGCCGTTGTCAGGCTTGCTGCGCCAGCCCCTGGAGACCGGAACCTGCCTGCGCCTGGCCGTGGACATCGCCGTGGCGCTGCGCCACCTGCACCAGCGTGGCCTGGTGCACAAGGACCTCAAGCCCAACCACATCCAGGTCAACTGCACCGATGGCCAGGCACGCCTGACCGGCTTCGGCCTGACCTCGCGGCTGCCGCGCGAGCGCCAGGCGCCCGAGCCGCCGGAGACCATCGCCGGCACCCTGGCCTACATGGCGCCGGAGCAGACCGGACGGATGAACCGCTCCATCGACTCGCGCAGCGACCTCTATGCCTTTGGCGTGGTCCTCTACCAGATGCTCACCGGCACGCTGCCATTCACCGCCAGCGACCCGATGGAATGGGTGCACTGCCACATCGCGCGCAAGCCGCTGCCGCCCGGCGAGCGGGTCGCCGGCGTGCCGCCGATGCTCTCGCAGATCGTCCTCAAGCTGCTGGCCAAGACCGCCGAGGAGCGCTACCAGAGCGCCGCCGGCGTCGAGCACGACCTGCGCCGCTGCCTGGACGACTGGCAGCGGGGAGGGCGCATCGAAGCCTTCAGCCTGGACGAGCAGGGCACCCCCGACCGCCTGCTGGTACCCGAGAAGCTGTATGGCCGTGAACATGAGGTCGAGGTGCTGGTCGAGGCCTTCGCGCGCATCGTCGCCAGCAGCACTCCCGAGCTGGTGCTGGTGTCGGGCTATTCCGGGATCGGCAAGTCTTCGGTGGTCAACGAGCTGCACAAGGTGCTGGTGCCGCCGCGCGGGTTGTTCGCTTCCGGCAAGTTCGACCAGTACAAGCGCGACATTCCCTACTCGACGCTGGTGCAGGCCTTTCAAGGGCTGGTGCGCACGCTACTGGGCAAGAGCAGCGAAGTACTGGAGGGCTGGCGCAGTGCACTGCTGGAGGCGCTGGAGCCCAATGCCAGGCTGATCACCGACCTGATTCCCGAGCTGCGGCTGATCATCGGCGATCAGCCGCCGGTGCCCGAGCTGGAACCACAGCAGGCGCAGCGCCGCTTCCTGCTGGTGTTCCGCCGCTTCATCGGAGTGTTCGCCCGTGCCGATCACCCGCTGGCGCTGTTCCTCGACGACCTGCAATGGCTGGATGCGGCGACCCTCGACCTGCTGGAAGACCTGCTGACCCATTCGGAGCTGCGCCACCTGATGCTGGTGGGCGCCTACCGCGACAACGAGGTGGACGCCAGTCATCCGCTGACGCGCAAGCTGCAGGCTATCCGCCAGGCCGGCGTGCGCATCGACGAGATCCGCCTGGCGCCGCTGGCCCGCGCGCACATCGAGCAGCTGATCGCCGAGGCCCTGCGCTGCCCGCCGCCGAGCATCGTGGCGCTGGCCCGGCTGGTGCAGGACAAGACCGCCGGCAACCCGTTCTTCGTCATCCAGTTCCTCCAGGCGCTGGCCGAGGAAGAGCTGCTGACCTACGACCACGACGCCCGGCGCTGGCGCTGGGAACCGGAGCGCATCCACGCCAAGGGCTACACCGACAACGTCGTCGATCTCATGGTCGGCAAGCTCGCGCGCCTGCCGCTGGAAACCCGCCAGGCCCTGCAGCAGCTGGCCTGCCTGGGCAACATGGCGCAGATCGATACCCTGGCGACGGTGCTCGACCTGCCGCCGGCGAAGGTCCACTCGATACTCTGGTCGGCGGTTCGCCAGGAACTGGTGGAGCGCCTGGAGGGCGCCTGCGCTTTCGCCCACGACCGCATTCACGAGGCGGCGTACTCGCTGATCGCCGAAACGGCCCGTGCCGAGGCGCACCTGCGCATCGGTCGCCTGCTGGCCGAGCAGACGCCGGCGCAACGGCGCGAAGAGGCGATCTTCGAGATCGTCGGCCAACTCAATCGCGGCGCCCGGCTGATCGAGGCCCGCGATGAGCGTGAACAGCTGGCCGAGTACAACCTGCTGGCCGGGCAGCGCGCCAAGGCCTCCAGCGCCTACAGCTCGGCGCTGGCCTACCTGGGGGCGGGGGCGGAACTGCTCGACGACGATTGCTGGGAACGCCGCCACGACCTGTGCTTTGCCCTGGAACTCGCCCGCGCCGAGTGCGAATTCCTCACTGGCCAGCTGGTGCAGGCCGACGAGCGCCTGACCGCGCTGACGCCGCGCGCCGCCACCACGGTCGAGCAGGCGGCGGTGGCCTGTCTGCAAATGGATGTGTGCCTGCTGCAGGACCGCAGCGACAGGGCGGTCGCCGTGTGCCTGGCCTACCTGCAGGCGGTCGGCATCCACTGGTCGGCGCACCCGGACGATGGCCTGGTGCGCGCGGAATACCAGCAGATCTGGACGCAGCTGGGCGAGCGCAGCATCGAACAGCTGATCGACTTGCCGCTGATGGAGGACGCCGCCTCCCTGGCGACGCTCGATGCACTCGGCAAGCTGTTCGCCCCGGCCCTGCAGAGCGACGCCAACCTGGCCAGCCTGACCATCTGCAAGGCCGTCAGCCTGAGCCTGGAACGAGGCAACTGCGACGCCTCCTGCATGCTCTATGCGAACGTCGGGCGGGTCGCCGGCCGCCGCTTCGGCGATTTCGAGGCCGGCTACCGCTTCGGCCGGCTGGGCTGCGAGCTGGTCGACCGGCGTGGCCTGAACCGTCATGAGGCGCGAACCTACCTGTGCTTCTCGATGTTCGTGGCGCGCTGGATGCGCCCGGTGCGCGAGTGCCGGGAACTGCTGCGCCGGGCTTTCGTCGCGGCCAACCGCGTCGGCGACCTGGCTTACGCCGCCTATGCCGGCAATGGCCATATCGCCGATGTGCTGTTCCTCGGCGAGCCGCTGGCGCAGGTGCACGAAGAGGCCGAGCAGGGCCTGGCCTACGCGCAGAAGGTGCGCTTCGGCCTGGTGGTGGATTTCATCAGCACGCAGCTGGCGCTGATCCGCACGCTTCGCGGGCAGACCTCGACTTTCGGCTATTTCGACGATGAGCTATTCGACGAGGCGCGTTTCGAAGCGCACCTGGACAGCACGCCGGGCCTGGCGCTGGCGGCAGCCAAGTACTGGATTCGCAAGCTGCAGGCGCGCTGCATGGCGGGTGACCACCTCGCGGCCCTGCACTGCGTGGCTCGGGCGAAGGCGCTGCTGTGGGTGGTGGAGTCCTTCACCGAGGAGGCCGAGTATCACTTCCACGCGGCGCTGACCCTGGCAGCCACCTTCGACTCTCTCGATGCCGGCGAGCAGCCCGGCCTTCTGCGGGAGCTGGTCGGCCATCACGCGCAGTTGCAGGAATGGGCACGGCAGTGCGCTGAATCCTTCGCCTGTCGGGTGGCGCTGGTGGGCGCGGAAATCGCCCGGGTCGAAGGGCGGCTGGTCGGGGCGGAGCTGCTTTACGAAGAGGCCATCCGCCAGGCGCAGGAGCATGGCTTCGTGCAGATCGAGGCGCTGGCCAACGAGCTGGCGGGGCGCTTCTACGGCGCACGTGGCCTGGCCAAGATCGCCCGCGTGTACCTGCAGGACGCGCGTTACGGCTACCTGCGCTGGGGCGCCGACGGCAAGGTGCGTCAACTCGAGGGGCGCCATCGCTACCTGCGCAACGAGGAGCCCGCGCCCGGCCCGACCGCGACCATCGCCACCCCGGTGGAGCACCTGGACCTGGCCACCGTGCTCAAGGTGTCCCAGGCGGCCTCGGGGGAGATCGTCCTGGAGAAGCTGATCGACATGGTGATGCGCACCGCCATCGAGCAGGCCGGCGCCGAGCGCGGCGTGCTGGTCCTCGCCGAAGCGGGCGAGCCGCGCATAGCGGCGCAGGCGACTGTCGGCGATGGTGCGATGCTGTTGTGCAACGAACCGATCAGTGCGGCCGCGCTGGCCGAAACGGTGCTCTACCAGGTGCTGCGCACCGGCGAGAGCCTGTGCCTGGAAGACGCCATGGTCGACCCGGCATTCACCACCGATCCCCATGTCCGCCAGCATGGCGCGCGTTCGATCCTCTGCATGCCACTGATGAACCAGGCCAAGCTCACCGGTGCGCTGTACCTGGAGAACAACCTCTCGGCCGGTGTGTTCAGCCCGACGCGGATCGCCGTGCTGCGGCTGCTGGCCTCACAGGCGGCGATCTCGCTGGAGAACGCGCGCCTGTACCGCGACGCCGCTGAGCGCGAGGCGAAGATTCGCCGGCTGGTGGACGCCAACATCATCGGCATCATCGTCTGGAGCGCGGGAGGCGAGATAGCCGAAGCCAACGACGCCTTCCTGCGCATGGTCGGCTACGAGCGCGACGACCTGCTTTCCGGCCGCGTGCGCTGGCACGACATGACCCCACCGGAATCCCTGGCACTGAGCCGGGCGCATCTTGCCACGGCCATTCGTACCGGGCGTGCGCAGCCCTTCGAGAAGGAGTACATCCGCAAGGACGGCAGCCGCGTGCCGGTGATCGTCGGCCTGGCGGCCTTCGAGGCCAGCCTGCAGGAGGGGGTGGCCTTCGTGCTCGACCTCACCGAGCGCAAGCAGGCCGAGGAGCGGGTGCGCGAAGGCGAGCGCCGCTATCGCGAGGTGCAGACGGAACTGGCGCATGCCAATCGTGTGGCGACCATGGGGCAACTGGCGGCGTCCATCGCCCACGAGGTGAACCAGCCGATCGCCGCCACGGTGACCAATGCCAATGCAGCCTTGCGCTGGCTGGGTGCGCAGCCGCCGGAGCTGGGCGAAGTCAGCCAGGTGCTGGGGCGCATCATCAAGGATGCCAACCGTGCCGCCGAGGTGCTGGGGCGCATTCGCCAGCTGATCCGCAAGACCCCGCCGCAGAGGCAGCCTGTGGACGTCAGCGCGGCGCTGCGCGAGATGGTCGAGTTCACCCGTGGCGAGGCCGCCAAGTCCGGCGCCGTGGTGCGGGTGGAACTCGCCGACGGCCTGCCGGAAGTGGAGGGCGACCGGGTCGAGCTGCAGCAGGTGATGCTCAACCTGATCGTCAATGCCCTGGAGGCCATGTGCGGTGTGTCTGCCGGTGAGCGCCACCTGCTGGTCAGTACCGAGCGCGAGGCGGAGGATGTGCGGGTGAGGGTGAGCGACAGCGGGCCGGGCTTCGCCGAGGGCAATGCCGACCTGCTCTTTGCGCCGTTCTACACCACCAAGGCCACCGGCATGGGCATGGGCCTGTCGATCTGCCGCTCGATCATCGACAGCCATGGCGGCCGTCTCTGGGCCAGCGCCAACCAGCCCCGGGGCGCGGTGGTGCAGTTCACCCTGCCGGCGCATCCCGTGACGAGAGACTGAAAGTAGAAGGGGGGGCTTGACCTTGACACTAGCGTCAAGCCCCCAGAGTGCTCCCCATCGGAGGTCGACATGCAAATCGGAGAGCTGGCCTTGCGCGCCGGCGTCAGTACACGTGCGCTTCGCCATTACGAGTCGCGGCAGCTGATCGAGTCGTCGCGGCTGGACAATGGCTATCGCGACTACGCCTCGTCCATGGTGCAACGCGTGCTCTGGGTTCGCGAGCTGCTCGAATGCGGCTTCAGCACCCGGCAGATCCACGGCCTGCTGCAGTACCTGGAGGAGGAAGAGGACAGCGAAGGTTTCCTCGCCTGCCTGCAGCAGCACTTGGAAAAGCTGGTGGCCCTGGATGCGCTCCAGGCTCAACTGGCCGAGCGCCGCGAACGTCTGGCGGAAAAGATCGAGCGCTATCTGCCCCTGCAGGATGGCCTGCCGCGTGCTCCCGATCTGCGACCTCCCGAACGAGCTCATTCACAAGCCACGTTGGAGAGATGATGGGAAAGCTGAAAGACAAGGTCGCCCTGGTCACGGGCGGCAACAGCGGTATCGGCCTGGCCACCGCGCAACGATTCGCCCTGGAAGGCGCCGAGGTGGTCATCACCGGGCGTCGTCGGGAAGTGCTGGCGGAGGCGGCCGGGCTCATCGGTGAAAGCGCCGTTGGCATCTGTGCCGACGCCAGCCGGCTGGAGGACCTGGACGCCTTGTACCGGCAGATTGGTGAACGCTTCGGCCGCCTCGACGTGCTGGTCGCCAATGCCGGTGTCATCCGTCCGGCGCCGGGCGACCAGGTCGAAGAAAGCCAGTTCGACGAACAGTTCGACATCAACGTCAAAGGCGTCTTCTACACCATCCAGAAAGCCCTGCCGCTGCTGCGCGACGGCGGTTCCATCGTGCTGGTGTCGTCCATCGCCCACCTGAAGGCGCTGGAGGCCCACGTGGTCTACGCGGCGACTAAGGCGGCGGTGCGCTCGTTCGCCCGTAGCTGGGCGGCGGAACTCAAGGGCCGGAATATCCGCGTCAACTGCCTTAGCCCGGGCCCGGTGCTGACCCCGATTATCGGTAAGATGGGGATCGACGAGGCGCAGTTCGGTGCGTTCGAAAAGCAGTTGGCGGGGCTGATTCCGCTCGGCCGCCTCGGCCGTCCGGAAGAGTTGGCGAATGCCGCGCTGTTCCTCGCTTCGGACGACAGCAGCTTCATCACCGGTGTCGACCTGTGCGTCGATGGTGGGCTGTCGCAGCTCTGAACGGAAAAAGGTCCGGTGCGTCATGCGCCGGGCCTTTGGGGGCCAGCGATTTCAGCCTTTGATGAAGGCCAGCAGGTCTGCGTTGATGGTCTCGGCGTGGGTGGTGCACATGCCATGGGGCAGTCCGGGGTAGGTCTTAAGGGTGCCGTGCCGCAGCAACTTGATCGAGAGGCGCGCGGAGTCGTCGATGGGGACGATCTGGTCGTCCTCCCCGTGCAGCACCAGTGTCGGCACGGAGATTTGCTTCAGGTCTTCGGTGAAGTCGGTTTCCGAGAAGGCCGCAATGCAGTCGTAATGGGCCTTGGCGCCGCCGTTCATGCCCTGGCGCCACCAGTTGTCGATGACTGCTTCGGAGACTTGTGCGCCCGGCCGGTTGAATCCATAGAAGGGACCCGCCGCCACGTCGCGGTAGAAGTTCGAACGGCTGGCGGCGAGTGCTTCGCGGAAGCCATCGAACACTTTTAGTGGCAGGCCACCGGGGTTCTTCTCGGTTTGCAACATGATCGGCGGCACGGCGCCGATCAGAACTGCCTTGGCGACGCGGCCGGCACCATGGTGTGCGACGTAGCGGGCGACCTCACCACCGCCGGTGGAGTGGCCGATGTGTACGGCATTCTTCAGGTCCAGGTGCTCCGCCAGCTCCGCCAGGTCAGCTGCGTAGGTGTCCATGTCGTTGCCTTGCGCTGTCTGCGTGGAGCGACCGTGGCCACGTCGGTCATGGGCAATCACGCGGTAGCCCTTGCTGAGGAAGAACAGCATCTGGTTGTCCCAGTCGTCCCCGGACAGCGGCCATCCGTGATGGAAGACGATGGGCTGACCACTGCCCCAGTCCTTGTAGAACAGCTCAGTGCCATCGCGAAGTGTGAGATAGCTCGACCCTTGCTCCCTACGCCCGCTACCCTTGGCCTGACTGCTACCCACTTGGCTTGCCAGGACTGGGGCTGCCACCGCAAGTGCTGCAGCCGCTACGCCGGCGCCCATTATGGCGCGGCGGGAGGTTCCTTTAGTCTTCTCGCTCATGGTGAAAACTCTCGTCTGGTTACCGCTCCTGCGGCGAATAAGGACCGGAAGACTAGGTCTCGCAAAGCCCATAGGATTATCGCGAGGTAGCCGGGGAACCGGTTCGCAAACCCTATTGCCATGCAAAATTCCGCACCATCGTCTATGGGTATCGGCTAACCATACTTAGGTTTTGTGAGAGTTTTGAAAGGTCGGAGCCGCCGCTACTGCCGAGGCCATCTCCTCTATGTCGGCAGATGTAGTCCGCAGGCCTATGGGGGAGTTAATTGCTCGTTGCTCGCGAATGGCTGGTATTGGCCGGTTAGCGACCATTGCTATTGCTGATCCACTCTTGTCCTCCCTCACGTGGAGGACAAGCCATGAACACCACTGCCACCTTCAGCCACCAACCTTGGAACAAGGGAAAGCTAGTCGGACAGAAAGCCCCGCTCCGGCTCAGCGATATATGGGCCATCAGGGTAAGGCTTCAGATTGCGGAGAGAACCCGGGATCTTGCTCTATTCGACTTGGCCATCGACAGCAAGCTGCGAGCCTGTGACTTAACCAAGCTTCGTGTGCGGGACATAGCACATGGAGAACACGTGTCGCCGCGAGCCATCGTGATGCAGCAGAAAACTTAGCGACCAGTGCAGTTTGAAATCACAGAGCAAACCCGGGCGGCTTTGGTGGTCTGGATACATCAGGCCCAGCTCCGCAGCGAGGATTGCCTGTTTCCGAGCCGGTTGCGAGGCTCAGATCATCTCTCCACCAGGCAATACGCTCGAATCGTCAAAGCCTGGGTGACTGCCATTGGTCTTGATCCGGCCATGTACGGCACCCACACGCTGCGGCGTACGAAGGCATCCCTGATATACCGCAGGACGAAGAACCTGAGGGCAGTCCAACTCCTTCTCGGCCATACGAAGCTTGAAAGCACCATCCGATACCTGGGAATTGAGGTCGATGACGCCTTGGAAATGGCGGAACAAACCGAGGTCTGACCATGCATAGCGACGGTCGAGACCAGGCCGTCGTTATCCGGCCAAAAGCGTACGTTGGCATCCATGGCGATTGCACTGATCATTGGCGATTGCCTCCAATAAATAGGCTGGACGCGCGTCGGGCCAAGCTACTTGAAGAAGAGCCACCCTAGTGGCGGCGATGGAGAACGCTTGTAAGGCTCAAAGGTCCATACACTTCGGATGAAGGAATCCGCATTTAGCCCATATCACCTCGCGGCAAGTAGCCAAATCCCAAGCCCCGATCCCTACGCTTTTTGAATACTACTGGTCAGTTGTCCGTGCTGATTCAATTTTCAAAGCAGGACACTAGAAAACTCATCATCGCCTGTACGGCCGGGGTATGCCGGATGTCGCTGTGGACCACTAGCCACACATCCCGCGCAAGATCCGCTCCCACGCTCTCCATCGCTTGCAGGCCGTAATGGCGGCCGAGGAAGCAGGGCAGTGCGGCAACACCGGCGCCTGCTTGAGCGCAGGTGGCCTGGATATTCAGATCATTGCTGCGCAGCCGGATAGGTCGGTCACCCGCTTGCGCCTTGAGCCAGTCCTGCTGGGGCGATTGTTCCATGGACTCGTCGTAAGCGATGAAGGTCAGGTCCTGCGTGGCTGTGTTGGCTAAATATTCCGTCGAGCCATACAGGTGAAACGGCAACGTCGCGATCTTGCGGGCCACCAGGTCCGGCTCCGTGGGGCGACTCAGGCGCACGGCAATATCAGCTTCGCGTCGCGATAAGGACGCGCTGCCCAGGCTGCCAATCAACTGCAAGGACAGCCGCGGATGTTTCGTGCGCAGCCCATTGATTCGGGGCGCGATCAAGGCACAGGCCAGCGCTGGCGGGGCACTGACGATAACTTCGCCTGTGTAGCTTTCCTGCCCGGCCAATGCTGTGCGCTGCACGGCGAAGGACTCGCTTTCCATACGTCGCCCCAGTTGGGCGATACGTTCCCCGTCCTCGGTGATGACGTATGAGCGAGGTCGGCGGTCCACCAGCTTGAGGTTAAGCGAGCCCTCCAAAGCGCTAATGCGCCGCGCCACGGTGGCATGGTCGACCTTGAGCTTGCGTGCAGCCGCCGATAGAGATTGCTCGTGGGCGAACACGATGAAATAGCGCAGATCCTCCCAATCGAACATGGGTGTTTTCTCATATGGAAGGTGAATAAATGGGGAATTTTTCCCCGTCGGCAAGCCTGCAAGAATCTTTCAACACCTGAAAAACAGGTGCAAAGAGCCCAGCGGGCTGCCGGGTTCTCATCGCACGACTTGACGAGGAAAAAGCCATGTCTAAATCAACGCCTCTCGCATATGCAGGCATCGTGGGTGCCACATTTTTCTGGGGTACCAACTTCAATGCGGGTGCCTACATCATCAAGAGCATGGCACCCATCAGCGCTTCCATTGAGCGTTTTTCGATTTCTATCCTGTTACTCGCACTTATTTTCGGCCTGACCGGCAAGTTGCGCCTGAGCACGCTGAAGAACAATCTGCCGGCTTTTATCGGCCTGGGCCTACTTGGATTTACTGCGTTCAACCTCGCGACATTCTTTGGCCTGCAAACCACCACCCCCATCAACGGCGCACTGATACTGGCGACCACGCCGCTGTGGACCATGATCTTTTCAGTACTGCTTGAAGGCGAGCGCATCGATCGCGGGCGTGCTATAGGACTCGTGTTGGGCTTACTGGGCGTTGGCCTGGTGATCACCCGCGGGGATATCCAGGTTCTGCTCGGGCTGAAAGTGGCCACGGGTGATGCGATCATTCTGGCCGGCAGTATGGCCTGGGCTGCGAACATGGTCGGCACACGGCGCTTTGTCAAAAATGCAACGCCGCTGGAAACCACAACTTTCTCCATGCTGTTCGGTGTCATTGGCCTGATCGTGCTGGGGTTCATCTATGAGGCTCCGATCACCAACATCAGTACCGCTACGCTGTCGATTCATAGCGCAGTCATCTACCTGGCAGTCTGTGGCTCGTTGATTGCGTACTTGCTGTGGTTCAAAGGTATCCACGCCATCGGTGCTGCACGCACGTCGATCTTCTTCAACCTGGCCCCGGTGTTCACCATGCTGGTTTCCTCAGTACTGGGTGTTGTGCCCAATGTCTGGCAACTGCTTGGCGCCGGCGGGGTAATCTTCGGTGTGGTGTTTGCTTCGGGCCTAGTGTTCGGCCCGGCACATCCTGAGCCGTTAACCGCTGCTGCCAGGCCGCACTGAGGTGCGCAAGAATCTCTGCGCAGACCGGGGGATCCTGCGCCCGCTTTGCGCGCGGCGCAGCCGCTCCAGGTGTTAACCGATGATGTCCCGATGTACTTCCAGGGCGTTACGTTCCACCCAATTGTGCGCCAGCAGGCCGTCTGGACGAACTTCCCACACCGCCGTACCGAGCATCTCAAAGGTGCTGTTGCACGAGCGGCCACCGATAAACCCGCGGTTTTTACCGCTCAGCTTCCAGCGGGAGGCGACTCGAGTACCTGCGGCATTCTGGAACGTCTCGATGCTGCCAAATTCGAAGTCTTCAATTTTCGCCAGGAAGACGGCTATCCATTGGATGAAAGCTTCACGGCCGACAACATCGACTCCACCGGAAGTAATCACGAAGTCCTCGGCTACAAAGCGCGTTGCCGCTTGCGGATTTTTTGCCTGCCAGACTTCGCGCCAGAAGCTTTCGACAATCTCTACTGCCTTATTGCCTGTCATCTTCAACTCCTCGTTGGGTAAGGCCGTTGATGGTCGAAGTTTGCAATTCAGAAAACAAACGCATAAATCTAATGGCACTCAGAAGAAAGGCGAATTCAGCATGCAAGCCAGCGACCTTGAAATCGACCTGCTTCGGGCGTTTATCGCGGTGGCGCAGACCGGCAGTTTTACTGCGGCAGCCCAAGTGATAGCCCGTTCGCAGTCGGCGGTGAGCCAGAAGATCATCCGGTTGGAAGCAATACTCGGTCACCGGGTGTTCGAGCGCAGCAGTCGCGCGCTTACTCTGACCCCTGACGGGGAGCGTCTGCTGGTAGGAGCGCGCAAGTTGATGGTGCATTTCAACACGTTCTTGCGTGAAATCAGTGAGCAGTCGACCGTCGATCTTCTGCGTCTGGGGATCTCCGAAAACCTGGTGCCCACTCAGCTGCCCAGGCTGTTGTCGCGCTTTACCGCGCTGTATCCCAACATACAGTTGGAACTCACCACTGGATTGAGCCATGACCTGCTTGCCGACTACGAGGCCGGGCAGTTGGACGTCGTCATCGCCAAGCGAAAAATCAGTCCCAATGGCCAGCGTGGCCGGGTCATCTGGCGCGAACCTCTGGTATGGATTGCCGCCAGGGACTACGAAATCGAAGCGTCCAGACCCATACGCTTGGTGATGATGCGACCACCCTGCGCGTATCGGGCAATCATGATTGAGGCCTTGGCCTCTGTCCGCAGGGAATGGACCTCAGCCTGCCTGGCCAGCAACCTGAACGGCGTTCAAGCCGCCGTCGCGGGCGGGTTGGGCATTACCGCATTGGGCGCGTCGTTCCTTCAGGAAGGGATGCGTATTCTGGAACCGTCTGAAAAACTCCCAACTCTACCCTCCACAGAGGTTGCCGTGATCGGCGACCAGGATCGCACTGAGCATCTCGTCCAGCCCTTGGTAGCATTGCTCACCGATGGGTTACAGGCAGGTAGCCGCCTGACGTGATACTCACCGGGCTTTGTATCAAGCCTCTACGGAAAAAACTACAGACAATAAAAGTCTTAAAGTTGAATATTCCATTTCGAGGCTCTTCACACTCATTTTTTGTGTGGCTAGCGGAGCTGTTGGTAACGTTCCAATTTACTAGTGGTAGAGGGGGAAACATGTTTGCATTCCGCCTTTCAAGATGGGATTAGTGGAAGAGCACGTGCCCGCTTCTGGCCAATTACTGCCCCTGTCGAAAGGCAACTTCCGCCACTAAGAGGGCACTAATAAGATGGACGCTCCCCCTTTTCTTGGGCCTTACGCCGTAATCTCGAGCGCGCCGATTCTGTTAATCGAGCCCGGTGAAAGCCGAACGTGCACGTGTTGTCTTCGAGCGCCACTGGCTCTGAGCAGAGTTTCGGCGGTGAGAGAACGGGACAAAATTACTGTTTCATCAAAGGAAAGGGCGGGAAGAGAGCTCGAACCCGAGCAAGATCAGGAAGAGCATGAAGCCTTGGCGAAAGCGCACGGGGCTGATCCGTCCTCGTACGATTTGGCCGGCCCACATTCCGATCAGCGCAGGAACAATTGCCAGAGTGGAAGTGCCGAGCTGCGTGATCTGAAAGGCTCCATGGGTGTACAACCCTATCGCCAGTGCCAAGGTAGATACGGTGAACGACAAGCCGAGAGCCTGAATCAAGTCGTCCCGGCTCAAATTCAGTGACCCGAGGTAGGGGACCGCCGGCATCATGAAGAGGCCGGTCGCTCCGGTCGCTATTCCTGTCAGCAATCCAATCACCGGTGACAGCCATCCCTCGATTCGCTCAGGAATTGAAAAGGAAGGGGCGATGAGTGCGTATGTGGCATAAACGATCAAGGCCGCCCCAAGACAGAACCCGGACCAAACCGGCTCCACCTGGGTCAACAGTGACGAGCCGGTGATAGTCCCGAGAATGATGCACAACATCATCAGCCAGAGTCGACGCACAAGCTGCACTATCGAGGGGCCGGCAAATAGTTGCCACAGGTTGGTCACGAAAGAGGGGATAACCAGGAGCGCCGCGGCGGCAGCCGGAGACATCACCGTTCCAAGCAGGCCCATAGCTACGGACGGCAGCCCCATGCCGGCGACACCTTTCACCACGCCAGCGGCCAGGAAGATGCCGGTCAACAGCAGAACGTACAAAACTGAATCGTGCATAGAGGGCTCGTGTCGCTGAATAACGGAGCCCTATTGAAGCTAGCGGCGGTACTGGCCACAATGCGGAAATAGCAGCTGAGCCTTCGGGTTTTCCGAAGGCAAGTGATGAACTTCCATGCGCCTCGACTTAGCGGATCTCCACCTTTTCCTATGCATCGTAGATGCGGGCAGCATCACAGCTGGCGCCGCCCGCGCAAACCTTGCCCTTGCATCGGCCAGCGAACGATTGCGCAGCATTGAAGACTCCGCAGGAGTAGCGCTGCTGGACAGACTCCCAAGGGGAGTCGTTACGACCGAGGCAGGCGAGGCGCTCGCGCATCACGCACGCCTGATACTTCGGCAGCAGGAAATGCTGAAAGGCGAGCTTCAGGACTTCGCCGCTGGCGCCAGAGGAACACTTCACCTCTACGCCAATACAGCTGCGCTCATTGAGTTTCTCCCCAGCCGGCTCGCTCCATGGCTCGCAGAGCGTCCGCGTATGCGCATCGAACTGAAGGAGCGCACCAGCGCCGAAATCGTCCGCGCTGTAACTTCGGGCTTGATCGAGGCTGGTGTGGTTTCGGATGCCGTCAGGGTCGATGGCCTTCAGCTGCAGCCGGTTGCGAAGGACCATCTGGTGCTGATTGTCCCTGCAGAGCATGCCCTCTCAGGGCGCAAGAAAGTCACCTTCTCGGACCTGCTGAGTCTTCCTTTCGTGGGGTTGTCGCAAGGAAGCGCCTTACAGGACCACATCGATGACCATGCACGCGCAGCGGGAAGACCTCTCAATATGCGGATTCGCATGAAGACTTTCGGCGGTCTCTGCGAAATGGTCGCGCACGGAGTTGGGGTCGGGATTGTGCCGCAGGCCATCGCCAAGCGCTTTAAGCGGCGCTATTCCTTGCAAACCTGCGCACTGGCGGATGATTGGGCGCAGCGCCAGCTGTGCCTGTGCTTCCGGGAGTGGAGCGAACTGACCGCACTGATGCAAAACTTGCTCACTCACCTGGGCGGGACGCCTGGGAAAGATTGAACGTCAGCCTCTGGCCGATTCTGCCGATCGCGATCGGCAGAATCGGCCCAAAGTTGCCTTCGAGTAACTCTGCCTCCATCGAGTGTCTTGCGCTTGCCCGCGCCAAACGACGCAAAACCCAATCACATCGCCATGCGCCCGTCACGGCGTCACACCGGCGGGTTGGCAACGGGCGCGTGCCTGGCCATCAGCTCAACGACCCAGTCGATGAATACGCGCAGTTTGGTGCTCACATGCCGGTTCGGTGGGTACGCCAGGTACAGCGGCATGGGGTCGAGTTGCCAGTCGGCGAACAGCTGGACCAGTTCGCCTCGCGCGTGATGCGTCTGGGACATGTAGTGCGGCAACCAAAGTACGCCCATGCCGGCCAGGCCGGCCGCGAGATAGGCGTTGCCGTCGTCGACCGCCAGTACGTAGCGGCCGTGCACCCTGAGGGTTTCGTCGCCACGGCGCATGGCGTAGGGCACGGCTTTGCCCGTGCGGGCCCAGAGGAAGCCGACGATGCGGTGATGGGTCTCTTCCAACTCGCGCGGATGCAATGGAACGCCGGCGTGCTCCAGATAGTTCGGCGCCGCAAACACCCCCAACCGCAGGTCGCCGACACGCCGGGCCATGAGCGACTGGTCGGAGAGTTCGCCGCCGCGCACCACGCAGTCCACGTTTTCATCGATCAGGTCCACGATCCGGTCGCTGACGCCCATGTCGATCTGGATATCGGGGTATCGCGCGTGGAACTCCGGGAGGGCAGGCACGAGGATCATGCGGGCCAGCGGGCTGGGCACGTCGATTCGCAACCGGCCCCTGGGCGACGTTGATGCGGTGGACAGGCTGGTCTCGGCATCGTCCATGTCGGCCAGCAAGCGAACCACGCGATCGTAGTAGACGGCGCCGTTGGCGGTCACATTGAGCTTGCGTGTGGTCCGGTTGATCAGCCTGACGCGCAGCCGCGCTTCCAGTTGCTGCACCAACTGCGTCACGCTGGTCTTGCTCATGTGCAGCGTTTCGGCAGCCTTGGTGAAGCTGCCGGTTTCCACTACGCGCGCGAATGCCTGCATCGCATCGAAACGGTCCATCGGTGCTCCGGATGACTCGAGGATTGTTTGGATTCTACAAACAGTGAAGATCAAGGTTGCTCGTTTATCCGCCAACGGCGCCGCCTTAACGTTGTTCCATCGTTGAAACCGGGGCCGTTTCGGCCCCCTGGATGGAGAAAGTCGATGGCAACGCGCAACGTAGTTTTTCCCGCCGGGCGCCAGGCGCTGTATGAGCGGAATCGCTATTCGCCGGCGATCCGCAGCAATGGCCTGCTGTTCGTTTCAGGGCAGGTGGGCAGCCGCGAGGATGGCTCGCCGGAGCCCGAGCTGGAAGCGCAGGTTCACCGCGCGTTCGAGAACCTGAATGCGATTCTGGCCGCGGCAGGTTGCACCTTCGACGACGTGATTGACGTGACCGTCTTCATGGTCGACCCCGAGTCGAAGTTCGAGACCATCTGGAAGGTCGTGCCGGAATACTGGGGCCATGCGCCACATCCGACGCTGACCGCCGTTGGCGTGACGTGGCTCTATGGCTTCGACTTTGAGATCAAGGTAATCGCGAAGCTGCCGGAGACCACGGCACAAGCGCAGCTTGGTTGAGTCAGTCGGAAGCTCGCTTTGTGTAAAAAACTGGGTGTATTCCGCGGCTAGCGTCGCTGACTGGCCGCCGCTCGCAGCGGCGGGTGCGGGAAGTCTGTTTTCGGCGGGGAGCGCTCGGGGTTGAGGTACCATGCTGCGCCGAAACCTCCGTCGAACCCCTGGCTGCCTATGTCCTCCAACGCGCTGTATACCGACCTGTCCACCTACTACGACCTGATGTGCGCCGATATCGACTACCGGGCGCAGAGCCACATGGTGCGCCGGTTGCACCAATTGTTCGGCAATCAGGGGCGCAGACACCTGGATCTCGCCTGTGGCACTGGGCCGCACGTGCGCCATTTCCTCGACTTCGGCTACCGCAGTGCCGGCCTGGACATCAATCAGCCGATGCTGGATATCGCCCAGCTGCGCTGCCCCGAGGCACAGTTCAGTCGGCAGGACATGGCGGACTTCCGAGTAGGCGAGCCGCTGGATCTGATTACCTGCTTCCTCTACTCGATCCACTACAACGCCGGGCTGGAGCAACTGCAGGCGTGCCTGGCCAGCGTGCACGGTGCACTAGAGGATAACGGCGTGTTCTGCTTCAACGCGGTGGACAAGCGGCAGATCGACAACCGCTCATTTGTGCGCCATACCGTGGAGCACGAGGGCAGCCACTTCACCTTCGGTTCCGGCTGGTACTACAGCGGCAAGGGCGAGCGACAGGCGCTGCGCCTCAGCATCGAGAAGACCGCAGAGGGGGTGACCCAGACCTGGCAGGACGAACACGCCATGGTCGCCCTGAGTTTCACCGAGCTTCAGCAGCTGTTGCAGCCGCACTTCGAGGTGCAGGTCTTCGAACATGACTACGAACGGATCACTCCCTGGGGCGGCACGTCCGGGAATGCATTGTTCGTCTGCGTGAAGCGCTGAGAACCTGCAGCCAAACAACCCGCCATGAGGCGGGTCATAAGGCGTCGATCCTACGGGCCTGAAGGCTGATGATCAGGCCTGCATCGCCCCTCCATGCACATCCATCGCCGCCTGGCGCAGGGCCTCGGAGCGGGTCGGGTGCGGGTGGCAGATCAGGGCGATGTCTTCGGCCGAAGCCGAGAACTCCATCGCCACGCAGTACTCGCCGATCATCTCGCTGACGCTGGGGCCGACCATGTGTACGCCCAGCACCTCGTCCGTGCGTTCGTCCGCCAGCACTTTCACGAAGCCCTCGCTCTCGTGGTTGATCTTGGCGCGGCTGTTGGCGGTGAAGGGGAATTTGCCGACCTTGTAGGGGCGTCCTTCGGCTTTCAGTTGCTCTTCGCTCTTGCCCACGCTGGCCACTTCAGGGCGGGTGTAGATCACGCTGGGAATGAGGTTGTAATTCACTTCGGCGGCATGGCCGGCGATGCGTTCGATGCAGACGATGCCTTCGTCCTCGGCCTTGTGCGCGA
>RCUR01000105.1_pt1 | contig 27007 bp, 25 predicted proteins | sample 2166151 | NCBI WGS metagenome assembly RCUR01 (sample SAMN09932785, study PRJNA488358) | compost metagenome | isolation source: compost soil in an enriched community | place: Germany: Experimental Botanical Garden
AGCCCGCACCGCTTCCTGGGCATCAACCAGGAAGGTGGCGTGTCGATCGTGACCACCAAGGGCAATGCCTACGGTCACGTGGTGCTGCGCGGCGGCAACGGCAAGCCGAACTACGATTCGGTCAGCGTTGCGCTCTGCGAGCAGGCGCTGAACAAGGCGAAGATCAAGCCGAACATCATGGTCGATTGCAGCCACGCCAACTCCAACAAGGACCCGGCCCTGCAGCCGCTGGTGATGGAAAACGTCGCCAACCAGATCCTCGAGGGCAACAACTCGATCATCGGCCTGATGGTGGAAAGCCACCTGGGCTGGGGCAGCCAGTCGATTCCGAAGAACCTCTGCGACCTCAAGTACGGCGTGTCCATCACCGATGCCTGCATCGACTGGGACAGCACGGAAAAGACCCTGCGCAGCATGCACGCCAAGCTCAAGGACGTTCTGCCCAAGCGCAAGCGTGGCTGAGCGGACCTGCAGAACGCAAAAAGCCGGGCATCTGCCCGGCTTTTTGTTGCCTGATCCCTCTTACTCCTGGCGCTCGACGCTGCGCTGGCGACGCTCCATGTAGCGCTCCACATAGGAGCAGGACGGGATCACGGTATACCCCTTGCCTTCGGCGAACTGCAGCGCCTGTTCGGTCAACGCTGCCGCCACGCCACGCCCGCGCAGGGCATCAGGCACAAAGGTGCGATAGATGTCGATGGTCTGCTTGCCCAAATCCATGTAGGACAGGTAGGCACGACAACCATCCACCGTCACCTCGAACTGCTTGCCAGCCTGATCATGCCGAATGGGCAGTGACTTGCTCATCACGCTTCTCCCCTTGCACTACGCAACCGCCGTCCAGTGAAGCGACGACGGTCATAAAACTGCCTGCCTGAACTCGGAACACTAGCAAAGCCTGCCGGCCCCTGTCCAAAGTCTCTCTGCCAAATCATCCCTCGTCAACGGAGCGGACAACGCCGGTTTGACAACCCCGAGTCGGAGAAGTGCCCCTCTTCCAGCAGATAACTGATTACTTTTTAAACAGAGACGCGATCAAGTACATAACAAAAGATAAAAAATTTCACGCACCTTGCACTCGACACGTTTACTTACTAAAAGTAATGCGTACTATATAACCCAGCCGATTTCCCGTAAGGGAGATTGCATCATGGAAAGTCCACCTTAAGGGGAACACGATGAACAACGTTCTGAAAATTTCCGCTCTGACCCTGGCCGCCATCCTGGCTACCGGTTGCAGCAGCATGTCCAAAGAAACCGAAGCCCGTCTGACCGCTACCGAAGACGCCGCTGCCCGCGCTCAGGCTCGCGCTGACGAAGCCTACCGCAAAGCCGACGAAGCTCTGGTTGCCGCTCAGAAGGCTCAGCAGACTGCTGACGAAGCCAACGAGCGCGCCCTGCGCATGCTGGAAAAAGCCAGCCGCAAGTAATAGGTCTAACGATCTGGCATTTGCAGAAGCCGACCCGCGAGGGTCGGCTTTTTTATTGCCTGCCAACAACTAGCACAAGTAGCTGGCAGAGCGGACAGGCGATAAAAAACCCGTTACGACCAAGCCGCAACGGTTTTTTCCGACCAGCACGGATCAGGGCGCTACCGCGCTGGCCAGCTCCTCTCGCGACAGGGCGATCTCCACCGGCAGACCATCCTCGGCGGCGACCACTTCGCGCACCACCTCCCAGTCCAGACGCATGCTGTCCTTCAGGTCATCGTGCTTTAGCAGTGTATTGATCACTTCGGTGTGCTTGTCGACCACCGAGGGGTCGCCGTGATCGTCCAGAGGCGTGTGCGCCTCGAGGTAGACCTTGCCGCCGGCCACACCGAACTTGTATGGCTCGTTGATGATGCGCACCGACGTGCCCACCGGTACCATCTTCGCCAGCTCCAGCACGTTGTGGTTGAGCATGCGGAAGCAGCCGTGGCTGACGCGCATGCCGATGCCGAATTTCTTGTTCGAACCGTGGATCAGGTAGCCCGGTGTGCCCAGGGTGAACTTGAACGGACCCAACGGGTTGTCCGGCCCCGGCGGGAACACCGCCGGCAGAATGTCCCCCTCGGCGGCATGCTCGGCACGAATCGACGCCGGCGGCGTCCAGGTCGGATTCGGCGTCTTCGCAGTGATGGTGGTGTTGGCGATCGGCGAGCCCCAGCCCTCGCGCCCGATCCCCATCGGGAAGGTGTGCACCACGTTCTGGCCCTTGGGGAAGTAGTACATGCGGTACTCGGCCAGGTTGATCACGATGCCTTCGCGCGGTCCCGGAGGCAGCACGAAGCGGGTCGGCAGGACGATATCGGTCCCCTCACCAGGCAGCCAGGGATCGACGCCCGGATTGGCAGCGACCATTTCCAGATAGCCAAGGTCGTTGGCCGTACCGATGTCGGCGAAGGTGTCCTCGTACTTGGCCTTGATCACCTGCACCTGACCGACGACATCTTCGCCGGGCGGCGGCAGAGGCAGTTCGAGTGCGCTAGCCGGAGCAGCCAGCAGCAGTGCGGCCATGCTGGCCAGCAAGGGGCGAACGGCAACAACACGGGTTGACATCAGCGATACCTGAGCAATTTTAGCGATCATTAATTGTACACCCCAGCCCAAAGCGGAGGAAACCTCAGCGCAACGGCCAGTCGCGCGGCAAGCCGTGGCGGTCGGCACGCAGACGCTGCAGGCAGGCCGAGCACAGGCGCCGATCCTTCAGCGTGGCCTTGTCCAGCGCCTGCCACAGCGGATGCGCCGGCAGCAGAGTGCCGCACAGGGTATGGTCGCCCGGATCGTCCAGCTCCAGCTGCCGGGCGACCAGGTGCATGCGTGCCTCCTGACAGGCGAACAGGTCCAGCTGCTCGTCGGGAACGAGCAGCCGGTAGGCATACAGGGACCAGGAATGGCGCGACATCAACGGCTCCGGGGCGGCGCGGCGCGCAACCTTAGCCGAAAGCCTCGGGCGGGAAAAGCCTCAGAGCAGCGGTTGCAGCGTCGGCCAGAGATTTTCCAGCAGAATCGGCTGAGCGGCAGCGGTTGGATGGATGCCGTCGCCCTGCACCATACCGTCGACGCCACCTACCCCCTCGAGGAAGAACGGCACCAGCGGCACCTGCTTGCGTTCCGCCAGCTCGACATACACCTGTTCGAAGGCACGGGTGTAGCGCGGGCCGTAGTTGGGCGGCAGCTTCATGCCCAGCAGCAGCACCTCTGCCCCGGCGGCGCGGCTCTGCGCAATCATCGCCGCAAGATTCTGTTGCAATTGCAGCGGCGGCTGGCCACGCAGTCCATCGTTGCCACCCAGCTCGATCAGCACCAGCTGCGGGGCATGCTCCTCAAGCAGCGCAGGCAGGCGGGAGAGCCCGCCGGCACTGGTGTCGCCGCTCACCGAGGCGTTCACCACCTGCCACTGCGGAGCCTCCTGCTGCAGACGCTCGGCCAGCAGACTGACCCAGCCATGGCGGGTTTCCAGGCCGAAAGCCGCGCTGATACTATCGCCGACGACCAGCAGGGTCCCCGCCGTCGCATTTTGGGCCAGCAACAACAGGCCCAGACAGCCGCGCAACAACCAAGTACGCATCGGATTCTCCATGAAAGCCAGCATTCTAACCGCGCAAAACCTTAGCAAAGTGGTCGACAGCGCGGAAGGCGAGCTGACCATCCTCGACGATCTTTCCCTGCAGCTCGGCCGCGGCGACAGCCTGGCCATCGTCGGCCGCTCCGGCTCGGGCAAATCCACCCTGCTCGGCCTGCTCGCCGGCCTCGACCAGCCCAGCGCCGGCGAAGTCCTGCTGGCCGGCCATGCCCTCACCCGCCTCGATGAAGACCAGCGCGCCCGCGTGCGCGCCGAACACGTCGGCTTCGTGTTCCAGTCGTTCCAGCTGCTCGACAGTCTCACCGCGCTGGAAAACGTCATGCTGCCCCTGGAGCTGGCCGGCTGCAACGATGCCCGTGAGCGCGCGCACAACCTGCTGGAAAGGGTCGGTCTCGGCCAGCGCCTCGGCCACTACCCGCGCCAGCTGTCCGGTGGCGAGCAGCAGCGGGTAGCGATTGCCCGCGCCTTCGCCGGCGAGCCGGACATCCTGTTTGCCGACGAACCCACCGGCAACCTCGACAGCCTCACCGGCGAGCGCATCACCGAGCTGCTGTTCGAACTCAACCGCGAGCGCGGCACCACCCTGGTGCTGGTCACCCACGATGCCCGCCTGGCCGCACGCTGCCAGCAGCAGATCCGCATGGAGGCCGGGCGCCTCGTCGCCACGGAGGCCTGACATGCGCAGCCTGCCGCTCTTTCGCCTGCTGCAGCTGAGCCTGCGCCAGTTGCTGCGCGAGGCGCGCAGCGGCGAACTGCGCGTACTGTTCTTCGCCGTGCTGATCGCCGTCGCCGCCAGCAGCGCCATCGGCTACTTCAGCGCCCGCCTGAATGGCGCCATGCTGCTGCGCGCTGGCGAATTCCTCGCCGCCGACCTGGTGTTGCGCGGCAGCTCCGCAGCCGCCCCCGAGCAGATTGCCGCAGGCCTTCAGCGCGGCCTGGCCCACGCCCGCGCCGTCGAGTTTTCCAGCGTGATCGCCACCGACCAGGCCATCCAGCTGGCCAGCGTCAAGGCGGTGGACGACGCCTACCCGCTGCGCGGCCAGCTGAAGAGCGCAGAGCGCCCCTTCGCTGCCGAGACACCCGGTGGCCGGCCGGCGCCCGGCGAGGCCTGGGTCGAGGCGCGCCTGCTGGTGGCGCTGGACCTGGCGATCGGCGACTCGATCGAGATCGGTCGTCAGCCGCTGCGCCTGACCCGGGTACTGACCTACGAGCCGGACCGTGCCGGCGACTTCTACAGCCTGACCCCGCGGGTGCTGATCAACCTGGCCGACCTCGACAGCACCGGCGTGATCCAGCCCGGCAGCCGGGTCAGCTATCGCGAACTGTGGCGCGGCGAGCCCGCCGCCCTCGCCGACTATCGCCGCGCCATCGAACCCGACCTGGCCGCCCACCAGCGCCTGCAGGATGCCCGCGACGGCAACCGCCAGGTCGGCGGCGCCCTCGACCGCGCCGGACGCTACCTGGGCCTGGCCAGCCTGGTCGCCGTGCTGCTCGCCGGGGTCGCCGTCGCCCTGTCCGCCGCGCGCTTCGCCAGCCGGCGCTACGACCTGAGTGCCATGCTGCGCTGCTTCGGCCTGTCGCGCCGCGAGGCGCTGCTGCTGTTCGGCCTACAACTGCTGCTGCTCGGCCTGCTCGCCAGCCTGAGCGGCGCCCTGCTCGGCTGGCTGGCGCAGTTCGGCCTGTTCCACCTGCTCGGCGGACTGCTGCCGGACGAGATTCCCTCCGGCGGCCTGCTGCCGGCGCTGGTCGGCATGGCCACCGGCCTGGTGGCGCTGGCCGGCTTCGCCCTGCCGCCGCTGGCGGCGCTGGGCCGGGTGCCGCCGCTGCGCGTGCTGCGCCGCGACCTGCTGCCGCTGCCCCTGGCCAGCTGGCTGGTCTACGCCTGCGCCCTGCTGGCGCTGGCCCTGATCATGTGGTGGCTGAGCCTGGACATCCTGCTGACCCTCGCCCTGCTCGGCGGTGGCCTGATCGCCGCCGTGCTGTTCGGCGGCCTGTGGCTGCTGGCCTTGCGCGGCCTGCGCCGCCTGCTGGCCAACGCCGGGCTGACCTGGCGCCTGGGTCTCGGCCAGCTGCTGCGTCACCCGCTGGCGGCCGCCGGGCAGTCGCTGGCCTTCGGCCTGATCCTGCTGGCCATGGCCCTCGCCGTGCTGCTGCGCAGCGAGCTGTTGGACAACTGGCGCGCGCAACTGCCGGAGCAGGCGCCCAACCACTTCGCCCTGAACATCCTGCCGGCCGAAGAGCAGGCCTTCGCCGCGCGCATCGCCGAGCTGTCGCCGCAGCCGGCCACGCTCTACCCGGTCATCCCGGGGCGCCTGGTCAGCATCAATGGCGAAGCGGCGCGCACCCAGGTCAGCAAGGAGTCGCGCGGCGAACGCGCCGTGCGCCGCGACCTCAGTCTGACCTGGTCGGCCACCCTGCCGCAGGACAACCAGCTGCTCTCCGGCCAGTGGTGGGACGGTCTTCCGGCCGATCACGGCCCGGCGGTCTCCGTGGAAGCCGAGCTGGCCGAAAGCCTCGGCGTCGGCGTCGGCGACCGCCTCGGTTTCAGCATCGCCGGACAGGACATCGAGGCGCGAGTGAGCAGCCTGCGCAGCGTCAACTGGGACAATTTCCAGCCGAACTTCTTCATGGTTTTCGAACCACAAACCCTCGCCGGCCTGCCGACCACCTACCTCACCAGCTTCTACCTGCCGCCAGGCTCCGAACGTCCGCTGGTCGAGCTGGCCCGCGCCTTCCCCGCGGTGACCCTGCTGCAGGTCGATGCGGTGCTCGCCCAGCTGCGCAGCATCCTCGCCCAGGTGACCCTGGCCGTCGAATACGTGCTGCTGTTCGTGCTCGCCGCCGGCCTCACCGTGCTGTTCGCCGGCCTGCAGGCGACGCTGGACGAGCGCATCCGCCAGGGCGCCCTGCTGCGCGCCCTCGGCGCCGAACGCCGACTGCTGGTACGCGCCCGGCGCAACGAGTTCGCCGTGCTCGGCGCCGGCAGTGGCCTGCTCGCCGCCATCGGCTGCGAAGCGGCCAGCGCCCTGCTCTACCGCCTGGTGTTCGACCTGCCCTGGCAGCCGCACCCGTCGCTGCTCCTGCTGCCACTGATCGGCGCCGTGCTGGTCGGCGGTGCGGGCCTGCTCGGCACCCGCCGCGCCCTGAATGCCAGTCCGCTCGCCGTGCTGCGCGAAGCCTGAGCCTGTCTACCACCTGCCCTGCTGGATGAATGCCCGATGAGCCGTTACCGTCCGCCACGCACCGCCGGCACCCCTCTGATCACCCCCGAGGGCGAGGCGCGCATGCGTGCAGAGCTGCACGAACTGTGGAATGTGCGCCGCCCGCAGGTCACCCAGGCGGTCAGCGAGGCGGCCGCCCAGGGCGACCGTTCCGAGAACGCCGAGTACACCTATGGCAAGAAGATGCTGCGCGAGATCGACAGCCGCGTGCGCTTCCTGCGCAAGCGACTGGAGAACCTCAAGGTGATCGGCGAACGGCCGAGCGACCCCGGCAAGGTCTACTTCGGCGCCTGGGTCACCCTCGAGGACGAGCAGGGCGAAACCGCCCGCTATCGCATCGTCGGGCCCGACGAATTCGACCTGAAACTGAACCTGATCAGCATCGACTCGCCGCTGGCCCGAGCCCTGGTAGGCAAGGCGCTGGACGCCGAAGTGCAGGTGCACACGCCAACTGGCGAGCGCACCTGGTACGTGGTCGAGATCGACTATCCCTGAGCGCCGGCCTCAGTGCCGGCTGGAGCAGGCACGACCGAGCACTTCATCCAGCGACAGCTTGCCGGCGCCCTCCAGCAGCAGCGCCACACAGGCGGCCAGCAGCGCCAGGGCGTATTCGTAGCCGTTGTTGCTCATGAAGAAGCCGTTGACCCAGTGCACGCTGAAGATCGCCACCAACGCGACCACGACCAGCACGACAGCCGCCGGACGCACCAGCAGACCGATGACCAGCGCCAGGCCGCCGAAGAACTCCCCGCTGCCGGCCAGCAGCGCCATCAGGTAGCCCGGGGCCAGTCCGATCGACTCCATCCACTGTCCGACACCGGCCAGGCCGTGGCCGCCAAACCAGCCGAACAGCTTCTGGGCACCGTGAGCCATGAAGGACAGGCCGATCACCACGCGCAGCACGGTCAGGCCGTAGCCGCCGCGGGTGGACATCAGGGAGGCACAGAACGCATTCATCGCAGATTCTCGGGTAGTGGACGATGCTGAGAATCTAGCCGAAAAAATCGCATCCAGCCGGGCAAAATCCTCGGCGAAACCATCGACAGATTCGATGTTTCACGGCTCCAGGCGATAGCGCTCGCGGGCGAAGGCCAGATGGTACTTGTTGACGCTGCTGACGTAGCTGACCACGCCCATGCCGAAGCGCTCGGCGGCCAACCGCTCGACCTGGAAGAACCACTGATTGGGGTTGAGCCCGCGCCTGCGCGCCTCGGCCCGCAGGCGCTGCACCCGCTGCGGGCCCAGGTTGTAGGCGGCCAGGACGAAGGCCATGCGCTCGCGCTCGTTGAACTGCGCGCTGGCGAAGTAGCGCCGACGGATCATCGCCAGGTACTTCGCGCCGGCCTGCACGTTGCCCTCGAGGGTGGCGGCATTGGCCACCCCCACGCTGCGCGCCGCCGCCGGAGTGATCTGCAGTAGTCCCGTCGCCCCGCCAGCCCCGCGGGCAGCGGGGTTGAGGGTCGACTCCTTGAACGCCAGTGCCGCCAGCAGCAGCCAGTCCAGCGACTGGCCACGGGCGTGCTGCATCAGCGTCGGCCGTACCCGCTCCAGACGCTGGCGCTCGAGGCGGCCAAGGGGATAGTGAACCTTGTACAGGCGCCGGTAGACGCGCAGGAAGGCCGCATCCTGATCGGCCGGGGCGCGGTAGTCGCGCAGGAAACGGTCGACGCTGGCGCGCAGGTTGGGCGCGGCGCGCTGCACGTACCAGCTCATGTCGCCCTTCTTGGTCAGCTGCAGGTGGCGATCGATGCGCAGCTTGGGCAGCACCTTGGCCCAGCGCTCGGCGATCGGCAGTTCGACCGCGGTCATCGGCAGGATGCCGGCGTGCACCAGCTCCAGCACATCCTCCACGGCCAGGCTCGGATCCTGCCAGTCGGCCACGATCGGCGTCTTCAGTCCGGCATTGATCCTCAGCAGCGCATCGCGCGCCGCACTGCCCGCCGGCAGCGCCAGGCTGCGCCCGGCCAGCTGCTCGAGACGCTGATAGCGGCGATTGCCCTGGCGCGCCACCACCACCAGCGGCACATCGCGCTGGAGCGGCGCGCTGGCGCGCACCGCCATGCCGCGGCGCACCGGCAGCAGCTCGCCCGGCGCGACCAGATCGCCCTCGCCGCGCAGCAGCGCCGACAGCAACTGCTCCTTGGGCAACGGGATCAGCTTCAGGCGCACCTCGCGGCCGTCGCGTGCCGTGCGATTGAGGTACTGCTCGAAGGCACGCAGGCGCCGATACTCGACGCCGATCGACTCTCCGCGCACCTCGCCCGAACTGTGGCGGCTCTGGTTGACCAGCACACGCAGCTGACCGCTGGCACGCACGGCGGCCAGGTCGCGGGTGGACTCGCCCGGCGTCCAGCCCTCCTGGGGGCCGGCCAGGCGCGCACTGGCGCTCTGTGGCAACACCACCAGCAGGCAGACCAGCACCATCAGGGCGGGCAGTCGCGCGGCACACCACGCGACAAAGCCGCTGCATCGGCTGGCCAGGTTGCGGTTAAATAAGCTCTTTTTCGTCAATATCGAATTCCCTTCCCGGGCATTCGGCCAAAATACGGGTGCAGCACCATGCAACTGATCGACATCGGCGTCAATCTGACCCATGGCTCATTTGCCAAGGAGCGCGAGGCTTTCCTGCAACGCGCCTACGACGCGGGCGTGTGTCAGTTGGTGCTCACCGGCACTTCGCCGGAGGACAGCGAGGCGGCGCTGGAACTGTGCCGGCAGTTCGACCCCGAAGGCCGCCGTCTGTTCACCACCGCTGGCCTGCACCCCCATGAAGCCAGCCAGTGGAGCAGCGACTGCGCGCGCCGGCTGCGCGACCTGCTGGCCGAGCCGCAGGTCCGCGCGGTGGGGGAATGCGGACTGGATTTCAACCGCGACTTCTCGCCGCGCCCCCAGCAGGAGCGGGCGCTGGAGGAGCAACTGGCGCTGGCCTGCGAGCTGGGCCGCCCGGTGTTCCTCCACGAACGCGAGGCCAGCGAGCGGCTGCTGGCGATCCTCGGCGAGTTCCGCGACCGCCTGCCGGCCGCCGTGGTGCACTGCTTCACCGGCGAGAAGCGCGCGCTCTACGCCTACCTCGACCTCGACCTGCACATCGGCATCACCGGCTGGATCTGCGACGAGCGACGCGGCAGTCACCTGCACCCGCTGGTGCGCGAGATTCCGGCAGGCCGACTGATGCTGGAAAGCGATGCCCCCTACCTGCTGCCGCGCACCCTGCGGCCGCGCCCCAAGCACGGCCACAACGAGCCGGCCTTCCTGAGCGAGGTACTCAACGAAGTCGCGCGCCATCGCAACGAGACGCCGGAAACCCTGGCGGCACACAGCACGGCCTGTGCCCGGGCGTTCTTCGGCCTGCCGGAGCTGGCATAGGCCTGACGGCCCGCGCCGTGCGGTCAGTCGGCGCTGGCCGCTGCCTCCAGCGCCTCCTGCAACTGCCGCAGCACCGCGTCCGCCTCGACCTCGGCGGCGGCCAGCTCACGCTGCCAGCGCACCAGGCAGGGCTGCAGGTCGGCTTCGGTGCCGGCGCGCAGGCACCATTGCAGATGGTCGTGCCAGTCGCCCAGCGCTGACTGCGCCGCCTTGAGGGCATCCGGCGGCACGGACAACTGATGCGGCCAGACCTCGGCGGCGTAGCGCACGCGCTTGACCAGCAGGCGCAGGCGGTGGCGGTCGTGGGCCGGGTCGGCCAGTGCGGCCTGCAGCGCCCGCTGCTGGCGCAACAGGCGCCGGTGCAGTTTCTTCTCCATGCCCTTGAGCAACCCCTCGCGCTCCACCTCGCGCAGCAAACCGGGCCACTGCGTGAGGCACTGCCGCAGGTGCGTCAGCGCCGAACCGGCGAGCAGGTCCTGATAACCCTGCTGGAGGATCCGGCGGCGCACCACGGCGGGCCTGTCCAGGCCATGCCGCTCCAGCTCGCCGATGAGCACCTCCAGGTCGCGCAACGGACTGCTCAGCCCACCCACCTCGGCGGTGGCCGCCTCCAGGCTATCGACACCCGGCAGGCCGCGCAGCGGGCGCAGCAGGCTGCGCAGACGACGCACGACGATGCGCAGGTCGTGCAAGGCTTCGGCGTCGGTACCCGCCGCCAGCCGCGCCTGGGCCGCCAGCAAGGCCACTTCCAGGGTGATGAAGCGCGCAATAAGCCGATTGGCCAATGCCGTCATTGAGCTTCCTCCGCGAAGGGTTGATCCGCTTCAGCGCCGAGCATAGCAGGCGCCTGCCGCCCCCACCGCGGAGCAGTCCAGGCACCTCGCGGCTCAGACTTCGCGGCGGGTGCCACGGACGAGCGCGCCTGCACCCCACCAGCGCCGCTGCGGCAGCTTGCGCCGCAGATGTTTCAGCACCCGGCGCAGCGCCGCAGCATCGGTGGCCGTACCGGCATAGCGCTGCCAGGCGAAACGCTGGGCAAAGGCGTTGATCTCCCGCGCCTGCGCCGGCAGCGCTGCGGCGGCCCGTTCAGCGAATGCCAGCGGCCCTTCGCCACGCTCGCGGCGCAGGCCGTGGTGCGCCAGCAGGCGTTCGAAGCGCTGGTAGAGCCGCAGCAGCGGATCATGCTCGCGCTTCCATGGCTTGAGCAGCAACAAGGCCAGGCTGCCGAGCAGCAGCGCAAGTGCCGCGACCAGGATCAGCGCCACCCGGGTGGCATTCACCTGGCCCAGCCAGCCCTTCAGCAGCTCGAGCTGCGCCTCGCCCTGGTAGCCGAGCACTTTGCGCTGCCAAGCGTAGTTGAGGCTGTCCCAGCTCAGGCGCAGCGAATTCAGCCAGGCGACATGCCGGTAACGAATGGGCGACAGGGCGGTTCCGGCGCGGAAGGCATCCTCGGCCGGCAGCGCCTGCTCCAGACCCTGTTCGATGCGCTCGGGGGCGACCTGGAAGGTCGGGTCGACACTGACCCAGCCGCGCCCGGGCAGCCAGTATTCGACCCAGGCGTGGGCATCGAACTGGTGCACCAGCACGTAGTTGCCGGCCGGATTCAGCTCGCCGCCCTGATAGCCGGCCACCACCCGCGCCGGAATACCGGCGGCGCGCAGGACGAAGGTCATCGCTCCGGCGTAGTGGGCGCAGAAGCCCCGGCGGCTGTCGAACAGGAAGTGGTCGACCGTATCGTCACCGGCCAGCGGCGGCTTGAGGGTATAGAAGTACGCCTCGCGGGCAAAATGGCCGAGCAGATCGTCGACCAGCGCCTGCGGATTCCCGTCATGGCGCTGGCGCAGCTGCGCCGCCCAGCGCCGCGCCCGCGGGTTGCCGTCCGCCGGCAGCTGCAGGGCGACACCCAGGCGCGGACTGGCCTGCGGCTCGCGGCGCGCCTGCGGCCAGGAGGTGACGCTGTAGAGCAGGTTCTGCTCCACCGGCCGGCGCCGCTGCAGACGGAAGTCGCCCATTTGCCGGGTCTGCTCCAGCTCCGTGCGCGCGGTATCCAGGGCGAACAGCCAGGGCTGGCCGCTCGGCTGCATGACGATGCTGTAGGACAGCGCCGGCCCCTCGGCCTGCCAGGCCGGTTCGGCGCGCGGCGGCTCGGGCAGCTGCGACCAGCGCCGACCGTCGAACTGCTCGAAGGTCAGCGCACGCCAGTAGAGCTCGGGGCGCGGCGGAACCGGACCGTCGAAACTGGCGCGAAAGGCCAGTGCGGAAGACTGGCTGAGCTCGGCGATATCGCCCGGGCTCATGCTCTCGGCCAGCCCGGTGGTGCCGCGCTCGCCCGGCATGGGCACCGACCACAGCGGTCCCAGCCGCGGGAACAGCAGGAACAGCACCAGCATCAGCGGCACCGCCTGCAGCAGCAGACTGGCGGCCAGACGCAGGGTCGGCCAGGGCTTCTCGCTCAGACCGCTCTGCTGCAGGCCGATCAGCGCCGCCAGCAGGGCGGTCACCGGCAGCAGGCTGTACACCCCGGCCAGCAGACTGTCGTCGAACAGGTAACTGGTCAGCACCACGAAGAAGCCTAGGAACACCAGCACCAGGGCATCGCGGCGGGTCTTGAGTTCCACCAGCTTGAGCAGGAAGGTGGCTATCAGCAGCGCCACCCCGGCATCCAGGCCGATCAGCGAACCGCGCGAGGCATACACGCCCACCCCTGCCGCCAGCAGCATGAAGGCCTTGGTCAGCCCACCCGGGTAGCTGGTGCGCATGCGGAACACCTGGATGCGCCAAGTGGCACAGACCAGCCACAGACCGCTGATCCAGCCCGGCAGATGGGCCAGATGCGGCAGGATCACCAGCGCCTGAGCCACCAGCAGCCAGAGCAGGCTGATGCGCGGAATTGCCGGCGAAGCCTTTCTCGTCCAGTGACTCATGGACGCCCCTCCGCCGGGTTGGCCGGCAGGCCGAACAGCGCCAGCTCGCGCAGGCACAGGTCACGCTGCAGCGCACCGCTGCCGGGCGCACGAGTCACCCCCGGCAGGCGCAAGCCGAAGGGTTGCTCATGGCCGGCCAACTGCACCACCCAGTGGCAGAGCAGCGACAGGCGCGCTTCGCGATCGCCGCCGAGGCTGTCGAAGTCCAGCCACAGGTCATGGCCCTGCAGCTCGGCGAAGTCCTTCACCAGCAGCCCCTGACCGCGCGACCAGGCCTTCCAGTGCAGGCGGCGGCGCGAATCGCCGCTCTGATAGGGTCGCAGCCCCTGAAAATCGTCGACGCCGCTGCGCGTGCTGGCCATGCCCGGCTCCTCGTCGTCCTCTACGCCGCCACCGGCGGGCGGCAGCTCGCCGCTCTGCGGGCGCGGATAGACCAGCGCCGCCAGGTCCAGATCGACCCAGCTCCAGGCTACCAGCAGGCCGAGGGGGAAGCGGCTCTCGACCCGCAGGCGCGGCGCACGCAGCCAGCCGCGCTGGCGGGCGGGCAGGAACAGCTCCACTTCGCTGCTGCCGTCGGTCTCGACCTCCACTGGCTGCAACGGCGCCGGCGGCCAGCCCAGGGCGATGCCACGATGGGCCCGCCCGCTGCTCTGCAGACGCAGGCGAAAGCCGGCCTGCTCGCCAGCGAACACCGGCGGTGCCTCGCCTGCGGCCAGCACCAGGCCGGCCAGGTTGCGGTAGGTATGCAGGATGGTGACCAGGCCCAGCGACAGCAGCAGGAAGGTCAGCCCGTAGGCCAGGCTGTTCTGGTAGTTGATCGCCGCCAGCAGCATCAGCAGCAGCGCCACGCCGAACATCAGTCCCTGAGGGGTGGGCAGGATGAAGATCCGGCGCTGGTCCAGGCGCACCTGGCGGGCCGGCGGAATGCGTCTCTCCAGCCAGCGACTCCAGCGCGCGGCAAACAGGCGGGCGGGCATCAGAACGGCGTCACTTCGCGCAGCAGCCACTGCACCAGCGCGCCACCGCCATGCCCGGCCGGGTCGGCCTGGTCGCGCAGGCGATGGCCGGCCACCGACGGCAGCACCGCCTGCACGTCCTCGGGAATCACATAGTCGCGGCCGGCCAACATCGCCCAGGCCCGCGCCGCAGCGAGCAGCGCCAGGCTGCCGCGCGGCGACAGGCCAAGGGCAAAGGCCGGCTGGGTACGGGTCGCCTCGGCCAGGCGCAGGACGTAGTCGATCACCGCATCGCTGGCATGCACGGCCGGCACCTCGGCCTGGATCCGCGCCAGCGCGGCGTGGTCGAGGATCGGCTCCAGACGCGGCAGCAGGTCACGGCGCGCCTCGCCCTGCAGCAGCGCCTTCTCGGCACTGCGCGCTGGATAGCCGAGCGAGACGCGCATGAGAAAGCGGTCGAGCTGCGACTCGGGCAGGGCGAAGGTGCCGCCCTGGCAACTGGGGTTCTGCGTGGCGATGACGAAGAACGGTTCGGGCAGCGGCCGGGTGGCACCCTCGATGGTCACCTGGCCCTCCTCCATCGCCTCGAGCAGGGCGCTCTGGCTCTTCGGGGTGGCACGGTTGATCTCGTCGGCCAGCACCAGCTCGGCGAAGATCGGCCCCGGATGGAAGATGAACTGCCCGGTTTCCCGGTTGAATACCGAGGTGCCGAGGATGTCGCCGGGCAGCAAGTCGGAGGTGAACTGGATGCGCTGGTAACTGAGGCCCAGCACCCTGGCCAGGGTATGGCTGAGGGTGGTCTTGCCCATCCCCGGCAGGTCTTCCAGCAGCAGATGGCCGCGGGCCAGCAGGCAGGCCAGGGCCAGGCGCACCTGTCTGTCCTTGCCGAGCAGAACCTGATTGACGGCGGCCAGGCAGCTGTCCAATTGGGTGCGCATGCGCGTACTCCCTTCGCGAAAAGCGCTGATCGTACTGGGCCAACCGCACGAGGCAAAGCGGATCGGTGCCGAATTGCCGGCGCGTCCACGCTTGGCGCAACCGGCGGCCCCCGCCGCAGGGCGAGCAGCCGCGGCCGGGCGGCAAAGACCGTGGTTTTATTGCGGGATATTACGAGGCCACAGCCCCCGTGAGCCGGGGGCTGTGGCGCAGTGTCCCGCAATCGTCACATCCATCGCGCAGCCTTGGCGCCAGCCCGGCGCGTGGACCCATCGCGCCAGCATGGGTTATGGTCGGGACACGGTCGGTCCGCCCGGACCAACCACAACACATTGAACGCGCAGTCATTTTCCCCGGGAGTATGCGTATTCGGACAACAACAATCAGACACTCGAGGACATGGAAATTGAAGGTTGGATTGATTGGTTTCGGACGCACAGGCAAATCTGTCGCCTCCGTTCTGCTTGAAAGCGACGCCACTGCACTGCAGTGGGTCATCCGCGGCTCGGCCAATCCCGAGCGCAAGTCGGCCGCTGACTGCCTGGGCGTGACCTCGGACAACCCCGCGCTGATCTTCGGCAGAGACGAGATCGCCATGGACAGCCTGCTCGACCGCCATCCGGTCGACGTGATCATCGACTTCTCCAGCGCCGACGGCCTCGACCTGTATGCCCGCGAAGCAGGCCAGCGCGGCATCGCCATTATCAGCGCCATATCCCAGTATCCCGAGGAGCGCGTCGAGCAGCTGCGGGCACTGGCCGAGCACACCCGGGTGCTCTGGTCGCCGAACATCACCATCGGCATCAACTTCCTGATCCTCGCGGCGAAGATCCTCAAGCAGATCGCTCCCGAGGCCGACATCGCGATCATCGAGGAGCACTTTGCCGCCAAGCCGGAAACCTCCGGCACCGCCAGGGTCATCGCGGAAACCCTCGATCAATGCAGCGACGACATCAAGTCGATCCGCGCCGGCGGCATCGTCGGCCGCCATGAGATCCTCTTCGGCTTTCCCTACCAGACCGTGCGCCTCAGCCACGAGTCCATCGCCCGTGAGGCCTTCGGCAATGGCGTGCTGTTCGCCGCGAAGAACCTGCTGGCGCGGGACAAGGGCTTCTACAGCATGCAGGACCTGATGGAGCCGTACGTCTACGAGCGCCCGGATGGCTGAGCCCCCATACTTGCCGCTGGCGACGCGAATCGCCCTTGATCGGTTACCACCAGGAGAACACCCATGCCCCCGGCAGAGCCACAGGATTGGCACGCACGCAGCGCCCAGCAATGCCTGGAGCAGCTGCACAGCCACACTGCCGGGCTGAGTGCAGATGAAGCCGAGCGCCGCCTGCACCAACATGGCCCCAACCGCCTGCCGGAAGCGGCCGGGACGGGCTGGTTCCGCCGTCTGCTGCTGCAGTTCCACAACCTGCTGATCTACGTGCTGCTGGGCTCGGCACTGCTGGTGGGCCTGCTCGGCCACACGCTGGACAGCCTGGTGATCCTCGGCGTGGTGGTGATCAACGCACTGGTGGGCTTCATCCAGGAGGGCAAGGCCGAACAGGCCATGCGCTCGATCCGCAAGCTGCTGACCCTCGACAGCCGAGTGCGCCGCAACGGGGTTAGCCATTCGCTGCCGGCCGAGCAGCTGGTGCCCGGAGACATCGTCCTGCTCGAAGCCGGCGACCGCGTACCGGCCGACCTGCGCCTGGTCGACTGTCGCGAGCTGCGCATCGACGAGGCCATGCTCACCGGCGAATCGCTGCCGGCCGACAAGAACTGCGCCGCCGTCGAGCGCGCCGCCAGCCTGGGCGACCGCCACGGCATGGCCTACTCCGGCACCCTGGTCAGTGCCGGCAACGGCACGGGCGTCGTGGTGGCCACCGGCCAGTGGACCGAGCTGGGCCACATCAGTGGCCTGCTGGGCCGGGTGGAAAGCCTGCAGACCCCGCTGCTGGCCGACATCCAGCGCTTCGCCCGGCAGCTCACCGCGGCCATCCTCCTGCTCGCCGTGCTGACCTTCCTGATTGGCGTGTTCTGGCGCGACTACTCGCCCAGCGAGATGCTGATGGCCGCCGTCGGCCTGGCGGTGGCGGCGATTCCCGAAGGCCTGCCGGCGGTGCTGACCATCGTCCTCGCCCTCGGCGTGCAGCGCATGGCGCGCCATCGCGCGATCATCCGCCGCCTGCCGGCGGTGGAGAGCCTCGGCGCGGTGACGGTGATCTGCTCGGACAAGACCGGCACCCTGACCCGCAACGAGATGACCGTGCAGCAGGTGTTCACCACGGCGCACAGCTACCAGATCGGCGGAGTCGGTTACGAGCCCAGCGGCAGCCTGAGCCGCGAGGGCTGCCTGCTCGCAGCACCGCCGGCCGATGACCTGCTCGAACTGGCCCGCGCCGGCCTGCTCGCCAACAGCGCCAGCCTGCGGCAGGGCGCCGAAGGCTGGCAGATCAGCGGCGACCCCACCGAAGCGGCGCTGCTCACCCTGGCCGGCAAGCTGGGACTGGACGGCGCCCATGAGCTGGGCCGCCTGCCACGGGTCGACAGCATTCCGTTCAGCCCGGAATTGCGCTGCACCGCCAGCCTGCATCACGACCACTCCGGCCACGGCCTGATCTACCTGTTCGGCGCCCCGGAGCGGCTGCTCGAGCTGTGCAACCGCCAGTTGCACGACGGCAACACCGAGCGTCTCGATCCGCGCGTCTGGCATGCCCGCCTGCACGAGGGTGCGGCCAACGGGCTGCGCATGATCGGCCTGGCCATGCGCCCGCTGTCGAAACCACAGAGCCAGCTCGACTACGCCGACCTGGAGGGCGACTTCATTCTCCTCGGCCTGGTCGGCATGCTCGACCCGCCTCGCAAGGAGGCCATCGCCGCCATCGCCGAATGCCGCAGCGCCGGCATCGCGGTGAAGATGATCACCGGCGACCATGCCGCCACCGCCGCGGTGATCGCCGAACGCCTGGGGCTGGGCGGCGGCACGTCGCTGACCGGCGCCGAAATCGACCAGCTCGACGATGCCGCACTGGATGCGCGCCTGGCCGACACCACGGTCTTCGCCCGCACCAACCCGGCGCACAAGCTGCGCCTGGTGGAGCGCCTGCAGGCCCGCGGCGAGCGGGTGGCGATGACCGGCGACGGCGTCAACGATGCCCCGGCGCTCAAGCGCGCCGACATCGGCATCGCCATGGGCATCAAGGGTACCGAGGCGGCCAAGGAGGCCGCGCAGATGGTGCTGGCCGACGACAACTTCGCCACCCTCACCCATGCGGTGGAAGAAGGCCGCACGGTCTACGACAACCTGCGCAAGTCGATCCTGTTCATTTTGCCGACCAGCGCCGGGCAGTCGCTGGTATTGCTGGCGGCCATCGCCATGGGGCTGGGCAGCCTGCCAATCACGCCACTGCAGATCCTCTGGGTCAACATGATCACCGCCATCACCCTGTCGCTGGCACTGGCCTTCGAACCGGCCGAGGACAACCTGATGCAGCGCCCGCCGCGCGATCCGGCCGAACCGCTGCTGTGCGGGCAACTGCTGTGGCGCCTGTTGTTCGTCGGCCTGCTGCTCAGCGGCGCCAGCCTCGGCCTGTTCCTGTATGCCCAGGGGGCAGGAATGTCGCTGGAGGTCAGCAGGACGCTGGCGGTCAACGCCCTGGTGGCCGGCGAGATCGGCTACCTGTTCTGCGCCCGCCGCCTGCAGGGGCCGGCGAGCTTCTCCCTGCGTGACAACCCGATGGTCTGGGCGATGGTCGCCGTGCTGCTGCCGCTGCAGCTGGCGTTCAGCCACTGGTCCCCGCTGCAGACGCTGTTCGGCACCGCCGCCCTGGACGCCGCGGGCTGGGCGCTGGTGGCGGCCTGCGGCCTGGCCGTGTTGCTGTTGGTGGAGCTGGAAAAGTGGCTGATGCGCCGGCTGTAACCGAAGCGGCGCCCACTCGCCATGGGCGCCGGGCCGCCGCGCAACCCGTGCGGCCGGCGGCCGCGGCAATCACTGCTCCTGCGCTTGTTCCTGCTGCTGGGGGACCACCTGCAACTGGGCGTGCATCTGCTCCTGACCGCCGCCGCGGCACATGCCGCGCACCGGGCAGGCGTCGAGATAGTCGAGGCCGACCGCGAGCTTGAGGTGGCGCTCGGGACGGGCCAGTTGGTTGGTCACGTCGAAGCTGTACCAGGCGCCCTCGAGCCAGGCCTCGGCCCAGGCATGGCTGACCAGTTGGTCGCTGCCCGCGGCGCACAGGTAGCCGGACACATAGCGCGCCGGAATGCCCAGACTGCGCACGCAGGCGAGGAACACATGGGTGTGGTCCTGGCAGACTCCGGCGCCCAGGGCGAAGGCCTGCGCAGCGGTGGTCTCGACGCGGGTCGCGCCCGGGGTGAAGGGCATGTGCTGGTACAAGCGCTCCATCAAGCCGATCAGTGCTGCGCGGTCGCGCGACTTGCCACACACGCTGCGCGCAAACGTGCGCAGGGCGGCATCGGCCGCGGTCAGGGCGGTGCTGCGCAGGTAGGGTAGCGGCGAGCCCGGATCGCTCTCGCTCTCGCAGCTCTCGTCGATCTCCACATGGCCATGAGCCTTGATGACGATGGCCTGATGCGGCTCGTCGAGGGTCAGCACGTGCAGAATGTTGCCGTGGCCGTCGCGCTGTGCATGGGCCGACTGCGGCAGCTCCAGCGCCCAGTCGAGTACCCGCTGGCGCGGGCTGTCCTGCGGCGTCAGGCGCAGATACTGAATGCTGGCACGCACCTGGTCGGCGTAGCGATAGGTGGTGCCGTAATGGATGGCGAGCTTCATACGGCCTCCAGATAGGCACTGTGGACGGCGCTACCCAGCTGGCGCACCAGCAGGATGTAGTCGTGAATCCAGGCCTGCAGTCCCTCCTCCAGCACCTCCTCGATGCCGGTGAAGCGCAGGCGCGCCTCCAGCTCGGCGGCCATGCGCTGGGCAGGGCGTCCATTGTTGCCGGGAATCTCGGCGAGGATCTGGCTCAGGGCGCCGATGCAGCTGCGCAGCGAGCGTGGCACCTCGGGGCGCAGCAGCAGCAGCTCGGCCACCTGGGCGACCCTGGGCGAGCCGCGATACAGGGCGGCATGCGCCTCGTAGGCCGACAGCGCGCGCAGCAGCGCACTCCACTGGAAGTAGTCGCGTGCTGAGGAGTCGCCCGGCGGCTCGTCGCCCATCAGCTGGTTGCGGGCGTCGAGCAGACGCAGGGTATTGTCCGCGCGCTCGATGAAGGTGCCGAGACGGATGAAGCGGTAGGCATTGCCGCGCATGATGGTGCCCTCGGTGGCACCGCGGAACAGGTGCGAGCGCTCCTTTACCCACTCGCAGAAATGGCTGGCACCGAAATTCGCCGGCGACTGCGCGGCGATGTGGCGCATCTCCAGCCAGGTGGCATTGATGTTCTCCCAGACGTCGGCGGTGATCCGCCCGCGCACCGCGTGGGCGTTGGCCCGCGCCGCGCGCAGGCAACTGTAGAGGCTCGCCGGATTGTCGGCATCGAGGGCGAAAAAGTGCAGGATGCGCTCGGCGTCCAGCTCGCCATGGCGCTCCAGATAGGCATCCAGGGTGCCGGTGATCAGCAGCGGCATGGCCAGCTCTTCCAAGCCATCGCCGCGACCGCCCTGCGGCATCAGCGACAGCGAATGGCTGACATCCAGCATCCGCGCCATGTTTTCCGCGCGCTCCAGATAGCGCGACATCCAGTACAGATCGGCAGCAGTACGACTCAGCATGACGGTTCTCGCTCAGACTTCGCGTGATTCAGCGGCGACGGTCGGTTCCTCGACCACCCAGGTGTCCTTGGTGCCGCCGCCCTGCGACGAGTTCACCACCAGGGAGCCCTCGCGCAGCGCCACGCGGGTCAGGCCACCGGGGACCAGGCGCACCTCGCGACCGGACAGCACGAACGGCCGCAGGTCGATGTGCCGCGGCGCGATGCCGCTGTCGACGAAGGTCGGACAGGTCGACAGGCTGAGGGTCGGCTGGGCGATGTAGGCTGCCGGGTTGGCCTTGAGGCGGGCGCGGAAGGTCTCGATCTCCGCCTGGCTGGCGGCCGGGCCGACCAGCATGCCGTAGCCACCGGAGCCCTGGGTCTCCTTGACCACCAGTTGCTCGAGGTTGGCCAGTACGTGGGACAGCTCGGCCGGCTTGCGGCACTGCCAGGTCGGCACGTTCTGCAGGATGGGCTCCTCGTCCAGATAGAAGCGGATCATCTCCGGGACGTAGGGATAGATCGACTTGTCGTCGGCCACTCCGGTACCGATGGCGTTGGCCAGCACCACGTTGCCCTTGCGGTAGGCCGCCAGCAGGCCGGGCACGCCGAGCATGGAGTCGGGATTGAAGGCCAGCGGATCGAGGAAGGCGTCGTCGATGCGCCGGTAGATCACGTCGACCGGCTGCGGGCCGGCGGTGGTGCGCATGTACACGCGCTCGTCGCGCACGAACAGGTCGGCCCCCTCCACCAGCTCGACGCCCATCTCGCGGGCCAGGAAGGCGTGCTCGAAGTAGGCGCTGTTGTAGCGACCGGGGGTCAGCACCACCACGCTGGGGTGGTCCACCAGGCTGGAACTCTTCAGGGTATCCAACAGCAGGTTAGGATAGTGGTTGACCGGCGCGATGCGCTGCCCGGCGAACAGCTCCGGGAACAGGCGCATCATCATCTTGCGGTTTTCCAGCATGTAGGAAACGCCGCTGGGCGTACGCAGGTTGTCTTCCAGCACGTAGTAGGTGCCGTCGCCATCGCGCACCAGATCGACGCCGGCGATATGCGCATAGAGGTTGTGCGGCAGGTCGATGCCCTGCATCGCCAGCTGGTAGCCCTCGTTGGCCAGCACCTGCTCGGCCGGGACGATCCCGGCCTTGACGATGCGCTGGTCGTGATAGAGGTCGCTGAGGAACATGTTCAGCGCACGTACGCGCTGGATGCAGCCCTGTTCGATCTTGCGCCATTCGCTCGCCGGGATGCTGCGCGGGATGGTATCGAAGGGGATCAGGCGCTCGGTACCCTGATCGTCGCCATACAGGGTGAAGGTGATGCCCGCGCGATGGAACAACAGGTCCGCCTCGCGTCGGCGCTGCTCCAGCTGCTCGGCCGGCGTGGCGGCCAACCAGCGGGCGAAGGTTCGATAGTGTGCCCGGCAATCGCCCCGGACGTCGTACATCTCATCGTAAGTGCTGCGAACCATGCTCGCGGGCTCCCTGTTTGTGCCTCTTGCCATGGATAATGCAAGAGCCGCGCCATTCTTATAATTCCATTTAAATCAGATACTTATACAAAAAAACAGGCACCAGCGCGCCAAAATGGCGCACCGCGTTCCTGCGCCGGCAAAGTGCATGCCTCAAAACAACGCAGACCGGCCATCACTCACCGGGCACGTGCCCGGAAGTCGGGCAACAATAGAAATTCCCTCCGCCGCTGCTCCTGCAACGGCGAACGGGATTACCTTCCAGCAAGCCTTCAGGGTCGCGTTTCGACCACCTCCTGGGTCACGCCCCAGCCATCCAGTACGCCACCCAACGGAGCTACCAGCTCCTGTAGGTCATGCTCGAAATCATCGATGCCGGCATGGGTTGCGTACATCACCTTGCTCACCTGCAAGTGCCAGCCCCCCTCACGCTGACTGACCTGGGCATTCAGCGATTCGCCGCGGAAACTCCTTGCCGCCTGCCGCGCTTTCTCCTCGTCGGTGAAAATCGCATAAAACTCGATCGGATGAACGCGGGCAAAGTCGAAACCACCCTCCTTCATCCGGCGCAAAACGGTGCTGCTGATATCGTCTGGAGCGATCGTAGCCATTGCCCGCACTCCTTGGTTTTTCATCAGTTGAAAATCCACAGCGAGCTCAGCCTAGACCCAAAACATGGCTGCTGTATAGCGCTCTCCCACTTGCCGGCGAGCCTTTGGCAGGCACGGCTGCGCGCACCGTCCTTGATCGTGACGAGAGCCAATGCCGCTGGACGAAAGACCAGCCCCGTCGACGACAGAAAAACATCGCACCTAAACGTCAAAAAACAATATTCATCTCATAAACCCAACCGAAGCAGACAACGGCCAGATCAGCAGATCCTGCCGACCATCCGGCTTGCCAGGCGTCATCAGACTGACCTCGCCGACACCGTAAGTGCTGATAAACAAGGAAAACCCAACCGCCGCCGGTGTTCCCGGCCACATGCGAGTACGGACTCTTCGACGCGCAGCAAGTAGCCAAAAAAATTCCGACCATAACTAGCAACAACACCGACAACAACTTATTGCCGCCAACTAAACACATAATTAATTATTCAAAATAAACCTGCCAACCTGCAATCGCCGAATTTCATATAGAGAACTTCAAGAAGCCACCAAAACCCCTGCTAGCTTCAATATTGCAAGCACATCAATACATCAGAAAACAATTAACGCCATCCCGCACCGAGTCTTGTGCGCGCATTTGCGCACCCGGAAATAAGGATGCGGGTAGCCTGCAGGGGCACACCACCATGAGAAACCTCAACTGCACCAGCGCTTGCCAGCCAAGCCCGTCAGGCGTTGCCCGCAGGCTCAAGCAGGCCACTTTCCTCATGACGCTCGCCCTGATAGCGCCAATTGCCTCCGCCGAAATCACTGAATCACTCACCTATAGCGACTATGAAGTTCAGGCCAACAATTCCAGGTCACTGGCACGGGCGCTGAACAATACTTCGCCGATCCGGCATGACGGACAAACCTTCCATGCCTACACCAACTGGCGGGTGAACTGGCGCTATCAATGGGCTACGGATGCCAATGGCGATTGCCGGATCAGTGAGGTTTCCACCGGATTGAACACCACCATTCAACTGCCACGCCTGGTCGGCGGCAGCGATATCCTGCGCGAACGATTCCAGCGTTATCTGACGGCGCTGAACCAGCATGAACTCGGTCATCATCAGATTGGTCGCAAGGCAGCCCTCGAGGTCAACCGCCAGTTGCAGGCGATGCCCGCCATGAAGGACTGCCAGCGACTGAGCAGCGCCGCTAACAAGCTCGCCTCCCGGATCGTCAATCAGCTCAAGGATGAGGAGCGCACCTATGACCTGATTACCGTGCACGGCCGACTGCAGGGCGCGCGTCTGGATTACTGATTGCGCACCGCATATCCCTGCGCCAGCGCACGGGGCATACTTGCCGGCGCCAATCTGGAATAATTGCGCTGCCGTGTCGTGGGGCGACAGCCCTTGCGCGTCGCCACCACTATCCACCGACTGGCCAGCCCCTTCCCTGCTCCCGCGAAAGCCCATCGATCGATCCCTGCCGAACTGCCCATGAATTACCACCTGCGCCTGATGAGCGAGGACGACATCCCTGCCGTTCTGGCAATCCAGGAAGAGTCCTACCCCCACGAGCTGCTTGAAAGCGCCGCGATCATCCGCCAGCGCCTGCACAGCTTTCCCGAACTGGCCTGGGTCGCCGAGGATGCGCACGGCCTGTGCGCCTACCTGTTTGGCTACCGCTCCCTGGCCGGCAAGGTCACGCCACTGGACGGCGCCTTCAGCGCGCCGAACAGTCCGGACTGCCTGTACCTGCACGACCTCGCCGTGGCGCGCCGCGCCGCCGGACGCGGCATCGGCCCGGCGCTGGTGCGGCGCAACCTGGAGCACGGGCGCAGCCCACAGATCAAATATTCCGCACTGGTTTCGGTACAAGGTTCGGAGGACTTCTGGGCACGCCTGGGCTATGTCGCCGAAACCGAACTGGAGTCCGTGCAGCAGCACAACCTGGCCTCCTACCGGGTGCCGGCGTTGTACATGGTCAAGCCGCTGCATTGAGGCCAGACTACGGACTGTCCAGGCTCCAGGAGGAAACGCCATGTCCGCACCCAACACGCCGTTCGCCACCCTCACCGGCGTACGCCATCCGCTGATCCAGGCACCCATGGCCGGCGGCGCGACCACCCCGGAGCTGGTCGCCGCCGTATGCAACGCCGGCGCCCTGGGCTCCTTCGCCGCGGCCACGCTGTCGCCGGCGGCGATGCGCGAGGGGGTGGCACGGGTGCGTGCGCTGACCGACCGCCCGTTCAACGTCAACCTGTTCATTCTCGAGAACCCCGATCCCAGCGACGAGGAAGTGGCCCGCGCCCAGGCACGCCTCGATCCGTTGCGCGCCGAACTGGGCCTGCCACCCGGTAGCCGGCCGGCGCGCTTCTGCGAGGACAACCGCGCGCAGATCGAAACCCTGCTGGAGCTGGCGCCGCCGCTGGTCAGTTTCACCTTCGGCCTGCTCGACGCGACCACCGTCGCGCGCTTCCATGCCGCCGGCTGCCGGGTGATCGGCACCGCCACCACGGTGGCAGAGGCCCTGGCGTGGCAAGCGGTCGGCGCCGACCTGATCTGCGCCCAGGGCAGCGAGGCCGGCGGCCATCGCGGCACCTTCCTCGGCGATCCGCAGCAGTCCTGCCTCGGCCTGCTGGCCCTGCTGCCGCAGGTGGTGGCGGCGGTGAACATCCCGGTGATCGCTGCCGGCGGGATCATGGATGGCCGTGGCATCGCCGCGGCCTTGCTGCTCGGCGCCCAGGCCGCGCAACTGGGCACAGCCTTCCTCTGCTGCCCGGAGTCGGGCATCCCCTCGATCTGGAAGGAGGCGATCCTCGCCGCCCGCGACGACAGCACGCGCCTGACCCGCGCCTTCTCCGGCCGCCTGGCGCGCGGCATCGCCAACGACTTCATGCGCCGCCTGGCGGCGGCGGAAGACGAGGTGCCCGCCTATCCGGTGCAGAATGCGCTGACTGGCGATATTCGCCAGGCCGCCGTCCGCCAGGGGCGCAGCGAATACCTGTCGCTGTGGGCCGGCCAGGGCGCCGGGATGGCCCGCACGCTGCCGGCCGGCGAACTGGTCCGCACACTGATGGAGGAGATGGCCGCCTGCCGCCCCTGAAGCCCGCAGACCGCTCGGCGGAATTTCCCGCCGCAAGGTGGCGGATGAACGTGGCGACCTATACTTAAAACAGAGCCAGACAGCCCTAGGCCAACAACAAAAAGCTCGGAGCTGTCGACTTCAGGGCCCTGACTCCCACCATAGCGGGAGGGAGGTCAGGCCAGTTGGGCCCTAGCGATCTGGAGGGCGCCATCATGTCCAGGTACTACATCGATTGCCGGGACCACCCGGGCGACGTGAAGTGCACAGTGGCACTGGCCGCCGACACCAAGGAGGAACTGCTGGAAGCCGTTGTCGAGCACGGACGTAGCGTGCACGGCTACGAAGACACTCCGGAGTTCCGCAATCAGATCATGCAAGGGATGAAGGAAGGCACGCCACCCATCAACCAGGCGGTGTGACCATCAACCAACCGGGAAGCCAGCCGCTCACCCGGACCTGTACCCTCGGCAAGACGAGGCAGGGTCAAGGCATAGACTGCAGATGACGGCAGCAATCCCGTCCCAAAAGAGAAGGGGCCCTGATCGGGCCCCTTCTCTTTTGCTGCCTGCTGCGCGCCAGGCCTCAGTCGTTGCTCGGCTTGTGGATCGCCTGCAGCACATACTGCGGCAGGGCGAAGGCGCCCTGGTGGACGTCGGCGTTGTAGTAGCGGGTAACGATGCCGCTGCCGGCGAAGCGCTGGCGCAGGGTTTCCAGCGGCAGCTTGCGGTAGTCGGCGTTGGTGCTGCCCCAGGCGAAGGTCATGGCGCCGCCGATGTAGGTCGGCACCGCCGCCTGGTAGAAGTGCCAGTCGGCGAACAGGCCGTGCATGCGCTTGGCGGTGGTCTGCACTTCGCCCAGCTGCATGAACGGGGTGCCGTTCTGGGTGACCAGGATGCCGCCGTCGTTCAGGCAGCGGCGGCAGGCCTCGTAGAAGTTCTCCGAGAACAGCACCTCGCCCGGACCTATGGGGTCGGTGGAGTCGGAGATGATCACGTCGAACTTCTCCTCGGTGGTGGCGACGAAGCGCATGCCGTCGTCGATCACCAGGTTCAGGCGCGGGTCCTCATAGGCACCCTTGGAGTGGTTGGGCAGGAATTCCTTGCACATTTCCACCACTGTGCCGTCGATCTCGACCATGGTGATGCGCTCGATATCGCGGTGCTTGCGCACTT
>RCUR01000107.1_pt1 | contig 26912 bp, 23 predicted proteins | sample 2166151 | NCBI WGS metagenome assembly RCUR01 (sample SAMN09932785, study PRJNA488358) | compost metagenome | isolation source: compost soil in an enriched community | place: Germany: Experimental Botanical Garden
CCCTGCTGACCCTGGAAGTATTCATCGCCCTCGCCAGCGTCACCGGCCTGCTGCTGGCCGCCGACCTCACCGAGCAGGCTCGGGCCACACAGGGGCCATGGGCCGCGGCGCCATTTCGCCAGGTCCGCCCGCAATGGGTGGCGATGCTGGTCAGCCTCGGACTGACGGTACTGGCCTGGCATTTCGTGGCGTCAGGAACACAGGTCCAGGCCCAGGAGCGGTTCACCTTCCTGGTGAACGACATCCAGCAGCGAATCGGCGAACGCCTGAAAACCTACGAACAAGTTCTGCGCAGCGGCCAGGGGCTGTTCCGCGCATCCGACTCGGTCAAGCGCGAGGAGTGGCGGCATTTCGTGCTGGCCCAGGAAGTCACACAGACCTATCCGGGCACCCAGGGCATCGGATACGCCGGACACCTCACCGCCGAGCGCAAGGCAGCGTTTGAGAACGGCGTACGAAACGAAGGTTTCCCGAATTTTCGGGTCTGGCCCGTCGGCGAGCGCGCGGAATATGCCCCGGTCACCTATCTCGAGCCGTTCAGCGGGCGCAACCTGCGCGCATTCGGTTTCGACATGCTCACCGAGCCGGTGCGACGCGTCGCCCTGAACCACGCAAGGGAATCCGGCCGGGCCACTCTCTCGGGCAAGGTCAGGCTGGTGCAGGAAACCGATGACGATGTGCAGAACGGTGCCCTGTTGTATCTGCCGATCTACCGTACGGGGCTGCCGCTGGCGACGCCGGCCGAACGCGGCGCGGCGCTGCAGGGTTTCGTCTTTAGCGCGTTCCGCATAAACGACTTCATGGCAGGTACGCTCGGCAGCAGAAACGTCGAGCTCGCCTTGCAGATCTACGATGGCGGCACCGCCGACGATTCCGCCCTGATGTATTCCAATGGCACGCTGTCGGCCAGGCAACGTGCTGAATACCCCAACCCTCTTGCCCGTCAGGCCACGCTCTCGTTGGCCGAGCACCAATGGACACTCAAGGCCACGACGCTACCGGCCTTCGAAGCGTCGATAGACCGCCAGAAATCGATCGTCGTGCTGATCAGCGGCTCGCTCATCAGCCTCCTGCTTTTCTTCGTGGTGCGGAACCTGACCACATTGCGTGAAGACGCCAAGGCGCTCGCCGAGCAGTTGACCGTCGCCTTCACCGAATCCGAGATCCGCTTTGGCACCCTGGTGGATGCGGCCAGCGAGTTCGCGATCATCGCCACCGATATCAACGGCACCATCAAGATCTTCAACACCGGGGCGGAGAGAATGCTCGGCTATCGCGACGCCGAACTCGTCGATCGGCAGGGTCTGTCCGTGCTGCATGTTCGCGAGGAAGTGGACGCTCGCGCCGCCGAGTTGAGCCAATTGCTGGACGCCCCGGTAAGTGGCTTCGACGCGCTGGTCGCCATCGCCCGCCAAAGCCGTGCCGAAACGCACGAATGGACCTACGTGCGCAAGGATGGTTCGCAGCTTCCGGTGCAGCTCACGGTCACCGCCGTACGAAACTCGGCCAAGGAGATCGTCGGCTTTCTCGGCATTGCCAAGGACATCAGCCAGGAAAAGGAAGCGGCACAGCAACTGCGAAATGCCATGGAACGCGCGGAAGTGGCCAGCCGTGCAAAAAGCGAATTCGTCGCCAGCATGAGCCACGAGATCCGCACCCCGATGAACGCCGTGCTGGGCATCACCCAGCTGCTGTCGAGCACCACCCTCTCCACCGACCAGCGCAAGTACCTGCAGATGCTCCGGGGCGCAGGCGAATCCCTGCTGGTGATTCTCAATGACGTGCTGGACTTCTCCAAGCTGGAGGCCGGGCACCTGGCGATCACCCCGGCGCCGTTCCGCCTGGACGATGTGCTCAGTGCGCTGGCCACGGTGATGTCGGTCAACGCCGCGCACAAGGACCTGGAGCTGGTGATCGGGGTCGAGCCCGATGTGCCGCTGGCGTTCATCGGTGATGCCCAGCGCTTGCAGCAGGTGCTGGTCAACCTGGTCGGCAACGCCATCAAGTTCACCGAACAGGGGGAGGTCGCTCTGGTGGTGCAGCGGGCGGACCGCGAGGGCGAAACCGTCCAGCTGTGCTTCCGCGTTCGCGATACCGGCATCGGCATTACCGCCGAGCAGCAGGCGCGCCTGTTCGCACCCTTCACCCAGGCCGACAGCTCCATCGCCCGCCGCTTTGGTGGCACGGGCCTGGGGCTGGCGATTTCGAAACGGCTGGTATCCCTCATGGGCGGAACCATCAGCCTCGAAAGCAGGGCTGGCAGCGGCAGCGAATTCCAGGTGGTGCTGCCGTTTGCGCTGCAGCCAGGCCTGGCCGGAGACATCACCACCCGGTCGCGAAACACCCTCGGCGATCTGCGCATCCTGGTCATCGACGACAACCCGACGAGCCGCGACTACCTGGGCAAGGCGATCGCCGCCTGGCACTGGCAAGCCGATGGCGTGGCCTCGGGCAAGGAGGCGCTGGAGCGGGCACGTGCGCTGGCCCAGCGTGGCGAGTTCTACGATGTGGTCATCGCCGATTGGCAGATGCCCGAAATGGACGGCCTGTGCACGCTGCAGGCGATTCGGGCGCAACTCCCGGGGCGAACCCTCGCCACGGTCATCATGGTCAGTGCGTACGATCACAGCACGCTCATGCAGACCCCCGCGGCGGCAGAGATGGATGCCGTACTGGTCAAGCCCGTCACCAGCTCCAACCTGTTCGACACCCTGCACGAGGCGCAGGCTGCACGCGCCGAACTGAAGCCGTCCAGCCGCAACGAAGTCGTGGCTCCCGCATCAGGCAAACCCTTGCAAGGCGTCCGCCTGCTGCTGGTGGAAGACAACGCCCTGAACCAGTTCGTCGCCAAGGGCATACTGGAACACGCCGGCGCCACCGTGGAAGTCAGCGAAAATGGCCAGCAGGCCATCGACAGGTTGAGCGCCGACCCGGCGCGTTACCAGTTGGTGCTCATGGATGTGCACATGCCGATGATGGATGGCATTTCCGCCACCCGGGCCATCCGCGATGAACTGCAACTGGCGCTGCCGATCCTGGCCATTTCCGCGGGCGTATTGAGCTACGAACGTGAGCAGTGCCTATCGGCGGGAATGGACGGCTTCATCGCCAAACCCATAGATGCCGACCAGATGCTGGCCACCATCCGCCAGCACCTGCCTGCCGCCCTCCCCGCTGCCGCTGCGCCAGCAGCGCCCAGGGTACAGACGGCCTCGACGCCGGTGCTCGACGACCTTGCAGTCTTCGACGTCGGCCCGTTGCTCAGCGCCGGCAAGGACGACCCGGACTACGTCCATACCCTCATTACCTTGATCAGGAAGATCGTCAGCAACGGGCTCGGCCCGATCGCCGAAGCGCAGCTCGCCTGGCATGAAGGCCGGCATAGCGATGCGGCCAGGTCGTTCCATACCTTGCGCGGGTCCTTGGGTTATTTCGGCGCGCAGCGTTTCGCTGTTACTGCCCAGCAGATCGAAACCGCCATCCACGACAACGACCGCGCCCGCGTCGATGCGTCGTTCCCGCTTGTCAAAGACGATCTGCAAGCCACCCTGGCCGCCGCAGAACGGTGGCTGGCGCGGGAAGGAAGGTCGACACGCAACAGCCCTGCTCCCACGGATATCGATCCCGCCCAGCTGGAAGAGCTTTGTGCCCTGCTGCAGCAACAGAATCTGGATGCCTGCCACCACTACGACCGCCTGCGACCTGCCCTGCTCTGCGAGCTGGGCAGCGATCGGTTGATCGCGCTGGACGTGGCCATGGATCGACTGGACTTCCACGCAGCACTGGCGCTCATTCAGACCATGCTGAAAACGGATACGAATCCGTTGGCCTGACCGGGCTATGTCAGCTGGTCGGAACTCCTGTAGGAGCCAGCTTGCTGGCGAACGGGCTCATTTCTCGAGCCAGCTCGCTCCTACGGACCCCTCGCCTGGCAACAGCCGATGCAGGCTTAGCCAGAAGACTCGCCGGGCCATCAGACCCACTGGTCGTTGCGCTTGCGCCGCACCCGCAGCATGGTCGGCAGGATCAGCCCGGCGAGCAGCCCGGCACCGGCGATGCTGCCGCCGTAAACCATGTAGCGCATCAGCACCTGCTGGTTCTCCTCGCCCAACTGCGCCTGCACGTCGCGCAATTCGGCACGGGCCTGGCTCAGCTCGCTATCGAGCGCCGTGCGCGCCGCCTGCAGTTCGTCGATCAGCTTCTTGCGCGAATCCAGCGTCTCCTGCATGCCCTGCACGCGGGTCTTCCAGGTGCCATCGATACCTTCCAGCTCGGCGCTGAGCTCGGCCACCTTCTGCTCCAGCTGCGGTAGGCGCTCTGCCTGGCCGGGCACCTCCTGCAGGTCGCGACTGGGGATCCACACGCTGTTGCCATTCTCGCCACGCACCTGGCTGTAATCCCCCTGGGTGCTCAAAAGCTCGACCTTCTGCCCGGAGCTGAGCGTACCGACAATGCGATAGCCGTCAGTCGGGCCGCTGCGCACATAGGTCGTCAGGCTGTCGCTCACCCAGCGCGCATTGCCGGCGGCCTCCTCGGCCTGCACCGGGGCACCGGCCATCAGCAGGCTACCTAGCAGGCAGGCACCGAGGGCGCGGGTCTGGAGCGGGGAAACACAGGCGGAGAAATGACGGAATAGGGACATGGGCAATCTTCACGTGGCGATAGAACGAAACCCGGTATTCGGGCGCGATAAAAGCCGGCCAGGCAAATGGTTGTACAAAAACGCAGTCAGGGGACGTGGCGACAGCGAACGCCCAGGTGGCGAAAGGCCGTGCAAGCCACCCGGTGGGCCGACAGCAGACAGACAGCAGGTGGCCGGCTTGAGTTCACTCGGGGAATGGGCGCGAGACCGGTGGCTGCATCCGGCCACTGGTGCGCACCCTACCCGGCCCAGGCTCCAAGAACGTGGCGTTTTACTGGCAGGCTTAGCTGCGCGCAGCCTTGATGAGGTTGTCGCGCAGGGTGACGATCTCCTTCTGCAATTTCACGAACTCCTCCGAAGTGAGGCCGCAGGCCCCTTCCAGGCTGATGCTCATCGCCCGTTCGCGCAGCTGCCTCCCGCTTTCCGTCAAGCTGACCCGTACCTGACGCTCGTTGGCCTTGTCGCGCGTGCGCTCCAGGTAGCCCGACGCCTCGAGCTTCTTGAGGATCGGCGTGAGGGTATTGGATTCGAGAAACAGCTTTTCGCCGAGGCCGCCGACCGTCTGATCGTCCTCTTCCCACAGCGCGACGATGGTGACGTATTGGGTGTAGGTGAGGCCGAGCTCCTCTAGAAGCGGTCTGTAGACCTTGCCGAACGCCAGGTTCGTCGAATAGACCGCAAAGCACAGGAAGTCGGCCAGTTTCATGTCCGCCGAATCGGCCCGTTCATTCGATTTCGTCTGCGTACCTTTCATCGGTTTTCCTCTGGTTAGCCTCGGACCTGCATCGGTCGGTGCCGTCCAGAATACATCGGATGCGAGTTACTCGGTACCGCCACGAAACCGAGGAACGACGGGGCCTTGGCTGTTGGCGAGGCCTCCAGTTCGTCATCCAGCGCACGGCGCGGAGCGCCCACCTCGGTGAGAAGCACGCCGAAGAACATCCCTTGACATCGATTGGTTGGTGCGCAAATATTAATTCATCGCATACGATTTAATCGAATACGATAACAACTGACACCCTATGCCCCCGGCTACTTCTAAACACAGGAAACACTGAGGAACCTCCCATGACCAAGATCGAAAAAGTACTGTTCACCGGCAAGACCCACACCTCCGTAAGCCGCCGTGAAGGCTTCCCGCGTGGTGACCACGGCCGCCTCGATATCAAGCTGTCTACACCCGGCAGCGCCGGCTCCGATTCGGAGCAACTGTTCGCGGCGGTGGCGTCGCATCCGACTGCGGAGAAACTGTTCGCCGGTGCATGGTCGGCCTGCTTCATCGCTGCAGTCGGGCTGGTGGCCAAGGAGAGGAAGGTCGCGCTCCCGGATGATCTGGCCATCGAAATCGAGGTGGACCTGGGCCAGACCGCCGGCGCCTACTTCCTCCAGGCGCGGATCAACGTCAACGTGCCGGGCGTAGAGCGTGAAGTCGCCGAGGCACTTGCGCACGAAGCACACGAAATCTGCCCCTACTCGAAAGCCACCAAAGGCAATATCGACGTGAGCCTCAACGTCATCACCGCCTGATGCGCCGCACGGCCGGTTCGACCTCCCCCGTGATCGTCGAACCGGTCACCGGACCATAGGCCGCCCGCTCCTCTCACCCGTATGAGGGGGGCGTTTTCGCGCGATACCGGCGGAGCGCCAATTGCAATACGGCGCAGCTGGGTCGGTTCCTACTTGGCGAAGAGCTGGCCGATATCCTTGAAGGCCTTGAACTCCAAGGCATTGCCGCAAGGATCGAAGAGGAACATGGTCGCCTGTTCGCCCACTTGTCCCTTGAAGCGGATATAGGGCTCGATCACGAATTTGGTGTCGAACGACCTCAGCCGCTCGGCGAGCGCCTCCCACTGATCCCACTCCAGGACCACGCCGAAGTGCGGCACCGGTACGTCATGGCCATCCACCGGATTGCTATGGACGCTCTCCTGCGAGGATGTCTTCGGATGTTCATGGATCACCAGTTGATGGCCGAAGAAATTGAAGTCGACCCACTGGCTGCTGGAACGACCCTCCTCCAGGCCGAACACGGTGCCGTAGAAGGCGCGAGCAGCCGGAAGGTCATAGACGGGAATGGCGAGGTGGAAGGGAGAAAGGCTCATCGGAGGCTCCAGGTTGGCTAACTGATTCGTCTCGGGTCCGGCGGCGGACATCCGGTGCCGAAGTCGGGGGGGGTGACTCGCGCCGGTCCCCTCTCGGCCATCCCAGTAATAGCCGAAGGCTGGTCACCCGTCTTGCCTAGCCATTGCGCCACAGAGCTTCACCGGCTCGATGAGCCACTCATCGAATGCGACACCGCGGGGCCGATCCCGCTACAACGATGTGGCCATCAGGTGCTCGGCCACCGCCTGGTAGGCCGGCAAGGTGGTCGGATCGAAGTGGGCGCCGGAAGCCAGCGGATGGGAGGCATAACGGACGATGACCATCTCCGCCTTGGGATCGACATAGATGCCCTGCCCATGTACGCCTCGTGCAAGGTAGACGCCATGGTCGTTGTGCGACACCCACCACATGTCGCGATAGCTCCAGTTCGGCAACAGCTTGATACCCGCCTTGGCGAAGTCCGCCTGGCTGCCACCGCCGCGAATATCCGCCACCACGCTCTTCGGCACTATCTGCTGGCCATTGAACTTGCCATCCAGGCGCATCATCTCGCCGAAACGGGCCAGGTCGCGCAGCGAGGTGTTGAAACCACCGCCGGCGAATGCGGTGCCCACCTCATCGGCAATCAGGTAAGCATCCTGCTCGGCGCCTAGCTTGCTCCAGATGCGCTCCTGGAGATTGACGGCAATCGGCTTGCCGGTCACGCGCTGGATCACCCAGGAAAGGACATCGGTATTGACCGTCTTGTAGGCGAAACCCTGGCCGTGCTCCCCCTCCTTCGGCAGCTTCGCCAGGTACTCGGTCACGGAAGTCGCACCGTTGTAGCCAGTCGGGCGCGGCAGCATATGACCGGCCCGCACGTACTCCCAGATCTCCGCCTTGGGGTCCGCATAGTTTTCCGAGTAGCGAACGCCGACGGTCATGTCCATCACCTGGCGCAGGGTGGCATCGCCAAATCCACTGTTCTTCAGCTCGGGGACGTATTGGCTGACTTTCGCCTGCGGATCGATCTTGCCCTCGGCCACCAGCATCGCCCCCAAGGTGCCGATGAAGGATTTGGTCACCGACATGGCGATGTGCTGCCCCTGCCCGGTCAACGCGCCAAAGTAGCGCTCATAGACCACGCGCCCGCGATGCAGCACGAGAATGCCGTCGGTGTAGTTGGCCTTCAGCGATTGCTCCCAGGTCATGGGACGGTCACCGCCAAGTGGAGTGAACGCCAAGGCGTCGATATCCGTGCGCTCGGCGCGCGGCAAAGGGCTGACTTCGCCTGTGCCCCGCGAGACCTGCACGGTCGGCAGCAGTTCGCGCACATGGGAGAACGACCAGCGCATCTGCGGGAACTGCAGGAAATTGTCGAAACGCACCGTTCTCTCCGGTGCCGGTGGGGTGTCCTGCATCCAGCCCATCACGACAGGGTCGCTGGCATCGGCGTCGGGAAACTGTGGCTGGACGTAGGCCTGGGCGATAGCACAGGAAAGCGCCAGGCTGGCCAGCAAGGTTTGCAGGGTTGCTCGTCTCGGATTCATGGGTCTCACCTTCGTACTGTCGGTTGGTCAGGTCTTTCACGGCAGGCAGCTGATGCAAAAGGCGGCCCGAAGGCCGCAAGGTCACACGGAGCATTTGGTGGCCGGTCAGCGCACGCCGGACTGACGCAAGGCGTTGGGCGTGAACTCGGCCTCGATCGCCTTGATGCCGAACTGGTAGCTGCTTTTTTCTTCGTTCTTCAGGCCGAGGACCAGATAGCGCCCGGACACCAGGTCGTTCAGGGTTTCGGCGGTGTACCAGGGCGTCTGGTGGTCGTAGTAGTACTGGGAGTGGCCCTCGGCCACGCGCCACAGGGTGCCACGACCGTCGTAGTGGTCGATGGCCGCGGCCTGCCAGGTGTCTTCGTCGATATAGAAATCGCGCTTGGCGTAGATGTGGCGTTCGCCCGGCTTCAGGGTGGCGACCACATGCCACACGCGGTGCAGCTCGTAGCGGGCCAGGTCAGGGTCGATATGGCCGGCCTTGATGATGTCCGCGTACTTCAGCTTCGGATCGTCCAGCTTGTAGCTGTTGTAGGGGATGTAGAGTTCCTGCTTGCCGACCAGCTTCCAGTCGTAGCGATCCGGTGCACCGTTGAACATGTCGTAGTTGTCCGCCACCCGCTGGCCGTCGGCACTGGCTATCGGGCCGTCGTAGGCGACTTGCGGTGCGCGGCGCACACGGCGCTGGCCGGCGTTGTATACCCAGGCCAGGCGCGGCTCCTTCACCTGGTCGATCGTCTCGTGCACCAGCTCCACACCCCCGGCCAGGCGTGCCGGAGAGAGCACGGTCTGCTTGTGGTAGAAGAGCACGTTGCTCGGTTTGCCGGGGTCGTAGTCCGCGAGGTTCTCGCGGAAGGCCACCTGGTGGTCGAAGGTCACCGGGCCGCCCTTCCCTCTCGGGTCCGGCACTATCTGCACGATCTGCCGCTTCACGCTGCCACCGCGATAGCGGGTGATGTGGTTCCAGATGACTTCCAACCCGTCCTGCGGGATCGGGAAAGGGTTGGACCCGGTGAAGTTCTCCAGGCCGTTGCCGCCGGCCACCAGCCTGGTGCTGACGGCATTCTTGCGCGTGGCTTCGAGTATCGAAGCCGGCAGGCTGGCACTGCGGTGGGACGGGTACACCTTCATCCGGTAATCGGGATAGCGCTTGAACATGGCCACCTGGCCCGGCGTCAGCCTTGCCTGGTACTGGTCGAGGTTCTGCGCAGTGATGGTGAACAGCGGCTGCTCGCTGGCGAAGGGGTCCGAGAGGAAGCCCCTGGAGTCGACGGCGCCGGCGTCCTGCGGCAGGCCGCCGTTCCACGCGGGGATGCTGCCGTCGGCATTGCCGGCCTTTTCGGCGCCGACGGGGGTCAGCGTAGTGCCCAACCTGGCCGCTTCCTCGGGGGACACAGCGGCAAGGGCGGCGGTGGAGAACAAGGCCAGCGACAGGGCACCGGACCGCAGCAGGGTATTCGACGATTTCATCGCATCATGTTCCTGGTAAATGGTTCAGAAGCTCACGGCGAAGCTGAGCGCGACGAAGTCGCGATCGATCGAGGTGTTGTACTTGCCACCGAAGAAGTCGGTGTAGGACAGGCTCGCGCTGTAGGTATTGCGGTAGTCGGCATCCAGGCCGAGGCTGACGGCCTTGCTGCCCTCGTTGAAGTTCGGCCCGTAGCCGTCCACGTCGTGCGACCAGGACAGGTTCGGTTTCAGGTTCACGCTGGCCACCAGGTTCTGGTAGTCCAGGATCGCGCGAGCGCGGTAGCCCCAGGAGGACGTGGTGTAGAACCCCTTGTCGTTGCACTCCTGGGGATTCACCGGGTTGGCCAACTGGGTGCAGACAGCGTTGTCGGGCAGTTCGCCGTTGCCGTAGTTGCTGTCCCGCCCGAAGCGCAACGCGCTGTCGTTGATGCCGCTGAGGTGGTTGTAGCCGGCCTCGCCTACCAGCGTCAGGCGATCGGCCGCCAGTACCTGGTCGAAGAAATGCGTCACCGTGACCTGGGCCTGGCTCACCGGTTTACGCACATAACCGTGGAATGCCTCTCCGGCGATCGGCCGGGCGTGGCCGCTGGCGAACACCGGCGTGCCCAGCGCTGCCCCCAACTGCCCGGTGAGCGCCGCAGTGGTGACATCGGTGCCGTTGAGTTGCAGCGGCATATTGGGCCGGTAGCTGACCTCGCCCGAGATGGCCGTGCTGCCCGCCGTGGTGGAAAAGCTCATGCCGTACAGGCGGATGTCTTCCGGATACTCCAGGAAGTACTCGGCGGTCGTTGCGTTGGTGCCGGGGCGCACGGTGAAGGCACCGGTCCCCACGGTCGCGCTGACGTAGGGCGAACGGCTGTGGTAGTTCATCGCATAAAAGCCGAACTCGGCGTTGTTCAGCTCCTCGGCGAACCAGCGCAAGGCGACGCCATACTGTCCACCGTCACGCGCGTCCCGGTCGCCGCCACGGGTCATGAACAGATGGGTGGCGGGGTCGCCGAGCGCACTCAACTCCATGCGGTCGTCACAGCCATCGGCGAGCGTATCCGTACCGAAGAAGGTGCCGCAGTTGTCGACTACCGTCTGGTCCCATTCCAGCTGATAGAAGAACTCGGCCGACAGGCTTTCGCTCAGCCCCTGGGACAGATAGAACAGGTTGACCGGGATAAGCCCTTCCTTGATCTCGGCACCCGGCCGGCGGAAGGCCGCCACATCGATCGGGTTGATGCTGTTGATGCTGTTGCCGATGAAGGTGCTCTCGCCCCAGCTGACCACCTGCTTGCCGAGGCGTACGGAGCCCGGCTGATTGGCGACTATGTAGTTGTGGTAGGCGAAGGCGTCCAGCAACTGCGTACCGGCGGACTTCGCCGCTTCCTTGCGGTTGTGGTCGTCGATCTCGATGAATGGACGATCCTCGTCCTTCAACTCGAAGTCGTACCAGTACTTGCCGCGGACGAACACGCCGGTATCGCCATGGCTCAATTGCAGGTCGTGAATGCCCTTGAAGATCTTCGAGAAGGTTTCGCCCTTCTTGAAGTTGAGGCGGCCGTCGTCGCCGCTCTGGGTCGAGGCGCTACCACCGTTGAAGGTGCCGATGTTGTCCGGGTCGGCGCCACGGACGGCCCAACTGGCGCCAATGGACAGTGAGGAGTCGAACTGTCCATCGATCTCGCCCAGGTTGAACGACACGGCGTTGGCCTGTACGCCCCAGCAACATGCCACGGCCGCTGCCAGGGCATGCAAGCGAAAGCGCATGGGCTGATAGTTGGTCATCACAAAACTTCTCCCCTAGTTTCTTGTAGTTATGGGCTTGGCAGTGCGCTGCCAGCCGAGCTATCCGGGCTCTGGCGCAGTCTCGTGAAGTGACGTATAAGCGTCCAATGCAAAGATACTGAGCCATTGATGCAGTGAGCGACTTAATCGATTTGCGGCGAGTCCGTCACCTGGTCCTGCTCGGCGAAGAGCTGCACTTCTCACGGGCAGCGGAACGGGCCCATCTTTCGCAAACGGCGTTCAGCCGCAGCATCCAGGCCCTGGAGGCGGAGCTGGGGGTACGCCTGTTCGATCGGGACACCCGCTCAGTGACGCTGACCTCTGCCGGCCATCAGCTGATTGCGCGGGCGCGTGAATTGCTTGGCTGCGCCGGCAAACTGGTCGCGGAGGCCAATGACATTGCCGGGGCCCAGGGGGGCGAGTTGAGCTTCGGTGTCAGCATGATGTCTGCCAACTTCACCATCCCCAACGTGCTGATGGCGCTGCGAAGGAGCGCACCCAAGCTCGTGGTGAACATCGAGGTCAACTACTGGCATCACCTGGCCCAGCGTCTGGAACTGGAACACATCGAGTTCGTGGTGACCGCCGTGCGAATCGACCGGGGATTCGATCCACGCTTCACTGCGATGCATCTGCCCCCGCTGCCCGCGTCCATCTTCTGTCGGCGAGACCATCCCCTGGCGCGGCAGGGCACGCCCATCACGCACGAGCAGATACTCGCCTATCCGTGGAGCGCCGTGACCACCGACGATGCACACGCACAGGCATTGTTCGGGCTACCGCCGGGAACGCCACTGCCCTGGACATTGATCTGCAACGAATTGAGTTGGCTCCGCCATTCCGCGCTTACCAGCGACGCGCTGCTGCTGACCTGGCAATCATGGGTGGAGAGCGACCTGGAGAGTGGCGCGATGGTTGACCTGGTTCACCGCATCAGGCCGGCGATACCTGCGCATTTGCGCTACCTCCCGGAAACCATCGTGTTTCATGCGGGGCGCACCCTGTCGCCTATAGCCAGGAAGGCCATAGACCTGATCGTCGAGGAAGCCGAGAAGCGCCGACCAGCGGGCCAGGGTGCGGGCTAGGCTGGCTGCACGGGTCTGGAGGGAAGTCGATCCCGCACCCGCTCCGATACCCGGGCCGAGGGGTATGGCGCAGATCAGGAAATCTTCATCTGCGCCGTGAGGTTCTGCTGCATGTAGTCGAGGAACCTGCGCTGGAAGAGCATGGTGTGCTCATGGGCGGCATTCTCTGCGGCATCGGGGTCGCGCGCAGCGATCGCTTCCACGATCTCTTCGTGGTCGCGTCCCAGCCCAGACGAGCTGGCGTCGCTGACGATGAAGTCGAAATGCAGGTGCAGCAGGCGCTGGCCTTCTCCCAGCAGCTTCTCGTAGTAGCTGGTCAGGTATGGGTTCTTGCCGGCCCGGGCGATTTCCATATGTAGCGCCTTGTTCAGCTCCGTCATCGCCTGGAAGTCGCCCTGGTTGATCGACTCCATGTAGGCGTCCTCGGCCGCGTGGATCCTCCTCAGGTCCTCCTCGGTCCGCTGAATCGCCGCCAAGCGGGTGACGGCGCGCTGGATCAGGTCCAGGGCCGCCACGTAATTGGGGAACTCCTCGATCTCGAACGGGGTAACCAGGGTGGTCCGGTTCGGCAGGATGGTCACCAATCCCTCGGTGATGAGGCGGGCCAGTGCATCGCGAACAGGCGAGCGCGACAGGCCGAACTGAGCCGCAAGTGATACTTCATCCAGCGGAGCCCCTGGCTTGAGCTTCAAGGTCAGGATCTGCTTGCGCAGTTCTTCATAGATGTACCGGCCGCCATGACGGCGACCCGTGGATTCCGGTTCTACAGCATCGTTGCTCATCGAGGGCTCTCTGCGGGTTGCCCCGGTTCGATGGAAGGATCCGCCCACTGGATCACGCCTGGACGTGTACCGCGTGGACACTTCGGTCCCTGCCGCCGGGGTCATTGAAGCGTAACGGACGAGAGAGTAACGCAGCCCCTTTCGGATGCCTATCCGCCATGCCTTCGCCCCATCGCCCGGAGATGACCAGGAGCCAGGCGGCGCAGCTGCCCTGCGCTCGATCAAAGGATCGAGATGTGCTTCGTCAGGTTCTGCTTCATGAACTCCAGGAAACGATCGCGAAACAGCAGGGTGTGCTCGTGGGATGCGTATTCCGCAACATCCGCCTGCCGTTGGGCGATCGCTTCGATGATCTCGTCATGGTCCTGATCCGCTTTGGTCAGGCTTGCCGAACTGACGATGAAGTCGAAATGCAGATGCAGCAGGCGCTGCCCTTCACCCAGGAGTTTCTCGTAGTAGCGGGTGAGGTACGGATTGCGCCCGGCTTTCGCAATCTCCATGTGGAATGCCTTGTTGCGCTCGGACATTTCCTGGAAATCGCCCTGCCCCAGCGCTTTGACATAGGCCGCATTGACCCGGCGGATGCATTCCAGGTCGGCCTCTGTGCGATTGATGGCCGCCAATCGCGTTACCGCTCGCTGGGTCAGGTCCAGGGCGGCGATGTAGTTGGGAAACTCCTCGATCTCGAATGGGGTCACCAATGTGGTGCGATTGGGCAGGATGGTGACCAGCCCTTCACTGCCCAGGCGCGCCAGGGCATCGCGAACCGGGGAGCGGGAGACGCCGAACTGCGCAGCCAGGGATACCTCATCCAGTTGCGTGCCTGGCTTCAGCTGCAGGGTCAGGATCTGCTTGCGCAGCTCTTCGTAGATGTAGCGACCACCATGCCGCCGCACATTGCCTTGCGCCTCTATCGTCACTACGCCCATGGCACGGGTCTCGATGGCACGGGCAACCCCTGAGGGCTGCCCGAAGTTGTCTTGCCGGCACGCCCCTTACCGGGGGAAGGCTGGCCCCCAGGTATCGCTCAGCATGAAACCGGCGCTCAGCGGATCGTCCGGGTCCACGCCCAACTGCTGGATGCCGTAGATCCAGGCCCGTCCCCGGACCCGAGGCAGGACCGCGGGCCGCCCCGCTACCTCCGTCCGACCCAGCAGCTGGATCTGGAACTCGCCGTCGATGGTGGAGCGGGATACCAGCTGGTCACCCACTTCGACGAGGCCCCGCGCCGCCAGCGTCGCGAGATTCGCCGAACTGCCGGTGCCGCAGGGCGAGCGATCCACGCGCCCGGGAGGCAGCGTCGTGCAGGTCTGGTAGGTGCGCTCGTCGACGCGATTGCGGAACATCACATAGGCGACCTCGTTCAGCTCCTCGATCAGAGGGTGCCGGACCTCAACCTGCTGGTTGATAAGTTCCTTGAGCCTCACGCCGAAGGTGGCCAGCTCGCGGGCATTCTCGGGCGCGATGCTGAGGCCGACCTGGGCGACGTCGACCAGCGCGTAGTACACACCGCCAAAGGCGATATCGGCCTTGATAGTGCCGAACTCGGCCGTTTCGATAGGCGCGTCCAGCTGCTCCACGAACGACGGAACCATGTCCAGGGCGACGCTCAGGCAGCGACCATCCTCACACTGGGCCCTGGCGGTCACCAGGCCGGCCGGGGTGTCGAGCACCACCGTGGTTTCCGGCTCTTGCATCGGCAGCATGCCCAGCTCCAGGAGCGCGGTCACCACGCAGATGCAGTTGCTGCCGGACATCGGGTGAGCCTTGTCGGCCTGCAGCACGATGAACCCGGCCTGGGCCTCGGGCCGAGTCGGCGGCAGGAGCAGGTTCACCGACATCTGCAGACAGCCCCTCGGCTCCAGGATCACCAGACGGCGCAGGCTGTCGTCGACTTCGTTGATGTAGTTCATCTTGTCCAGCATGGTCTTGCCCGGAATGTCGACGACGCCCCCGGTGATGACCTTGCCGATCTCGCCTTCGCAGTGGACATCCACCAGCTGCAGAGTCTTCTTCCAACGCATGACGGCCTTACCTCACTTGATGTACCAGCCCCAGGGCTGGTCGCTGTCGTAGCGGGTGATCTGTTTGGTTTCCAGGTAGTTGTTCAGGCCCCACTCACCCAGCTCACGGCCAATGCCGCTCTGCTTGTAGCCGCCCCAGGGCGCCTCGGTGAAGGTCGGCTGCGAGCAGTTGATCCAGACGATGCCGGCACGCAGCTTGCGGGCGAGCCGCTCGCAACGCTCCAGGTCGCGGGACATGACGGCCGCGGCCAGGCCGAAGCGCGAGTCGTTGGCCGAACGCAGGGCCTGTGCCTCGTCATCGAACGGTCGGATGCAGACGACCGGGCCGAAGACCTCCTCCTTCCAGATCCAGCTGTCCTCAGGCACGTCGGCGAAGATGGTCGGCTGCAGGAAGAACCCCTTGTCATGCCCCGGCGGACGATTGCCGCCGGCCACCAACTGCGCGCCAGACTTGCGGCCCTGGGCTATGGCGTCCAGGACCTTGTCGTACTGGCCCTTGCTGACCAGGGGGCCAAGCAGAACGCCCTCCTCCAAGCCGTTGCCTATGGTGACTTTCGCCGTTTCCTCCGCCAGGCGCTTGAGCAGCGGCTCGTACGCTTCACGCTGCACCAGCACCCTGGATGTGGCGGAGCAGACCTGGCCCTGGTTCCAGAAGATGCCGAACATGATCCATTCGACGGCCGCCTCGATATCGCTGTCAGCAAAAATGATCAGGGGCGACTTGCCACCCAGTTCCAGACTGATGTTTTTGATGTCACGGGCCGCCGCCTGCATGATCCGGCTGCCAGTGGGCACGCTGCCGGTGAAGGCGATTTTGTCGATACCGGGGTGCTCGGCCAACGGCGCGCCGGCATCCTTGCCCAGCCCCGGCACGACGTTCAGCACGCCGGCTGGCAGCCCGGCCTTGTCGGCGATACGGGCCAGCTCGAGGGCGGTCAACGGCGTCAGCTCGGACGGTTTGAGCACCATGCAGCAACCTGCCGCCAACGCCGGCGCGACCTTCCAGGCGGCCATCAGCATCGGGAAGTTCCACGGGATGATCGCCCCGGCGACTCCGATCGGCTCCTTCCTGGCGACGGAACTGAAGCGCTCATCGGCCAGCGCCACAGGTCGCTCCATATGGCTGTCCAGGCCTGCGGCCAGATCGGCGTAGAAATCGAAGCAACCGGCGGTGTCGCCGATGTCCCACAGTGCCTCGGGCAGCGGTTTGCCGTTGTCGCGAACCTCCAGCTCAGCCAGTTCCTGTTGCCGATCGCGGATGCCTTGTGCGATGCGGCGCAGGACTGCGGCCCGTGCTGAGCCGCTCATATGGGGCCAGGGACCTTCGTCGAAGGCCTGCCGGGCGGCCTTTACCGCCAGGCCGACATCTTCCGCGGTTGCTGCTGCAACCCTTGCGATCACGGCTTCACTGCAGGGATCGATGGTGTCGAAGGTGCCGCCCATTAGCGGAGCAACCCACTGGCCATTGATATAGAGCAGGTCGTACGAGTTCATGCGAGTCCTCCAATGAAAGAGAATCGGTTGGCGCGGAATGGGCCCAGGTCCTGGGCCGGGGTCCGCCCCGCAATGAGGTCGGCGATCAGGCGGCCGGTGGTCGCGCCAAGGGTCAGCCCCAGCTGCCCGTGGCCGAAAGCCATGAATACGTTGGCCAGCCGACTGGACCGGTCGATCACCGGCTTGGTGTCCGGCAGGAAGGGGCGATAGCCGACGCCATACTCGAAGTCACCGGTTTGCAGCTCGGGCAAGATCCGCTTGGCCTTTTCGAGGATGATGTCCGCCCGCTTGAAGTTGGGTTCAGCGTTGGGCCCGGCGAACTCGATGGTGCCGCCGATCTGCAGGCCACGGGTCATGGGGCTGAAGCAGAAGCCGCCGTCGGCGTAGATCACGGAGTGGCGGATCTCGACGCCGGGGTTGGGCAGCAGGGCCTGGTATCCGGCTATGCCTGCCAGGGGAATGCTGGCGCCGAGCTGGGCGAAGAACTGGCGCGAGCCGGTGCCGGCCGCCACTACGACCTGCTGGGCCGGGAGGCGATCGCCGCTGGCGAGGGTGACGCCGCTCGCGCGATCCGCCAGCTCGTCGATGCGTTTCACCTGGTCACGTACGCGCACACCACCCTGGTCGACGAAGCTCTGGGTGAGCGCTGCGATGAAACCTTCGGTATCGCTGACCGCCCGCCAATCCGGGAAGAGCAGTCCATGACGGAACTTGCCCGCGAGCGCCGGTTCCAGATCACCGATGGCGCGAGCATCGAGGATTTCCGACTTGAAGCCGAGCGAGCTGCGCAGCTCCAGGTGGGGCATCTCGTGGGAAATGCCCGTTGGCGAGTCGAAGACTTCCAGGATCGGGCGCTGCCCCAACAAGGTCTTGTCCGCGCACGCCTCCAGCAGGGGCGCATAGTCGTCGTAGACGTTCTCGGTGAGGCTGGTCATCGCTTCGGCTATTTCCACGATCTTCGAGTGGCGAGCGCAGGCGACGAAACGCAGGAACCAGGGAAGCATGCTCGGCAGCGCACTTGGGCGCAGTGCCAGGGGACCCTTCTGGTCAAGTAGCCAGGAGGGGATCTTTTTCAGGATGCCCGGTTTGGACAGCGGTATGACCTCGCTGACCGCCATCTGGCCGCAGCTCCACTTGGCCGTGCTGTCGCCGGGCGCAGCGGGGTCGACCAGGGTGACCTGGAATCCTTCGCGCTGCAGGTACAGCGCACAGCAGACGCCGACTATCCCGCCACCGATGACGACTGCGAGTTCCGGATTCTGTGTCTGATGGGTGCTCATCTGCGCCTCTCTCAAGCCGACCGTCGACCGACGAATTCATTCAGGGTGAAGCCATCCCAATATGGCTGCCGATCATCCACCTGGAACTCGGCCCGGCCGGTGATCCAGGCGCTTCCTTCAATGCTCGGATAGACAGCCGGGATGCCGTTCGACAGTCTCGTCGTGGCCTCGACCCGGCCGACGAAGCGGCTGCCGATGATGCTTTCATGCCGGAACGCCTCGCCCTCCCCGAGCCAGCCGCGGGCGAAGCGCTGGGCGACGCGCGCGGAACTTCCGGTGCCACAGGGCGAGCGGTCGACCAGGCTGTCTCCGGCAATCACGACACTGCGCCCGTTCGAGTCATCTGCCAATGGGTGGCCGGTCCACATGCAGTGCCTGACGCCACGGATCGACGGGTTTTCGGGGTGAACCACATCCAGGCTGGCGTTCACCAGGCGCTGGACCTCGCGCCCCCACTCCAGCAACTGCTCGGGCGCGAAATGCTCGCAGCCCGGGTAGTTCGCCTGGACCTCGATGATGGGGTAGAAGTTGCCGCCGTAGGCGATGTCCACCTTTAGCTCACCCAACTGCGGCAGGAAGATCGGCACGTCCTCATGGAGCAGGAAGCTCGGCACGTTGGTGAAGCGGACAGAAGTCACCTTGTCGCCCGCCTGCTCGTAACGCGCGCGGATCCGGCCCGCCGGTACATCGACGACCACGACTCCCGCTTCACGGGGTTTTACCAGGCCACTTTCCAGCGCGAAGGTGATCGATCCCAGGGTCGCGTGACCACACATCGGCAAGCAACCGGACGTCTCGATGAACAACAGACTGAAGTCAGCCTCGGGACTGGCCGGCGGGTAAAAGATGGTGCCAGACATGTGCGAGTGCCCGCGCGGCTCGAGCATCAGCGCGCGGCGAATCCAGTCGTACTCCGCCATGAAGTGCTGTCGACGCTCGCTCATGGTTGCCCCCTGCAGGATGGGGGCGCCTTCGACCACCATGCGCACGGGCATGCCTTCGGTGTGGCCTTCGATACAGGTGAAAACTTGGCTGGTCATGTCTGTTCCCTTCAGAGCCGGCACCGGCTCGCACGGAGCCAGTGCCGGTAAGGCATCAACGTTGAGAAGCTTCGAATACCTTGCGGAACTCGACTTTTTCTTCATCGGTGAGCGGTTGCAGCGGCATGCGCGCATTGCCCGCCTTGAAGCCCGCCAGTTCGCAACCGTACTTCACCTTCTGGATGAACTTGCCCGACTCCATGCTCGCCATGACCGGGAACAGCGAGCGCATGACCTGCTGGGCGCCGGCCAGGTCGCCGGAGGAGTACTTGCGATAGAAATCCACCACCTGGTCCGGGAAGCAATTGGCCGGGCCGCAGATCCAGCTGCTCGCGCCCCACAGGAAGAAGTCCAGGGCCTGGTCGTCGGACCCGCAGGACAGCTGGTAGTTGTCCTTGTAGGTATTGCCGATCTCGATGGCGCGCAGCAGGTTGCCGCTGCTTTCCTTGATGGCGATCACGCGGGGGTCGTCCTTGAAGGCTTCCAGCACCTCGAAGCCGACCTCCACGTTGGTGCGCACCGGGTAGTTGTAGAGCACGACATTCACATCGGGCACTGCGTCGAGCACGGCCTGGTAATGGCCGATCAGCTCCTGCTGGGACGGCAGCGCGTAGTACGGCGGCGCGATCAGCACATTGGTGTAGCCGGCGTCACGGGTCTGCTTCACCTGTTCGATCACCTCACGGGTGCAGGAACCGTTTGCCCCGGCGATCAGCACGCCTCGGTCACCGACCACTTCGCGCACGGTAGCCATCACCCGGCGGCGTTCGTCGTTGGTCAGCGCGTAGTATTCGCCGGTGGAGCCCAGGGGCACGAAGCCGCTGACGCCGGCATTCAGCTGGTACTCGATAATCGAGGCCAGGGTTTCATGATCGACCGCGCCGGACTTGTCGAAGGGCGTGACGAGGGCGGGCAGGATGCCATTCAGTTGCATGGGTACTCTCCAGGTAGGGGGCCCAGGTAAGGGCTTTTCTTCGGGGTTAGTAGGCGTAGCGCCGGAGCATCCGGGCTTCGACCACACCGACCAGCCGGGTCAGCGGGAAAGCCACGAGGAAGTAGATGACGGCGACGGCGGAGAGGAACTCGACCGGCCGGGCCGTGCTGTTGGAAATGTTCTGGCCGACGAACATCAGGTCGGCGATGCCCACGGAGGAGATCAGCGCGCTCTCCTTGAACAGGCTGACGACGTTCGACAGCAGCGGCGGAATGGCCCGCAGCAGCGCCTGCGGGAAGATCACGTAGAGCACCTTCACGCGGGAAGTCAGGCCAAGCGCCGTGCAGGCGTCATGCTGTTCGCTGGCGATGGATTTCAGCGCGCCGCGGAAGGTCTCGCTGGTGATTGCCGCCATGTACAGCGTCAGGGAGATCACCACTGACACATAAGGCGGGATGGACAGGCCGAACACCACCGGAAAGCAGAAGAACACCCAGAACAGCTGGATCAACAGCGGCGTGCCGCGGAAGAACTCCACATAGAGGGTGGTCGGCAGCTTGAGCAGCTTGCTGCGGGACAGGCGCAGCAGGCTGAGCACGAACCCTCCCAGGCTGCCGATCAGGGCGCAGCCAAGGGTAATGGCGAGGGTCAGCGCCAGGCCTTTGAGCAGCACATGCCAGTAGATCAGGACGATGGAGAAATCGAGAGTCATGGCGTTCTCCTCAGCGCGCGGCCGCGGCGTCCTGACGACGCTCGATCCACTGCACCAACTGGGCGATAGGCAGGGACATGGCGAAGTAGATCAGGGCGATCAGGGTGTAGGTTTCCAGCGGGCGGTACGCCTCCGTTGCCAGGCTCTTGCCCATGTACATCAGGTCGGCAACGGCCACGATGGCCACCAGTGCGCTCTGTTGCAGGGTGCCGATGCCGTTGGTCATCAGCACCGGCAGCGCACTGCGCAGGGCCTGGGGCAGCACCACGTAAAGGGTGCGTTGCCAGGGGCGAAGGCCCAGGGCGACGCAGGCGTCCAGATGCTCGCGCGGCACCGCCTGCACACCGGCGCGGTAAGCCTCGGCGTTGAACGCGGTGAGGTTCAGGCCCAGCGCCAGGAAGCCCATGGCGACCGGGTCGATGAAGACGTTGAACAGCATCGGCATGCAGTAGAAGAACCAGACGATCTGCAACAGCGCCGGCGTGCAGCGGAAGAACTCGATGAACAGCTGGGCCGGCCAGCGCAGGAAGAACCAGCGGCTCATGGTCAGCAGGCAGAGGCCGAAGCCACAGACCAGACCGATGAGGTTGGAGACCAGCGCCAGTTCCAGGGTGACCTTCAGACCGTCCCAGAGGACGCCGAAGTTGCCGCTGAGGAAGTGGAAGTCGAATTGGTAGTTCATGGTTTCACCCTCAGTCCAGGTGCAGGACTTTTTCGAGGAATTCCCGGGTACGGGCTTCTTTGGGCTGGGTGAAGATCTGCTGCGGCGGGCCCTGCTCGACCACCTTGCCGTTGGCGCAGAACACCACGCGGGTAGCGATGTCCCGGGCGAAGTGCATGTCGTGGGTAACGATGATCATGGCCATCTTCTGTTCGGCCAGTTGCATCATTACGCCCTGCACTTCGATGACCATTTCCGGGTCGAGGGCGGAAGTCACTTCATCGAACAGCATCAGCTTGGGCTCCAGCATCAGCGCTCGGGCGATGGCCACGCGCTGCTTCTGGCCGCCGGACAGCTGGCTGGGATAGGCATTGAGCTTGCTTTCCAGGCCCAGGCGGGCCAGGTACATACGGGCACGCTCGGTGGCCTCCGCCCGGGAGATGCCGTGAACCTTGGTGGGCGCCAGGATCAGGTTGCTCAGCACCGACAGGTGCGGAAACAGCGTGTAATGTTGGAAGACCATGCCGATCTGGGTGCGGAGCTTCTCGTCCAGGGGCTTGCCGCGAACGGAGCCGCCATTGATGTAGGGCTTGCCCAGGAAGCCGATGGTCCCGCCCTGGATGCCTTCCAAGCCCATCAGCACCCGCAGCAGCGAGCTCTTGCCGCTGCCGCTCGGCCCGATGATCACCAGGCGGTCGTCGGCACGCATGTCCAGGTTCATGTTGTCCATCACCACCAACTGCTCGCCGTAGGACTTGCAGACATTGCGCAGCTGGATGAAGTCGCCGGAAGCCGAATCGGAGGCGAACGCAAGCTGTGGCTGGGCGGCCACCCGTTGGGAAACTTTCATAGGAACTGTCTCCAGGAGGGCTCCGCGCGGAGCCCTCGAGAGTCTTCAAGAGATCACTGAGCGGATTTTTCTGCGGCGTTGACCTGCAGGGAGGCCTTGTCGACGAGGGCGTCGATCTCGCCCGTCTCGCGACGCTGGGTGACGTAGATGTTCAGCACCTGCAGGTCGGCGGCACTGGCGCTGCGGCGCAGGCCGAAGGCTACGCCCTGCTTGGCGAGCGCCGGCTTGGGCAGGACCTCCCTGGCCCAGTCGGGGTTGGCCAGGGCGAAAAGATGGTTGGTGTCGCTGGCATCCACCAATACATCGGCGCGACGGGACATCACCGCCAGACGGGTCTCGTCCATCCCAGGCAGGCGCATGACCTTGGCGTTCTTCAGCACAGCGGAGACCGCCTTGTCCTGCGCAGTGCCGGACATCACCGCGAAGGTCACGCCTTCCTTGTCGTAGTCCGCGACGCTGTTACCGGCACCGGCGAACTTGGGGTTGTCCTTGTTGACCAGCAGGGAGACCTGGTAGTCGGTTGCCGGCGCCGAGAAGGACACGGCCAGGGCACGCTCCGGAGTCTGGTTCAGGGCCATTGCCAGGTCCCATTTGCCGCTCTGCAGGCCGGCCACCAGGTTGTCCCAGTTGGTATCGACGAATTCCACCTTGACCTTCAGCACCTTCTCGCCGAAGTCACGGCACAGGTCCACGAAGTAACCGCTGTACTGGCCGGAAGCCGCGTCACGCATCACATACGGCGCAGCAACCGCCGCACCGCAGCGCAGCACACCGGCCTTCTGGATGTCTTGCCAAAGCTGAGAGTCGGCCGCCTGGACCGGAACCTGGGTGAGCAAGGCGCCGACTGCAGTGGCGCATGCGATCACATTGCGGATGGAGCGTGAGAAGAACCGAGCCATTTTGGACCTCACCAATAACGTTGTTTTTGTAGGCAGAAGTACTAGCGATCGATTTTGCGCTGTGTGTATCCATGTGCATTTATATGTGTGCAGCGCTGTATGCAGATTAGGACTGAACAAAAGTTCGTGTCAACACGCAAAGGTGTTTTCTTGAAATCAACGACCTCCGGTCGAGGCCATGCGCGGCATGGGCTCGACTGGTCCAGGGGGAAATTGGCGATATTTCGCTGGGATTCAGCGGATTTTCTGAAGAGTTTCGAGGAAGCGTTCGGGAGATCTGCCGGCGCCCTTTGCGCCTTAAAAATGAACTACTGCCAGCTTGGCATCGACCATCGGCGGGCCCGGGGTTCGGAAGAGCGCCTTGGCGCGAGGCAGCCATCCACGCCCTGACCGAAGCGATGGGCACGCTCAGACCGCCACGACAGCCTCACATCGCCTGGAGACCTCGAACAGCTTGCTCCCGGTGGTGCGCGCGGCATCGAGGTGAGCAGCCGGGTCCTGCGACTCCGAGTCGAGCAACAGCTCGGAGCCCACTACGCATGCGCCGCAGTAGTCGAATATCCCGTGGTCGATCTGCGCCTTCATCGCGTTGAAGTAACCGTGCCGCTCGTAGGTCCCCGCATCGGCGCCGCCGACGCCGAGGAGGTGGACCCGAAGGTGGCGAAGCTTCTTCTCCAGCTTGGCGTCCGGGCTGAAGTCGAAGGCCCAGCCATTGGCGAACACCCGGTCGATCCAGCCCTTGAGAATGCCGGGCATCGACCACCAGTAGACGGGATAGACCAGCACCAGGGCATCGGCGCGATCGATCCTCGCCTGCTCCGCGACAACATCGGCCGGGGGCGGCGCCTGCCGGCGATGCACCGCGTGATCGGCGGCATTGAATCTCGGGTCGAAGGCCTCCGCCACCAGATCGGCGATTTCGAAGGAATTGCCGGGACCGGACCGGGCCACGCCTTCGGCGACCTGCGCCGCGAGGCTATGGGTGAGCGACCTGGGATCGTGATGCGCGACGACGATGAGCGCGTGCATGGCGAAGACTCCTGCTGGCTGATTGTGGAAGGACGATGGACCTTATATTCTTTCAGTAGGTTACTTTTAGTAAGTTACTTTTGGTACATAAGCATGTCAACCACTGATCAGAACCAGCAGGATTCCCCTTCACGACCACGGCGTCGGCTGTCAAGGGAGGAGCGACAGCGCCAGTTGCTCGACGTCGCCTGGCGGCTAGTCCGCGAAGAAGGCACGGAAGCCTTGACCCTGGGACGGCTCGCGGAGCAGGCGGGCATCACCAAGCCCGTCGTCTATGACCATTTCGGCACCCGGGCCGGGCTGCTCGCGGCGCTCTACCAGGAATTCGATGCGCGCCAGACCGCGCTGATGGATGCCGCACTCGAGGCCAGCGAAGCGACGCTGACGAGCCGGGCCGCCGTCATCGCGTCGTCCTACGTCGACTGCGTGCTGTTGCAGGGCCGCGAGATACCGGGCGTGATCGCGGCGCTGGCCAGTTCGCCGGAGCTCGAGCAGATCAAGCGCGAATACGAGGCGGTATTCCTGGAGAAGTGTCGAGCCACCCTCGCCCCATTCGCCGCGACCGGCTGCATCGCACCTGCGGGCCTGCGGGCCATGCTCGGCGCGGCCGAGGCCCTGTCCCATGCCGCCGCCACCGAAGAGATCACCCCTGCCCAGGCCCAGGACGAACTCTTCGAAACCATAGTCGCGATGGTCGAACGCAGCGCGCGCGGCGGGACACATGAGTAGACACGCCCACTGGCCCGACGCCCCTCGGTTCCAGCGCTGAGCAAAATCGCTCCGCCGGTTGTCTCAGGATGCGCCGGGCCGCCTGCTGTACTGGACGCAGGTTGGCGCGCCCGCTGAATCCTGGCGTCCCGAAACGAGGGTGTGCAATGAAGGTAGGTCCGCTGCTGGGCATGTTCATGGTAATCGCAGCCGTTGTCGGCACCACGGGGAGCGCCTTGGCCGACCATCGGCGCGACCGGGGCGACCGTGACTGGGTGGATGAGTACCGCGACGGCCCTTGCCGGGTCAGGGAAGCCTCCAACGATGGCGACTACCGGAAAGTGATCAGGTGTCCCGACGGACGCGGCAAGACCTGGCGTCGTGGCCGTTGGGAACGCGATTTCCGCGACGGCCCCTGCCGGGTGCGGATCGAGGCCTCGCGGGAGGTGTACCGCAAGGATGTGACGTGCCGCGGACGCCATTACGATTGAAGCGGCCAGGCCAGGACTCGGCACGCGATCGAGGCGAACCATCCCTCCTCCATGGCCTACCCTTTAACTGCGGGCGAATGGAGGTGGGGCCATGTACCAACCGATCAACGCGGTGGTGATCATGGGCGTTGCCGGATGCGGCAAGTCTGCCGTAGGACGGGCTCTGGAGCTTCGCTCCGGGGCGCGACTGATCGAGGGCGATGCCTTTCATCCCGACCGCAACATCCAGAAGATGAGCACCGGCCAGCCCCTCACCGACAAGGACCGCGCCGGCTGGCTGCGCGCCCTGGAAAAGCAGCTGCGCCAGGCCTACGCCGCCGGCGAACATCCCATACTCACCTGCTCGGCCCTCAAGCGCAGCTATCGCGAGGGCCTGCGTCTGGCTATGCCGGGGTTGGCGTTCGCCTATCTCCAACTGTCTCCCGAGGCCGCTGCCGAGCGCATGGCCAGGCGCCGCGGGCACTTCATGCCGGCCAGCCTGCTGGACAGCCAGTTCGCCGATCTCGAACCCCCCCTGGACGAGCCGCTGACACTCGTGGTCGACGCCGCCCAATCGGTCGACGACCTGGCCAGGGTCATCCACCAGTGGTGGCAGCAGCACCCGCCGGCCTGACCTTCCGGCCCCTGGCATCAAACCGGCATCATCCTGTCCTCATGCAAAAGCGCTTATGATTCAGCGCTTTGCCGTGGGTACAGGGACCAACCAATGCTGTCTTCCATGAAACGCTACAAGTCGCTGCTGTCCGGGGCCTTGGCGCGTTACTTCCCTCGAACCACCGAGTACCTGCGCGCCGAGAGCGAAGCGGCCGCGCAATTGAAGAAGCCCAAGCCTCGGGCGAAAAAGGCGACCACCGGCAGAGCCAGGGCGGGCAACCCGAAGAAACCCGCTGGCGAGGGCTCCGCCAAGCCGCGCAAGCCCGCGGTAGAGGGCATCTACAGCGGCGCGCAGATGCGCGTCGATGACGCGCAGGTCCAGGCCATGCGCGAACGCGTCGGCCAGGCCGTCGCCGCCAGGGTGGTCAGCCCGCCGTCCGACGAGCAGTGGGCGATGATCCTCAGCCGCGCCCCGCTCACCCGTATCTTCGCCGGCGCCGGCTCCGGCAAATCCACCACCCTGGTGCTGCGGGTGGTGTTCATGCTCTGCCATATGGGCGTGGCGCCGGAGCGGCTCACGGTCATTTCCTTCACCAATGCGTCCTGCTCCCAGCTGCGGGAGCAATTACTGAAAGTCCTGGCGTTCTGGCAATTCCCCTTCGATGCGACCCAGGCACGCCAGTGCGTGCGCACCTTCCACTCGGCCATGGGCACCCTGGCCAAGGAAGTACTGAACAACCCGCGCTGGTTCGAGCGACTGGACGATGCCGGCGCCGGCGAACTGGACAACCCGCTGCTCGCCGGCCGCTTGC